>Ga0265797_10000031_pt1 | contig 330890 bp, 254 predicted proteins | sample P2T30metagenome_FD_192433 | JGI IMG/M metagenome (GOLD analysis project Ga0265797, IMG submission 192433) | Plant litter microbial communities from East Loma Ridge, Irvine, California - P2 T30 | ecosystem: Environmental > Terrestrial > Plant litter > Unclassified | place: USA: California... | reverse complement strand
TTAATAACTGCTGTCGCTTCCCTAAATAGCCGGCCGGTTGGGAGCAGAGAAAGACGTAACTTTCCCTACCTGACGACCGCGAAATGAAAAAGGGACGATTGCGCGAGGCTTAGAGTAGAGCCCTTCTTCAACAGCAAGCCAGTGGGCAGACCGTGGCCCAGTTTGTATGTGAGTACGGTCTGAGTGAGGCAATGCTTTATGCCTGAAAAAGCAAGTATGCCGGAGCGAGTGTGGCCGAGTCGACTCGACTCAAGCACGGGAAAAAAGAAAGTCGCAAGCTCAAGCAGCTGTTCGCAAACCTGAGCTTGGAGAATCAGACTATCAAGGAGATACTGCGGAAAAGCAAGTAGCCCTGCGGCGTGGCGCTAGGCAGTGCATGGCTTGGTGAGCAAGGGCTGAAGCTAGTGCTAGGCGTGTGCTTTAGTAGGGGTGGCGCGGGACCCAACGTGTGCTGGTCACTCGACTTGACGAGCGATGTGTTAGCCGATGGCTATCGGTTCGGCACGCTCGACATGCTCGACGATTACAACTGTTAACTGCTGGGCGTGGAAATTGACTTCTCCTTACCTGCCAGTCGCGTCGTGTAGGTGCTGATGCACTTAGTCTGTTATGGCTACCCCGCGCAGTTGCGTACCGATAACGGTCCTGAATTTATCAGCGCCAAATTGCGCGAGTTGTGTGAGCAGTAGGGTATTATATTGCACTGGATTCAAACCGGTAAGTTGATGCAGAATGCTTATATCGAACGCTCCAACAGCTTATTTCGCCGCTAATTGCTCGCCGCCCACCTGTCTAGCTTGCTGGTCCATGTGCGCCAATTCGTAGTCGAGTAGATGCTCGACTACAACACGCAATGACTTCACCAGGCATTGAATTTTATGCCCCTATCGAATTTAAACAAGTGGCTTAACCTCTGCCTAGTAATAATTTGCGTTTTAAGCAAAATAATATTATTATAATATAATATTCATTGAAAATAAAATATTTTTTTGACAAAAAGGGTTTGTGATGTGTTCCAAAATGACAAAAGACAGGTAATATGGACTAGTTGAATAAAAAGGGTAGTTTTGTGGTTCTCAGATGGGACATGTTGTCGAGAGAGTTTACAAACTAATGCAGCTACTATATCCAGGTTTTTTGTGGGCATTATTAGTGGTAGGTATCCCTATTGCTATTCACTTGCTGCAGTTGCGACGCCCCCAGCGAGTGCTTTTTACCAATACTGGCTTTATTCGGGAAGTGGAACTGCTGACTATGCGTCGTCGGCAATTGCAGGAGCTATTGGTTTTATTAGCTCGGGTGTTGGCACTAATTTTCTTGGTCTTTATTTTTTGTCAACCATTCATTCCGGTTGTAGATAGCGGCGCGCCGCTATCTACCGGAGCCGTGGGAGTCTTCATAGACAAGTCAGGAAGTATGCAGGCTACGGGACAGGTGCAGCCGCAGCTAACACAGCAGGCAGTAGATGGAGCTATTGCTCTAGGCAAAAGCTACGGTGCGGGCGCGCACTTTAAGTTGGTGGGGCAGCGTGGCGGCAGTTTAAGTGAAGCGAGCTACGAGTTAGCGATGACTGCACAACGTGTTGCAGGTTCGCAACGAGGCTGGGGGGAAGCTGGGGTGCGCGATGCTTTGCAGAACGAGCAATTAGGGAGCTTGTTTTTATTCAGTGACTTTCAGAAGAATGAAGTGGAGCCATCATTCTGGCAGGGTATCCGGCGCAGTGGCGAAGTGGTGCTAGTGCCGCAGGTAGCCCAGCCGGCGGGTAATATTTACGTGGACAGCGTGTGGCTCAATGACGCATTTGTGCGGGCTCGTACCAACGTGGGCTTGCATATTCGGCTGCGCAATGGTGGCTCGGAGGCAGTGGCGGATTGCCCGGTGAAGGTGCTGCTGGGCGGGCGGCAGGTCGCGGCTTTTCGAACGGCAGTAGGGGTAGGGCAGGCTAGTGAGACTACTATTCAGGTGCAGCTACCCGATAATAAGCTGGCTCTGGGGCAGGTGATGACGGGTGATAGGCCCGTGACATTTGATAATATTTACTATTTTACGATGCAGCCGGCGACGGCTATTCGCATCCTGGAAATAGGACAGGCGCCTGCCACGCAGCGCGCGTATGCCAACGAGCCGCTTTTTACCTACTCATTTGCTAAATACCAGGCAGTGAACTATGGCGAGTTGCGGCGGGCTAACTTGGTATTGCTGAATGAAGTGCCGCAGGTAGATGCTGGGTTGCGTGAAGCCCTGACCAGTGTAACACGACGCGGGGGTAGCGTGGTGGTGGTACCGACGGCTAGCTCGGTGGCTCGCACATCTTACCACGAACTGTTTCAGGCGTTGGGGATAGGCGGCGAGCAGTGGGGTGCGCCTGCCGGTGGGGTGCCGGGGCGGCAGGAGGTAGCAATGCCTAGTCCGCGTGACCCATTTTTTAAGGATGTATTTGGCGCTCAGCCCCGGCAGGTAACAATGCCGCAGGTAGCGCCAGTGCTACAGCCCGGCCAAGGAGGTACGGATATTATGCGTTTGCGCGACGGCGATGGCTACTTGACGGCGTTTAGTAGCGGCCCCGGGCGGGCTTACGTGTTTGCGGCGCCATTTGCGGAGGAATATACTGACTTTACGGCGCACGCGCTCTTCGTGCCGGTGCTGTACCGGCTGGCGATGCTGAGCTATCGTACCGAGCAGCAGTCGGCTTACCGGCTGACTACGGCGGCGCTGGCCCTGACAGTGCCACCGGCCGCTAGCCCTGACGCCCGCGACGAGGCTAGCTACCGCTTAGTGCACGATAGCCTCACGTACATTCCAGCCCAACGGGCGCAGAGCGGGCAGTTGCACCTCGAGGTGCCTGCTGACTTGCGTTCGTCGGGCTTTTATCAACTGATAAACAAAGGGCAGGTAGTGACGACGCTGGCGTTCAATGCCGATAAACGCGAGTCGGAGCTAGCTGCGTACTCGGCAACTGAGCTTCGGCAGTTGCTTGGTGCCAACCACCCCAACGTGCGCGTGCTGGAAGGCGGCGCGCGGCCGGAAGCTATTACCCGCTACCGCGCCGAGCAAACGAGCCAGCCGCTGTGGCGCTATTGCTTGCTGGCAGTGCTGGCCTGCTTACTAACCGAAGCCTTGCTGCTGCGTTTTGGGCGGCGCCAGGCTGGGGCCAGCCCAGCAGCGGCTTAGCCTATCCTAGACGTGGATAGCCCGTACGGCCAGCCGTATCTTGCAGCCGATTTGTAGCAATATGCAGCCAGAAGATTCTAAAAACAGCGGCGGCGGGGCCCCGCGCCAACCCTCTAGCCTGATAGTGCAGTTGGCATTGCGCTTTGGCGTGGGTGCGGGCCTGGTGTGCGCTGCCTGGCTGCTTTTTTTGCAGTGGTCAGGCAATAACCCCTTCAGTCCCAAGCAGCTAATGGGGCTATTGGTGGTGCCTTTTGTGGCAGCGGGCAGCCAGTGGTTTTTACGCTATAAGATGCTGCCGGTGCGGCCTGGGGTGGGGCGCGCCCTGATGGTGGGCGGCCTAACGGTGCTAATCGCCGCCCTGCTGGGGGCGGCCAGCACCTGGGGCCTAGCGCACGCGGTAGGAGAGCCGACCCTCGTTCAGAATCGTCGCGAGCTGCTAGAGATAACGCGGGTGCAGCAAAACCTGCGGCCCAAGGAAAAGCGCAATGCGCAGTTTGAAAAACAGGAACTGGACCAAGTAGCGGCTATTTCCATTGGTGATTTGGCAATGCAGACTTTCAAATTGACGTTAACGCTGGGGTTGTTTTTGGCAGTGCCGAGCGGCATATTTTTGCGCAAGTAATTTCCCTCACTTTTCCCCTTCCTCTTATGCAAACGGCTACCCCCTCTGTTTCGCCCACCGCCGTGGGTGGGCGCTACGGCTTACTCACGGGCCTTGTGAGCATCATTATCTCGTTTGGTATCTATGCGCTTGGGCTAGAGCAAAATAGCGCAGTGCGATTTCTGACCATAGCGGTGCTGGTGGGTGGCATTGTGCTGGCGATGCGCAGCTTCAAGGAGCAGCATGGCGGCTTCATGAGCTACGGCCAGGGTCTGAGCACGGGCATGGTAGTATCGGGCGTGGTCGGCGTACTCAGCGGCGCTTTTGCCTATGTGTATACTGCGGTGGTGGACCCCGGCGTAATAACGCGCATGATGGACAAGGCACGCGCCGATATGGAAGCCAAGGGCACGATGTCGGATGCGCAGATTGACCAGGCGCTGGCGTGGTCGGCTAAGTTTACTACGGGCCCGTTTATGCTGATATTCAGTGTGCTGTTTACTCTTTTTCTCGGCTTACTTATCAGCTTGATAGCGGCCGCATTTGTTAAAAATCCCAAGCCCGAGTTTGAATAAGTCAGCTGCCAGCTTTCCGGTGGAGTTGTCCATCGTGATTCCCTTGCTCAACGAGGCAGAGTCGCTGCCCGAACTCACGCGCTGGATTGCGCGCGTGCTCACGGCGCGGGGCCTCTCGTACGAGGTGATTTTGATTGACGATGGCTCAACCGACGACTCGTGGACGGTAATTGAAGCGTTGGCTAGCCAGGATACGGCACTACGCGGTATTCGCTTTAATCTCAACTACGGCAAGTCGGCGGCGCTAAACGTGGGCTTTGCCGCCACGCGCGGCCGTGTGGTATGCACCATGGACGCCGACCTGCAAGACTCGCCCGAGGAACTGCCGGAACTCTACCGTATGGTAACCGAGGACGGCTACGACTTGGTAAGTGGCTGGAAACAGAAGCGGTACGACCCGCTGTCGAAGACCATTCCGACCAAGTTATTTAATGGGGCGACGCGCGCGATTTCGGGCATTCAGCTGCACGATTTCAATTGTGGTCTCAAGGCCTACGACCAGCGGGTGGTAAAATCCATTGAGGTCTACGGCGAGATGCACCGCTACATCCCGGTTATCGCCAAGTGGGCGGGCTTCAAGAAGATAGGGGAGAAAGTAGTGCAGCACCAGGAGCGCAAATACGGCGTAACCAAGTTTGGGCTGGAGCGCTTTATCTACGGCTTTCTCGACTTGGCCAGTATCACCTTCGTAAGCCGGTTTCGGCGGCGGCCAATGCACTTTTTTGGTACGTTGGGCACGCTCTCGTTCTTTATCGGTATGATATTGACGGTGTGGCTGACGGGCGAGAAGTGGTGGCTCTCGCTGCACAACCTCAAGGCGCGCGGCGTGACGCAGCAGCCGTTATTCTTCTTGTCGCTGGCGGCCGTCATTATCGGTGTGCAGCTGTTTCTGGCTGGTTTTCTGGCTGAGATGGTGCAACTTAATGGGCCGCGCCGCAACGAGTACCTTATTCGGGACACGCTGCGATGAAAGTCGTTATTATCGGCCCGGCCTACCCGCTGCGCGGTGGGCTGGCTACCTATAATGAGCGGCTGGCCCGGGCCTTTCAAGCGGCGGGCAATGAAGTACGGCTCGTTACGTTTTCGCTACAATATCCTGATTTTCTGTTTCCGGGCCAAACGCAGTTTAGTACCGAAGCGGGCCCAAGCGACTTAGCCATTGAGGTGAGTCTGAATTCCGTGAATCCCTTGTCGTGGCTGGCGGTGGGCCGGCGGCTGCGCCGTGAGCGACCCGATTTAGTGATATTTCGCTTCTGGCTGCCATTTATGGGGCCGGCGCTGGGCACGGTGGCGCGGCTGGTGCGCGGCAACGGCCACACCCGCGTGGTAGCCATTACCGACAACGTGATTCCGCACGAGAAGCGGCCCGGCGACGGCCCGCTCACGCGCTACTTTCTCAGCGCCTGCGACGGCTTTGTGACCATGAGCCGCAGCGTACTGGCCGACTTGCAGCGGCTGGGCTTCCGGCGGCCGCCGGCGTTGTACCGGCCCCATCCGCTCTACGATAATTTTGGGCCAGCTAAGCCCAAGCAGAAAGCCCTAGCGGCGCTGGGACTTGCGCCGGAATTTCGCTACGTGTTGTTCTTTGGCTTTATTCGGGCGTACAAAGGGCTGGATATCTTGCTCGAAGCGCTGGCCGATGCCCGCGTGGCTGCGCTACCCGTGAAACTGATTATCGCCGGCGAGTTTTACGAAGATGCGGCGCCTTACGAGGCCCTCATCAAAAAGTACGACCTCGAAAGCCAGCTGGTGCGCGCCACCGATTTTATCCCCAATGAGCGGGTAGCCGACTATTTCAGCGCCGCTGACCTGGTGGTGCAGCCGTACAAAAACGCTACGCAGAGTGGTGTGTCGCAGGTCGCGTACCACTTTGGGCGGCCCATGCTGGTGACGGATGTGGGCGGGCTGGCCGAGCTGATTCCGGCCGGTGTGGTGGGCTACGTAGTGCCGCCCACGGCCCCCGCTATCGCGGATGCGCTGGTCGATTTCTACGCCAATGACCGCGAAGAAGCATTCGCGGCCGGCGTGCGGCAGGAAGCCAAAAAGTTTTCGTGGGAAGTGATGGTGGCCGCCCTCCAGGAGGTAGCGGGCCTGAACGTAGCCAGGGGCTAGCTAGTCAACTGCACGCTGCGCTGCTGGTTAGCGGTGGCATGCGCTTTTTAACATTGGTTAAAAGAAGCGTGCGGAGTGGGCAGGACCTTTGCAGCCGTACATTTCTTTTGGGCAAATGCAGTGGTTGTTTTTGGTGTTGGCCGGGCTGGCTGAAGTCGCGTTCGCGTGCTGTTTGGGTAAGGCTAAGCTAGTGAGCGGTGCTGAAGCTGTGGGTTGGTATGCAGCTTTCCTCGGCTGTGCTACCCTGAGTTTTTACTTGCTCAACCTAAGCCTGACACAGATACCCTTGGGGACTGCCTACGCCGTCTGGACTGGCATTGGGGCGGTTGGAACGGCGGTAGTGGGCGTGGTAGTGTTTGGCGACCCATTGACTGGGCCGCGCCTATTTTTTCTCACCACGCTCATTGGGTCCGTACTGGGGCTCAAGGCAGTGGCGCACTAAGCGCGCGGCGGCCGCTTGAATTTGGCGCGTACGCGGCTGAGCGTGACCTGGGTAATGCCCAGATAAGACGCGATATGGCCCAGCGCCACGCGCTGAAGCAGGTGGGGGCTTTGCTGCACCAGGTCGGCGTAGCGCTCGGCGGCGGTGCGAAACTGCCGGGCAATGAGTTGCTGCTCGGTTTGCAGCCACACGCGTTCCACCATCACCCGGCCCCAGTTAGCCAGGTGCACATCCGTCTGGTACAGCTGCTGGAGGGCGCGCATATGGAGGCGAAACAAGCGGCTGTCTTCCAGCAGCTCAATGGTTTCGTAGCTCACGGCCCGCTCAGTGTAGCCGCGAATGGAGACGAGCACCGCGCCCTCTTCAGAAAACCAAAAGGTGACTTCCCCATCGGCGCGGCGCGCGTAGGCCCGCGCCAAGCCGTGTTGCAGCACATAGATGTGGTGCGCCAGGGCATCATCCCGAAATAAGAGCGTTCCCTGAGGCAACTCCACATACTCCGCCAAGGCCAGCACCTTCGCCAGCGAAGCCTCCGGCAGCGGGTAGACAGCGTGTAGGAGTTCGGGCAGGAGCATGGCTATACGGGCTGCGCTAGAAAAGCTGATGGGGCCAGCGCCGCGAAAATTAAAGCAGCTTTAAGGTACAGCATACTACTTCTCACCATCATTTAACCAAGAACATGGAGCCTATCACCATAACCAACGTAACGCTGGCAGACGTCAAACGCTTGCAGCAAATCGGCCGGCAAACGTTCTTTGAAACGTTTGCTGCCAGCAACACCGAGGAAAATATGCGCGCCTACCTGGCCGAAGGCTTCGCAACAGGAAAACTGACGGCTGAACTACGAGAGCCAAACTCCGCCTTTTACTTCGCCGGGCTAGCGGGCCAGGTTATTGGCTATCTGAAGGTAAATACCGGCCCCGCGCAAACGGAGCAGCAAGCGGGGCGAGCCTTGGAGATTGAGCGCATCTACGTGCTACGGGAATTTCACGGCCAGCAGGTAGGACAACTGCTTTACGAGCAGGCCCTGCGGCTAGCCACGCAAGCCCAGGCCGACTACGTTTGGCTGGGGGTGTGGGAGGAAAATCCGCGCGCCATTCGCTTCTACAAAAAGAACGGCTTTGTCGAATTCGATAAGCACGTTTTCAAGTTGGGCGATGACGAGCAGACCGATATTCTCATGAAACTGCCCTTGCCCCGCACGCGCTAAGTAGCGCAGGGCAAGGGCAGCTTCCTGAGCGGGTCCGCTACTTCCACGTCACGGCGAGCGGCGAGGCCAGGCGCTGGGCAAATTCGGCCAGGTAGGCATCCCAGGCCGCCGCGCTGGCAAACTGCCCGCTCTTCTGCCAGCCGAAGCCGGCGTAGAAAACGACGGTATTCTGCTTGGGCTTGGTGACCATGTAGAGCTGGCTGCGGTCTTTTTCGGTGCTGCGGTTCTCCTTGTAAGCAGTGAGGTAGCTGGGCGAAACTACTACGCCGGTGCCGAGGTAGGAGTCATCGGTTTTTTCCCAGTAGCGGCACCAGCCGGCGGGGCGGTCGGCTTTTACCTCGCCCTTTTGCTCGTGCAGCGTGAGGCCGATGGTGCAGTTGGGCAGGAGCTTGTCGGCGCTGAGGTGCTCCTCGTAGCGAGTCAGGTTGGAGCCCAGGTCGAGGCTGATAATTTTCTTCTCCATCACCTGCCGGCCGTTGGCATCCCAGGGCGCGTAGGTTAGCTCAAACACCGTGCGGATGGGGCCGGTGGCCAGCACCTTGTACGTAGCGAAGTTCTTGGAAACGTAGAGCTTATCGCCCTCCAGCACGCCGGTGCCGCCCACGCCGCGGCTGCTGCCCACGTGGTAAGGGTCGTAGCCCTCGCCGGTATCGGTGTGGTAGGCAAAGGGCTTTTCGTGCACGTGGCGGCCGTACCACTTGTCGATGATGGGGTAGCTCACGCGCTTGAGCCAGCAGTCCATGCCGCTGCTGAGCGTGCCGTTGGGGTCTTTCTTGTCGTAGAGCTGCTCGGCGTTGGGGCCGTAGGTACGGAAGGCCACCCGGTCGTTTTCCCAGGCAAAGTCGTCGGTGCGCTCGGGCACGAAGCGCGCAAACGTGGTGAGCGGGCTGGTTGGCAGCGCCTCGCCGGTAGCGGCCACGGTGAACGTTTGCGTACCCTTAGCCGGCACGTCGGTTTGAAACAGCAGCTCATCGGGCTTGCCGTCGCCGTCTTTGTCAAGCAGCTGGCTCACCAACAAAGTATTGCCCTGTGTAGCGCGTACGCGGAGGCTGGCGGCGTCGAGGCGGCGCACGGCGGCGGGCAGCTGTGCCAGCGGCAGGCTGATAGTTTCGGCCCGGCGCGCCAGACCCAGCTGACTGCGCACGGTAATCGTGGCCGTGGGCGAGGGCGCCAGCGCGGCACCCAGCCCCAGCGCCGCCAGCGGCAGGGCAAGCACGAGAGGTTTCATAGCCAAAGGTTAGCGGAGGTCGCCGAGGGCAACGGCGTCCATGTCGGTGTACTCCAGGTTTTCACCCGCCATGCCCCAGATGAAGGCGTAGGCCGCCGAGCCGCAACCCGTGTGAATGGACCACGGCGGCGAGAGGATGGCCTGCTCGTTGCTCACCCACAGGGGGCGCGTTTCGCTGGGCTCGCCCAGCATGTGTAGCACGCGCTGCCCGGCGGGCAGGTTGAAGTATAGATAAGCCTCCATGCGGCGGTCGTGCACGTGGCTGGGCATGGTGTTCCAGACCGAGCCGGGCTTGAGCTGGGTGAGGCCCATCACGAGCTGGCAGCTGGCAATGCCTTCGTTGAAAATGTACTTGTAGATGGTGCGCTGGTTGGCCGTTTCGAGGGTGCCCATTTCCACGGGCGTGGCCTCGGCCTGGGTGCGGCGGGTGGTAGGGTACTCCTTGTGGGCGGGGGCCGAGAGCAGGTAGAATTTAGCCGGCTCGGCCGCATTCACGCTGCGAAACTCGACCTGCTGGCTGCCTTTGCCCACGTAGAGGCAGTCTTGCGTGCCGAGGTCGTAGATGGTGCCATCGACTACGATTTGGCCCGCGCCGCCTACGTTGAGCGCGCCTAGCTCGCGGCGCTCCAGGAAGTAATTGGCTTTCAGGTTGTCGGGGTTGGGGAGGGCCAGCGGGGCGTCGGTGGGCTGCGCGCCGCCCACAATCATGCGGTCGTAGTGTGTGTACGTCAGCTCGATAGCACCGGGAGTGAAGATATTTTCGATGAGGAAATGCTCGCGCAGGCCAGCCGTGTTGAGGCTGGCCGTTTCGCGCGGGCCAATAGCAAAGCGAGTTTTCATGACCGCAGATTTAACTGATTAAACGGATTTCGCAGATACGCCCGCTGCGCGGGCTGGCTGGCTTTTGGGGGAATTGGGGGCGGCTGTTGGCTCGGTGGTTAGCGGCCCATCCAGCCACCGTCGACGGTGAGGATGGTGCCGTGCACGTAGGCGCCGGCGGGGGAGGCTAGGAAAACTACTGGGCCTTTGAAGTCGGCGGGCTCGCCCCAGCGGCCGGCGGGAATGCGGCCCAGGATGCTGGCCGAGCGGTCGGCGTCCTGGCGCAGGGCCTCCGTGTTGTCGGTGGCAATGTAGCCGGGGGCAATGCCGTTAACGTTGACGCCGCGGCCGGCCCACTCGTTGGCTAACGCCTTGACTACTGAGCCGATGGCGCCCTTGCTGGCGGCGTAGCCGGGCACGTTGATGCCGCCCTGGAAGGTGAGGAGCGAGGCGGTGAAGATAATTTTGCCGTGGCCCTGGGCTAGCATGCGGCCGCCGATGGCGCGGGCCAGCCGGAAGGGCGAGTCGAGGTTGATGGCCAGCACGTTGTCCCAGTCTTCGTCGGAGTGCTCGGCGGCGGGGGCGCGGCGGATGGTGCCGGCGTTGTTGACTAGGATGTCGATGCGCTCGAAGTCGGCGAGTACCTGGGCGGTGAAGGCGTCAGTGCTGGCGCGCTGGCTGAAATCGGCCTGGTAGGCGTGAAACTGCCGGCCCAACGCCCGCACCTGGCGGCCGGTGTCGCCACCGTCGGCCGCCATCGTGGCCGATACGCCGATGATGTCGGCCCCGGCCTCGGCCAGCCCGAGCGCCATGCCCTGGCCGATGCCGCGGTTGCAGCCCGTGACGAGGGCCACCTGGCCCGTTAAGTCAAATAATGCGGCCATGTTTGCCAAAAGTGATAAGGGTGAGAACGCAAAGGTGCGCCCGGTTAGCTATTGCGGCCAGCAGCGCAGCTTCTTTTCTGCGCGGTGCAGGCCGGGGATAGCCGAAAGCGAATAAGCCTTTTGGCCTAAGCTGCCGGCTTACAGCGCGTGGTCGAGGTGCACATCCTGGCCCGACCAGATGCGCTTGGCCGTCCAGTCCTGCGCGGGGCTAGCCCAGAACGCATCGGTGGCTGGCAGGCCGAGCGGCAGAAAAGCCGTGGTGCAGAGATAGAGGCTGCCCGTCGAGATGTAGCCCTCGCCGATGCCCGGCTGGTGCCCGCACAGCCCAATCTGGAGCCAGCCCTGCGCGTCGAAGGTGCCCTTTGGCTCCATTGTGCGCCGGATAACGGCCGTGAGGGCGGCGCGCACCTGCCCAGCCGGCAGCTCGGGCGGCAGCTGCCCTTGCAGGCTCACCTGCGCCAGGTGCTGAAACGCGCCGCAGCGGTAAGCCAGTGAGCGGCCGAAGGCGGCAAACGAGCCATCGGGCCCAATGAGGCGCTCCTGCACGGCGGAGTAGCGGCGGGCGCGGGTACGCAGCGTTTCGAGCAGCTCCTTGCGCTCTTTGCCAGCGGCCACGAGCGTGCCCACCACGTCGAGTAGCATGGGCTGGATAACGTAGCTGTTGTAGTAATCCCAGTGAAAATCAGGCCCATCGCCGTAGGTGCCGTCGCCTTTGTACCAGGTTTGATGCTCCTTGATGGCGTAGTCCATCCGCATGAGGTCGCCGCTGCCGGTGAATTTGAGCAGCGCCGCCTCGATGATGGCGCTGAATAAGAGCCAGTTGCTATACACCGGCTTGATAACGCGGGTGCTTTGCAGCGCCGCCACTAGCTGCGCCTGGGTGGCGGCAGGCAGCTGCTCCCACAGCTGGGTGGGGGCGCGCAGCAACGCGTGCGCCAGAAAAGCGGCATCGACCACGGGCTGACCGCCCTGGTTGAAATTCAGAAAATCCGCATCCTGCGGGTTGACGGCGTGGGCGATGGCCTGGCGGGCCAGCCCGGCGGCGCGCTGCTGGCGGGCGGCCTCGTCGGCGGGCACGTCCTTGAGTTCTATCCAGGGGGCGAGGCCGGCCAGGGTGCGGCCCAGCGCTTCGAGGTGCGTGACGTTCCGGCGGCCCTCTTGCTGGCCAGCGGCGGCTTCGACGGGCAGGGCAGCTTTGAGGCGGCCCGCTGCGGCAGCCGTGAGCACGGGCTCTACTACGCGCAGCAGCGTAGCCAGCCAGTAGGCGCGGTCGGTGGCCGGAGCGGGGCGGGCGGTGGCTGGGGCAGCCGGGCTGGCGAGCGGGCCGGCCGGGGCCGTACCCAAAACCGGTAGGGCCAGCGCCGACAGCCCGGCGGTGGCCTGGGCCATGAAAAAGCGACGTTTCATAGGCCTTTATTTCTTGAGCTTGATAACTTCGGAGCCGGCCAGCAGGTAGGCGCCGGTGCCGTAAACTTCCCAGCTGTCGGCCGAAAAGTCGCGGCGCGGGTCGGCACCGATGGGCTGCACCCAGCCCACGCGCCCTTCGTCCGACACGCACTTATTCAGGGCTACCCAGGCTTTTTGCACGGGGGCCAGGTAGGTGGCCTTGTCAAGGATGCCCTGGTTGAGGCCCCAGGCCATCGCGTAGCAGTCGAAGCCCGAGCCGGAGGCCTCGCCGCCGGGGTAGGCGGCGGGGTCGAGCAGGCTGGAGCGCCACAGGCCGTCGGGCTGCTGCAGCTGCACGAGCCGGGCGCTCATTTCCTTGAATAGATTAACGTAGAACGGCCGCGTGGGATGGTTGGCGGGCAGCTCTTGCAGGATTTGCACGAGGCCGCCCATCACCCAACCATTGCCCCGGCTCCAGAAAATGGGCTGGCCGTTGCTTTCCTTTTTGCCCTCGCCCTGGGCATTCCAGAGGTAGGAGGCATCGCGCGAGAAGAGGTGCTGCTGGTGGTTGAAGAGTCGTTTGTACGTCTGCTGATACAGCGTATCGTTGAGGGACAGGTACTTAGGCTGGCTTTCAAGCAGGCCCAGCTTTACGAGCACGGGCGGGCCCATAAACAGGGCATCGCACCACCACCAGGCAATGCCATTGTTGCGCACCTCGGGGCCGGGCTCGGTGCGAAATTTCTCCACCACGGCCAGGGTCGGTTCAATCATACGCCGGTCCTTTTTGAGGCGGTACAGGTTGAGGTAGGTCTGGCAGATGACGATGTCGTCGGCGTGGTCGTAGCGGCGGTCAGGCTGCCAGTGGGTGCGCTCGCCCATCGCCATGAGCGAGTCTAGGATGAGCTTCGACTTGGTGGTCTGGTAGGCGGCAAACACGCCCGAGTAGAACGCGCCATTGGTCCAGTCTGTCACCTTGTGGCGGGGGTGCGCCAGCTGCCAGCGCGTGGTTTTCAGCAGCTGGTCCTTGATGAATTTGGGCTTGAAATAAGCGGCTTCGGCCGGGGCCGACTGGGCCTGCGCAGTGGGAGTGAGGCCAGCGGCCAGTAGCAGGCCGCCGAGCAGCCACGTAGTCCGGAAAGAGCGGAGCATACCTACAAATTGGGTGGGAAGAGCAGCCAGAAGCCAGCCACACGGGTCAGCTCGGCATCGATAATACTACCGCAATAGTAGCAGGCCCGGCCTCATCCGACCGGGGGCATTTTCGGAGAAGAGGGGTGCTTTTTTCACGCGCCGGCCGGCCCGCTGTGCGGTGGCGGGCAGCAAGCAGCTGGCTGGTAAAGGCTAGCGCCTTGAGTTGCGCGCTGAATTATGCGTCCACGGCGCTGGCCGCGCTAGCGGCGGCTGGTGCGGGGCCTGTGCCGGGGCGGTGCTGCTTGGCGTAGTCGGAGGGCGTGAGGTTGTAGATTTTCTGGAAAGCCTTGCGGAAGTATTTGGCGTCTTCGATGCCCACTTCAAAGGCAATTTCGGAGACGCGCATGGTAGTTTGGGCTAGCAGCTGGGCGGCGCGCTTGAGGCGCACGTCGCGGATAAACTCCACCGCCGTTTGGCCGCTGATGCTCTTGATGCGGCGGTAAAAAACCGACTGGCTCATGGCCATCTCCTTCACCAATACCTGCACGCTGAAATCGGAGTCGCCGAGGTGCTGTTCGACCACGCCCATTGCCTGCGCCAGGAACTCGCGGTCGGCGTCGGCCACCACTATCTCGGTGGGCTGGAGCAGGATTTGGCGCTGGTAAAACTCGTGCAGCTTGCGGCGGTTGCGCAGCAGGCCGTCGGCCTTGGCGTAGAGCAGGGCGGGGTTGAAGGGCTTGCTCATGTACTCATCGGCGCCCATGCCGATGCCCTCCAGCTCGTGGGTTTCGGCGGTGCGGGCGGTGAGCAGCAGCACTGGGATGTGGGCCGTTTTGGGGTGCTGCTTGAGGCGCTGGCACAGCTCCAGGCCGTCGCTGCGCGGCATCATCACGTCGGAGATGATGAGGTCGGGGAGTTGGGCCAGAGCCTTTTCCCAGCCCACCAGGCCGTCTTCGGCGGTGACTACCTCGTAGTCGGCCTCAAAAATCTGGCGCAGGTACTGGCGCACCTCGTCGTTGTCTTCGACCACCAGCAGGCGCGGCGGGCCGGTAGGGGCCGGGCCAGCCGGTGCGTCGGCGGCTTCGAGCGGCGGCAGGTCTGCATCAGCCAGCAGGCTGGCTGTTTCTTGGTCAGTTTCCTCGGGCTGAATATCTCCCGGCTGCAAGTGCTGCTGGCCGAATGGGAGCCGCAGCTCAAAGGTGGTGCCCACGCCCGGCGCGCTCACCACCGTGAGCTGCCCGCCGTGGCGCTGGGCAAACTGCCGGGCCAGCGCCAGCCCGATGCCGGTGCCCGTCATGCGGAGCGTGTTGGTGTGCGAGGCCTGGTAGTAGGGGTCGAAAATGCGCTCCAGCTCGTGGGCCTGAATGCCTACTCCGGTATCAATAACGCTGACTTTTAAATAATTATCTATAAGCTGGCCGCCCTGGTACACGGCCTCGCCGTCGGCGCTGCCGACGGGCGAGGCCGTGAGCTCGACCCGGCCCCGCTCGCGGGTGTACTTGAAGGCGTTGGCAAGCAGGTTGGTGAGAATAATTTCCAGCTTGCTGCGGTCGAAGTACAGGCGCACCGGCTCGGCGGGCACATCGAGCACATACGTCACGGCCCGCTCCTGGGCCTTGAGCTGAAACACGGCGTATAGGTCGGTGAGGAAGCGCACGGCGTCGCCGGGGCTGGCCCGCAGCGGCACGTGGCCCGACTCCACTTTCCGAAAATCAAGGAGTTGATTGACAAGCTCCAGCAGCTTGCGGGCCTGCTGGTGCATGAGGTTGACCTTGCCGCGCAGGTCGGCTACGGGGCCGGGGCTGCGCATGATGTCCTCCATTGGCCCTAATATTAACGTCAGCGGCGTGCGCAGCTCGTGGCTGACATTGGTGAAAAAGCCCAGCTTGAGGCCGGTCAGCTCCTTCTCTTTCTCGGTCTGAAATTGCTCGAACACCAGCTTGTTCTGAAGCTCTTGCTGGCTCATTTCGAAGCGGCGGTAGAGGGCGATGGCGCCCGCCAGGGCTAGGGTGTAGGCCAGGTAAGCCCAGCCGGTTTTGTACCACGGCGCCAGCACCTCGAAGGCCATGCTAGCGGGGCGGGCCGACCACGCGCCTTCGCCGTTGCTGGCTTTCACGCGCAGGGTGTAATGGCCGGGTGGCAGGTTGGCAAAGCTGGCGGTGCGCTGGCCGGGAGCCGGGTACACCCAGCCGGCGTTGTAGCCATCAAGCTGGTAGGCGTAGCGGTTCTTTTGCGGGTTGGCGTAGTTCAGGCCCACAAACTCCACTGAAAAGTCGTTTTCGCCGGGCCTGATGGTAACCGTCTGCGTTTCTGATAACGGCTTGGCCAGCAGCACGCGGCCCCCGAAGGCCTGGCCCACGGCCACCGGCTGGTTGGCGATGCGCAGGCCCGTGAGCTGCACTACCGGCGGGTAGGGGCTGGGCTTGATGGCCGAGGGCTGGAAATAGCTGATGCCATTGATGCCGCCAAAGTAGAGCGTGCCATCGGCCCCGCGGGCGGCGGCCCCGATTTTGAAGGCGTTGCTTTGCAGGCCGTCGGCCACGTCGTAGCGCAGGTAGCGGCGGGTGCGGGGCGTGAAGCGGTAGAGGCCGGTGCCGCCAATCCAGAGGTTGCCCGCGTCGTCGGCCAGCAGGCTTTCGGCGTCGCTTTCGGGCAAGTATTTGTGGAAGGCGCGCACCGTTTCGCGGCCCCGGGCGTCGGTGCTGAGCTGGTGCAGCCCGCCGCCGATGGTGCCAACCCAGAGGTTGTGCTGGCGGTCGAGTAGCAGCGGCCACACGTAGTTGACGCGCAGGCCATTGGCCACGCCCGGCTCGAAGCGAAACTGCCGAAGCAGGCGCAACGAATCGGGCGTGACGCGCAGCTTGAGCAGGCCTGCGTCGCGGGTGCTGGCCCACAGCACGTCGCGCTGCGGGTCGAAGAGCAGGAAAGTAAACGTCCTAGTGGGCAGGCCGCTATCCAGGCCGTAGGCTCCCAAAAACTTTCCTTCGGCACTGAAGCGCAGCAGCCCTTGGTCGAAGGTGGCCACCCAAAGCGTGCCGTAACGGTCCTCGGCCATGCGTTCGATGCTGGCGCTGCTCAGGCGGCGGCCGTTGGGCAGTAGGTCGAAGGTAGTGAGCTGCTCGCGGCCGGCGCGGCGCACGAGGCGCACGAGGCCCCGGCCCCGGGTGCCAAACCACAGCGCCCCATCGCGCAGCTGGCAAATGGCCGATACATCGACGCCCCGCGCCGCGCCGGCCTGGTCCTGGTTGAGGTAGTTGCGGTAGGTTTTGCGGGCCAGGTCGTAGGCCGTAACGCCGTTGCGGGTGCCTAGCCACAGGGTGTTGGTGGCCTCCTCCTTATATACGGCATTGATGTAGTTGTTGGGCCGCGTGGCCTGGCCGGAAAGCTGGCGGCGCAGCTGGCCAAAGGGTTTCTGGTGCAGGTCTACCTTATTGAGGCCGCCGGCCGAGGCACAGAGCCACATCACCTGGGTGCGGTCTTCAAAAATCTGGTGAATACGCTCTGAGTTGATGCTAAATGGCTCGCCATCCGTGGGCAGCAGCAGGGTGGGGGCAGCCCCCAGGGGCGGGGCAGAGCCGGTCACGGCCCCCGCCTCCCACACGTAGAGGCCATAGATGGTGCCCACCCAGAGCCGGCCAAACGAGTCGAGCCGAATGGTTTGCAATTGTGGGTACGTAATGGCCTGCGGGTGCGCGGTAAGCTCGCGCACGGTGCGGCGGTTGGCGGCGCTCACCCAAAATACCTGGTAGTCGGTGCCTATCCAGAGGTCGCCGCGCCGGTCGAGGTGCAGCGCCCGCACGGCGTCGGTGAGGGCCGTGCGCTCGGCCTGGCGGGCCTCGGGGCGCACGATGTTCAGGCCATAATTAAAGGTGCCCACCCACACGTTGCCCTCCGCATCGGCGGCCAGGCTGGATACATAGTAGCCGCTGGCTGGCGCACCTGCCAGGGGCACCGCGCGCAGGGTAGTTAATTGCCCTTGCTGATTGAGCGTGAGCACGAATAGGCCCGCCTGCACGGTGCCCACCCACAGGTGGCCCTGCGCGTCGGTGGCCAGCGCCGCGATACTCTGCGTGTTGAGCAGGCCTAGCTGGGCGGCGTACTTGGCTACGCCGGGTGGCTCGGCCAGGCTGGCCAGCTGGTCGGTGCCGGGGTTGTAGAGGCTGAGGCCGCTGCGCTCGGTGCCCACCCACAGGCGGCCGGCGGGGTCGGTGTGCAGCACCTTGATGCGGTTGCCCGAGGTGCCGTTGCCGTTGATGGGCAGCCAGTACTGCTTCAACTCGTAGCCGTCGTAGCGGTTGAGGCCGTGGTTGGTGCCCACCCAGATGAAGCCGGCGCGGTCCTGGGCGATGGCCATCGCGTCGCTGTGCGATAGGCCCTGGTCTACGGTGAGGTGCTCGAAGCGGAAGTCGCCGGGGGCCGTGTCCTGCGCGTGGGCAGGGCAGCGCAGCAGCGGCAGCAGGAGCAGCAGGGCGAGTAACGTTCTGGCAAAGAGCATGGGCTAGCGGGTGGGAATACTGGCCAGGAAAGAAACGGGGGAGGGTAGCCCAGCGGCCGCCGCTCCCTAAGGTAGTGCGGCAGTGGAGCGTGGGCACGGGGGCAGCGAAGGATAATCGTTCGCTGGCCGCCGGTAGCGCAAGGTAATGCGCGCACCCAGCTCCCAGCTACGGAGGAGCCGATAAAATAAGCTGGGCCAATACGCAGGAACGTCTAGCGGGTTAATTGGTGGTAATCAGTTGGTAGCTAGCGTAAGTGCGCTAGCCGGTGCGCCCCGCGTTCCCAGTGCAGTACATGACTTTCAGATGAATTTAGCCCCGCCTTTTTGGTGAAAAAGCCCCCTAAGTGGGGCGGCGGGGTCGGCTACTTTTGCCCAGCTTCAACCCCTGGCGCTCAGGCAGTGCCAAGGTTTTGAGTGGCCCAGTAAACTGGGCTGCTCGGGCTGGCCGCCAAGCCGCCGTTGTTGCGCTCGTCGAGTTTTCCCACCCAGCGCTCACCCCTATTCTATGCGTAAACCCTTACCCGCAAGGGCTCTTTGTCGGCTCTTATTCTTAACGGCGGCGGGCGCGGCCAGCCGCCCCGCCCTGGCCCAAACCATCAGCCTGCCGCAGCCGTTGCAGCGCGCCGTGGTGCCGGCCGATACGGCGGGCACTACCAGGCCCACCCCGGGCACCCCGCCCGAGCTCAACAAGCAGCCCATCCCCACAGTATTCACGCCCGCCGTGACGGACGAGAACGGCGAGCCGCTGCGCGGCGTGCGCCTGGCCACGGCCAGCGGCTCGCTCGCGGCCGTCACCGACTCGGTGGGGCAGGCCCATCTGCCGGGCGTGCTGCCCGGCGAAACGCTGGTGGTGAGCATCGACAAGGCGGTGATTCAGCGCTTTGTGGTGGGGGAGGACAAGACGCCCATCCTCATGCTCAGCACCCGCCACCCGGCGGTGGCGCGCCTCAAGCCGGTGCGGCTGCTGTATAATACCTCGCTGCGGCCCGACCTCACGGCGGCCTCGACCCAGACCATTTATTACCGCGACCTCAATAAGTTTCCGGTCACCACTTTCCTCAACGCCCTGGCGGGGCAGGCGGCGGGCTTGCAGGCCGTGCAGAGCTCGGGCCGCCCCACCGACGACGTGGCCGATATCAACCTGCTGGGCCAGGGCCCGACGCTCGTTATCGACGGGGTGGTGCGCACCAACTCGGCGCTGGACCCCATTGCGCTGTTTGACCTGGAGGAAATCGAGTCGGTGACGGTGCTGAAAGATGCCCTGGCAACCTCCATGCTCGGGGTGCGCAACACCAACGGCGGCATCCTCAACGTGACCACCCGCAAGGGTACGCCGGGCCAGCCGCGCATCTCGTTTTCGGTGCAGTCGGCCATTCAGCAGCCGCTAAAGCAGCCCCAGGCGCTCGATGCCTATAACTACGCTTCGCTCTATAATGAGGCGCGGCTCAACGATGGCCTGCCGGCTGTGTACACGGCCCGCGACCTTGAGCTGTACCAGAATGGCCAGGACCCCATCGGCCACCCCAACGTGGACTGGCGCGACCAGATTCTGAAGAAAACCTCGCAGCTCGACCGCTACACGTTCAGCGCCAGCGGGGGCAATAAGTTTTCGCGCTACTTCATTTCGCTGGAGCATTTGAGCCAGTCGGGCCTGCTCAAAACAAGCGACATCAACGCCTACAACACCAGCAACGACTACAAGGTGTACACGCTGCGCACCAACGTGGACCTGCAAATCAGCCGCAAGCTCACCGGCGGCATCCGGCTGCTGGGCCGCCTGCAAGACCAGAACGACGCGGGCGTGGATGCGGCCACCATCCTCACCAACCTGATTAATACGCCTGCCAACGCCTACCCCATTTATAACGATAACGGCACCTACGGCGGCACCCAGCAGTTCCAGAACAACCTCTGGGCGCAGACCATCGGCTCGGGCTACCGCCAGAACTACAAGCGCAACGTCATTGCCGACTTCTACCTCCAGCGCTCGCTCGATGAGCTGACGCCGGGCCTGTACATCCGGGGTACGGGCTCGTTTTTTGCCAGCCTTTCGGAGAACATCACGCGCAGCAAGACGTTTGCCACCGCCCTGCAAATCGCGCCGACTACGCCAGGCGGCGCGCCTACGTACCAAAACTTCGGCACCAACGGCGACCAGGGCAACGGCAGCGGCATTTCGTACCAGAGCAACACCACGTACGTGGAAGGCCAGCTGGGCTACAACCGCCAGTTTGGCGAGCACGGCCTGAGCGCCGTGGCCGTGGCCAGCCGCCAATCGACCAACACTGGCTCCGACCTGGCCTACATCGTGACCGGCGTATCGGGCCGCGCCTCCTACAATTGGCAGCAGAAATACGTGGCCGAGTTTGCCTTCGGCCTCAACGGCTCGAACCGCTACCCCGACAACGGCGACACGCGCTACGGCTTCTTCCCGGCCGGCGGCCTGGCCTGGAACATCTCGCGCGAGGGCTTTATGCAAAGCACTGCTAGCTGGCTTTCGTACCTGAAATTGTACAGCTCGGTGGGCCTCACCGGCAACGACAACGCCGGCTACTTCACCTACATCCAGACCTACGGCGGCACCGGCAACGTATTTTTCGGCACCGGGGCCAGCGCGGCCTCGGCCAACAGCGAGCAAACGCTGGCTACCCTCGACCGCACCTGGGAAAAGGCCCGTAAGTTTTCGCTCGGCGTGCAGGGCGCGGTTTTGAACGACCACCTGGGCTTCACCTTCGAATACTACAACTCGCTGTACTACGACCTGGTGCAGCAGCGCGGCCGCAACACCTCGCTGCTGGGCCAAACCTACCCCAGCGAGAACATCGGCCGCACGCAGTATACCGGCGTCACGGGCCAGCTCACGTACCAGCAGTCGTTTGGGAGCGTGGGGCTGTTTGCCTCGGCTAACGTTGGGGTGCAAAACTCGGTGGTGCGCAACATCGACGAGGTCACCTACCCCTACGCCTGGATGCAGCGCACCGGCCAGCGCGTGGGCCAGTCGTTTGGCTTCGTGGCCGAGGGCTTATTTCAGAATACGGCCGACATCGCGGGCGCGGCCACCATGCAGGGCTACACCCCCCAGCCGGGCGATATCAAGTACAAGGACCTGAACGGCGACGGCCTTATCAATCAGCTCGATATCACGGCCATCGGCACCACCAAGCCCAGCATCCCGTTCGGCGTCACGCTGGGCGGCAGCTGGAAGGGCTTCGACTTCTCGGTGTTGGTGCAGGGTGCCCTCAACCGCCAGGTATACCTGCAAGGCAACAGCGAGTACGCGTTTCAAAACAACGGCTTCGGCCCGGCCTTCGCGCAGCACCTCGACCGCTGGACGCCCACCAACCCCGGCGCCACCTACCCGCGCCTGGGGCTGGGCAATAACGTCAACAACTTCGCGGCCTCCAGCTTCTGGCTGCGCGACGCGGCCTACGCCCGCCTCAAAAACGTGGAGCTGGGCTACACCGTGCCGCTCGACCTGAGCCGCCGGGTGCGCCTGCAAAGCGTACGGCTCTTCTGCAATGCCACCAACCTGGTGACCTTCAGCCAGTACGACCGCATCGACCCGGAGGTGTTCAACGCGGCCTACCCCATTCAGCGGCTGCTCAATTTCGGCTTCAACGTCAAGCTCTAAGCTGCCCTTCCCACCCCTTGCCGCTGCTTCCCATGCATAAGAAATTTGTTGTTCCCTTCGTCGCGCTCGCGCTGGCCCTGGGCAATACCGCCTGTAAGAAAGACCCCGAAACCGAGCCGCTCTACTTCATCACCGACGACCTGGAGTGGGACAGCGTGGACCGCACGGCCGTGTACGCCCAGCAGTTTCTCAACGATACTTATTCCTACCTGCCGGGCGGCTTCGACCGCATCAGCGGCGACTTCCTCGCCGCCGCCGCGGGCGATGCCGTGCCCAGCCGCCCCAACCAGCCGGTGGAGTACTACACCAACGGCCAGGCGAGCGTCGTCGTGAACCCCGACCCGTACTGGGCCACCGCCTACGCCGGCATCCGGCGCACCAATATTTTCCTGGCCAATATCGACCGGGTACCCACCACCGCCGCCAACGTCACGCTCTGGAAATCGGAGGTGCGTTTTATGCGCGCCATGCTCTACTTCGAGCTGGTGAAGCGCTACGGCGGCGTGCCGCTCGTGGCCGATAAGGTGTTTACCCTCAGTGATAACCTGCTGCTGCCGCGCAACAACTACGAGGAGTGCGTGAGCTACATTGCGGCCGAGTGCGACGCCATCCAGGGCACCTTGCGCAAGGACGCTACCCTGGCCGCCGGCGACTGGGGCCGCATCACGCAGGGCGCGGCGCTGGCCCTCAAGGGCCGCCTGCTGCTCTACGCCGCCAGCCCGCTCTTCAACGGCGGGCAGGTGAACGGCGCGGGGGCCTTGCAGGGCTACCCCGCCGCCGATGCCAGCCGCTGGCAGCGCGCCCTCGACGCCAACCTGGCCGTGATTAACCTCGGCTACTTTGCCCTGAACACGCCCACGCCCGGCCTGCCCACGGCCTACACCAGCATCTTCACCACGAAGATGAACAAGGAGATAATCCTGGCCAAGCAGGCCGCCAACAGCACCACCCTCGAAAACAGCCAGGCGCCCATCGGCTACAACAGCACCGGCGTAACCAGCCTGGGCTACACCAGCCCCACCCAGGAGTTTGTGGATGCCTTCCCCACGCTGACGGGCGCCGCCGTTAGCAGCACCGCGCCCGTGGCCTACACCGCCCGCGACCCCCGCCTCGACGGCACCGTGTTTTACAACGGCGCGCCGTGGCTGAGCCGGCCCGTGCAAACCTTCACCGGCGGCCTCGACCGCCCCGGCACCAGCGCCATCCAAACCCGCACCGGCTACTACCTGCGCAAGTTTTTGGGCAACTTCGCCACCGGCACCACCTACGCGGCCACCAGCCACAACTTCCCCATCTTCCGCTACGCCGAAACGCTGCTCAACGCCGCCGAGGCGCAGAACGAGCTGGGCAACCCCGCCGCCGCGCTGGATTACGTCATTCAGATTCGCCGGCGCTCGGGCCTCACGGCGGGCACCAACAGCCGCTACGGCGTGCCCACCGGCCTCAGCCAGGACGACGCCCGCACCATTATCCGCAACGAGCGCCGCATTGAGCTGAGCTTCGAAGAGCACCGCTTCTGGGACGTGCGCCGCTGGAAAACGGCCGACGTGGCCCTCAGCGGCCCGGTTACTGGCGTGGTGGCCACGCGCAGCGGGGCCGGCACCGCCGCCTCGCCCTACACCTTCAGCTACGTGCGCCAGCCGGTGAGCACCCTCGTGTGGCAGCCCCGCCTCTACTACATGCCGCTGCCCTACGACGAGGTAACCAGGAATGTCAACCTGGTGCAAAACCCCGGCTGGTAGCAGCGGTAAGCGGCTTAGGTATCCGAAAGAACAAAATTGGTCGTCATGCTGAGCTTGTCGAAGCATCTCTACCGCTTCATCCAGGCCGTTCAACGGTGCGGTAGAGATGCTTCGACAAGCTCAGCATGACGGGCTGATAGCCTTTTGCAAATCCCTGAGCCGCTCCCGGCTAGCAGCTTAAAATACAAAACATCCCACCCAACTTATATGAAAAATCTCTTACTAATCTGGCTGTTACTGGCTACGGTGGTGCAGGGCGCGTACGCCCAGGGCCGCACGGTGCAGGGCGTGGTGCGCGACCGCGAAGGCCCGGTGCCCGGCGTGGCCGTCTACGAAAAAGACAATACGACCAACGGCGTTTCTACCGACGTGGAGGGCGGCTACAAGCTCACAATCAAGGGTAAGAGTGGCATCCTGATTTTTCGCTCCGTCAACTACAAGCTGAGCGAAGTGCAGGTGGGCACCCGCGCCACGGTCAACGTGACGCTGGAATCGACCGACCAGACCCTGGACGAGGTGACGGTCGTGGGCTTTGGCGAGCAAAAGAAAATCACCCAGACCGGGGCCGTGAGCCAGGTGAGCGGCAAGGACATCCGCGAAAATCCCTCGGCTAGCCTCCAAAACACGCTGGTGGGCCGCTTGCCGGGCTTTTTTGCGCAGCAGCCCTCGGGGCGGCCCGGCGGCGACGGCGCCAACTTTTTCATCCGGGGCGTGAGCAGCTACAACAACAACAACCAGCCGCTCATCATCGTCGATGACATCCAGTACAGCTACGACCAGTTTGCCCGCCTCGACCCCAACGAGATTGAGAGCCTCGCCATCCTGAAAGACGCCGCTACCACCGCCATCTACGGCGTGCGCGGGGCCAACGGCGTGGTGGTGGTGACCACCCGCCGCGGCAAAGACGGCCCGCCCCAGATTTCGGGCCGCGTGGAAGTCGGCTTTTCGCAGCCCACCAAGCTGCCCACCTACCTAGACGCCGCCGAAACGGCGCGCCTCTACAACCAGGCCCAAATCAACGACAACAACGCCAACCCGGCCGCCAACTTCAAGCCCCGCTTTACCGACGACGAGCTACAACTGTTCCGCAACGGCTCGGCGCCCAACAGCCTCAACGCCAACGGCTACGACAACCGGGGCATGGGCAACGTGGACTGGCGCAAGGAGCTGTTTCAGAACTGGAGCGAGCAGTACCGGGCCAACATCGACATTTCGGGCGGCTCGCCCCGCGTGCGCTACTTCACCTCGCTGGGCTACCTCTCGCAAAACGGCATGCTCAAGGAGTTTGGTCAAAACTCGGGCGTGGATGCCAACTACTTCCAGAAGCGCATCAACTACCGCTCCAACCTGGACATCAACATCACCAAGGGCCTGGAAATGCGCGCCGACCTCTACGGCAACTTCGCCCAGGTGAACCTGCCGCACCCCGGCAGCCCCAACAGTGAGGCGTTTAACGCCAACGACGACGTGTTTTTCGACTACAGCAGCTTCGCCACGCTCGCGCCGTTTGCCTACAACATCTACAACCCCGACGGCAGCTACGGCTACAGCTCGTGGTCGAAGGACGTGCAGTCCAACACCAACGAGGGCAACGTCATCGGCCGCCTCAACAACTACGGCTACCGCCGCACCTTCGAAAACAACATCAACACGGTGTTGCAGCTCAAGCAGGACCTCGGCGTGCTGGGCGACGCCCTCAAGGGCCTGTCGGCGACCGGCCGGGTGGCCTACACCAGCAACTACAGCTACTACCGCCAGATGATTCGGGGCCGCAACTCCATCCCCAACTTCATCTACGACCCCAACTCGACCACCACTCCCTACCTCCCGCGCATTGCCGACCTCTACCGCATCCAGCCCTACGGCCTGGGCTACTCGGCGGGCGGCACCTCGCGGGCGCTCACGCTGCAAGCCATCATCAACTACGACCGCACCTTTGGGGCGCACCACGTATCGGGGCTGGCCCTCTACAACCGCAACACCAACACGGCCGGCAACAGCAACTCGATATACAACTTCATTCCGGCCAACTTCCTGGGCTACTCGCTGCGTGTGGGCTACGACTACAAGGAGCGCTACCTGGTGCAGTTCAACGCGGGCTACAACGGCTCCGACCGCTTTAGCTCGGCCAACCGCTACGGGCTGTTCCCGGCCGTATCGGCGGGCTGGAACATTGCCGAAGAGCCCTTCTTCAAGAACGTGGCCCCGGTCTTTGACCTGCTGAAGCTGCGCGCCTCCTACGGCCTGGTGGGCAACGACGCCCTGGGCTCGGGCCAGACCTATTACTACGTGCAGAACTACAACGGCAGCAACAACACGACCAACAACAACCCCAACGCGCCCATCACCTTCGGCCAGACCACGCCCGGCTCCACGCCGGCCGGCTTCATCGAGGGCACGCTGGGCAACGACAACGTGACCTGGGAAAAGGAAAAGAAATTTGACGGTGCCCTGGAATTCCGCCTGCTGAAAGGCGCCCTGTCGGGCAGCATCGACTACTTCCGCAACGAGCGCTACGACATCCTCACCACCCGTGGCACCGTGTCGAGCATCTTCGGCCAAAACCTGCCGCCCGTGAACCTGGGCCGCGTGCGCAACCAGGGCCTGGAGCTGGAGCTGGGCTACCAGAGCCCGCTCTCGCGCGCTTTCTCCTACTTCATCCGGGGCAATTACTCCTACGCCAAGAACACCATCCTCTTCCAGGATGAGCCTAATAACCAGTACGATTACCAGAACTTCACCGGCAACAGCATCGGCCAGCAGCGGGTCTACATTTTCGACGGCTTCTACAACGCCGCCGACCTGGCCAACCGCGACGTCGCCAAGCCCCTGACCCCTGTGCAGCCCGGCGACCTCAAGTACAAGGACCTGAACGGCGACGGCAAAATCGACTCCTACGACCAGTCGGTGAGCGGCTTCCCCAGCCTGCCCAACACCACTTACGGCGTCAACCTGGGCGTGCGCTACAAGGGGTTCAGCGTGAGCGTGTTGTTTCAGGGTGCCAGCAACTTCAGCGTGGCGGGCGCGGCCGAGGCCATCAAGGCGTTTGGCTCCAACCTCACGGCCGTGCACCAGCAGGCCTGGACGCCCGAGCTGGGCGACGACGCCCGCTACCCGCGCCTCACGCTGCAAAGCAGCATCAGCGACCCGGTCACCAACCGCTCCACGTTCTGGCAGGTGTCGGGCAACTACGTGCGCCTCAAAACCGCCCAAATCAACTACGACCTGCCCACGGCCTGGCTCAAGCAAATCGGCGTGCCGGCGGCCCGCATCTACGCCAACGGCACCAACCTGCTGACCTGGACGGTGCTCGACAAGCTCTACGACTTCGACCCCGAGATTTCGCTCAACGCCACCCGCTCCAACTACCCGCCGCAGCGCCTCGTCAACTTCGGCCTCAGCGTCACTTTCTAACCGACTTGCCACCCGCACTATATGAAAAAGCTACTCCTCTTGCTGCTGGGGCTGAGCACCGCTCTGGGCGCGTGTAAAAAAGATACCTTCCTGGAGCCCCAGACCAATGCCCTGACCGAAGAAACGGTTTTCGGCGATAGCATCCGCACCATGGGCTTCCTGTCGCGCACCTATCAGGATATGGGCTTCACGTTTCAGAAGGGCCGGTGGTCGTCGCACGGCAACTCCGAGCACGCCACCGACGATGCCGAATACTTCTTCTCGGGGGCCGCGCAGGTGGCCGTGCAGCTCTACAGCGGCTCCTTCACGGCCAGCACCTTCTACGGCACCCAGAACAACCTCACCAACGCCAACAACAACGGCAGCGACTTCTGGCTGGTGCCGTGGCAGAACATCCGCCGCTGCAACCTGCTGCTCAGCAAGCTGTCCGACACGCCGCTCACGCCCCGCATGCGGGCCCGCGTGGCCGCCGAAGCCCGCTTCCTGCGGGTGTGGTACTACGACCAGCTGCTGAAAACCTTCGGCGGCGTGCCCCTCATTCAGGATAAGGTTTACGACATCACCGACGTTATCAACAGCCCGCGCAGCTCCTACGCCGACTGCGTTACCTACCTGGTAGCGGAGCTCGACGACCTGGCCACCAAGCTGCCCAACGCCGACGGCAGCAACCCCAACGCCGGCCTCACCGGCTACGCCGCCGCCGACTACGGCCGCGTCACCCGCGGCGCCGCGCTGGCCCTCAAAAGCCGCATCCTGCTCTTCGCCGCCAGCCCGCTCTTCAACGGCGGGGCCGATTCCCGGGCCGATGCCGAGCAGCGCACCATCGTGAGCTACCCCACCGTCGACCCCAACCGCTGGCAGCTGGCCGCCAACGCCGCCAAGGCGGTGCTCGACCTCGGCCAGTACGGCCTCATCGAGGACAACGCCACCAAGCCCGGCTTCGGCTTCTACAGCAGCTTCCTGCGTCGCTACCCCAACCAGGAGCACATCCTGACCTACGAGCGGCTGGCCAACCGCGACATGGAGGCCTTCTACTTCCCGTCGTCGCGCGGGGGCAACCGCTACTCCATGCCCACCCAGAACATCGTGGATGCCTTCCCAATGCGCAACGGCCGCGCCATCACCGACCCCACCTCGGGCTACAACGCGGCCAATCCCTACGTCAACCGCGACCCGCGCTTCAACAACACCATCATCTACAACGGCTCGCGGGTGTTCCGCGCCGCCGACAACGCCGTGACGGCCGTGTACACCTACGTGGGCGCCCCCACCGATGGCTTCGACGCCACCACCTTCCCCACGGGCTACTACTGCCGCAAAATGTGCGACACCGCCACCACCGCCAACCAGGAGCGGGGCTGGCCCCTCATCCGCTACGGCGAAATCGTGCTCAACTACGCCGAAGCCCTCAACGAGGTCGGCAACACCAGCGCGGCCATCGACCAGCTCATTACGCTGCGTCGCCGGGCCGGCATCCTGGCCGGCACCGACGGCCGCTACGGCATCCGGTCGGGCCTGGCCCAGGCCGATGCCCGCGAACTGATTCGCAACGAGCGCCGCATCGAGCTGGCCTACGAAGACCACCGCTGGCACGACATCCGCCGCTGGAAAATCGCCGAGCAGGTCAACAATGGCTTCAACGGCCGCATGAGCATCCGCCTCGTCAGCGGCACGCCCACGGCCACCGGCCCCGGCAACGCCGTGTGGAGCTACACCGTGGTGCCCAGCCTGCGCAAGCACAATTTCCGCCCCGAGATGTACCTGCTGCCCATCCCCGACACCGAAATCCGCAAGGTGCCCCTCTTCCGCCAAAACCCGGGCTGGTAGCCCCCGGCCGCGACAGCCACCACGCCCGTCACTCCGGCTGTCATGCTGAGCCCGCGAAGCATCTTATCGCGCCAGAACAAGCCGTTCGGCGGTCATAAGATGCTTCCTTCGTCAGCATGACAAATGGAGGAAAGGTGTCAAACTTTTGATAATAAACAATCGGCCATTTTATAATTCAACATCCAGCTAGCTTATATCTCATGAAAAAACGCCTCCTGCTCGGGGCGCTGCTGGCGCTGGCCGGCAGCGCCCAGGCGCAAAAGCGCACGGCCTTCGAGCCTGGCCAGCCGTGGCCCGACAACAAGGGCACCCACCTCAATGCCCACGGCGCGGGCCTGCTCTACGACAAGGGCCGCTACTATATGTACGGCGAGCACAAAGTGGTTGGCCCCAAGGGCAATAGCGCCCAGGTGGGCGTGCACTGCTACTCCTCCAAGGACCTCTACAACTGGCAGGACGAAGGCATCGCCTTCACCGTGGCCCCCGACGGCTCGGGCTCCGAGGTAGAAAAAGGCTGCGTGCTGGAGCGCCCCAAGGTGGTGTATAACAAGCAGACCGGCCAGTACGTGATGTGGTTTCACCTGGAGCTGAAGGGCAAGGGCTACGAAGCCGCCCGCACCGCCGTGGCCGTGAGCAACAAAGCCACCGGCCCCTACAAATACGTGCGCTCGTACCGCCCCGGCGCCGGCCAGTGGCCGCTGGGCTTCAAAGATGAGTGGAAGCAGCCCGTACCCGGCGAGAAAGACCTGAAATGGTGGACGCCCGAGTGGTTCAAGGCCGTGGCCGAAGGCTCGTTTGTGCGCCGCGATTTCGTGCCCGGCCAGATGGCCCGCGACATGACCGTCTTCGTCGATGACGACGGCAAGGCCTACAACATCCACTCCTCCGAAGACAACCTGACGCTGCATGTGGCCGAGCTGACTAGCGACTACCAGGGCTTCACCGGCAAGTGGAACACCATTGCCCCGGCTGGCCACAACGAGGCCCCCGCCATTTGCAAAAAGGACGGTAAGTACTACCTGCTCACCTCAGGCTGCACCGGCTGGGCGCCCAACGCCGCCCGCTCGTTCGTGGCTAGCTCCATCTGGGGGCCGTGGCAGCCGCTGGCCAACCCCGCCACCGGCCCGCAGGCCGACATCACCTACAACTCGCAGAGTACCTACATCCTGCCCGTAGCCGGCCGGAAGGACGCCTTCATCTTTATGGCCGACCGCTGGACGCCCAAGAACCCCATCGACGGCGGCTACGTGTGGCTGCCCCTCCGCTTCGACGGCGACCAGCCCCGCCTCACCTGGGCCGACCGCTGGGACCTCAGCGCCTTCGACCAGCCCAAGGCCCGCGCCGTGCCCACGCCGTAGCCTGTTTTTTCGCCCATTGCCGCCCGCTAGCCCGGTTGCGTTGCCTTGCCCCAGTGGGGGAGGGGTGGCGCAACTCGGCTGGCGGGCTTTTAAGCGTAACCTTGGCGTAACGTGTTAGTTGGCAATTTTTTGCTCATTTGATGCCGTGCTAAGCGCTACTTGCCTGACGAATAAAACAACCCTTTCTGCTGAAAAAGCCCCTGTTGTGCGCTGCTGGCTCACAATACTTTTGAGTCAGGCTTACCACCGGCTTTTAGCCAGGTAATCCTGCTACTCCTGGCCTAGCCAGAACCCTCCCGCCGCCTCTTCTTATTCTCCCACCCAGGCCGCTTTGGCGGCCGTTGTTTACCCCTCTCTATGCAGGTAAACCCGATACTCCTGTGCAGCGTGCTGCTGCCTTTGGCGGTGAGCGCCGCGCCCACCGACCACCCCGCCAGCCCGGCCGAAGCCGTGGCCAGCCGCCGCCCCGCCGCCGATATCACCGTGACGGGCGTGGTGCTCGACGAGAAAAAAGCGGGCCTGCCCGGCGCCACCGTGGTGCTCAAAGGCACCCAGCTCGGCACCTCCACCGACGCCGACGGTAAGTTTACCCTCCGCATTCCTGACGGCACGGCCACCCCCACGCTCGTGATTTCGACGGTGGGCTACCTGCGGCAGGAAGTGCCCGTGGATGGCCGCACCTCGTTCACTATCAACCTGACGCCCAATGCCCAGGACCTGAGCGAGGTAGTGGTAGTGGGCTACGGCACCCAGAAGCGCTCCGACGTGACGGGCTCCGTGGTATCGGTGGCGCAGGACCGCCTGGAGAAAATTCCGGTTTCCAACGTGGCGCAGGCGCTGGCCGGCGCGGTGGCGGGCGTTAATATCACCACCACGTCGAGCGTGCCGGGCGCGCAGCCCCGCATTCAGGTGCGCGGCGTGCGTTCCATCACGGCTAGCACCGACCCGTACATCATCGTGGACGGCTTGCCGTTTCCGGGCAACCTCAACGACCAGGTATCGGCCAGCCAGGTTGACCTCAACTTCATCCTCGATGAGCGCGTGCGTGAATTGATAGGGGAGGAGCAGCGCCGCCTCACGCTTATGCGCACCGGCACGCTCGTGGAGCGCGCCACCCGCCTCAACGGGGCTTCCATCACCGGCCTCACCAAAACCCACGAGCTGCTGCCCATCCCGCAGACGACCATCGACCTGAACACCAACGCCACCTTGACTCAGAACCCCGGCTACTAGCCGCTTGGGGAGGTTGAGGCCCAGGCCGGGGCCTGCCGGTGGGACGGTAGGTTCCGGCCATTTTTGGTTTACTGCGCTCGTTATCATTGCATATGAAAGTACCCGTTTTGCTGGCTTGGGCGCTGGGCACGCTGCCCGCTGGCCTAGCCTGCGGCCAGGCTGCGCCCGCGCCGTTCTTCGATACACACGTGGCCCCGGCTGCCACCAAGCTGCCGCCCTTCGAGGTCAAGCAGCCTGATAAAAAGCGTAGCCCCTTCACCGGCATGACGCGCAAGCACTGGCAGGATGCCGCCCGCTACCTGCTCAGCGGCGCCTTCAGCTACGTGCGTACCCTGGACGACCCCATGCAATTTCCCAAGCAGCCCGGCAAAAGCTACCCGCGCAACGCCGGCCAAGTGCCCACCGAAAAGCTGGAGGGCCTCTGCCGCACGCTGTTCATGGCCGCCCCGCTACTCAAGGAAGACCCCGGCCTGACGCTCAACGGCGTGAAGGTAGGCGAATACTACCGCCACCAGTTGGCCCTGCTCGTGGACCCGGCCAGCCCCGGCTACATCGCGCCCCGCGCCCCGGACGGTGGCCCCAGCCAGAACCTGGTGGAGTTCGGCGGGCTGTCGGTGGCGCTTTTCGCCGCCCCCGAAATCCTGTGGGACCCCCTGCCCGAGGCCACCAAAAAAGCCCTGGCCGCCACCATGCTCAGCTACGGCGATGGCCCCACCGTGCCCCAAAACTGGCGCTACTTCAACATCTTCATCCTCAGCTTTTACAAAAGCCGGGGCTACGCCGTTAATGAAAAGCTGCTGGAAGAATACCTGCAAAAGCAGCTGACTCACTACAAAGGCGCGGGCTGGTACGACGACGCGCCCACCTTCGACTATTACAGCATGTGGGCCTTCCAGATGTACGGCCGGCTGTGGAGCGAGTATTATGGCCGCCAGCACTACCCCGCCATCGCAGCGCAGCTCAACGACAACTTCGCCCCGCTCAAAGACACCTACCCGTACCAGTTTGGCCGCTCGGGCGAGATGCTGATGTGGGGCCGCAGCATCACGTACCGCTTCGCGGCGGTGGTGCCGTTTCCGCTCATGGGCTTGCAGCCGGCAGCCGGCACCAACTTCGGCTGGATGCGTCGCATCGCCTCGGGCGCGCTGCTGCAATTTTTGCAAAGTCCTGATTTTTTGCAGGATAACGTACCCACGCTGGGCTTCTACGGTCCCTTCGACCCCGCCGTGCAGGCGTATAGCTGCCGGGGCAGCGTATACTGGCTGAGCAAGGCGTTCCTGGGCCTGCTCGTGCCAGCCGACAACCCGTTCTGGACCGCCACCGAAAACGAAGGCCCCTGGGCCAGCGAGTTCAAGCCCAATACGGTGGTCCACAAGTTTGAGCCTGGCCCCAACATCCTCGTCACCGACTACCCCAACAGCGGCGCCGCTGAGCTGCGCAACGCCCCCCGCCAGCCGCGCAGCGACGGCAACCGGGGCAACGAAAACTACAACCGCCTGAGCTACAACACCGCCTTTCCCTGGCAGGCCGACGGCCCCCGCGGCGAAGTAGCCATGAGCTACGTCTTCCAAACCCCCGACAACAAGTGGGAGGCGCTGCGCTTCTACACCTTCCGCAAGTTCGAAGACGGCGTGTACTACCGCGACGCGGCCCTCGAAAGCAACCCCGGCCTCCAGCTGCACCTCGCCGACGTGCCGCTGCCCAACGGCATCCTGCGCCTCGACCAGAACGCCAGCCGCGAGGCCGCCACCCTGCGCCTGGGCCACTACGCCCTGCCCGCGCTCAACGGCTCCATCCGGCGTAGCACCCGCCGCGTGCAGGGCCACGAAGTGCAGCTTATCGACAACGGCACCTATCAGCTGGCGATGGTGAGCCTCAACGACTGGGGCAAGCTCGAAACCCTCGACACCAACGGCCTCAACCCCGTGCAGCCCACCAGCACCCTGCTCAACGCCGCCGCCACCCTGCCCGCCGGCCAGCCCACGCTGCTAGCCACCCTCTTGCTCTGGAAAAAATCGGGCACGAAGTGGACCGATGCCGAGCTGTCGCCCGTGCGCCAGCTCACGCCCACCGCTACCGGCGCCACCCTGCTGCTGGCTGATGGCACGCGCAAGTTGGTGAAGTTTGGGGAATAAGTGGAAGTTTTGAATGCTTAGTACTGAGCCTGAGCGGTAAGCCGCCAAACCCCGTTTGTCATTGCGAGCGCAGCGCGGCAATCTTTCCTTCACGCTTGGGGTAGTAATCCAATGTTGAGGACGACCAGGAAAGATTGCCGCGCTACGCTCGCAATGACAGACGTCTTCTAAACTCCCCAAACAGCTTTATGATAGCCTATTCAGCAAGCTGAGCATGCCGAATGGCAGTTAATAATCAGCCTTTCTTTGTGCTATCAACACAATCGATTGTGCTAAAACATCCATCTTTGCAGCTCAGCCTCCCCGGCTAGCCCGCTCATTCTAAACCTGCTCGCTGTCGCCATCGGCCAGCAGTCTCATCCTTTTCCCACCCCACGCCATGAATCGTCGTGCCATCCTCAAGAGGTTAGCCCTGGCTGCCCCCACGCCCTGGCTGCCCGGCCTGGCGGCGGGCCGCAACTGGTCGCCGCCCGCAGGCCCCTTCCAGCCCACCTGGGAGTCGCTGGCCCAGTACCAAACGCCCGACTGGTTTCGCGATGCCAAGTTTGGGCTGTGGGCACACTGGGGGCCGCAGTGCCAGCCCGAGGCCGGTGACTGGTACGGCCGGGGCATGTACGAGGAGGGCAGTGGCCAGTATAAGTCGCACCTCAGCCGCTATGGCCACCCCTCGAAGGCGGGCTTCAAGGACATCATCCACGAGTGGCGGGCCGAAGCCTGGGACCCCGACGAACTGGTCGGCTTCTACCGGCAGGCGGGGGCGCGCTACTTCGTGGCCCTGGCCAACCACCACGACAACTTCGACCTCTATAAAAGCCAGCATCAGCCCTGGAACTCGACCCGTCTGGGCCCCAAAAAAGACCTCATCGGCGGCTGGGCCAAAGCGGCGAAAAAGCACGGCCTGCGCTTCGGCGTGAGCGTGCACGCCGCCCACGCCTGGGCCTGGTACGATACCGCGCAGCGCGCCGACAAGCTGGGCCCGCTGGCAGGCGTGCCCTACGATGGCCGCCTCACCGCCGCCCAGGGCCGGGGCCAGTGGTGGCAGGGCCTCGACCCGCAGGCGCTCTACGCCCAAAACCACGCGCCCAACCCGCCCGGCGACGGCCTGCGCCAGTGGGACTGGGCCGACGGCGCCAGCCAACCCGACGCGGCCTACTGCGAAAAATTCTACCGCCGCACTCGCGAACTGCTCGACCGCTATGAGCCCGACCTGGTGTACTACGACGACACGGCCCTGCCGCTGTGGCCCGTCAGCAACGTGGGCCTGCGCTTGGCCGCCGAGCAGTACAACGCCAGTGTGCGCCGCCACGGTGGCCGCAATGAGGCCGTCGTCACCGGCAAAATCCTGACCGAGGCGCAGCGCCACGCCTTGGTCTGGGACATCGAGCGTGGCCAGAGCCAGCGGATAGAGCCCCTGCCCTGGCAAACCTGCACCTGCCTGGGCGACTGGCACTACAACCGCGCCGTGTACGACCGCAAAGGCTACAAAAGCGCCCAAACCGTGGTGCATACGCTGGTAGACGTGGTGAGCAAAAACGGCAACCTGCTGCTGAGCGTGCCCGTGCGCGGCAACGGCACCATTGACGAGCAGGAGCGCGCCATCGTGCAAAGCATCGGCACTTGGCTGCAAGCCAACGGCGAGAGCATCTACGGCACCCGGCCCTGGAAAGTGCTGGGCGAAGGCCCCGCGCTGGCCGGCACCGCCCCGCTGTCGGCGCAGGGCTTCAACGAGGGCAAAAACAAGCCCTTTGGTGCGCAAGATATCCGCTTCGTAACCAAGGGCGAGGTGCTCTACGCCACCGCCCTGGGCTGGCCTACTGATGGCCAGCTGGTCATTGCCGCGCTGGGCGAGGGCAACCCGCTGCGCCCGCAGCCGGTGCGCCGCGTCGAGCTGCTGGGCCACGGCCAGCCGCTGGCCTTCGAGCGCACGGCCCAGGGCCTGCGCGTGCGCCTGCCGGCCCAGCCCCCGGCGGCCGGCCTGGCCTACGCCTTCAAGATAGAAGCCTAGTGAGCAGCCGTTTGCTTTGAAAATAAGGTCCTTACCCCATTCTGATTTGACTCCGATTTCCCACCCTCGCGTTCTCTTTTTGGCTGGCTTGGGCCTGCTGCTGGCCTTGCCCGGCCACGCCCAGCGCTACCAGCCCACCGCTACCGGCCTGCGCCTCAGCATCGACTCGCTAACGGTGGAAGTGCAGTTCTACGCGCCCGATATCGTGCGGGTGCTCAAGTCTCCGAAGGGCCGGGAGGTGGCGAAAAAGAGCCTGACGGTGGTGCTGCCGCCCGCGCCGGGCAAGCTAAATTACCGCGAAAAAAATGGCGTAGCCACCATTAGTAGCGCCAGCACGCAGGTATTGGTAAACGAGCAAACTGGCCAGGTGAGCCTCCGCACTGCCAAGGGCCAGCCGCTGCTGAGCGAAACGGCGCACGGCGCGCGCTTCACGCCCAAAACCGACGTGGGCCAGCCCACTTACCGGGTGCGCCAGCAGTTTCAACTCGCGCCGGGCGAGGCCGTCTACGGCCTGGGCCAGCACCAGGACGGCCACCTCAACTACCGGGGCCAGCAGCTAACGCTCAAGCAGAACAACATGGATATCGCCGTGCCGGTGCTCCACTCCAGCAAGGGCTACGGCGTGTTTTGGGACAACTACTCGACCACCAAATTTGCGGATAACGCCCAGGCCACAACCTTCGATTCCGAAATCGGGGACTGCGCCGATTACTACGTGCTGAACGGCGGCGGCACCGCCGACGGCGTGGTAGCCCGCTACCGCCAGCTTACCGGCCAGGCGCCCATGTTTCCGCGCTGGACCCTAGGCTTTTGGCAAAGCAAGGAGCGCTACAAGAGCCAGGCCGAGCTGCTCGATGTGGTGAAAAAATACCGCAGCCTGGGCATGCCGCTCGACGGCATCGTGCAGGACTGGCAGTACTGGGGCGAGGACAACGACTTCTGGAACTCGACCGAATTTGGCAACCCGCGCTTCCCCGACCCGCAGGGCATGGTGAACGAGGTGCACGCACTGCACGCCCACCAGATTATCTCGGTGTGGCCCTCCTTCGGCAAAAAAACCAAGCCCTACCAGGAGTTTGCGGCCAAGGATATGCTCTTCGACTTCATCACCTGGCCGCGCACGCCGCACGTGAAAGTCTACGATGCCTTCGACCCCGCCGCCCGCGACATCTACTGGAAGTACCTGAACAGCGGCATCTTCCGGCTGGGTATGGACGGTTGGTGGCTCGACGCCACCGAGCCCGACCAGATTCAGCCCTTCGACACCGACGACGACAACGAAACCGCGCTGGGCTCCCTGCGCAAAGTGCGCAACGCCTACCCGTTGCTGACCACCGGCGGCGTGTACGAGCACCAGCGCCAGACCACCGAAACCAAGCGCGTGTTCATCCTCACGCGCTCGGCCTTTGCCGGGCAGCAGCGCAATGGCACGATGGTGTGGTCGGGCGACGTGCAGTCGCGCTGGGACGTGCTGGCCAAGCAAATCCCGGCGGCCCTCAACCTGAGCCTGGCTGGCCTGCCGTACTGGAACAGCGACATCGGTGGCTTTTTTCCCTTCGGCGAGTACCCGAAGGGCGTGCAGGACCCCGCGTTTCAGGAGCTGTTTACGCGCTGGCAGCAGTTCGCGGCCTTCACGCCCATGATGCGCGCCCACGGCGAGTACACGCCCCGCGAGATATACCAGTTTGGCGAGCGCGGCACCTGGGCATTTGATGCGCAGGAGAAATACATCAACCTGCGTTACCGCCTGCTGCCCTACCTCTACTCCAACGCGTGGCAGGTGACGCACCACGCCGGCACGCTGCTGCGCGCCCTGCCGATGGACTTCCCGCAGGACCCGAAAGTAGCTGACCTGGGCAGCGAATACATGTTCGGCCCCGCCTTTTTGGTGCGCCCCGTCACGGAGGCGCAGTACGTGACCCGGCCCGATAAGAACGCGCCCGTGCCCGCCGATTTCTCGCAGACCAAAGCCACGGCCGTGTACCTGCCGGCCGGTACCAATTGGGTTGATTTCTGGACTGGCCAGCGCCAGCCCGGCGGCCAAACCGTGCAGCGCGAAACGCCCATCGACCTCCTGCCGCTCTACGTGCGCGCCGGCTCGGTGCTGCCGCTGGGGCCGCGCCAGCAGTACACCGGCGAGAAGGACGGCGCCCCGCTGGAAATCCGGGTGTACCCAGGCGCCAACGGCGAATTCACCCTCTACGAGGACGAAAATGACAATTACAACTACGAGAAAGGCGCCTACGCCACCATCCGCCTGCGCTGGAACGACAAGGCCCGGCAGCTGACGTTCGAGGACCGCGCCGGCTCGTTTGCGGGGATGCAGGCCAGCCGCACGTTCCGCGTGATTATGGTCGATGCCCAGCACGGCACCGGGCTAGGGGAGGACAACGCCCCCGCCAAAGAAGTAAGCTACGCCGGTAAGAAAACCACCGTCAAGCTCTAAGCAAAGCCAACGGCGGCTCAGCTCAGGGCCGCCCGCTTCATTCCAACCCGTTTTCGATGACACGTTCCTTGCCCCTGGTGCTGCTGCTGAGCGCGCTGGTGCTGACCCAGCCCGCCGCCGCCCAACCGGCCAAAGCCGCCAAAACTGCCCAAGCCACGCCTTATAGCGCCTACCTGTTCGCCTACTTCACCGGCAACGACAACAAGAAGCAGGAAGAAGCTATTCGCTTCGCCCTCAGTCCCGACGGCTACCATTTCACGGCCCTGAATGGTGACCGGCCGGTTATCAGCTCGGCCGCCATCAGCGAAACGGGTGGCGTGCGCGACCCGCACATTGTGCGCGGGGCCGACGGCAAAACCTTCTACATGGTGGCCACCGACATGGTGTCGGCCAAGGGCTGGAGCTCCAACCGGGGCATGGTCTTGTTGAAGTCTACGGACTTGGTTAACTGGAAGTCCAGTGCCATCAACTTCCAGAAGCGCTACGCGAAGCAGGACGACCTGAAGCGCGTGTGGGCCCCGCAAACCATCTACGACGCCAAGGCTGGCAAGTACCTAGTGTACTTCTCGCTGCAATACGGCTCGGAGCCGGATAAAATCTACTACGCCTACGCCAACAAAGACTTTACGGACCTGGAAGGCGAGCCGAAGCAGCTGTTTTTCAGCCCCACCAACGGCTCGTGCATCGATGGTGATATCGTGGCGAAGGATGGGAAATACTACCTGTTTTTCAAAACTGAAGGCCAGGGCAACGGCATCAAAATCGCCGTCTCGGACCAGCTGACCAGCGGCTACGTGCTGCGCGACAAATACGTGCAGCAAACCACAAGCCCGGTGGAGGGCGCGGGCACTTTCAAGCTGAACAACTCAGACGACTACATCCTGATGTATGACATGTACACCAGCGGCAAGTACCAGTTCACCCGTACCCGCGACCTGCAAAATTTTACGGTGGTGGACAGCGACATCAGCATGAATTTCCACCCGCGCCACGGCACCGTGCTGCCCATCACGGCTGCCGAGGCCAGCCGCCTGGCCCAGCGCTGGATGGCCCCCGCCGATGTGCTGCTGACTGCCCAAAACCCCGCCATCCGCAAGCTGAATACCGTGGTAGACAGCGCCGCTGGCAAGGTGGCTTTTCTGGCAATGCCCGGCACCAGCCTGACCGCGCTTGACTTGAAAATCAGCAGTCCCGCGCTGCCCGTGGCGCCCGGCGGCCCGCAGAATTTCGCCAAAGGCCCCGTGACCTACTCGGTAGGGCAGGGGGCGGCCAAACGTACCTACCAGGTGAGCGTGACCGAAACTCACAACCCCGCGCTGCCCGGCTACTACGCCGACCCGGATATCCTGTACTCGCAGAAAAACGGCAAGTTTTACCTCTACCCCACGAGCGATGGCTTCGACAACTGGTCGGGCACGTATTTCAAGACGTTTTCATCACCCGATTTGGTAAACTGGAAGGACGAGGGCGTGATTTTGGATTTGCCCAAGGACGTGAGCTGGTCGAAGAAAAATGCCTGGGCCCCGACCATTATCGAGCAAAAAACGGCCACTGGCTATAAGTACGCCTACTACTTCTGCGCGGGCGCGAAGATTGGGGTGGCGCTAGCCGACAGCCCTACCGGCCCGTTCAAAGACTCGGGCCAGCCCTTGCTCGACAAGCTGCCCGAGGGCGTGAAGGGCGGCCAGCAGATTGACCCCGCCGCCTTCCGCGACCCCAAAACCGGCAAGCTGTACCTCTACTGGGGCAACGGCTATATGGCCGGCGCTGAGCTGAACGACGACCTCACGAGCCTCAAGCCCGGCACCACGCAGGTAATGACGCCCGACGCCACGTTCCGCGAGGGCGCCTACGCTTTCTTCCGCAACGGCAAATACTACTTTATGTGGAGCGAGGACGACACGCGCAGCCCCAACTACCAGGTGCGCTACGGCACCTCCGATACGCCGCTGGGCAAGATTGCGGTGCCGGCCAATAACTTGGTTATCACCAAAAACGCGGCGGCTGGCATCTACGGCACCGGCCACAACTCGGTCATCCAGGTGCCGGGGCGCGACGAATGGTATATCGTGTATCACCGCTTCACCTACCCCAAGGGCATCACGATGGGCGACGACGCGGGCTTCCACCGCGAGGTGTGCATCGACAAGCTGGAATTTAACGCCGATGGCAGCCTCAAGCCGGTGGTGCCCACGCACGCGGGCATTCTGCCGGTAAAACTGAAGTAATAACCTAACCTATGTCCTTTTCCTTCCGCTTCTCCAAAACGGTACTGGCCGCCACGCTGCTCGGGCTGCCGCTCGGCCGCGCTGCCGCCCAGGCCCCCCGGCAAGACCAGCTGCTCTACGGCGTGGCGTATTACGACGAGTACATGCCCTACGAGCGGCTCGACAAGGACGTGGCGATGATGAAGGCGGCGGGTATCAACGTGGTGCGCATTGCCGAATCGACGTGGAGCACGCTGGAGCCGCAGGAGGGCGTGTTCGACTACTCGCACATCGATAGGGTGCTGAATGCCATGCATAAAGCCGGGATTAGAGTCATCATCGGCACGCCTACCTACGCGGTGCCGACGTGGCTGGTGCGCAAGTACCCGGCCGTGCTGGCCACCACCAGCCGGGGCCCGAACCAGTACGGTACGCGCCAAAACATGGACATCAGCAACCCCGACTACCGCCGCCACGCCGAGGCCGTGATTCGGGCCCTGCTGGGGCACGTGAGCAAGCACCCGGCCATCATCGGCTACCAGGTTGATAACGAGACGAAAGCCTATGGCACGGCCGGCCCGGCGGTGCAAGCGCTTTTTGTGCAGCACATGCAGAAAAAGTATGCCTCGCTTGATGTCCTGAATAAGGCCTACGGGCTGGATTATTGGAGCAACCGCATCAACGCGTGGGAGGATTTCCCGTCGATGGTGGGCACCATCAACGCTGGGCTAGGCAGCGAGTTTGCCACGTTTCAGCGGCAGCTGGTGACCGATTTTCTGGCCTGGCAGGCCGGCATTGTGCGCGAGTACAAAACGCCCAAGCAGTTCATTACCCAAAACTTCGACCTGGGCTGGCGCGGCCATTCTTTTGGTATTCAGCCTGATGTGGACTACTTTGCCGCCGCTAAGGCGCTCGATGTGGCGGGCATCGACATCTACCACCCCAGCCAGGACAAGCTCACGGGCACCGAAATCGCCTTTGGCGGCGACGTGACCCGCTCCATGAAGGGCGGGCAAAACTACTTCGTGCTCGAAACCGAGGCGCAGGGTTTTCCCGAATGGGTGCCGTATCCGGGCCAGTTGCGCTTGCAGGCGTTCAGCCACTTAGCCTCGGGGGCCAACATGGTGGAGTACTGGCACTGGGCCAGCACCCACAACTCGGCCGAAACCTACTGGAAGGGCCTGCTCAGCCAGGATTTTGAGCCCAACCCGGTGTACGAGGAGGCCAAAACCATCGGCCGCGACTTCCAGCGGCTAAGCCCGCAGCTAATTAACCTCAAGAAGACTAGTAAAGTAGCCATTCTCTTCAGCAACCAGGCCCTCACGGCCGAAGGCTGGTTTCGCAACGGGCTGGATTACAACGAGGTACTGCGCTCGTTCTACGACCCACTCTACCGCCACAACGTGCCCTGCGACCTGGTAGACCCCAGCAGCCCCGACCTGAGCCAGTATTCGCTCGTGATTGTGCCCATGCTCTACGCCGCCCCCAGCAGCCTGCTGGCGCGCCTCGATACGTACGTGAAACAAGGCGGGCACCTGCTCGTGACCTACCGTAGCGGCTTTTCGGACGAGAACGTGCAGGTGCGCAGCACCGTGCAGCCGGGCGGCCTAAGCGCGGCCTGCGGCGTGAAATTCAGCCTCTTCACCACGCCCAGCGAGGTGGGCCTGACGGGCGAAGCGTACCCCGCCAAAAAGGGCCAGGTGAGCACCTGGATGGAGCTACTAACGCCTACCACGGCTAAGGTGCTGGCCCGCTACGACCACCCGGTGTGGGGCCAGTACGCGGCCATCACCGAAAACCAGTACGGCAAGGGCGTGGCCACCTACGTGGGCTGCCACACCACCGACGCCGTGGTGGAGAAGCTGGTAACCAACGCCGTACGCCAAGCCGGCCTCTGGGGCCCCGACCAGGGGCTGACGTACCCGCTCATCACCCGCGGCGGGCGCAACCAGGCGGGCAAGCCGGTGCACTACTACTTCAACTACTCGGCCCAGCCGGGCACCGTGCGCTACCCGCACGGCGCGGGCCGCGAGCTGCTGGCGGGCACCGCCGTGGGCAAAGGCCAGTCGCTGGCGTTGGCCCCCTGGGGCGTGCAGATTGTGGAGGAGAAATGATGCGGCAGGCTTCACCCGAATACCAGCTCTAGCTAATTGAATTACTACATCCGTTCTCACCCGACTATTATGCATTATTCCGCCGTTCGCCGCCTGAAATTGCTGCTGCTGGCCGGTACGCTGCCGCTCACCAGCCTGGCCCAGCGGCGCCCGTTGCCGCCGCTGGAAGCCTTTCCGTTGTCGGCCGTGCAACTGCTCGACAGCCCGTTTCTGGCCGCCCAGCAAACCGATAAAGCTTATCTGCTGGCCCTCGACCCCGACCGCCTGCTGGCGCCCTACCTGCTCGATGCGGGCCTGCCCACCAAGGCCGAGCGCTACCCCAATTGGGAAAATACCGGCCTCGACGGGCACATGGGCGGGCACTACCTCTCGGCGCTGGCCCTCATGTACGCCGCCACCGGCGACCAGCAGGTGCAGCAGCGCCTGACCTACGTGGTGGAGCAACTCGCTCGCTGCCAGCGCCAAAATGGCAACGGCTACGTGGGCGGCGTGCCCGGCGGCAAGGCCATGTGGGCCCAAATAAAGGCCGGCAGCATTCAGGCCGGCGGTTTTGAGCTGAACAAGAAGTGGGTGCCGCTCTACAACATTCACAAAACATACGCCGGCCTGCGCGATACCTACCTATACGCGGGCAGCGCGCAGGCCCGCGCGGCGCTAATCAGCCTCACCGACTGGATGCTGGACCTCACCGCTGGCCTCACCGATGCGCAGGTGCAGCAGCTGCTCATCAGCGAGCACGGCGGCCTCAATGAGGTATTTGCCGACGTGGCCCAACTCACCCACGACCCCAAATACCTGAAGCTGGCCCAGCGCTTTTCGCAGCGCAAAACCCTGGAGCCGCTGCTGGCGGGTCAGGACGTGCTCACCGGCCAGCATGCCAATACCCAGATTCCGAAGGTCATCGGCTTCAAGCGGGTGGCCGAGGTGGGCGGCGATACCACCTGGGCGCGGGCGGCCGATTTCTTCTGGCAAACCGTGGTGCACAAGCGCACGGTGAGCATCGGGGGCAACAGCGTGAGCGAGCACTTCAACCCGGTCAACAACTTCACCTCCATGCTGGAGGGGCGCGAAGGGCCGGAAACGTGCAACACCTACAACATGCTCAAGCTCAGCAAGCAGCTCTACCTCACGAGCGCCGCCACGAGCTACCTCGACTACTACGAGCGGGCCATGTACAACCACATTTTGTCGAGCCAGCACCCCGGCCCGGCGGGCGGGTTTGTGTACTTTACGCCCATCCGGCCGCAGCACTACCGCGTGTACTCGCAGCCGCAGGAAAGCTTCTGGTGCTGCGTGGGCTCGGGCCTCGAAAACCACGGCAAATACGGCGAGCTGGTGTACGCCCACCGCGGTGCCGATGAGCTGCTGGTCAACCTCTTCCTGCCCTCGCGCCTGGCCTGGCCGGCGGCTGGCCTCACGCTGGCGCAAACCACGCGCTTCCCTTACGAAGAGCAAAGCACCTTGCGCCTCACCCTCAAAAAGCCGCGCCAGCTGGCCCTGCGCATTCGCCGCCCGGCCTGGGTGCGCCCCGCCGAGTTTAAGCTAACGGTAAACGGCCAGCCCGTGCCAACTGACACCACCGCGCAGGCCGGCTACGCCACCATCCGCCGCAAGTGGCGCACCGGCGACGTGGTGGCCGTGGCCCTGCCCCAGCACACGCAGGTCGAGTACCTGCCCGACCACTCGCCCTGGGTGTCGTTTGTGCGCGGTCCCATCGTGCTGGCCGCCCGCACCGACACCACCGGCCTGCCCGGCCTGCGCGCCGATGCCAGCCGCCTGGGCCACGTGGCGCGCGGCCCGCTCATGCCCATCGAAAACACGCCCGTGCTGGTGGCTAGCACGGCCGCCGAGCTGGCGGCGGGCCTCCAGCCGGTGGCTAGCAAGCCGCTCACGTTTTCGGTAGCTAGCCTGGCCGATGCCGGCCAGCTTCGCGACGTGGAGCTGGTGCCGTTTTATCAGATTCACGATGCCCGCTACATCGTGTACTGGCCGGTGGCTACGGCCCCGGAGCTGGCTAGCCGCAAGGAAGCCATGCGCCAAAAAGACGCCGCCCGCCGCGCCCTGGCCGCCCGCACCGTCGACCAGGTGAGCCCCGGCGAGCAGCAGCCCGAGTCGGACCACGGCTTCGAGGGCGAGCAAACCAACGCTGGCACCTTCCGCGACCGGCACTGGCGCGATGCCGCCCACTGGTTTAGCTACAACCTGCGCAACCCCAGGCGCGAGGCCAAAACCCTGCGCCTGACCTATTTCGGCGGCGATAAAAGCCGCTACTTCACCATCCTGGTCAACGGCCAGCCGCTAACCGAAGTGAAGCTGGAAGGCAACCGGGGCCAGGACTTCTTCGAGGCCGACTACGAGCTGCCCGCTGCCGCCCGCCAAGCCACTACGTTGAGCGTGCGGTTTGCCGCCGCCCCCGGCTCCACGGCCGGCGGCATCTACGATGTGCTGTTATTGAGGTAGATGACTGTTTTTTAATTGATAAAATATAAGCTTGTTTGGCCTCTGCTTTTAATGAAGTGCTTTCAGGTAGCCAAAACGGCCACTGCGAAACCGTCGGAATTACGCCACCCTTGGTACCGAAATCTAGTAAATGAACAGTTCTAAACCCGCGCTACGCATCGTGCTGCTGGCGGCTAGCTTGCTCGGTAGCAGTTGTGCTACTACCAAAACGGCCGGCTCAAGTGCGCGAATGTCCCAGCCCAAGCCCGCCGAAGTAGTCGCACTCCTCACCAGAGTGAACGACCACTGGCAGGCGGACCACCCGGCGCAGGTGCGCGCCTTTTGGGACCACGCCGCTTACCAGACCGGCAACATGGCCGCCTACGCCGTGACCAAAAACGACCGGTACCGGCAGTATGCCGAGGACTGGGCCGTATTTAACAACTGGAAAGGCGCGACCTCGGACGAGCGGGCCAGCTGGCAATACAAGTACGGCGAAACGCCTGAGCATGTGCTGTTTGGCGATTGGCAGATTTGCTTTCAAACCTACATCGACCTCTACAAAATCAAGCCCGAGCCCATCCGCATTGCCCGCGCCCGCGAGGTGATGGAGTACGAGATGAGCACCCCCCAGAGTGACTACTGGTGGTGGGCCGACGGCCTCTACATGGTGATGCCCGTGATGACCAAGCTCTACGGAGTAACCCAAAACCCGCAGTACCTGGCCAAGCTGCACGAGTACTTTGGCTACGCCAACCGCATCATGTACGACGCCGAAACCGGCCTCTACTACCGCGACGCCAAGTACGTGTACCCGCAGCACAAGTCGGCCAACGGCCGCAAGGACTTCTGGGCGCGGGGCGACGGCTGGGTATTCGCCGGCCTGGCCAAGGTGCTGGCCGACCTGCCCGCCACCGACCCGCACCGCGCCGAGTACCTCCGCAAGTACCAGGGCCTGGCCGCCGCCCTCCAAAAAGCCCAGCAGCCCGACGGCTACTGGACGCGCAGCCTCCTCGACCCCGCCCACGCCCCCGGCCCCGAAACCAGCGGTACCGCCTTCAACACCTACGCCTACCTGTGGGGTATCAACCACGGCGTGCTCGACCGCAAGCAGTACCTGCCCACCGCGCTGAAAGGCTGGCACTACCTCACCACCACCGCCGTGCAGCCCGATGGCACCGTGGGCTACGTGCAGCCCATTGGCGAGAAAGCTATCCCCGGCCAGGTAGTCGATAAAAGCTCGACGGCTAACTTCGGGGTCGGCGCCTTTCTGCTGGCTGCCAGCGAGATGTACTATTACACTACTAAGCCTTAAGCCTCTTCATGCCCACCCCTTTTCTCCGCCGCCTCGCGCTCACAGCCCTGGCGGGCCTGCCGCTGCTGGCCGCCGCCCAAACATCCGCTACCGTGCAGCTCACCGTGCAGCCCGGCGACCCCAAGCTACTCATCAGCAAGCATATACAGGGGCAGTTTGCCGAGCACCTGGGGCGCTGCATCTACGACGGGTTTTGGGTTGACCCCAGCCTGCCGGTGCCCAAGCAGGGCCGCATCCGGATGGATATCGTGGAGGCGCTCCGCAAAATCCACGTCCCTAACCTACGCTGGCCTGGCGGCTGCTTTGCCGACACCTACCACTGGCACGACGGCGTGGGCCCCGCCGCTCAGCGCCCCAAGATGCTCAATCTCTGGTGGGGCAATACCCTGGAAGATAACAGCTTCGGCACCCACGAGTTTCTGGAGCTGTGCAGCCTGCTGGGCACCGAGCCCTACCTGGCCGCCAACGTGGGCAGCGGTACCGTGCAGGAGATGAGCAACTGGATGGAGTACCTCAACTCCAATGAGGATACCCCGATGGTGCAGGAGCGCCGCAAAAACGGCCACCCCGAGCCCTACAAAGTGGCCTGGTGGGGCATCGGCAACGAAAGCTGGGGCTGCGGCGGCAACATGACGGCCCAGTACTACACCGACGTGTACAAGCGCTACGCCACCTTCGCCCACGACTACCCCGGCACCAAGCTCCAGCGCATCGTGAGCGGCGCCAACGGCGACGACGCCAACTGGACCGAAACGTGCATGAAAAATATCCCCCTCAACCAGATGTGGGGCCTCACCCTGCACCAGTACACCCTGCCCACCGGCAGCTGGACCGGCAGCAAGGGCAAAGCCACGGGCTTCGGCGAGGACCAGTACTTCAGCACCGTGCGCAACTGCCTGAAGATGGACGAGATAGTGGCCCGCCACGCCGCCATCATGGACAAGTACGACAAGGATAAAAAGGTGGCGCTGCTCGTGGACGAGTGGGGCGTGTGGACCGACGTGGAGCCCGGCACCAACCCCGGCCACCTCTACCAGCAAAACACGCTGCGCGATGCCCTCGTGGCCGGCACCACCCTCAACATCTTCAACAACCACTGCGACCGGGTGCGCGGCGCCAACCTCGCCCAGGCCGTCAACGTGCTGCAAGCCTTGGTGCTTACCGATAAGGAAAAGATGCTGCTCACGCCCACCTACCACGTCTTCGACCTCTACCAGGTGCACCAGGATGCCGAGTTCTTACCCGTGCAGTTTGCCAGCCCCAGCTACACCTTTGGCGGCGAAAAAATCCCGGCCCTCAACGCCTCCGCCTCCAAGGACAAGAACGGCGCGGTCCACATCTCGCTCGTCAACCTCGACCCCAAAAATGCCCTCACCCTCGAAACCGCCCTGCCCGGCGTGAGCTTTAAAACCGTGACCGGCCGCGTTCTCACCTCGGCCAGCGTGGGCGACTACAACACCTTCGCCCAGCCCAACGCCGTGCGGCTGGCCGCCTTCACCGGCGCCCGCAAGCGCGGCGACAAGCTAGCCGTCACCCTGCCTGCCAAGTCGGTAGTGGTGCTGGAGTTGAAGTAGTAGGGCCAACTCTGCTAGAGCGATAAAAACGCGCCGAAACCGGCTGGGCAAACGTCTTTCCAGCCTAACCCGGCGCGTTTTATCTAGGCCAGGAGATAGGGGCGGAGTAAGGCAGTATCTTAGGCTGGTTATTGTTTTCTGTAGTGTATCAGCTTCAGGTTTCTATGAAAATTACCGTAAGCAAACTGCTGCTTTTAGTTACGTTGGGCAGTGGCCTGGCTAGGGCCGCCGCTGCCCAAACCGGCCGCATTGCCCTAGCCAGCCATGCCGGCCGGGTAGCCGAGGCTGACGATAATTTTGGGATAGTGCCAATGCCTCCCGCTCAATGGCAGGCAGATACGCTGGCTTATGTGAATGACTCGCTAGCCCTGCATTCCGGGCAGATGCGCGAGTGGGTCCACAAGCAACACCAGTATCACGCAGTCTGGCACCGGCAAACGGAGCAAGTAAGTTACAAAGTTGCTGAAAATCTTTCGCCGCAAGTTACTTTAGAGCAGGTGGCAGAAGAGCTGAGAAAGCACTACCCCAACGCAGTATTCATTGGCTTTGATAAGCTGGAGAAGCACCCAAAGCAGAAGTCCCTGAAAGGAACGCAGCTGTTTCCCAAGCGCCCCTTCCAATACAGCTACTGGCGCGGGCTGGCCGGCGCGGTGGCACTGGGCGCGGTAGGCTGGCTCCTGGGCCGCAAGCCGGGGGCGAAAATCGGATAACGTATTTCCACTCAACTCATGCTGAAGCTTCTACTTGTGGCGCTGGCCAGCACCGTCGCCCTCTCTAGCGCCGCCCAAACGGGCCGCATCGCGCACTACAGCCACGGCGGTAGCGCGGTGACGCTGCCGAGCGAGGAAAAAGGAGTAGATAATTTTGGAAACCCTTATCCTTATGGTCATAGGCCAGAAGAGTGGAAAAACGATTCTTTTGTCAGCATAAATGACTCATTAGTAGAGCATCGGGGGCTGGTGAGGACGTATACTAATTCTAGCGAACAGGCTGGTCCCTGGAAACACCGGGTTGATGTGTACATAGGTCGCGGTAAGGAAATAGTTAAGTACACTTACCCCAAGGCAGGGTTGGTGAAGCACCCTAAGAAGAAGCCACACAGCAGCAAACCGGCTGGTAATAGCTCCGCGTTGCCAGTCAGGCCGTTTCAGTACAGCTTTTGGCGCGGGCTGGGCGGGGTGGCTGGCCTGGGGGCGCTGGGCTGGCTGCTGGGCCGTAAGCCGGGAGCGAGAGTTGAATAAACTATTTCTGTTGACTAATGAAGAAACTTCTGTTCGTGGCGCTGGCCAGCACCGTCGCCCTCTCTAGCGCCGCCCAAACGGGCCGCATCGCGCACTACAGCCACGGCGGTAGCGCGGCGAAGCTTATGGACGAGGAAGAAGCGAAGGATAATTTTGGGGCGCTAATGCCTCACTTTGAGCCTGATACTATTCGTTATCTTTCTGATTCTACGGTATTAGCGCATGGGCAATGGCGCCACTGCTCATACTGCAAGGACCGCAAAAATCAGCGTGTACAGGAACTCTATCCTAAAATGACAAGGGGACAGGCTGCGAATTATTTGAAGAACCTCTACCCTCGGGTAACACTTACGCTCCTCGACTTTGACTCATTAAGCGCTCCTGTAAAGAAGGGTAGGCTAAGGCAAAAGGATGGCCACAGGCAAAAGCCAGCCGGCCAAATCCAAGCCTTCCCCAAGCGCCCCTTCCAATACAGCTACTGGCGCGGGCTGGCTGGTGCGGCGGCGCTGGGTGCGGTAGGGTGGCTGCTGGGCAAAAAGCGCGCGGCCTAACCCGTGCCGCTGGCCTTTGCCCGGCGCTGGGCGCTGCTGTTTGCCACGATGTTTGCGGCTACCGTGCCCCTGAGCTACCGGGTGTTGCCCAGCCCCGGCGTGGCCCTACGGCCCTGGCTCGAAGCCGGCGGCCAGGCGCTGACGGGGCACCCGGTCCCGCTGTTTTCGGACTCGGCGGGCCTATACGCCTGGGCGGGGCTGCTGCTGGCGGGCACCGCGCTGGCGGCCGGCGCGTGGGTGGTGCTGGGCCGCCGCACGCCGGCCGGCGAGGCGCGCCTGTGGTACGCCCTGCACACGGGCGCGGCCGGGTGGCTGGCCTTGCAGCTGTTGGTATACGGCTTCGACAAGGTGTTCAAGCATCAGTTTTACCTGCCCGAGCCCAACACGCTTTACACCCCGCTGGGCCTGCTGCCGCCCGACCTGGCCTACTGGAGCGTGATGGGCGCTTCGCGCAGCTATTCGGTATTCGCGGGGCTGCTGGAGGTACTGCCGGGGCTGCTGCTGCTGTGGGGCCGCACCCGGCTGCTGGGCGGCCTGCTGGCCCTGGTGGTGCTGGCCAACGTGCTGGCGCTCAACGTGGGGTTCGATATCTCGGTGAAGCTGTGGTCGGGCTTTTTGCTGGGGCTGGCGGCGCTGGTGGCCGCGCCGGGCCTGGGTACGCTGTACGCGGGGCTGGTGCGCGAGCGGTGGCAGGCGCCCACCCGGCCGCCGCGCCCGGCTGGCTGGCAAGGCCGCTGGGTGGGCGCCCTGCGCGGCCTGCTGCTGGGCGTGCTGCTCCTGGAAACGGCCGGCCCCTTCCTCACCGAAGGCAGCCTGAACGACGACCTGGCCCCGCGCCCCCTGCTGCACGGCGCCTATGCCGTGACGTCGCTGCGGTCCGGTGCTGCCCCGCTGCGGGTGTTCGTGCACCGGCAGGGCTACTTCATTACCCAAACGGCTGATGGGCAGATGCAAGACTACCCCCTGCACTACGGCACGGGCTGCCTGCTGCTGCGCGGCCCCCACGGCCGCCCCGATACCCTGCGCTACACCCGCACCCCGCCGGGACTGCGCCTCACGGGCACGCTCGGCGGCGACTCGGTGCGCTGGCTGGCCCGGCCGCTGGCCTGGCGCCGGCTGCCGCTGCTGCAAGCCGGCCACTGGGCGCTTTAGCCCGGCCGGGTAGCCGTTGCCGGGCTTAAAATTCCGCTGGACTTATCCGGGACGCTGCCCGTGCTCACCATGAAAGCGCCGCTAGGGTAGGGGGCGGCCCGCGCAAACCATCCCTAAAAGCGGCCCCTCGGCCCGGGAAACTGGGGTGTGAATTTGACCCCCTTTTTTACGCAAAACGCCCCTGGTTGAGCTACTTGGGCGGCGCTACTATTGCCTTGGGTAACGCAAGGTCGTGCTGGCCGGGGGAGGGAAAGCAGCCGCTAGCAGCTGCTACGGGAGGAGAAAGTCAGCACGCCGCGCCTGGCCCGGACTGCGCTACGTTTCATCTTTTCCCACCCACCAATGGTAAACTTTACCCCTTCAAGGGCGCAGTGGCTGCGCCCCGTGCGCCTGGTACTGCTGGCCTGGGCCTGGCTGGCGGCCTCCACCGCCTGCGCCCAGTCGACCGCCAACGACCTTACCGCCGCCTGGCTCGGCACCATCGACCCCAGCAGCCTAACCGTGACGGGCCTGCCAGCCAACGGCTACGTGGCGCAGCTGCTCTCAGCCAGCCAGGTTTCGGCCGGGGCCAGCCTCCGCATAGTGAACAGCGCGGGCCAGCCGGTGGCCAAAAATGCGGTGCTCACCCCCGGCCTCAGCGCCCTGGTGACGGCCGCCAGCGGCGCCCAAAAAAGCTACGCCCTGCTGCCCACCGGCGCGGCGCTGCCGGTCGAGGCCATCAGCAACGCGGCCAGCAGCACCCAGGCCACGCTCACCAACCGTATTCTCACTATCGACGGCAGCTCGGAATTTCACGTCACTAGCCTGAGCAACCCGCTCCGGGGCACGATGATAGACATGCAGGGCGACAACGTGTGGCTGTACTTCGAGGGTGTGAAGCCATCCAAGTTCAGCCAGCGGTTGCTGGCCCAGGTGACCGTGAACGGCCAGCGCGCCCAGCTTGATACCACCGTGCGCCTCGTGCAGTACCTGCAAGGCTGCGTGCTCATCAGCCAGCCCAGCACCTTTCAGCCGCTGGAGGCCTTTGCGAGCGCTAACTACGGTGGCGGCTCGCTGAAATTCAACCAATACGACTACTACAAAACGCCGGAGCTGGGCGCGTTCAACGACAACATCGCCTCATTTAAGCTCCGGAAGGGCTACATGGCCACGTTTGCCGAAAACCCGGATGGTACGGGATTCAGCAAGGTGTACATTGCGGCTGATAATGACCTGACCATTAGTGCGCTGCCGCTGAGTTTGCAGGGCCGCACCTCGATGGTGCGCGTGCTGCCCTGGCGCTGGGTGAGTAAGAAAGGCTGGTGCAGCGCCCCGCTGCTCGGCGACTCGCTGCACATGACCTGGAACTACAACTGGAACAACAACGGCAACTCGACCCTCGACGCGGAGTACGTGCCCATCCGGCAGACGCAGTACTGGCCCTCGTTCGGCATCACCAATGCCAAGAAGAACGTGACGCACTTCCTGGGCTTCAACGAGCCGGATACCAAGTCGCAGTCCAATATTCCGGTCAACCAGGCCATTGCGGCCTGGCCGGGCCTGCTGCAATCGGGCCTGCGCGTGGGCTCGCCCGCGCCCACCGACGGCGGGCTCAACTGGCTCTACCAGTTTATCGACAAGGCCGACTCGGCAGGCTATCGCGTTGATTTTGTAGCGGTTCACTTTTACCGGGGCTGCCAGACGCCCCAGCAGTTCTACAACTTCCTGAAGGCGACTTACGACCGTACCAAGCGCCCCATCTGGATTACGGAGTGGAACAACGGGGCCAACTGGACCAGCTCGACGGGCTGCCCCAAGCCCACCTACGCCGAGCAGGCGGCCAAGATTAAGGCTTTCGTGACGATGCTCGACACGGCCCGCATCGTGGAGCGCTACTCGCTGTACCAGTGGGTGGAGGACACCCGCAAGCTGTACGTGAACGACTCGGACCCCGGCTCCATCACGCCGGCCGGCATCGTGTACCGCGACAAGATTTCGCCGATGGCCTTCAACCCCAACCTCGTGCCGCCCACCGTAAGCGTGCCCGTGCCCATTCCTTTTCAGCGCGGCAACTTGGTGGTAACGCGCTACGGCAGCGCGGGCTGGACCGGCGGCACCGGCGTCACCATCCCCGCCTACATCGACGAGGTGGTGCCCATGAACAGCACGCTCTACACGGCGGGGCAGTTTATCCGCAGCGTCACCATCCCCACGGGCAGCTACGGCCCCAATTACGGCTACGTGGGCTCGGCCATGAAAGCCAACGCCGACGGCTCCATCGGCATCTCGCCCGACCGCACCAAGATGGCCATTTCGGGCTTCAGCGCGGCCACCGGCAACGGCAACGTGAACGGCGGCACCTCGCCCCGGGTAGTGGCCATTCTCGACGGCGAGGGCAACCTCGACACCCGCACCGGCTTCTCCGACGGCAGCAACCAGCCCATGCGCACGGCCACCGTCACGGACAGCGCCACCGTGTACATCGCCTACGGCAACAACAGCTACGGCCTGCGCCACGCCTCGCTGCCCCGCACCAATACCAGCCTGCCGCAAACCCGCACCGGCGTCACGGTTTTCCCCACCATCAGCCTCAAGAAAATGGGCGTGTACGAAGGCAATATGTACTTCACCACCTCCACCGTGCCGGGCGCAACCTCCACTTCCAGCGGCCCCGCCGCGCCCACCACTACCAAGGTGATGCGCCTCAACGGCCTGCCCGGCCGGGCCTCGACGCCCATGACGCTGCCGGGCCTGCCGGCCCCGTCGGCCACCTCGCAGCCGGGCGGCTTCGTGCTGTTCGACGTGAACCCCAACGTGCCGGGCTTCGACCTGCTCTACTACACCGACGACACGCCCACGCCCACCCTCAACAAGTACACCTTCAACGGCGCCACCTGGACGGCGCGCGGCACTTACGCCATTACGGGCCTGAGCGACAACCTGCTGCGTGATATGACGGGCACGCTGGTGCGCGGCGTGCCCACGCTCTACGGCGTGAGCTACACCTCCATCGTGCGCCTCGAAGACCGGTCCACGACCTACTCGCTGGCCAACCCGACGTTCACCAACCCGCTGAGCGTGACGCCGACCATTCTGCGCAACAACGCGGCCACCACCACCTACGCCTACCGCGGCATCGCCTTCACGCCCGGCACCCGCGACTCGCTCTACGTGCGTGTGCCGCAGACTATCACGTTCGAGACTATTGCCGATAAGGCGATGGGCGCTCCCGATTTCTACCCCACGGCTACCACCACCTCGGGCTTGCAGCTGGGCTACGCCACCTCCGACCTCAACGTGGCAACCGTGAACAACGGCCTCGTGAGCGTAGTCGGCCCCGGCACCGTCACGATTACCGTGAGCCAGCTGGGCGATTTCAAATACCTGGCCGCCGCCCCGGTGTCGCGCACCTTCACCGTGCTCAGCGACCTCACCGTAGTGGCCGGGCAGCAACTGACAATGGCCGCGCCCGCTACCTACGGCAACGTGCTGGTGCAGGGCCAGCTTATGCTGAGCGCGCCCCTCACGGCGGCCGGCACCATCACGGTAGCCAGCGGCGGGCTGCTTGATACCAACTGCCAGCCCATCACGGGCACGGCCGACTTTATGGTAGAAACTGGCGCCGAGCTGCGCGTGTGCGACGCGGCGGGCCTCGCCGCCACCGGCATCCTGAGCGGCGCGGTGCAAACCACCGGCACCCGCACGTTCAGCCCCGACGCTACTTATCTGTACAGCGGCCCGGTGGCCCAGATGACCGGCGCGGGCCTGCCCAGCCAGGTGCGCAGCCTGTTGATTAAAAACCCGGCCGGCGTCACGCTGAGCGCCCCATTGCGGGTGGCCCAGGTGCTGCGCCTCACGCAGGGCAACCTCAACCTGGCCGGCCAAAACCTGACCCTGCTCTCCGAAGCCAGCGGCACCGCCCTGGTCGATAACACCGGCGGCATAGTCAACGGCACTGCCACCGTGCAGCGCTACCTCGACCCCAGCCTGAACCCCGCCACCGGCACCGGCAGCAACCCCGAAGGCCGCGGCTACCGCCACTACAGCGCCCCGGTCCGCAACGCGACCGTGGCCGACCTGGCCACTGCCACCTACTCGCCATTGGTAGCGGGCAGCGCCTTCGCCACCGTGTATAGCTACGATGAGAGCCGCCTCACGCCTTCGGCTAATTTCTTTGACCAGGGCTGGGTGGCCCCGGCCGCCCTGAGCACGCCGCTGGCCGTGGGCCAGGGCTACACCGTGAACCTGCCCGCCACTGAGCTGGTCGATTTCGTGGGCACGCTGAATAACGGTCCGCTGGCCCTCACCCTGGGCCGGGGCACGCCCACCGAAGCCGGCTGGCACCTGCTCGGCAACCCGTACCCGGCCCCGCTCGACTGGCGCACCGTAACCGTGCCCGCTGGCCTCGACGACGCCCTGTACGTGTACCAGAGCACCGCGCAGTACGGCGGCAGCTACCGCAGCTACGTCAACGGCCTGGGCTCGTCGCCGCTCGTGCCGGCTGGGCAGGGCTTCTTCGTGCGGGCCACGGCCGGCACCACGCTTATTCTCAGCAACGCCAACCGCGTCACCACCTTTGGCCCGCAGCCCAGCTTCTACCGCACCGCTGCCGAAAGCCGGCCGCTGGTGCAGCTCACGCTGCAAGGCACCGGTAGCCCCGCCACCGACGACGCCTACGTATACTTCGAGGCCGGTGCCACCGCCCGCCCCGATGCCCGCTTCGACGCCCGCAAGCTGCGCAACACCGGCCCCGCCGCCCTCAACCTCGCCTCGCTGGCGGGTACCGAAGAGCTGAGCATCAACGGCCTGCCGCAGCCCGGCACTACCAGCCTCGAAGTGCCGCTAACCGTGGCCGCCGCCCAGCCCGGCACCTACACCCTCCGCGCCACCCAACTGCTCAACCAGACGGGTAGCGTGGCCCTGCGCGATGCCCGCACCGGCACCATTACGCCGCTCGCGCCGCTGGCGGGCTACACCTTCACGGTGGCCGCCGGTGAGGCCGCCACGGGCCGCTTCACGCTGCTCTTCGGCCCGCAAACGGCCCTGAGTACAGCCGCCAGCCAGCTCAGCCAGCAGGTCGAGTTGTTCCCCAACCCCGCGCATAGCGAGGTGCAGCTGCGCCTGCCCGCCGGCCTCCAGCGCGAAACCCTGCGCGTGACGTTCCTCAATCCCCTGGGCCAGCAAGTGCTGAGCCAGGTGCTGCCGGCCGGCGCGGCCCTGCGCACGCTGCCGCTCGGCGGGCTGGCCACCGGCATTTACACCCTGCGCTTCGACACCAGCGCCGGCCCCGTCAGCAAGCGCCTGATTCGCGACTAGCGTGGTGCCGCGTGCTCCCGGCCACGCCGGCCGGGAGCACGTTGGCCGGTGTTCTTCCTCATTTTTGCCTGACTTCTTTTATGAAATCGCTTTATTTTTTAGGCTCACTGCGCCGGCTGGGCCTGCTCGGGAGCCTGCTACTCGGCGCTGGCCTGGCCCAGGCGCAGCCTGGTTCGGGTGGCCTTACGCCACCACCCACGGCCACCGAAGTGCCGCTCGATGGCGGGGCTTCGGTGGCCGTGGGTGGTGGGCGTGGGGCTGGGCCTGCGGCAGCTGCGCCGCCGGGCAGCCGCCGCTAAGTAGGCCAGCCGCTGACTCAATCAACGTTTATGTGCCTTTCCTCTTCACCTGTCATGCTGAGCTTGCGAAGCATTTTATCGCGCCAGAACAAGTCGTTCAACGGTCATAAGATGCTTCGCAAGCTCAGCATGACGGCCGGAAAGTGAGGGGTAAACAAACGACGTTTTATACAACTTCTACTGGCGTCCAAGCGGGTGGGTCAACCCCGTTGGCTCGCCCGCTTGGCGTACGGGCCGCTACGGCAGTACCGCGCAAGCGCGGCTAAACCTATAAACCGGCTTTTCCGAAACCCACCAAGTAATTGCCTGGCCTCAAATTCAGTGGCTAACCTAAACGCAAAGGCCCCTGTGAACCCTGCTGAATAAGTACCCGCTTTTGTGCGGAAATGCCCCCCGCCTGGCGAGTAGGAGAGAAGTAGTATTGCTTTCGCATTCTATGGCCCCTAATCGGCCTGTAGAATGCGCTTCGCTTCCGTCTTTCTCCACCCGTTACCTATGCCCGATTATCGCTTGCTGGCTGCTTCGCTGTTGCTGGCCGCCGGCCCTGCCCTCGCCCAGGCCCCCGACCCCGCCGAGTGGCAAAACCCCCAAATCACCCAGCAGGGCCAGGAGGCCCCGCACGCCAGCTTCCAGCTCTACGGGCAGCCCGCCGAGGTGGCCGCCGCCGACTACGCCCGCTCGCCGTGGTACCAGAGCCTGAACGGCACCTGGAAATTCAACTACGTCGATAAGCCCGCCGACCGGCCCCTGGACTTCTTCCAGCCCGGCTTCAATGACGCTGCCTGGAAGCCCATCGCCGTGCCCGGCAACTGGGAAATTCAGGGTTTCGGCATCCCCATATATACCAACATCACCTACCCCTTTCCGCGCAACCAGCCCTATATCGACCCGCGCTACAACCCGGTGGGCACCTACCGGCGCAGCTTCACGGTGCCGGCCGGCTGGGCGGGGCGCGAGGTGCTGCTGCACTTCGGCTCCATCTCGGGCTGCGCCTTCGTGTACGTCAATGGCCAGCGCGTGGGCCTGAGCAAGGCCGCCAAGTCGCCGGCCGAGTTTGACATCACCAAGTACCTCCAGCCCGGCGACAACCAGTTGGCGGTGCAGGTGTTGCGCTGGCACGACGGCTCCTACCTCGAAGACCAGGATTTCTGGCGCCTCTCGGGCCTCGACCGCGACGTGTTCCTGACCGCGCTGCCGCCCCACACCATCTGGGATTTCTTCGCCCACGCCGACCTCGACCCCACTTACAAAAACGGCCAGTTTGCGGCCGAGGTCACCCTGCGCAGCTTCGGGAGTGCCGCTGCCGCCCGCCTCACCGCCGAGGTGCTGGATGCCGGCGGCCGGGTAGTGCTGCGTCAGCAGCAGGCCGTGGCCGCGCCCGCGGCGGCCGGCACCCAGGAAGTCAAGCTCAGCGGCAGCGTCAAAAACGTGCGCCCCTGGAGCGCCGAGCAGCCCAACTTGTACCAACTGCGCCTCACCCTGACCGATGCGCAGGGCCAGGTGCTGGCCACTACGGGCAGCAAAATCGGCTTCCGCAAAGTCGAGATTAAGAACGCCCAGCTCCTGGTGAATGGCCAGCCGGTGGAAGTCCACGGCGTGAACCGCCACGAGCTGGAGCCCACCACCGGCCGCGTGGTCACGGCGGCCGGCATGCGCCGCGACCTGGAGCTGATGAAGCAGCACAACATCAACGCCATCCGTAGCTGCCACTACCCCGACGATGAGCGCTGGCTGGCCCTGTGCGACGAGCTGGGCTTCTACCTCGTGGACGAGGCTAACATCGAAACCCACGGCTACGGCGCCGAGCTGCAAGGCTGGTTCGACAAAACCAAGCACCCCGCCTATCTGCCCGAGTGGAAGGCCGCCCACCGCGACCGCATCAGCCGGCTGGTGGAGCGCGACAAAAACCACCCCTCGGTCATCATCTGGAGCATGGGCAACGAGTGCGGCAACGGCCCCGTTTTCCACGAAGCCTACACCTGGCTCAAGCAGCGCGACCCCAGCCGCCCCATTTCCTTCGAGCAGGCCGGCGAAGACGTGGACACTGACATCGTGGCCCCCATGTACCCCGACATGGGCTCGATGCGCCGCTACGCCGAAGCCACCGACAAAAAGCGCCCCTACATCATGTGCGAATACTCGCACGCGATGGGCAACAGCAGCGGCAACTTCCAGGAATACTGGGACTTGATACGGGCGCACCCGCACATGCAGGGTGGCTTTATCTGGGACTGGGTCGACCAGGGCCTCGCCACCCAAACGCCCGACGGCCGCCCGTTCTTCGCCTACGGCGGCGACCTCGGCGGCTACCACCTCCAAAACGACGAGAACTTCTGCGCCAACGGCCTCGTGGCCGCCGACCGCACCCCGCACCCCGGCCTGCTCGAAGTCAAAAAGGTGTACCAGGACATCCGCATCAGCGCCGCCCAGCCCGCTACCGGCCGCGTCACGGTGCTGAATGGCTTCTCCTTCAACACGCTGGCCGGCTACGCTTTCCGCTGGGAATTACTCAAAAACGGCACCCTCGTAAAAGCCGGCGACTTCACCGCCGGCCCGCTGGCCCCGCGCCAGCAAAAGGACATCAAGCTGCCGCTGCCCGCCCTGCCCGCCGAGGCGGGGGCCGAGTACGTGCTCAACGTTTTTGCCCAAACTAAAACGGCCGCGCCGCTCGTTCCGGCCAGCCACGAGGTAGCCCGCGAGCAGTTCGTGCTCACGCCCGCTGCCAGCTACTTCGCCGCCCGCCCGGCCGCCGCTGGTACCCTGAGCGTGCAGCGCGACGGCGACAAGCTGACCTTCACCGCCGGCGAAGTGCGCGGCGAGTTCAACACCAAGCAGGGCCGCCTCACCAGCTACCGGCGCGGCGAGCAGCGCATGCCGGCTAGCTTCCCCGAGCCGTATTTCTGGCGCGCGCCCACCGATAACGACTTCGGCAACGACATGCCCCAGCGCCTCGGCGTGTGGCGCGGCGCCCATGCCAACCGCCCGGTGCAGCGCGTGACGGTGGGCGAGCAGTCGGCCGCCGGCCTGCCCATCACCGTCGAATACCTGCTCGCCGATATCGGCGTGCCCTACACCGTGGCCTACCTCGTGCAGCCCGACGGCGCGGTGCAAGTCACGGCCAGCATCGACCTTCAAGGCAAGCAGCTGCCCGAAATGCCCCGCTTCGGGATGCGCCTCGAAGTGCCCCGCACCTACGACCAGCTGCGCTACTACGGCCGCGGCCCGCAGGAAAACTACAGCGACCGCAACACCGCCGCCCTGCTCGGCACCTACCAGGATTCGGTGCGCCGCAGCTTCCCCGGCACCTACATCCGGCCCCAGGAATACGGCTACCACACCGATGCCCGCTGGCTCACCCTCACCAACGCCGCCGGCCAGGGCCTGCGCGTGGAGGCTGCCGGCCAGCCGCTGTGCTTCAGCGCCTTGCCCTACCGCACCGAAGACCTCGACCCCGGCCTCAGCAAAAAGCAGCAGCACCCCACCGACCTCAAGGCCCACGGCCAAACCTGGCTGCACCTCGACCTGGCCCAGCGCGGCGTGGGCGGCGACAACAGCTGGGGCGCCCTGCCCCACGACCAATACCGCCTCTTGGCCAAGCAGTACCGCTACAGCTACACCCTGCGCCTGGTGGGCGGCGAGTCGCCCAAATAAGCTATTGCTTAGCATGTGTTTGGAAACGCAAAAGGACGTCATGCTGAGCTTGCCGAAGCATCTCTACCACTTCGTTGAACGGTGCGGTGGAGATGCTTCGGCAAGCTCAGCATGACGTCCTTTTAGGGTGTTTCAGCAAAATCCCAACGTGCTCTTGGGCTCAATAGTCGGCTATTCTGAGTGGCTGTTGAGCGTTTGAGAGACAGTCTGTTATTCGGGCCTATAATTCTGATTGAATGCCGTTCAACTTCCCCACCCGCTGCTTATCCCTGGCGCTGCTCCTGGTGGGCGGCGCGCTAGCCACCCAGGCCCAAACGGCCACGCCCGTGGGCCTGGGCTGGGCCAAAAACAACGTCAACGGCGCAGTCTTCCGCAAAAACTCGGTGGTGATGCAGGGCCGCGACCAGTACGTGGCCTACTACGACTCGGTGGGCTACGTCACGCTGGCTAAGCGCCGACTGCCCGCCGGCCCCTGGCAGGTGCAGCGCACGCAGTACCAGGGCAATGTGAAGGATGCCCACAACGTCATCAGCCTCATGGCCGATGGCGCGGGCTACCTGCACCTGAGCTTCGACCACCACAACAACCCGCTCCACTACTGCCGCAGCACCGCCCCCGGCTCGCTCACCCTGAGCGCCTTGCAGTCCATGACCGGCGACCGCGAGCAGAAGGTGAGCTACCCCGAATTCTACCGCTTTCCCTCGGGCGACCTGCTCTTCATGTACCGCGACGGCGGCTCCGGCAATGGCAACCTCGTGCTCAACCGCTACGATGTAAAAACCCAACGCTGGACGCGCCTGCACAGCGTGCTCATCGACGGCGAGGGCAAGCGCAACGCCTACTGGCAGGCCTGCCTCGACGCGCACGGCACCATCCACGTCTCCTGGGTGTGGCGCGAGAGCCCCAACGTGGCCTCCAACCACGACATGGCCTACGCCCGCTCCACCGACGGCGGCCGCACCTGGCAAAAAAGCACCGGCGAGGCGTACCAGCTACCCATCACCGAGGCCAGCGCCGAGTACGCTGCCCGCATCCCGCAAAACAGCGAGCTGATAAACCAGACCACCATCACGGCCGACGCGGCCGGCACGCCCTACATCGCCAGCTACTGGCGGCCGGCGGGCACGCCGGTGCCGCAGTATCAGCTCATCTACCTGGCCGGCAAAGCCTGGAAAACCGCCCCGGTGAGCCAGCGCACTACGCCCTTCAGCCTGAGCGGCGTAGGCACCAAGAAAATTCCGATTTCGCGCCCACAACTGCTGGTGGCCAGCCAAAAAGGTAAAACTGCCGCCTACCTGCTCTTCCGCGACGCCGAGCGCCAGGACCGCGCCTCGGTGCTGCAAACCCCCGACCTTACCCGGGGCCAGTGGACCGCCGCCGACCTCACCGCCGGCTCCGTCGGCAACTGGGAGCCCAGCTACGACACCGAGCGCTGGAAAAAGGAGCAGGTCCTCAGCCTCTTTGTGCAGCGCACCGGCCAGGGCGACGGCGAAACCCTCGAAAACTTGCCCGCCCAGCCCGTCTACGTTCTTGACTGGGTGCCCGGCCCGCCCGTGCGCCCGGCCAGCCTCGGCGCGGCCCCGGCGGCCCCGCCCACGGGCGCGGCCAGCCCCGCGGCCCAGGCTTGGAAGCTCGTGTGGGCCGACGAATTCAACCAGCCCGGCGCGCCCGATGCCAAGAATTGGCAATTCGAAACCGGCTTTGCCCGCAACCACGAGCTGCAATGGTACCAGCCCGAAAACGCCCGCTGTGAAAATGGCCTGCTCGTAATTGAGGCCAGGCAGGAGGCGCGGCCCAACCCCACCTACCGGTCCGGCAGCACCGACTGGCGCACCAGCCGCCCCACTATTGCCTATACCTCGGCCAGCCTCAACACCAGCGGCCGGCACCAATGGCAGTACGGCCGCTTCGCAATGCGCGCCCGCATCGATACCCGCGCCGGCCTGTGGCCCGCTTTCTGGACGCTGGGCGTGAGCAAGCCCTGGCCCAGCAACGGCGAAATCGACATCATGGAGTACTACCGGGGCAAGATTTTGGCCAACGTGGCCAGCGGCACCGCCCAGCCCTATACCGCCAGGTGGCACAGCGAAACCAAGCCCGTGGCCAGCTTCGCTGACCCCGCGTGGAGCCAGAAATTTCACGTCTGGCGCATGGATTGGGACGCCACGGCCATCCGCCTGTACGTCGATGACGAGCTGCTCAACGAAACACCCCTGAGCCAGACCGTTAACCAAGACGGCACCGGCTTCAACCCCATGAAGCAGCCTCACTACGTGCTGCTCAACCTGGCCCTGGGCGGCGACAACGGCGGCGCGCTGGCCCCGGCCAGCCTGCCCAGCCGCTACGAAATCGACTACGTGCGGGTGTATCAGCAGCCGTAGCGGAAGATGATTCAAATGACCGCGCGGCTGCCTCAGGGCCGGTAGATGCCCCAGAGGCCTAGCGACTGGGCCTTGTCGTCGGTGCTGCTGAAAGTGCCACCGACGATAAGGTCACCGTTGGGCGCGGCGGCCAGGGCCCATACGGGGCCGCTGAGGCCGGCGCCCAGCGGCTGCCAGGCCGTGCCGTTCCAGCGCACGAGGTGGCCGTTGAAGTCGCCCCCGGCAATGATATCGCCGCTGGCGGTGACAGCCACGGCCCGCACGTAGCCACTTAGCGATTGCCCCAGCGCTTGCCCGTTGCGCAATACTTCGCCAACGGCCTGGCTGAAGCTATGTACGGAAAGATTAGCGCCGGTGCCCAGCACGCAGCCACCATCGGGGGTCAGGGCCAGGCTCTCCGGAAAGTAGGAGGCACGGCCAATCAGTGCCTGCCAGGTGCGGCCATTCCAGCGCATGACGGAGGCTTCGGTGGTTCGCTCGCGGGGGTCGCGAGGGGGGGCATCGGCGAAGCGGCCGCCGGCTACCAGGTCACCGTTGGGGGCCACGGCCAGGGCCGTGAGATAGTTGCTGGCCCCCGCGCCCGTAAACGGGAGGGGCAGGGGCTGCCAGCGGTGGCCATCCCAACGGGCCAGGCCCCTGTCGCCCGCCACAAAGACATCGCCGTTGGCGGCCAGGGCCAGCGCCCGCACCGGCGGCTGGCCCTGGCCCAGGGGCTGCCAGGCGTGGCCGTCCCAGCGGGCCACGTTGCGAATGCTATCGGCCGCCCCCGGCAGGGCAAAGTGGCCGCCCGCCAGCACTTCGCCATTAGGCGCTACGGCCAGCGCCTTGACCTCGCCCACCAGGGCGGGGCCCAGCGGCTGCCGCTGCCGGCCATCCCAGCGGTACACCCGCCGCCGCTGGCGATGGGGCGACAGCGTATCGGGCACGTCATCGAAGAAGGAACCAGCTAAGGCTACCTCCCCGCTGGCCCCCGCGGCCACGGCGGTGAGGTAGCCGGCGTGGGGATACATGCCCGGAAAGCCTACCGCCTGCGCATCGGTCAGCGGGTAGCAGGCCCGGTTATTCCAGCCCAGCAGGCCGTAGACGGGGTCGCTGACCAGCAGGTCGCCGTTGGCGGCTACGGCCAGGGCCTCGCGGCGGTAGGTAAAATCCGCCTTGCCGAGCGCGCGTACCTGCCAGCGGGTGCCATCCCACCGGGCCACGGAGGTACTAATGGTGTTGCTGCCGGAAAAAGCTTTGTAGGTGACTACTGCCCCGCCCGTAGGGGTAGCCAGTACCCGGCCGGGTATATCGGCTGGGCACCCCGGCAAAGGCTGCCAGTGCTGGCCATCCCAGCGGGCCACAAAGCAAGCGGCTTTATACGGGAAGCTAACCAGCATGCCACTGGCCAGCAAGTCACCGTTGGCGGCCAGCGCCAGCGAAAGTGTCTGGCGGAAACCCTCGGTGGGGGCGCCCAGGGCCTGCCAGCCGGTGCCCGTCCAGCGAGCGGCTTCCTGTTCGTTACTAGGTAGCGTGGTCGCGAATTTTCCCAGCGCTACTATATCGCCCTGCGGCGTCACCAGCAGGCTAGTGAGGGCACTGCCCGGCTGCGACGTGGCCGGGGCCGCCACCGCGTCGGGCACCAGGGGCTGCCAGGCGCGGCCCTGCCAGCGCAGCACGCCGCAGCCGGACGAGCGGCTGAGCCCAACGAGTACGTCACCGTTGGCTGCTACGGCCAAGCAGGTTACCCACTGCTTGGCCAGCGCGGGGCCCACCTGCTGCCACCGCTTCCCATTCCAGCGCATGACCCGGCTCTCAATCCGGCCCGAGTCCAGAGCCACGACGCCGGCCGCCAGCAGCCGGCCGTGGGGCGCCGCGACCAGGGCCGTCAGGAAGCGGAAGTGGCCGGGGCCGGCGCCCAGGGCCAGCCAGCGGCGGCCGTCCCAGCGGGCTACGTGGTCGGCGCCTGGCTGCCCGCCCGCATTGGTAAAATCGCCCCCGGCTATAACGTCCCCATTGGGCCGCGTCAGCACCACGGTCGGCTCCCCATTGAGACCCGGCGAGTGGAAGCCGGGCCGCCAGCCCTGCCCCCAAGCGCCCGTGGTGAGGAGCAACAGCCCAAGCAGCAACCCGTGCCAGCCGCCGCCGGAAGCGGTAAAAAACCAAGTACTACGCATAAGGAACCCAGCGCCGCAGTAGGCCGCGCCCGCTGGCCCGATGCTGGCCGGCCCGAAAATGCACACGGCCACTGCTACTGCGGCACGCTCTCCAGCACGGCGGCGAAGACCTTCTCGGCCGGTAGCTCCTCCATGCAACTGGTGCCCAGGCGGCAGGTGCCCCGGTAAAAGCACACGCACTGGCGGTCGGGCCCCACGAGCTGGCCCCGGCCGTAGAGGTCGAATTCGTGGGGGTTGAAGATGTTGTTCATCAAAATGGTAGGCTTGCGCAGCGCGATGCTGATGTGCATGCCCATCGTCACCTGGGTTACGATGCCCGCCATCTGGTTCATCAGGTTGATGAACTGGGGGAGGGGGAAGGTGCCGAGGTAGGTGGCGCCGGTGGCGGCGTGCAGCTCCAGGTTGCGCGGGTGCTCGGCCTCGCCGCCCAGCAGCACGGGGGCGTAGCCGGCGGCTTGCAGCTGGGTTATCAGGGCTATCCACTTCTCAGTGCTCCAGAGGCGGGTGGTCCAGCGGTCGCCGCAGCCGGTGTTGAGGCCGATGCGCGGGCCGGCCGAGGCCGGCGGCAGGGCCGCCCAGTTGTAGCCTTTGTCGTCGTGGGTGTCGAAGACGTACTCTTCGCCCCGGAAGTCGAAGCCGCACAGCTCGAATATCTCCTGCACGTAGGGCTTGGTATTGCCCAGGCTCAGCTGGTCGAATACGCCGGTGAGGTATTTGTGGTCGGCCAGCGCGCTGATGGGCCACGGTACGCCGTCGTAGGGCCGCAGGGTGTAGCCAAACTTGGCGGGCGCCTGCACGGTGAGCAGCAGCGCGCAGGCTTCCTTCTCCTTGTCGAGGTTGATGGCGATATCGAACTGCCGGGCTTGCAGCTGCAAGGCGCTGGCGTAGTCAAACTTCAGCACCTCCTCAATCTCGCCCTGCGGCAGGATGGCCGGCGTGAGCGTGAGCCAGGTGATGTAGCAGCCCGGGTGCTCCTGCCGCAGCCGCCGCAGCAGCGGCGTGGTGCGAATCACGTCGCCGATAGCCCCGAGCTTGATGAGCAGAATGCGCTTCGTCACGGGCTCGTACACGGGGCAGTCGCCGCACAGGTAGCCATGCTCCTTGTTGGGCCGGCAGGGCAGGTCGCCGCGAAAAAAGCGGCAGTCGGGGCAAACGGGGATGTCGTGAAGAAGCTCAGGCACGAGAAAAGAAGAAGGGGCAAGCCACAAAAATAGGCCAGCGGCCTGCTTGCCCGCCGGCCGGCGGCTTTTGGGGTAGGTCAGGCCGCTACCGTCGGCAAATACCCGAAGGCAGCCGAACGCAACGCCCGGTGGCCAGTAGCGCAGCGGACAGCCCGTTGGCGTAAACGATACCTGCCACCGGGAATATCCTGTTAAATCAGCGTTATACAGCCGTGACTATGCCCTTATCGACAACTTCCTGCCCGTACTTTGCCCCCCATGAAACTGTGGCGCTTACTGTTTGGGGTACTGGCCTTGCTGCGGGTAGCCGGGGCGCCGGCCCAGCCGTTGCCCGCCGCTGGCTGGCAGCCCGAGCCCGCCCTGGGCCGCCTCATGCTGCGTAGCCTGGCCCAGGCCCCCGCCGGTCTGCTTTGGGCCGGCACCGACGACGGTGTGTACCGCTTCGACGGCACCCAGACCGTGCCTCTCAACGCGCTGCGCCGCCGCGGCCCGGCCCTGCCTCCGGTGCCCTGCAACGCCCTGCTGGCCACCCCCGACGGCTGCCTTTGGCTGGGCACCGACAACGGCCTCTACCACTTTTCGCCTACCGGCACGCTGCGGCGGCTGCCGCTGCCCGCCCCTGCCAGCGGCAGCCAGGAAGTGCCCGCCCTGGCCCTGGCCGCCGATGGCCGCCGCGTGTGGGTGAGCCAGGGCAGCACCGCTCTCCAGGCCTACTCGCTGGCTGGCCAGCCCACCGGGCCGGTGCTGCCTGGTTTGCCTGGCCTCAACAAAGTGCTGCCCGCCCCCGATGGCAGCCTCTGGCTCAGCGGCGACGGCACGCGGCACCTGGCCGCTACCGGCCGGGTGCTGGGCACCTGGGCGCACGCCGGCCGCGTGCTGCGGCCCGTGCTCGACCCCGCCGGCCACCCTTGGCTGCTCAGCGACCAGGCGGCGTACCGGCCCGAGGCCGGTGGCCGCCTGGCCGAAGTGCTGCGCTGGGAACAGCCCGGTAGCGGCCAGGCCGTGGAGGTGCTGCCCACCGCCGCCGGCCCCACCCTGCTCAGCCGCGAGATGGTGCGCCAGCTGGGCTGGACGCCCGGCCCCGCCCCCCGCCCTCGCGTGCGCTTTGCCCTGGCCCTGCCGCCCTGGCCCACGGCCAGCTGGAGCGGCTGCCTCTGGGCCGACCGCGCCGGCCACTGGTGGGTGTTCGACACCAACACGCGCGGGTGCTGGCAGCGCGAGGCCGCACCGGTGTTCATCCGGGCGCTGGCGGGGCCGGGCGGGCGGCCCTACAGCGTGCGGGCCAGCGTGCGCCTGCCCGACGGCCGCCTGCTGGTGAGCAGCTACGAAACCGGCCTGCTCACCCAGGCCGCCGACTCGCCCCTGGCCCCGCTGCGGCGCTGGGCGGCGGCTACCCTGCCCACCGGCAATGCCCCCGTGCTGCTGGCCGTGCTGCCCGGTGCCCGCGGCCCGGGCGGCGACTGGCTGGCGGCGGGCGCGTTCCCTTTTCTGCGCTTCAATCCCCGCACGGGTAGTTTTCTGAAGCTGCCCGTGGCCGGCCAGACCCTCACCGACATTGGCCTGCGTACGCTGGCGCTCGACAGTGCCACCGGGCGCGTGTGGGCGGGCACCCAGCAGGGGCTTTATTATTACGACTCCCTGGCCCGGGCCTACCGCCCCTACGAGGTGCCGGGCCGCGCGGCCGGCCCCGCCTTGCCGCTGGCCGGCCGCGTCATCGAGGATGTGCGGCCCGATGGGCGTGGGCACCTGTGGCTGGCCACCCCCGAAGGGGTGGAGCGCCTCACGCTGGCCACCGGGGCGCGGGTGGTATACGGCCCCGCCGCGCCCGCCCCGCGCCGCGCCGCCGTGGAGGGCGCCCGCTGCCTCTACCTGGCCCCCGGCGGTCGGCTGTGGGTGGGCACCCGTACGCACGGCCTGGCCGTGGTGGAGGCGGGCGGGAGTGTCCGGGCGGCGCTCACGCCCAGCCAGGGGCTGCCCAGCGCCTCCATTGCCAGCATTTTGCCGGGGCCGGGGGGCTTTTTGTGGCTGGGTACTTACCAGGGGCTCGTGCGCTACCAGCCCGCCACGGGCCAGCTTTCGGTGTATACCACGGCCCAGGGATTGGTGTCGGACGAGTTTAATTCCGGCGCGGCTTATACCGACCCGCGCGATGGCTCGCTGCTGCTGGGCGGGGTGGCGGGGCTGCACCGCATTGTGCCCGGCCAGGTGCCGGCGCCTTCGGCCATTCGGCCGCGCCTGCTGCTTACGGGGCTCACCGCCCTCAGCGCCTCGGCCGAGGCCAGCCGCACCCGCTACCTGCTGGCCACCGATGCCCTTCCCGCCCTGCGCCTGGCCCCCGAGCAGCCCCTCATCGACTTGCAGCTGGCGCTCGCCAACAGCCCCGACGCCAGCCGTGCCCGCTACGCCTACCGGGTGCGCGGCTGGCTCGCCGACCGCTGGCTGGGCCTGGGCACCACGCCCCGCCTGCGCCTGCAAGGCCTGCCCCCCGGCCAGTACACCGTGGAGGTGCGCGCCGAAACCAGCCAGGGCGTGGCCGCCGCCAACGTGTTGCGCCTGCCCCTCACCGTGAGTACGCCCTGGTGGAACCGCCCCCTCACCTGGGTGCTGGCTGCCCTGGCCGCCAGCGCGGCCGTGTACGGCTGGCAGCGCGCCCGCCTGCGCCAGCTGCGCCGCGAAAACGCCCTGCGCGCCCGCCTGGCCGCCGACTTGCACGACGAGGTGGGCGCGCTCCTCACCCGCGTGACCATGCAGGCCGAGCTGCTGCACGCCCTCGAGCAGGGCCCGCCCGCCCGCCTCGCCACCCTGGTCGAAGACAGCCGCGCCGCCGCCAGCACCGTGCGCGACATCATCTGGAGCGTGGATACCGGGGCCGATACCCTCGGCGCGCTGGCCGACCGCATCCGCGACCACCTCGACGCCACCGCCCGCGCCACCGGCCGCGCGCTGCTGTTCGACGATGCCGGGCTGCCCGCCGAGGAGGGGCAGCCGCTGCCGCCCGCCGTGCGCCAGCACACCTACCTTATTTTCAAGGAGGCCGTGAACAATGCCCTCAAGTACGCCGCCCCCGATGCGCCCATCGAGGTGCGCCTGGGCTACGCGCCGCTCCTGGAGCTGACCGTGACCAGCCAGGGCGGCGTGGCCGCCGGGGCCGCCCGCGCCGGGCAGGGCCTGCGCAACATGCGCCACCGCGCCACCCTGCTGCGCGCCGACCTGGCCGCCGGCCCCGTGCCCGGCGGCTGGCAGGTGCGCCTGCGCCAGCGGCTCTAGCGGCCCCGGCCGGCCCCCTCAACGCCTTACCTTACCCCGCTCAGGCGGGGTCAGCTATAAGTCGCCCTTGGCGGCGCGGCTCAGCAGCTCGCCGCGCGAGTTGACGCGCAGTTTCTCGTAGAGGCGCTTCACGTAGGTGTGCACCGTGTCGGGGGCGAGGGCGAGGCGGGCGGCCACCTGCTTCTCGCTCAGGCCCTCGGTGAGGGCTTGCAGCACCTGCTGCTCGCGGGCCGAGAGCAGGCTGGGCTGCTGGCTGGGCTGGGGCTGAAAGTGCTGCAACGCCTTGCGGGCCACCGAGGGCGAGAGGGCCGCCCCGCCGGCCAGCACATCCAGAATAGCCTGCTTGTACTGGGGCAGGCTGGTGGCGTTTTTGATGACGTAGCCCGTGGCCCCGGCCCGTAGCGCCTGGTAAATGCGCTCGGGGTCGTCGTGCATGGTTTGCAGGATGATGTCGGTGTCGGGCAGGCGCTTGCGCAGCTCGGGCAGCGCCTGGAGGCCCGTCTGGCCGGGCAGGCTCACATCGAGCAGGATAACGCGGGGCGCCAGGCTCAGGTCCAGCTCTTCCCACAGCGCCTCCATCGAGCCCACCACGATGGGGCAGCTGAACTCGGGCTGGTAGCAGAGGTACTCGCTGAGCAGCTCGCGCACGCGGGCATCGTCCTCAACAATGGCCAGGCGGATGGGAAAGGTGGTGGGCATGATACGGCCAAAGGTCGGGCCGGCGGCCCAAACCAGGTGGCCGCCCGCTGTACCCTGAATAGGGTACAGCGGGCGGCCGGCCCCCGGCGAGGCGGCTACCCGCCCCGGCCCAGGCTGGCTTCGAGGGCGGCAATCTCGGCATCGAGGCCGGCCCGGCGGGCCTCGGCCAGGGCGGCTTGGGCGGGGGGCAGGGGCGGGGTGGTGGCAGCCAGGCGCAGGGCCAGCCCGCTGAGCCAGTAGGTGTCGCGGGCGGCGTCGGGGGTGGCCAGGGGGTAGGGGGGCAGAGGCAGGGCGGGGCCGCCGGGGGCCAGCCAGTCGGGCAGGGGCAGGGGGTGGGCCAGCGCCGGCCCCTGCACCTGCACCGCCCACAGGCGGCGCTGGTGCCGGGCCTGGCCGGGGCCGCGCTGCCGCTCCTGCCCGTAGGCCAGGCGGGTGCGCAGCCAGCGGCAGCGGGCCAGCCGCTGGTGCAGCAGGTCGGCGGTGGCGGGGTCGGGGGCGGTGGGGCCAAAGGCGGGGGCGGGCGCGCCGTGGCCGTCGGGCGGGGGCAGCTGGCGGGCCAGCACTTGCAGGCGCTGGTCGGGGCCGGGGCCCAGGGATTTGCGCCCGGCCTCGTGCATGGCCAGGTGGGGGCGGCCCACGCCGATGAAGCCGGCCAGCTCGGCCTGGGTAAGCCCGAAGTGCGCCCGCACGGCCGCCGCCAAGCTGTTGGAATGGTAGGCAACTCGTGGCATAAGCACTCAGGGACTAGCGGTGGGAGACAATTAAATAAAAATAAAAACGAATGTCGCCAGCGGCGACCCTGCTGCCCGGCGACAATCAAATAAAAATAAAAACGAATGTCGCCAACGGCGACCCCCTTGCCTGGCGACAATCAATTTAAAATAAAAACGAATGTCGCCGGGCGGCGGGGTACCCGGCGGTGGGGCCGCGTACCCTGTTTAGGGTACAAGGTGGGGGCGGGGGGCGGGCCGGCGGGGTCGGAGCTTTGCGCAAGCTCCACTACTAGCCCTTCCTTATGCAAACTTTTACCCGTACTGCTTTCCTGCGCTGGCCGCTCCCGGCCGTGTTGCTTTTGTTGCTGCTGCTGACCAGCGCGGCGGCCTGGGCCCAGCCCACCGTCACGGGCTTTTCGCCCGCGAGTGGGGCGGCGGGCAGCACCGTCACCGTCACGGGCACGGGCTTCTCGAACGTGACGAGCGTGCGCTTTGGCGAGCTGTCGGCCACGTTCAGCGTGCTTAGCACCACGCAGCTAACGGCCGTGGTGCCCCGGGCGGCCTCCACGCAGCCCATCATCGTGACGACCACCGCCGGCTCGGAGATTTCGCCCACGGCCTTTGCCGTCACGCGCAACGCCAGCCTCACCTATACGCTGGCCGCCAATAATTTTGGGGGGATAAACGTGGGCACCAACGCCGCCCCGGCGGTGGGCGACCTCGACCGCGACGGGCTCCTGGACCTGCTGGTGGGCCGCGCCGACGGCACCATCGCCCGCTATGAGCAATCTAGTCCTAACGCCACTACCTTTAACTCCCTGGGCCTGCTGACCGCTGGCGGGGTCACTATTGACCGGGGCACCGAAGCGACGGTGGCCATTGTGGATACCGACAGCGACGGCAAGTTCAACGTGCTGCTGGGCGGGGCCGACGGCTACGTGTACGACTACGAGCAGACGGCCGTGGGCAGTACCACATTTATGTTCATAAGCGACTTTGTGGGGCAGATAACGACCACATCCGACTCGGCCCCGTCAGTGACCAACCTGGACGGCGACGGCCGGCTGGACCTGGTGACGGGCAAGGGCGACGGCATCGTGAGCTTCGCGGAGCAGGACGCGCGCAACGACCCGGCTTTTACCGTTTACGACACGAACTACCAGACCGTAACCGCCAGTTCCGCGCCGTTCTGCGTCGACCTCGACGGCAACGGCCGCGTGGATGTGCTCATCGGCGTGGCCGGCGGCAATATCTACCGCTACGAGCAGAGCGCGGCCAACAACCGGACCCTCACCCAGCGAACGAGCGTTTTCAACAGCATCGACGTGGGCACCAACGCCAAGCCCTGCGTGACGGACCTCGACGGCGACGGCCTGCTGGACCTGCTGATTGGGCGCGGCGACGGCACCATCGACCGCTACGAACAGACCCCGCCCCCCAACACCACTCCCACCGACATCAGCCTGAGCAACGCCAGCGTGGCCGAAAACCAGCCGGTGAATACGGCCGTGGGCACGCTCAGCACCACCGACGCCAACGCGGGTGATACTTTCACCTACACCTTCTTCAGCGGCGGCCCCGACAACGGCTCGTTTAATATTATCGGCAATACCACGCTCACGACGAACCGCGTGTTCGACTTCGAAACCAAGAGCAGCTACACCGTTCGCCTGCGGAGTACCGACCAGGGCGGGCTGTTCTTTGTGAAAGACGTTACCATCACGGTAAACAATGTGAGCGAAACACCCACCATTACCGGCTTCACGCCCACGAGCGGGGAGGTGGGCACCAATAACGTGGTGATTACGGGCACCAACTTCACCAGCGCGGGCGCCGTGACGGTGCGCTTCAACGGCACCACGGCCACCACCGCCACGGCCAACAGTAATACCCAGCTGACGGCCACCGTGCCCGCCGGCGCCACCACGGGCCGCCTCACGGTGCAGAACGCCGACGGCACCGCCACCAGCGGCACCGACTTCACGGTGACGCTGCCGGTGGTGCTGGCCACCGTGACCACGGCCGCGCCCACCGGCATCACGCCCACCAGCGCGGTGCTGGGCGGCGAAGTAACCAGCCAGGGCAACGGCACCGTGACCGAGCGCGGCGTGGTGTACGTGGCTGGCACGGGCACCCCCACCACGGCCGACACCAAGGTGGCCATTGGGAGCGGCCTGGGCACGTTTGCCCAAACCGTGACCGGGCTGGCCGCCGGCACCCAGTACTCGGTGCGGGCCTACGCCCTCAACGGCGCGGGCACGGCCTACGGGGCCAGCACCAACACCTTCGTGACGGCTACCAGCCCGCCCGTAGCCGGCGACGACAGCTACCTCGTGGCCGAGGACAGCGGCCCCACCACCCTCGCCGTGCTGGACAACGACAGCGGCACCGGGCTCAGCATCACGGCCGTGACGCAGCCGGCCAATGGCAGCGTCACGTTCACGGCCAGCAGCGTCGCCTTCACGCCAGCGGCCAACTTTAGCGGCAGCACCAGCTTTGGCTACACCATTACCAGCAGCAGCGGCGCCACCGATACCGGCACCGTAACCGTGACGGTGGCGGCCGTGAACGACGCGCCCGTGCTGACCGTGCCCGGCCCCCAGAGTACCCCCCAGGGCACCGCCCAGGTATTCAGTGCCGCCAACGGCAACGCCCTGAGCGTGGCCGATGTGGACGCGGGCACCGGCCAGCTGAGCGTGTATATTACCGCAGGCAACGGCGCGGTCACACTCAGCACTACGGCTGGGCTGACCCTCAACGGCAGCAATGGCAGCGGCAGCTTCGGCTTCTCGGGCACACTGGCTAACATCAACGCGGCCCTAAACGGGCTGGCCTTCTCGCCCAACAACGGCTTCAGCGGCTCGGCCGGCTTGCAGCTGACAGTGGATGACCAGGGCAACACCGGCAGCGGCGGGGCCAAGACGGATACGAAGTCGGTGACCATCGACGTAGTGGCCCCCGCCAACCAGGCCCCCGTGGTAATGGCGCCCGCCACCCAAACGGCCCTCTTCAACACGAACCTGACCTTTAACGCCGCCAACGGCAACGCCGTGAGCGTGGCCGATGCCGACGCGGGCAGCGGCGCGCTGAGCGCGGTCATTGCCGTGGGCTTCGGCACGGCCACGCTCAGCACCACGGCCGGGCTCACGTTTACCTCGGGTGCCAACGGTGGCGGCAGCTTTGCCTTCACGGGCACGCTGGCCAACATCAACGCCGCCCTCAACGGGCTGGTATTCCGGGCCAACAGCAACTACAGCGGCCAGGCCAGCTTGCAGCTGACGGTGAACGACCAGGGCAACACCGGCAGCGGCGGCGCCAAGTCGGATAGCAAAACCGTGGCCATCACCGTGGCCCCCAACCAGGCCCCGGTGCTGGCAGCGGGCAGCGGCAGCGCCGCCTGGCTCCAGGGCGGCGGCGCGGTGGCCGTGGCCCCGGCCCTCACGGCCAGCGACGCCGACAGCCCCAACCTGTTCGGGGCCACGGTGAGCATCACCGGCGGCTTCGCGAGCGGGCAGGACGTGCTGGCCTTCGCGGCTGCCAACGGCATTACGGCCAGCTACGCGGCCGGCACGGGCGTGCTTACGCTGAGCGGCTCGGCTTCGGTGGCCAACTACCAGGCGGCCCTGCGCAGCATCACCTACAACAACGCGGCCGGTACGCCCACCGCTGGCACGCGCACCATCAGCTTCGTGGCCAGCGACGGCAGCCTGAACAGCGCCGCCGTGACCCGGACCGTGACCGTGGCCGTGCGGCCCAATACCTCCATCGTGAGCGGGCCGGGCACCATCACCAACAACTCCACCGTGAGCTTCGTGTTCAGCTCCGACCAGAGCCCGGTGCTGTACGAAACCACCGGCAACCCGGTCTTTGCGTTCCCCAGCAACGGCGCTAACTCCAACTTCGGCCCCGTGCCCGACGGCACCTACACGCTGAGTGTGTCGGCCCGCAACACCAACAATGGCCTTACCGACCCCACCCCGGCCACCTACACCTTCACGGTGGACACGCAGAAGCCGACGCCCACCATCAGTAGCGCGGTGGCCAGCGGCGCTACCACTACCACGTCGCCCATTCCGTTCACCATCACCTTCAGCGAAAGCGTGACGAGCTTCGCGCTGGCCGACATCGCGGTGAGCGGCGGCACCAAGGGCAACTTCGTAGCCGTGAGCGCCACCCAGTACACGTTTGAGCTGACGCCCGGCGCGGCCGGCACCTACACCGTGAACGTGGCCGCCGGCGTGGCCACCGACGCGGCTACCAACCAGAACGTGGCCGCTACGGCATACAGCGTCATCTACGCGCTGCCCGCCACGGCCGCGCCCACCGTGAGCTTCCCCACCAACGGCAGCACCATTGCCAGCACCACGCCCACCTACACGGGCACCGCCGTGGCTGGCAGCATTATCACGGTGTATGTCGATAACAATAGCATCGGCACCACCACCATCGCGGCGGGCGGCAGCACCTGGAGCCTTACCCAGCCCACCGACCTCGCCCAGGGTGCCCACACCGTGAAGGTGACGGCCACCGACGGCGTGGGCAACGTGAGCGCCTTCAGCGCTGTCAACACCTTCACCGTGGATACAGTGGCCCCCACCGTAGCCGTGAGCAGCCCCGCCGGGGCCAGCGGCAGCACCACCGCCACCACGCCCGTGCCCTTCACCATCACCTTCAATGAGCCGGTGGCCAACTTCGTGCTCACCGACATCACGGTGAGCGGCGGCACGGCCGGCAGCTTCGCTACGGTGAGCGCCAGCCAGTACACCTTCACCGTGGCGCCGGCCGGCGCGGGCACCATCACGGTGAGCGTGGCCGCCGGCGTGGCCCAGGACCGGGCCGGTAATAATAGCGCCGCCTCGCCCGGCCCGGCCTTCAACCTCGTTTACCAGCCCCGCCCCACCATCAGCAGCCTGAGCGCGGCGGCCGAGCTGCCGGGCATGCCCGTGGTGGTTGCCGGCACGGGCTTCACCAGCGCCAGCACCGCCACCGTGGGCGGCGTGGCCGCCAGCGTGACGTACACCTCCGCCACCTCCCTCACCGTGCTGGTGCCGGCCACGGCCGCCGTGGGCAGCAGCACCATCGTCGTGACGACCAACGGCGTGTCCAGCGCCAGCGCCCCGGCCTTCAGCGTGCTGAAAGTGTACGATGCCGTGGCCAATTGCCTGAGCACCGCCAGCTACCTCACCACCGGCGACGGCGCCTGGCACTACCTGCTGGCCGGCGGCCAGGTGGTGGCCGCCCTGCGCGATACCGATGCCGACCTGGGCACCGTGAGCCTCGACTTCCTGGTAACGGGCACCGCCGGGGCGGTGCGCCAGGATGCCCGCGGCCGGTTCTACTTCGACCGCAACTTCCACCTCACGGCCAGCGGCGGCACCTTCGTGGGCAGCAGCGTGGAAGTGCGCTTCTACGGCCTCCGGAGCGAGCTAACCCGCCTGACCGCCGCCGACAACGCCGCCACCCTCGCCACCCTGAAAGCCACCCAGTACAGCGGCCCCAACGAGGACTGCGACCTGGGCAACAACAACAGCGCCGCCGGTGAAAGCCGTGTGCTGCTCTTGGCCGCCAGTACGCCCAGCAACGGCGTGACCTGGTTCGTGGCCCAGGCTACGGTGGCCGACCACTTCTCCGAGTTCTACCTCAGCGGCAGCAGCACTCCGCTGCCCGTCGAGCTGGTCAGCTTCACGGCCGAGGTGCGGGGCAGCGCGGTGGCCCTGGCCTGGCGCACGGCTTCGGAGAAAAACAGCGCCCGCTTCGAGGTTGAGCGCAGCCTGGACGGGCGCACATTCGCCTCCATTGGCCAGGTAGCGGCGCAAGGCAGCAAAGCCAGCCCTACGAACTACACCTTCCAAGACAGCCAATTCCTCACCGCCGCCCCGCGCACCGCCTACTACCGCCTGCGCCAGGTCGATATTGATGGCACCGCCAGCTACTCGCCGGTGCGCACCGTTACGGCAGGCGGGCCCGCCGCGCTGGCCCTGTTCCCCAACCCGACCCACGGCGGCGCGGCCACGCTCACGGGCGCGGCCCCCGGCACGGCGGTGACGGTGTTTGACGCGCTGGGCCGCGAGGTGCTGGCCACCACCGCCGATGCCGCCGGCACGGCCGCGCTGGTGCCGCTGCGCGGGCTGGCCACTGGCATCTACGTGGTGCGCGCCGGCAGCAAAACCCTGCGCCTCACGGTGGACTAAGGGTAGGCTTGGGAATAAAAAAACGTCCTGCTGCGCTAAGCGTAGCAGGACGTTTTTTATGTTGGCTAAGAGCATGTTTGGGAATTTAAAAGAACGTCATGCTGAGCTTGCCGAAGCATCTCGCTCGCTTCATTGAACGGCTTCAACGAGGCGAGCGAGATGCTTCGGCAAGCTCAGCATGACGTTCTGGAAGTGTTTTCAGCAAAATCCAAACACGTTCTAAGGTGGCAGCTGAGTAGCTGCCCAAGCCAATGCAGCCGCCCCCAATGTTTTCGCTGGGGTGATGCGCCGCAGGCAGCTATATCAGGTCGAAAGCGCGGGCGTACTGTCCCAGCTCAAACGCCGACTCGGCTTGCAGCTTGCGGCGCAGGTTGCGGCGGTGGGTTTCGGCGGTTTGGGGCGAGATGAACAGGCGCTCGGCCATTTCGGGGGCCGACTCGCCCAGGGCCACGGCCCGCAGCACCTCGCGCTCGCGGGTAGTGAGCATGGCGAAGCGCCCGCAGTTGGTCCGTAAGAACGCGTTTTCCTCCAGCAGCCGCCGCACCTTGTGGGTGATGTGGCTGGCCGGGTCGATGGGGTGGGCCACGGTGAGCAGCAGCAGCGGCGCGCCACCGGAGTCGCGCAGCGCGATGCGCACCGCGCTCAGGTACCAGCCAAACGACTGGCCCGGCCCGGTGCGCACCTGCTGAAAAAAGGAAATCGTGTGGTCCAGGTCGTTCGCCTCCAGCAGCGCCAGCAGCCTGGGTACGTACTCGTGGGCTTCCTCGGGGTTGAAAAACCGCTCGTGGTAGCGCGGGCCGAGCGCCCACAATTCGGCCATGCTGGTGCCCAGTAGCTGCAAGCCCCGCGCCGACATGTACTCTACCCGGTCAGCGGCGCGGTTATGCACGATAACCACACCCGGATACAAGTCGGCCGTGGCCGCGATTTCGCGCAGCTTGCCTTCGATTAAGTGGCTGTCTGTCATTAGCAAGGAGAAACGACTGCTTAGTTAAGGCAACAGCCTTTTCTCCCTGCTAAGTAAGGAAGAAAATAGGAATCTTCTTAATCGACGGCTAGCGCCCCACGTAGCCGCCGGGCGTGAGCGCCCGCAACTCGGCCTTCACGCTTTCGGGCACGTCTAATTCCTCCACGAAGCCCGCGATGGTGGCCGCCGAAATGGTCTCGCCGGTGCGGGTAAGCTGCTTGAGGGCGTTGTAGGGGTCGGGGTAGTTTTCGCGCCGCAGAATGGTCTGGATGGGCTCGGCCAGCACGGCCCAGTTCTGGTCGAGGTCGCGGGCCAGGGCGCTTTCGTCGAGCGCCAGCTTGCCCAGGCCGCGCGCGATAGCGCCCAGCGCGATGAGTATGTGGCCCAGCGGCACGCCCAGGTTGCGCAGCACCGTGGAGTCGGTGAGGTCGCGCTGCAAGCGCGAAATCGGCAGCTTGGCCGCGAAGTGCTCCAGCAGGGCGTTGGCCACGCCCAGGTTGCCCTCGGCATTCTCGAAGTCGATGGGGTTCACCTTGTGCGGCATGGCGGAGGAGCCTACCTCGCCGGCCTTCAGCGTCTGCTTGAAGTAGCCCAGCGAAATATATTGCCACACGTCGCGGCACAGGTCGAGCAGGATGGTGTTAATCCGCTTCCAGCCATCGCAAAAAGCCGCCAGGTTGTCGTAGGGCTCAATCTGGGTGGTCGGAAACGTGCGGCTCAGCCCCAGCGTCTCGTTCACGAAGCCCTCGGCAAAGCCGTGCCAGTCAATAGCCGGGTACGCCACAAAGTGCGCGTTAAACCCGCCCGTAGCCCCGCCAAACTTGGCCGAATACGGCACCTGCTGCAACAAGGCCAGCTGGCCCTGGAGGCGCGCTGTGAACACGTGCAGCTCCTTGCCCAGCCGGGTAGGGGAGGCGGGCTGGCCGTGGGTGCGGGCCAGCATGGGGATGGCGGCCCAGCCATCGGCCAGGGCGGCGAGCTGGCTGGCCACGGCCGCGAAGCGTGGCAGCAGCACATCGGCCATCGCCTCCTTGAGGCTGAGCGGAATGGCCGTGTTGTTGACATCCTGCGAGGTGAGGCCGAAGTGGATAAACTCCAGGTAGCCAGCCAGGTCGAGCTTGGTAAACTCGTCGCGCAGGTAGTATTCCACGGCTTTTACGTCGTGGTTGGTCACGGCCTCGTGGGCCTTGATGGCCTGCGCTTCGGCCTCGCCAAACTGCTCATACAGGCCGCGTAGCGCCGGAAACACGCTGGCTGGCACGCCCGCCAGCTGCGGCAGCGGCACCTGGCACAGGGCAATGAAGTACTCGACTTCGACCCGCACGCGGTAGCGCATCAGCGCCAGCTCGGAGAAATAAGGCCCCAGGGGGGCGGTTTGGCGCTGGTAGCGGCCGTCGAGCGGCGAAAGGGCAGTTAGCATACGATAGGCGGAGAGCTGGTTTGCGGCCACAAAACTAGCGGGCAGCCGGGCGCGGCCGGGGCTGGCCAGCCAGAAAACTGTTGGTGGCCAAAGCGAATTAGCCCGAAAAACCATCGTACCCGAACCAAAAAGCCGAAACCGGAAACCGCCGCCGGGGTAACTTTGCGGGTATGCGCGTATCCGCCCTTGCTAAAAAACGAATTATTTACGGCCTGGCTGGCCTGCTGGCGGTGCTGCTGGTGGCCCTGGGCGTGTTCTTGTGGAAGCGCCAGCAGCTGCTCAACTACGCCCTGGTGCAGGTCAAGGCCAAGGTGGAGGCCAAGTACCCCGTCACGCTCACGCTGGGCCCCGCCCGCTTCATGGGCCTCAAAACCGTCGAAATCAACGGCATGAGCCTGGTGCCCACCGCTGCCGCTGGCCCCGCCGCCGCCGGCGACACCCTGCTCACCGCCCGCCGTCTGCAAGCCGGCCTCAGCCTGCGCTCGCTGTTTGCGGGCCGCCCGGTGTTCAGCGAGTTGCAGATTGAGCGCGCCAACCTCACGGCCAATAAGGACGCCAAGGGCGGCACCAACTTTTCCTTTCTACTGAAAAAGCAGGGCGCTGCGCCCGTCGTGCAGCGCGATACCGCCCAGGGCCGCAACTACGGCCTGCTGCTCAACCAGGTGCTCGAAGCCGCCTTCGGCAACGTGCCGGATGCGGCTGATTTCAAGCAGTTTGTGGTGAGCTACGCCAGCCCCCACCACCGCGTGCAGCTCGACATGCCCAGCCTGCGCATCGACGACGGCGAGGTCGAAGCCCGCCTCACCGCCAACGTAGATTCGGTGGTGAACGAGCTGGGTGTGAGCGGTACCATCGAAGCCGGCGATGACGCGCTGGACCTGCGCTTGTTCGGTGTAAAAGGCTCGGTGCAAGTGCCATACGTGGCGCGCCGCTTCGGCGCGCTGGTGTCGTTTGATACCGTGCGGGTGCAGCTGACGGGCAAGGATTTTAAGGCGGATGACCAGACGGGTGGCAACCTCACGGTGCGCGGCTCGGTGGCGGCCCGCAATTTCAGCTTCTTCCACAAGCGGCTGTCCTCCGAGGATATCGTGGTGCACCGCGGGCAGCTCGACTTCGTGGCCACGCTGGGCCGCGGTACCGTTTCGCTCGACCCCGGCACCCGCGCCGTGCTCAACCAGCTCGTATTTCACCCCGAAATCGCGGTGCGCTTGAAGCCAAAACTGGCGGTCAAGCTGAAAGTTGATTCGGACCCCACGGAAACCAACGCCTTTTTCAACTCGCTGCCCGCCGGCATGTTCGACGTGGTAGCCGGCACGGCTGGCACCGGCACGCTGGCCTACCACCTCCAGGCCGACGTAGACCTGGCGCGCATCGACAGCCTGCACCTCAACTCGTCGCTCCAGCCCAGCAAGGATTTCAGCATCACGCACTTCGGGGCCGAAGACCTGAGCATGCTGGAGCGTGAATTCCCATTCACGGCCTACAACGACAAGGGCGATTCGCTGCGCACCTTTATGGTAGGCCCTAGCAACCCCGATTTTACACCCTTCGGCCAGGTGTCGCCCTTCATGCCGGCCGTTATTCAAACGACCGAGGACCCGCAATTCTTCAAACACCACGGCTTTATGGAAAAAGCCTTCGTGAACGCGGCCATCCAGGACATCAAGGAAAAGCGCTTTGCCCGCGGCGGCAGCACGCTGAGCATGCAGCTGGTCAAGAACGTGTTTTTGAGCCGCGAAAAGACCATCGGCCGCAAGGCTGAAGAAATGCTGATGGTGTGGCTCATCGAAAACTGGCTGGTCGACCGCACACACACGCTCACCAAGCAGCGCATGTTCGAGATTTACCTCAACATCGTGGAGTGGGGCCCCACCGCCTACCGCTGGCCCAGCGGCAAGCGCGGCGTGTACGGCATCAGCGAGGCGGCGCTGTTTTACTACGCCAAGCGGCCCAGCGAGCTGAATCTGGGCGAGTGCATCTACCTGGCCAGCATCATTCCCAAGCCTAAGTATTACCGCGAGTCGTTCAACGTGTACGGCGAGCTGCGCGGGCCTACGCGCTGGTTTTTCCGCTTCATCGCCGACATCATGCAGAATAAGGGCCTGATAACGCCCAATCAGCGCGATAACCTCAACTATTCGGTCAGTCTCAAAGGCCCGGCCAACAAGTACATCGTGCGGGCCATCCGCGACACGGTGCGCGCCGTGCAGCCCGGCGACACTGCCGAGCTGGCCCCGCTCAACCTTGTGGACCTGCTCAATACCGGGGCCCAGCCGGCTCCCGGGCCGGCCACTACCACCCCGCCAGCGGCCACGCCCGGTGCCCGCCCCTAGCGCGCTGGCCAGCCGCGGCCAAACCTCCGGCCCGGTTCTTGGTTATCAGCAGCTTTCACGTTCGTAATCACCATTTCCCTCCCATGAAATTCACTGCTCTGGCCCTGGCCGCCGCCGCTACGCTCAGCCTCGCTTTCACCACCCACCGCCCCGCGCCCATGCACCCCACCGAAACCGCCGCCACTCCCGGCACCGTCTACGACTTCACCGTGAAGACCATTGACGGTAAAGACGTGAAGCTGAGCAAGTACAAGGGTAAGAAAATCCTCATCGTGAACACCGCTTCTAAGTGCGGCTTCACCCCACAGTACAAGGAGCTGGAGGAGCTGTCGAAGAAATACGGCAACAAAGTGGTTGTTCTCGGCTTCCCCTCCAACAGCTTCAACCAGGAGTTGGCCTCGAACGAGGAAGTATCGTCGTTCTGCGAGAAAAACTACGGCGTGACGTTCCCGCTGTTCTCCACCGTAGCCGTGAAGGGCGACGACGCCACCCCGCTCTACAAGTTCCTGGCTGACAAAGACAAGAACGGCGCCGTAAGCGACGCCCCCAGTTGGAATTTCTGCAAATACCTGGTCGATGAGAAAGGCCACGTAGTAGCCTTCTACCCCTCCAAAGTGAAGCCGCTGAGCGACGAGCTCGTGACGGCCATCACCAAGTAATACCCAAGCTTTTGAGTAAAACGAACGTCATGCTGAGTTTGCCGAAGCATCTCTGCCACGCCGCTAGGGTCACTATCCCAACGGCGTGAGCAAGATGCTTCGGCAAGCTCAGCATGACGTTCTTCTGGCTACCCGTCCCTTGTTAATTGCTCATTGTTAACTGATAATTGAAAACAATGTCTCCCTGGATATCTGCTTTTCGCCCCCGCACCCTGCCGCTCGCCCTGGCCAGCATCCTCACGGGCGGCTTCCTGGCTAAGGCCGCCGGGCAGTTTAATGGCCCGGTAGTGGGGCTGGCGGCGCTCACCACCATCCTGCTCCAAATCCTGAGCAACCTCGCCAACGACTACGGCGACTCCCAAAACGGGGCCGACAGCGTGCACCGCCAAGGCCCGCAGCGCGCCGTGCAGAGCGGCGCCATCACGCCCGCCGAAATGAAGCGCGCCATGTGGGGCTTCGGGGCGGCAGCGCTGGTGAGCGGCGTGGCCTTGCTGCTGCTGGCCCTGGGGCTGGCCGGCGCGTGGGTGCTGCTGGCGTTTCTGGGGCTGGGGCTGGCGGCTATTTGGGCGGCCGTAAACTACACGGCGGGCAGCAACCCGTACGGCTACGCCGGGCTGGGCGACATCTCGGTGTTTTTGTTTTTTGGCATTGTGGGCGTGTGCGGCACCTACTTTTTACAGGCGTATTCGCGGCAGCACGAAGTAGCGCAGGCGCTGCCGCTGGCCGTGCTGCTGCCCGCTGCGGCGCTGGGCTGCTTCGCCACGGCCGTGCTGAACGTCAACAACATCCGCGATATCGTGTCGGATAAGCTAGCCGGCAAAATCACGGTGCCAGTGCGGCTGGGGCCGCAGCACGCCCGCCGCTACCACTGGCTGCTGCTGCTGCTGGGCGTGGGCGCGGCCGTGGTGTACGTGGCGCTCACTTACCACTCGCCCTGGCAGTGGCTCTTCGTGCTGAGCTTACCGCTGTTTGCCTTCAACGGCCTGCAAGTGTGGCAGCGCCAGGAGTCGATGAAAATCGACCCGCTACTCAAGCAAATGGCCCTGAGCACGCTGGTCTTCACACTGCTATTTGGCATCGGGCAGGTAGTGTAGGCGCAAGGTTTCATGAAAGCCTCCGGGGCTGGGAACGTTCACCAAGTGAAACGCTCTCAGCCCCGGAGGCTTTTTTGTGCACGCTGCCTATTCTCTATTGCCCACGCTTTTATTGAGGGCAGGCACTGGCACGATGAGGTCGCGGAGCCAGGTGGGGCGCGGTCGGGGCTTCTGGGCAAGCTGAGCCCGCCACTCCTCATCGGTGAGGCGGGTGCCGCTGGTAAACTCGTAGTAGCTGAAGATGGCCCCGCATGCCAGCACGGGCACCCCGTTGATATCCACGACCACGTAGAGTGCGTCGGCCGTGCCCACGGCTTCTTCCAGCACGTCCTGGTTGTAGGCGTACACGTCGGCTACCACGCCCACGTGGCGCTCGCGGTCGGGCAGTGGGTCAGTGCTTTGCAGCTTCAGGGTGCGCAGCGTCAGCTCTTCGACCTGGCCGCCGATGGCGGTGAGGTCGTTCATCTCGTCAATAGTGAGCTTTTGGTGCGCCACCTCTTTCCTGGCCAGCTTTTGAAGCTTCCCTACCAAAAGGCTCAGGTCTTGGTTGAGGCCGTCGAGGTGCGGCGTGTTGGCGTGCAGGCGGTGCAGGGCCTGGTTTTGGAAAGCCAGCAGGGCCACGGCGCGGTCCCAGAAAGGCAGGTTGGGCTCCACGTAGCCGAGGTGGTGGGGTGGGGGCGGGCCGCCGCCGCCGCCGCCCTGCTCGGCGCCCATCGGCTGCTCGGTGTAGAGCAGCAGGTCGTGCTTGAGCTCGGCCCAGCCGCCAAGGGCGGTGCTCAGGTTGCGGCGCTGCCAGGCCGGCGTGCGGGCAAAGTAGGGCGGGCTGGGGTCGGGGCTGGGCGCGTTGAGGCCCAGCAGCGCCTGCATGGTTTTGGTGTACAGGTTCTGGTCCCAGCTAGCGTAGCTGGCAAACTGCTTTTGTATCGCCCGCAGCGTGTCGGGGTAGGCGGGCCAGCGGGCGGCTTCCTTGTAGTGATTAAGCAAAATATCCTCCGCTGTGCGGTTGCCAAAAGCGGCAAACGCGTCGAGCCCTTTCGGAAATGGCCGCTTTGGCTGAGGGTTCAACACCTCGGTGAGGCGCGACAAAATCTCGGCGTCGAAAGTGTAGCGGCCGGCCGTGAAGAGCAGCGTGGGCCGCCCCAGCGCCACCGTGGCCACGCCCGACGCGCCCTTGGGCCGGATGCGGTCGGTGCCCGCTGCCACCAACTGCCGGCGCAGGCGGGCCAGCGTAGCGGGCGCGGCCAGCTGGTCGAGCGACTGCCCGGCGTAGTCGGTTTTCAGGATGCGTAGCAGGTGCGTGAGCGAGCGGTTGTCCTCGTCGCCCACCAGCACATCGAGCACATGCGTGAGATTGGCAAAGCCCTGGGTAGCCTGCGGGCTGGCCGCCAGGGCCTTAGCCAGCGCCACCGCGTGCAGCAGCCCCTCATCCGAATCCAGGAAAACGGGGGCCGTATTCAGCCACTTCACCGTGCGGAAGTAGCGCCGCGTGGTGTCGTTGCGGGTATAGAGGCCGCGCGGCTTCATGCTACCGTACTGAAAGAGCGAGTCTTGCAAAAAAGCGGACCCCTTGCCATTGGCGGCCGTGCCAAACGTCACCTCCGTAGCTACCTGGTCGGCGTAGGCCCCGGTGATGGGCGCGCTGCTGCCCGTGAGCAGGTTGCGGCCGATGGCGTAGTACGCGGCGGCCCACTCGGCCGCATCGCGGGCGGCGGAGCTCTGGCTTTGGGTGGCCAGTGCCTGGGCCTGGGTGGTGCCCTGGCGCAGCATCTGGGCCACAATGGGCGCGAGGCGCACCTCCTCCACGTCGTTGAGAATACCGTTCAGGTACTTATGCAGCAGCTGGAGAATGAGGTCGGTGGTGACGAAATTGGGCGTGTAGCTGTACTCGTTCTGGTCGTAGATGTAAAACAGTTGCTCTTCGCGGGTGGGCACGATGACGAAATTATGGCGGGCCAGCACCGGGCGCATGGCCGGCGTAAACGGCTCCTCGCGCTGGTTCACCACAAAGTCGAGCCCAAGCATGGGGTAGCCGCCCTGCGGGGCTACACGGTGCGCCAGCAGGGCCACTTCCTGGGCGTGGATTTTGGCGGCAAAAGCGGCTTCCTGCTTATTGAGAGGCACCGTAATAGGCACGGCCTTGGCCGTTACCTCGCCTTTGTCGTTGTACGTGTCGTCTTCCCACACCGGCCGGTACCAGGCACGCTTGTCAAAATACGCGCGTACCGTGCTGTTCATAAAGCAGTAGCCATTGCGGGCGTACAGCTCATTGCGCAGCAGCAGTAGGTCGAGGTACGACTTGCCGGCCAGGCTTTGGTTGAAGTCGAAAGGCGGGGGCGTGGCCTTGTGCGCACCTTCGGCCTGCGAAAACGCGTCGGCCCCTTCACCATACTTGTAAAACTCGGCAATGTCGGGCCGCTTGTACAGCTTGGCCAGCTGGCTTTTATCCTCTGTTAGCACCACCGGCACCAGCTCGCCAAAGCCATTATCCTGGGCGGTGTCTGAGTAGGTGGGGGCGGGGCCGGTGGTAGCGGCTGCGCCCGTTGGCGGGGCCGGCGCGGGGGCGGGCCGCCGCCATTGGTAGATGCCCAGGCTGGCCAGCACCAGCGCCAGCACCCCCAATACCACGAGTAAGGGTTTATTTTTCATCAAGCAGAAAAAAGAGAAAAGCGATGGCTAGCGGCTTCGCACAAATGCCCGGTAAGCCCCTGCCCGCGCCAGCCGCCGCGCCAGAAACTTATCGAGCACCAGCCCAAAGCCCTGCCAATGATACTGCCCAATGCAGTAGCCGCCCCCGGGCTCTTGCTCAATAGTCTGCACGTAGGTACGGCGTTGCTTAACCACTGCTTTGAAATACAAGATGTTGAACATAAGCTTTGAGCCGCGCCAGCGGGGCCGCAAAGCGCCCGCGCTATCGAGGCTATACACAAAGAGCCGCCGCCGCACCACCGTATCGAGGGCCGTGCGCTTGACGGGGCCGATGAGCACGTCGGGCCGGCTGTCATTGTCCACGTCGCCCTGCGCCAGCCGGTACACCGGGAAGCCCAGCGGCAGCACCGTTTCGGCATCGCCGGTGCGGGCCCGCACCTGGTACTGGCGCATGTGGGGCAGGTAGCGCAGGCGCACGGTAGTGCGCGCGCCGGCCGGGCCCGCCAGCACGAGGTGCGGCACCAGGTAGGCGGGCTGCGTATCGGCGGCTATGATTGGGGCAGCGGGCTGGGCCAGCCAGCCACCGTTAGCCTGGGCCGAAAGCCGGGTGCTATTATCAGGAGGGGCTAGCCGCGCCAGGAGCGCCGGGCGCGCAGCGGAACCGGCGGGCTGGGGGAGGGCGCCAACTAACTGTAATGGCCGGAGATAGGTAGCCACCACCGTGCCATCTCGCACGTCAAAATCTGCTTGTGCGGCCAGGGCAGTGGCCCCGCCGCGCTGGTCAAACAGAAAATTGCCCAAGCTGTACACAATTGGCCGGCCCCGGTAAAACTCCACGGGCTGCACCACGTGCGGGTGCGCGCCCACCACGGCCGCCGCGCCCGCGTCAAGCAGGTCGTGGGCCTGCTGGCGCTGCCCAGCGCTGGGCTGGGCAGCGTACTCGGTACCCCAGTGCAGGTACACGAGCACGGCCCGCTCGGGAAAAAGCGTCTTATAGGTAGCCACGCGTTCGCAAAGGGCGGCAAAGTCGCGCCCGCACACGCAGCCTTCGCCAGCAATGCCTTGCGTAAGAGTGGAGTAAGCGAAGACAGCCATGCTGCTATCGGCCCCGAGTACCGTGGGCAAGCAGCCGGCCAGCGAATCGGGCTGGTAGCCCAGCTGCCCCAGCCGGGCCCGCCGCAGGGCGCGGCTGGTGGCGCGCAGGCCCGGCAGGTGTTGGTCGAGGGTGTGGTTATTAGCCAGCGAAAGGTGCGTGAAACCCAGGAGGCGCAGCCACGCCGCCCAGCGCGGATTGCCTTGAAACACAAAGGATTTGCGTGCTGGGTGGGCCGTGTCGGTGAGTGGGCATTCGAGGTTGCCGATTACGTAGTGGCTGTCGGCCCACAGTTGGCGGGCGGTGCGGCGCAGGGCGGCGCTGTCGCGGGCCAGGGCGGCGGGCACGGCGCGGGCCAGCAGCACATCGCCTACCACGCTTACCCGCACGGCCAGCGGGGGCGCGGTGGGCGACGCGCAGCTTGCCAGCGCCAGTAGTGCGGCCGGCAACCAGCATATAAGGCGACTTAATTGCCTAAAAATCAGCATCCAGCCCCAGGCGCTGCTTCATTTCCTGCAAGGCGGGGTACTTCTCAGCCAGGTAGGCAAACTTGTCATTGGAAGTGTAGAGCTTGCGGCCGGTGGGCGCGGCCGTGGCTACCTCCGTCTGCACCGTGAGGCCGGGGTGGCCGGTGCGACGACGCAGCTCGGCCATAAACTCGGCCCGGAAATCGTTGAATTGTACCACCTGCACCGGGTTGTCCACGGTGAGGGTGATAACGTGGTCAGCCCCAGCTTCTACCGGCCGGTTGAGCACCATATACTCGCTCATCTTCTCCTGGGCCTTGCGCTCGTCGGCCAACTGCTTCCACACGCTTTGCAGGAGTTCGGGGGCAATGGGCGGCAGCGGGCCGGTTGGCATGGCCGGGGCGGCCTCGGCCGCCACCGCAGCGGTGGCAGGCCGGGCGGCGGGCGCGGTGGGCGTGCCCACATCGCGCAGGCCGGGTAAACGGCTGCCCAGGCTAGGCAAGCCGGGAAGTTTGGGCAGTGCCGCCGGGGCTGGCGCCGGAATGGTGCCGGGCCGCACGTCGGTCGGCCGCTGGGTGGGCTCCAGGCCCTGCATGCTGGGGCGGCCGGTCTCGACGTGCGGCAGCGTGTCGCGCACCTGGTGGCGGGGCGTCACGGGCTCGGTCGCCTCCGGCTCGATGCTGGGCGTGGGGTGCAGCTCGCGCACACCGTTTTCGACGGGCAGCGGCTCGGGGCCGTCGGCAGGGGCGTTGGTTTCGGGTGGTAGGTTGCCAGCGGCTGGGGCCTGAGTAGCAAGCGCTAAGCTGGGCGTGCTGGGTGCTGTTGCCGCCGGGGCCGGTGGGCTAGCCGGGCCGGCGCCTACGCTGCTAGTTTTTTTTTTAGCCTCGCCGCCGGCGCCCGGCGTGAGGTCGCGCACAAACTGCACGGCGCCATTGAGGTAGGCTAGCTTCATGAGCGTAAGCTCGACGTGCAGGCGCTGGTTTTTGGCTTGCTTGAACTCGCGGTCGCACTGGCTCACCAGGTTCAGGGCCGAGAGCAGGAAGGGCAGCGGCGCAGCCTGGGCCTGGCGCACGTACTGCTGCCGGATATTGTCCGACACCTCCAATAGCTGCACCGTCACGGGGTCCTTGCACACCAGCAGGCCGCGCAAGTGCTCGGCCGTGCCCACCACAAAGTTGTGCAAATCGAAGCCCTGCTGCATCACCGAATCGAGCAGCAGCAGCGCGGCCGACAGGTTTTCGTGCAGCAGCGCATCCACCAGCCGGAAGTAGTAGTCGTAGTCGAGGATGTGCAGGTTTTGCACCACCTCCTTATAGGTCAGGTTGTTGCCCGCAAAGGTGACTTGTTGGTCAAACATCGACAGGGCGTCGCGCAGGCCACCATCGGCCTTTTGGGCCAGCAGGTGCAGCGCGTCGTCGTCGGCGGCCACGCCCTCGCTCGTGGCCACGTAGCGCAGGTGCTCCCGGATGTCTTCGACCTTGATGCGGTTGAAGTCAAATATCTGGCAGCGCGACAGAATGGTGGGGATAATCTTGTGGCGCTCGGTGGTAGCCAGGATAAAAATGGCGTAGCTCGGCGGCTCCTCCAGCGTCTTCAAAAAGGCGTTGAAGGCCGCATTCGAGAGCATGTGCACCTCGTCAATAATATAAATCTTGAAGCGGCCCTGCTGCGGCGCGTAGCGCACCTGCTCCACCAGCGAGCGAATATCCTCGACCGAGTTATTAGAAGCCGCATCCAGCTCGTGCACGTTGAACGAGGCGTTTTCCTGAAACGCCACGCACGAGGTGCACACGCCGCAGGCCTCGGCCTCGGGCGTGAGGTTGGTGCAGTTGATGGTTTTGGCCAGGATGCGGGCGCAGGTGGTTTTGCCTACGCCGCGCGGCCCGCAAAACAGGAACGCCTGGGCCAGGTGCTGGCTCTGAATGGCGTTTTGCAGAGTGGTGGTGACGTGCTGCTGCCCCACCACGCTCCGAAAGGTGGCCGGACGATACTTACGGGCCGAAACAACAAAATTTTCCATACGCGATACTGCACAAAGATACCCTAGCCCCGGCGTCGGGCGCGCCCCGGCGGCCGGTAAAAGGGGGGCGCGGCGGGCTAAATCCTTGCGCTGTAATCGGAACAAAATCCGGCCCCAAAACATTTACTACCCGAAGCACGTATATTTGTGCCCCGCCACTCTTCACGGAGCGGCGGCACTCGTTCTTTCTAAATTGGGGATGACCGGAATTGACAGCTTGCGCAAATTGCGGGTAAGCGTGCCAGGAGTTGATGGAAGCTCTCCTGTCAAAAAATCTATCAAACAACAATCGGCGACTATTCGTACGCCATGGCTGCCTAGTTTAGAACTAAGCACTGCCATCGTGCCGCCCGGGTAAGTTTTTACACCTGGGAGTTCGGCGCGTCGTAAGTAAGAACTAGCCTTCGAAGAGCTGTGATTCGGGGGCGAAAATCAACTGCAGCTAGGGGAGTCTCAAAGGCCTGATGTGCGCCCGGGGCTCCATGAAAATCCAAGCATAGATACGCACGTAGAAAGCACGTTGATTTCCTTGTCTGGACCAGGGTTCGAATCCCTGCATCTCCACTAGCTTAGTATTGAATAGCCTCGCCAGAGTTTCTGGCGAGGCTATTTTTTTGTCTGTTTGGCAAAGCAACAGGCGCACTGCGTGTTTTCTCGGCGCGAACTTTAACGGAATTTTGTGCAGGAAATACTGAATTTAATGCTATTGGTGCAGATTTGTGATAGATGGGTTATTAGCTTAGTAGCAGCTTAGCTACAAATGAGTTAAGCAAACCACCTCAACTCTTCCCAACCTTCTCTTCTATGCGAACAAATTCGGTACTCCCTGCTTCCTCGCTCCTTATTGAGCGCCACCTCGAGTTTCTGGCTAGCCTCCCCAGTGCTCCGCTGCCCTTGCCAGGCGCCGGACGGCCGCTGCCTAAAGCTCCGCAAGGCAAGCCGTTTCGCCCGTGGCTGGGCACCGACTTTAGCTACACTGTGCAGGCCCGCTAGTACCCGCCCCGGCTTAGCCAGTTATGTTCTTCGCCATGAAAACCTGTTATTCCTAGGCTTATGCCTACTCGCTACGCCTTCTTTTCCGGTGCTGGCGCCAACTGGAGTGCCGGATATTGTGGTGGTGAAAGTATCCGAACATCAGAGTAGTACGCAGATAATCACTAGTACGCAACGAAGGCAAAAGCAAACCATTGGAGCTAGAGGGCGGAGGCGGCCCCAATGCCATGACCCAGTCGGCCAGAGGGGGCAGCAACTGCTAGCCAAGCTGTATGCGCCAGGCTGCGTGCTCAAAAGTGTCTTCACCAGCGACCACGGCAGCATGAGCACGCTGGTACTGGCTAAAGGGCAGTAAGCGCCTAGCGTGGCAAGCCGGTACTGCCATCGGATACAAGCGTGTAAGGCCCCATTCCTAAGCTATAAAAAAACAGGGGCAGGCGGTAAATACTTGTTAGAAAATAACAATTATCTAATGACAATGCCGCAATATCGGATTGCGAGGCTTAAATTATAGGATAAATCAAAGAAAATATACTGAGTGCGCTCGCTCTTGCGCAAAATGGGTTTCTATTTTAGGACTTTACATCTCAATTTGGGCTAAAAGGGAGTTTAAAAGTTGTTTTTATTGAGTTGGTTTTGTGTATTTTTAATAAATAAGGCTTTGGCAAGTAGTTTGGTAGGGTAGCGGAGTATTGTTCCTCACCTTGCTCATGGCTACCCGCTTACTCCTGCTGCGAATCACCCTCTTGGCCTTACTAATGACCGGCTTAATGCCCAGTCCGGGGGCAGCCCAAGTACAGTATGCTAGCCAAGTGGCTACTAAGGCCGGCATTGTTACCGACGACTACAAGGCGGCGGATAGTGATATGGCAAGCCACGCCACCATCAAGCCCACGGCGCTGCTGGGCTACACCAGCCTGCGGGTGCAGTTTGCGGCCCCAGCCGCCGCTGGCAAGCCCGCCGGCCTCTACCTCAAACCCAACGTGCTCATCGGGTTGGCGCTGCTTGGCGGGGCCACTGTCAATACCTACGCCAAGGATGGTACCGAAGCTTTGGAGAGCTACCGCCTAAGTAATGACTTGCTAAGCCTGAAGCTGATGCCCTCCGGCGCAACGCAGGTAGCGTTTGTGCCCAAGCAGGCCTTTACCGACATCGAGCTGGTATTCTTTTCTACGCTGGCGCTGGGGCAGGATATTGCGTTTTACGAGGCCTATAGCACGGTGGCTCCGCTGCCGGTGGTGCTCACGGTCTTCCAGGGCAAGGCAACCCCAGCCGGCGTGCGCCTCAGCTGGACTACGGCTTCGGAGCTCAATGCCGATTATTTTGTGGTGGAGCGCGCCGACCACCCTGCCCAAGGCTACCAGGCGTTGGGCAGGGTGGCGAGTGCTGGCACCAGCAGCCAGCCCCGCAGTTACCAGTTTGTGGATGCGGCGCCGCTGGGGCTGGGCTACTACCGCCTGCACCAGGTGGACCGGGACGGCACCAGCACATTTGGCCCCGTAGTGGCCGTGGCTACCCCGCTGCCCGGTACTAACCTGGCTGCTTACCCCATCCCAGCCACGGCTACGCTTACCGTGACGGGGGCGGCGGGGGCCCCGCTGGAAATAATAGACCAGCTGGGCCGGGCCGTGCAGCGCGTGCCAGCGGCGGCTACAGGTCGGCAGCAGCTCGATGTGCGGGGCCTGCCAGCGGGTAGCTACTTTGTGCAAAACCTGACTAGTGGACAGCGTATTAAGTTTGTAAAAGCGCCTGGCTTATGAGAAGCCGAGCTGGAAATAGCTAAGCCGCTGGCTACCCGGTGCTGGCCCCTGAAAAAGTACTGACCAGCGCCGCTGCCAGGATTACCCCGCAGCAGGTCGCTGGCCAAGGTGGCGTGCAAACCGCTGACCTGGGCATTGGTCGCGGGCCAAAAAGACTTTTCTGGGTACTACGCGCCTCTCTAGGCGAAGTGAGAGCGCAGGGGCGCGGGTGCTGCCGTGGCGCTCCGGCAGGCTACGCACCAAGGGTCAATTAGTAGATGAAGGTAGTTTCGCCCTACTCTCCTGATTTGACCTTAGCAAGAACGCACTACTTTTACCGGATGGAAGAGCTGAGGTGCCTGGTAGACCTGCCGGGCCTGCGTGTGAGCTGCGATGAAGCCAACGGCTGGCTATACAATCAGTGGCTGGGTGAGCACGACGAAGCTTCCGTAAAGTACTATGCTACCAGCATTTGCGCGTGCCTTACGGCGCGGCCCTGTATCAAAATCCTCAGCGACCACACGGGGCTGGTAGGCAACTGGCGCGGGGCGTCGCCGTGGATGGGGCGTGAATACTTTGAGCGGCTGGCTGACCAGGGTATTTTGTACTTTGCCTGGGTTTATAATGCGGGCTACCACGACCGGGTGGCGATGGAGCAGGCATTGTACTACACCACCCGCCCCGTGGTGGCCATGTTTGGCGAGCTAGCTTCCGCCTACGACTGGCTGCGCAGCTGCCCGCCCCAGCCGTGGAAGAGCCACCTGTGAAGCAGCCGGGGCGCAAACTAAATGGTGGGGGGCGCAAGCCAATCCAGGGTAAATATCCGTAGTTAACCTGGCCATAATACGGGTTTGTCACCTTGTACTTAAGGGGCCCTCGGGCCAACATTTGAGGATTGTTCCGGCGGCGTCTTTGCTCGTCGGTACAAGCTGTAGCACATGCACTTACATACTAACTTTGACCTGTACGACCTGAGTTTCTGCGACCTTTCCTATAATGAGCAAGAGGGGTGGCTCCAAGCCATCTGGCGCGGCTACATCGACCCACTGGAGGCCCAGCGTGGCGCCGAGGCCTACCTCCAGCACGCGTCCCGCACGCCGAGCCCGTTTTTGCTCAATGACAATTCGGGGCTGCGCGGCCCCTGGTTTGAGAGTCTTGAATGGCTGGCCGACGTATGGATACCGCAGGCGGCGCAGTTGGGCCTGCGCCACGTAGCGCACGTGGTGCAGGCCGACCAGCACCACGACGTGCTCACCGACCGCCTGGATGGCGCGGCCCCCTTCGAGCTGCAAATATTCCAGGACCCGGCCGATGCCCAGCACTGGCTGCGCGCAATGCGCCGGGCTGCGGCACGCTAGCCGGCCCGGCCAGCGCCTTGCTACGGGCGCACCAGCATTACCAGCAGGATAACCTGGCCGGGGTCTTTGGGCGAGAGCTTGTTATCGAAGCTATCCAGCTTGTAGCCCTTGGCCAGCCAGGCTTTTACCTCCGGAAAAGCCAGTATCTCGGCGATGGTAAACGGCACGGGCCGGGGCTGCTGGCCGGCCTCGGTAGCGGGGGAGAGGAAGGTAAGAATTTTGGTGGCCGGAAGGTCGGGGGTTTGCATAAGGCGTGGGTTGATGAGTGGCCGGGCTAGTTCGGCTGCGCCAGCTTTTGGCTAATTTACCCCAAAGGACGGGCCTGGGCGGGCCGCGCGTGCCCGGGCCACCATGCAGCCCGGTGGCCCCTCATCGCTAGTAGGCTGGCAGCTAAGGTGCTTTCGCCAGCAAGGTGCGGGCGCTTCGCTACCACCCCCGTCACCGCCCCGCCCCCGTCACGCCCCCGGGCTGAGTAGCTCGCGGTTGAGCATGGCGCCGGCCATAGAGCCGGCGGCCACGGCGCTGCTCACGCTACGCATCGGGGTGGTGGCATCGCCGGCGGCGTAGATGCCGGGCACGCTCGTTTTTTGAAAGCCATCGACTACGAGGTGCCCGGCCTCGGTGTGTGCGCAGCCCAGGGCCAGCGGCAAGGCGCAGTGCTGCTCAAAAGGCGGCCGAGCGTAGAGGGCACTCAGCGGCACCTGCTGGCCATCGGCTAGCACTACGTGGCTAAGGTGGCCCCCCTGGTGGGCCAGCGCCTGCACCGGCGTGGTGACCACGGCAGCGGGCAAGGCGGCCAGCACCTGCTGCTGGGCAGGCTCGAAAGGGGCGGGGCCATCGGTGAAAATGGTGAGCTTATCGGTCCAGTTGCGTACCAGGCGGGCTTGCTCCACGGCCATGTCGCCCCGCAGCAGGATGCCGGTGGGCTGGCCCCGGTACTCGTAGCCGTGGCAGTAGGGACAGTGAATCACCGAGATGCCCCAGCTTTCGGCAAAGCCGGGCAGGGCGGGCAGCAAGTCGCGCACGCCGGTGGCAAACAGTAGCTTACGCGCTCCCACCACCGCGCCGCTGGCGGTAGTCACCCTAAAATTATTGTCGGTGCCCTGCACCCCGGTGGCTGCCTCGGCACGGTGCTGCACGGTGGGGTAGGCCAGCACCTGGGCCCGGGCGATGGCCGCCAGCTCGGCGGGCGTGCTGCCGTCCTGGGTCAAAAAATTGTGCGAGTGCGGCGTCTGGCGGTTGCAGGGCTGGCCGCTGTCCAGCACCAGCACGCGGCGAATGGCGCGGCCCAGCGAGAGCGTACCCGCCAGCCCCGCGTAGCTACCGCCGATAACAACGACGTCGAAAAGCTCTTGGTCTGTCATTTTAAGTGAATTTAATTTGTTGATTTCCAGTGCTTATTAATAAAATGTCGCTCTTGTGAGAAGACAAAAGTAACGGGTAGCGGCAATTATTGCAACAATGTTGCAATAATTGCCGCTACCCGTTACTTTTGCGGCCCTTCACCCCTTAGCCCGTCTTCTAATGACTTATTCCCCTGCTGCTTTGCCGGCGGCGCCAGTGCCCCAGGCCCTGCGCCGGCTTCCCGTTACCGTGCTCAGCGGCTTCCTGGGGGCGGGTAAAACCACGCTGCTCAACCACGTGCTGCACAACCGCGAAGGGCTGAAAGTGGCGGTTATTGTGAACGATATGAGCGAGGTGAACACCGATGCCCAGCACGTAGCCCGCGAGGGCGGCCTCTCGCGCACCGAGGAGCGACTGGTGGAGATGAGCAACGGCTGCATCTGCTGCACCCTGCGCGAAGACCTGCTACTGGAGGTAGCCAAGCTGGCCCGCGAAAACCGCTTCGACTACCTGCTCATCGAGAGCACGGGCATCTCGGAGCCGCTGCCGGTGGCCCAAACGTTTAGCTTCGTGAGCGAAGATGGTACCATCGACCTCAGCCGGTTTGCCCGCCTCGACACGCTGGTGACGGTGGTAGATGCCCTGCATTTTGCCCAGGACTTCGGCTCCCTCGACCGCCTGCCCGACCGCCAGCTCCACGAGGCCGACCCGCAGGACGTGCGCCCCATCGTGAACCTGCTCACCGAGCAGGTTGAGTTTGCCAACGTCATCGTGCTCAACAAAGCCGACCTCGTGAGCGCGCACCACCTCGGCGAGCTGCGGGCCATTTTGCAAAAGCTCAACCCCGGTGCCCGCCTCGTGGAAGCCAGCTTTGGCCGGGTGCCGCTGGCGGCGGTGCTGAACACGGGGCTCTTCGACATGGAGGCTGCCGAACAGAGCCGGGGCTGGCAGGAGGAATTGAAAAAAGGCCACCACACGCCCGAAACCGAAGAATACGGCATTGGGAGCTTCGTTTTTCGCGAGGCGCGGCCGTTTCACCCCCAGCGGTTTTGGGACTACATATCTGATGGCTGGCCGGGCGAGGTGATTCGCAGCAAGGGCTTGTTCTGGCTGGCCTCGCGCCCGGCCGAGGCCCTGCACTGGAGCCAGGCCGGCGGCTCGCTGCGCACCGAAAGCGCCGGCTCGTGGTGGGCCAGCATCGCGCACCCCGAGCAGCACCCCGCCTTTCTGGAGAACCGGGCCGACATCCTCGCCCGCTGGGATGCCCGCTTCCAGGACCGGCAGAATGAGCTGGTTTTTATTGGCCAGGACGTGCCCGAGGCCCGCGTGCGCCAGGAGCTGGCCGCCTGCCTCTGCACCGAGGCCGAAATAGCCCACTGGCAGCGCGGCGGCGCTTTTGCCGACCCGTGGCCGCAATTCTAACGCAAACAGGGTGCGAGGTAAGCCCCGCACCCTGTTGGTTATTAGTCAATGAAACGAGTCGTGGCTACGTGTTCAACACCTCGCCGCCGTTGGGGTGAATGGCCTGCCCAGTGATGTAAGAGGCATCTTCGGAAGCGAGGAAAACGTAGGCGGGCGCTACTTCGGCGGGCTGGCCGGGGCGCTTCATGGTAGTGTCCTGGCCAAACTTCTCGACTTTATCGGGCGGGAAGCTGGCCGGGATGAGCGGCGTCCAGATAGGGCCGGGCGCTACCGTGTTGGCCCGGATTTTCTTCTCGGCCAGCTGCTGCGAAATAGAGCGGATGTAGGCCGTGATGGCGCCCTTAGTCGATGTGTAATCGACGAGCTGCTGGTTGCCCCGGTAGGCGTTGATAGACGAGGTGGCGATAATGGAGTCGCCCTCGTGCAGGTGCGGCACGGCGGCCTTTACCACCCGCACAAGCGGGAAAAAGTTAACCTGAAACGTGTCCTCAAACTGCTCATTAGACAGCTCGGCCACGTCGGTGCTGGTAAATTGCTCGGCAGCATTGCTCACCACAATATTGAGCTTACCGAATCTCTCCACGGTCTGGGCCACAATGTGCTCGCAGTAGGGGCCGTGGCGCAGGTCGCCGGGCAGCAGCAGGCAGCGGCTGCCTTCCTGCTCCACCAGGTGCTGGGTTGTTTCGGCATCACCTTGCTCCTCAGGCTTGTAAGAGATGGCTACATGGGCGCCCTCACGGGCAAAGTGGATGGCCACGGCCCGGCCAATGCCCGAGTCGCCACCCGTGATAAGGGCCACCTTGTCTTGCAGCTTGCCGCTGCCCTTGTAGTTGGACCGGATGTACTGCGGGCGCGGCATCATCTGGCTCTCGTCGCCCGGCTGGTGTTCCTGCTGCTGGGGCGGAAGGGTCATGGGGTAGTTTTCCATAGCTGGTAAAAAGGGAGTGTGGAAAAGGAGAAAAGAAACCTGTTGTAATTGATTAGTAGCGAAGTAGTGCAGACTTTGTCGTTCACGATTGTGTCGGCACATTCGCGAACTACAAAGTTCGCGCTACTTCCCAGCGGCCGCCAGGTCGGAGTTGGCGGGGCCATTTAGCAGTTGGCCGTAGGCGTTGAAGCGCGAGCCGTGGCAGGGGCAGTCCCAGCTGGTTTCTAAACCGTTCCAATGCACCACGCAGCCCAGGTGCGGGCAAATGGCCGAGCACTCGTGCGTCTGGCCCTGCGCATCTTTGTACACCGCCACCTTGGTGAGGCCGCGGCGCAGCACCGCCCCGCTGCCGGGCGCAATTTCCTCGGTCGTGGCCACGTCGCCGCCCGTCAGCAAGTCGGTGTAGTCGGCGACCACAAGCGCGTTTTCGCGGGCAAATTCGAGGAGCGAATCCGGCTTGAGCGTCACGCGGCCGGGGTCGTAGAGGTCGGCCCAGGGGTTGGGGCGGCCCAGGATGAGGTCGCGCAGCAGCATGGGCCCCAGCGTGCCGTGTGTCATGCCGTGGCCCGAGTCGCCGGTGATGATATACACCTGCTCGCTATCCAGCGGATTGCGGCCGGCGTAGGCCAGGCTGTCGTTGGGCTCCAGCACCTGGCCCGACCACCGGTGCGCGATGTCGATAAGCTGCGGAAAGTGCGCCCGGGTCCAGTCTTCGAGGCAGGCCAGCCGGGCGGCGGGGTCGTCGTGGCCCACCTTGTGGTCTTCGCCGCCCACGATAAGCAGGTCGTAGTCAGCGGGCTGGCCCTCGGCGCCGGGCTCGCCCGGCTGGAGGCGGATGTAATGGTAGGGGTCGGGCGTGTCCCAGTACAGCGCCTGGGTAATAGACCCTTTCGGCACCCGCGCTGCCACCGCGTAAGTGCGGTACGGGCCCTGCTTGGTGTGCATCACCACGCGGTCGTTGAAGGGCGTGTTGGTGGCGATAACCACCGCCCGGGCCTCTACCGTAAATCCCTCGGCAGTAGTGGCCTTAGCCGGGCTGCCGCCCTGCGTCTCCGCCACGTGCGAGTGCGTGAAGATGCGCCCGCCCTGCGCCGTAATGGCCTGCGCCAGCCCGCTGAGGTACTTGAGAATGTGAAACTGCCCCTGGTTCGGAAACCGCAGGCACGGCCCGGTACGGAAGCCAGTGGTGTCCGAGTCAGGCAGGTACTCCACATCGCTGAGGCCAGCCCGGTGGGCAGCGGCTAGCTCGTCGTGCAACTCCTGGGGATTGCCATTTTGGGGCAAAAACAGGTAGCCGGCGAGGCGAGTAAAATCGCAGCCCAGCCGCTCGTCGGCCACTATTTTTTCGATTTGGTCGATGGCGGCCGAGTGGCTTTCGGCGGCCAGCCGGGCGCCCTCCTGGCCGAAGAGCTGCTCCAGAGTGGTGTAGCGGTCGTCGAGGGCGTTGGAGAGGTGAGCCGTGGTGCGGCCGCTTTCGCCGCTGGCGATTTCGCCGTCTTCGAGCACCACCACCCGCTGGCCCTCCTTGCCGAGCAGGTAGGCCGTGGTGAGGCCCGCAATACCGGCCCCGATGACTACCACGTCGGCCGTGATATCGGCTGCCAGCGGGGCAAACGTGGGCGGCGCCGCGGCCGTGGCAAACCAGCTGGGTAAGGTGGTGCCAGAGGTACGATTGGGGTCGGGAGTGGCGGGCATAAAAGAGACTTAGTGAGCGGGGATTTACGCCCCCGACCAACGCGGAGTTAAGGAGGAGCTTTTAATTTAAGCCACTAGCTATCAGTTGTTAGCTCCTCGGTTTCTGTAACAGATTTGCTAGCTAATCGCCAGCCGCTAAGCGATTAAGCAAGGGCTATTCATCCCGAAAAATGGCCACGTAAGGCTCGGCCTCGCCCACGCGATAGGCGCGGCGCATCACGTTGGTATTGAACGCTAGGCCGATGTTGCCGTGGGGGTCGAGGGCGATAATGCCTTTATCGCCGCACAGCTCGTCGTCGCGCAGGTGCACGGCAGCCTGGCAAGCCTCGGCCAGCGGCAGGGTTTTGTACTTGACGAGGGCGTAGACTTCGTGGGCCAGCGCCCCGCGCATAATCACCTCGCCATCGCCGGTGCACGACACGGCGCAGGCCTCGTTGCTGGCGTAGGTGCCGCCGCCCAGCACGGGGCTGTCGCCCACGCGGCCCTTGCGCTGGCCCTCGATGCCGCCCGTGCTGGTAGCCACGGCCAGGTTGCCGGCCCGGTCGAGGGCCACCGCGCCCACCGTGTCGTGGCCCGCCAGGCTAGCCGAGTCTTCCTGTGCTTTCTCCAGCCACTGCTGGCGGGTTTTCTCGGTTTGGAAATAGCTGGGGGGCGCCAGCGGCAGGCCGTGCTCCAGGGCAAATTCCAGCGCACCTTCGCCGGTGAGAAATACGTGCGGGCTGTGCTCCAACACGGTATGGGCCAGGCTGATGGGGTTTTGCACGTAGCGCACGCTGCTCACCGCGCCGGCTTGCAGCGTGCGGCCGTCCATGATGGCGGCGTCCAGCTCGGCCTCGCCCTGGCGGGTGAGGCTGGCCCCGCGCCCGGCGTTGAAGTGCGGGTTGTCTTCAAGGGTGCGCACGGCGGCCTCCACGGCAGCCAGGGCGGTGCCACCCTGGTGCAGAATCTCCCAGCCGGCTTGCAGCGCCTGGCGCAGGCCCTGGCGCTGGAAGGCGGCTTCCTCAGGGCCCAGCTCGCCGGGCTTCATGGTCACGGCGCCGCCGTGCAGCACAATCGCGTAGGTGCTCATACGTGGCCGATGGGGGTGAGCTGCCAAAGCTGCCCGCCGCCCTGCGGCAGGCAGTGCAGGCGAAAATACCCGCGCAGCAGCTGGCCGTGGAAGTTGAGGCGTAGCACGCCCTGGGCCAGCTCGGTACGTAGGCTGGCCGGGGTGCCGGGCCGGGCTGGGGCCAGGCGCAACCGGCCGCTTTCTACGCACGGGAGCGCGCTCAGGACCGGAACCGACGGCAGCCGCCACAGCACCACGGGGCGCTTGGCTAGCTGCTTGAGGGGCAATGGAATGACCCAATGAGCAAAGCTTCCCTGGTCGTCTTCCAGCGAGAGCTGGTAGTATGTGGGCGTTTCGGGGGAACGGTGTATCCAAAAGGAGGAAGTGGCGGGCGGCGCCAGCACGGGAGCCGGCGCGGGCGCGGCAAAAGCAAGGGTGGGAACCATGAGTAGCGTAGGATAAATGGATAGGCAGGACTACCCTTAGCTAAACGGTGGCGCCCGGGCCGGGGCGAAGGCGGAAATACTGGTTTTATCGGCCCAGGCTACTAGTTCCGGCTTCCGTAGAAGTACGGAGCGGGCGCCGGCCGGCGGCGTGGCGGCGGGCTGGCACTGCCCGAGCGGCGCGTACGGGCCTTAGCCGGCGCGCCGCCGGGGCCAGCCGGCTGGTAGGTGAATTCCAGGATGCAGCCCTTGCAGCTGGTGCCTTTGGGGTCTTCCTTGGAGGGGCCCGACGTGACGGAGGCGCTGTCGGTGGCCAGGTAAATGCGGCGGCCGTCGGGCGTGAGGGCCACGTCGCGGTAGCGCACGGGCGCCTTGAAGTACGTAAGCGTATCGCCCAGCACGGCGGTGCCGGCCGCGTTCAGCTTCAGCCGGATGAGCTTGCCGTGCTTGAGCGTAGGGAGCAACAGCGAGTTTTGCCAGCCCGGAATGGCTGCGGCTGTGTAAACAGCCAGGCTGCTGGGCGCTTCCGAAGGCCACTCGGGCGCGTCGGGCGCGTGGGCCCGCGTCTTCTCAAAGAGCGTGGTAAGAAAGGTGTGAGAATTGGGGTACAGCGTTTTGAGCGGGTCGCGGTAGGTGGCCGGGCCGATGGCCGCCGCGTTGGCGCGCTCACTGGCGATGAGGGGGTAGCTAGTGTGCCAGGTGCCGGGCAGCGCCGGGCGGTCCGACACGCCGGCGGCCAGGCCGTCGTAGTTGCCATCGCTCAGGCCGATGACGAGCGGGTGCCCGTAGTTTTTGCCCCGCTCGATGAGGTTGATTTCATCGTCGGAAAAAGGGCCGTGCTCGGACTCGTAGAGGCGGCCCGCGCCGCCTACCGCGGCGTAGGCCAGGCCCTGGGGGTTGCGGTGGCCGGTGCTCCACACGGCGCTCTGGCGGCCAGCGGTGGCAAAGGGGTTGTCGTTGGGCAGCCACTGGTCGGCGGGCTGGGCATCGGCGTCGGGCGCGAGGTTGAAGCGCAGAATTTTGCCTTCGTAGCGGCTGGCCTGCTGGGCGTGGTTGGGCCGCCCGCCGTTGTCAAACTGCCCGGCCCCGAGGTCGCCGATGCTGTAAAAAAGGTAGTCCCGGCCCCCGACCGGCGCAATAGCCAGCCGGCCGCCATTGTGGTCGCTGCTGCCCGGCAGCGTGTCGCAGAGCGTAACGGGGTTAATGAGCTGCTGGGTGCGCTGTTGGTACTCGTAGCGCACCAGCCGGGTGGTAAAAAAGTAGCCGCCGTAGTTGGGCGCGCCGCCCTTGCCCGGCTGGCTGGCCCCCGCAAAGCGGTAGGTATACGCCAGGTACACATAGGGTTGGCCGTGCAGCAGCTGCGGGTGCAGCGCCATCCCCATGAGGCCACCCTGGGGCCAGGGCTTGCCGCCGTCCACGGCGTCGGGCGTGCGGTCGTAGCGCGGAAACTCGCGGGCGCGGCTGAGGTCGAGCAGCACGGTCTTGGTGCCAGTGGCGGGGTCGAGGCGGCTCACGCGGTAGCCTTTGGCTTCGGTGAGCCAGAGGTACTTATCGGGGCCGTAGGTGATTTCCCAGGGGTCGCTGAGCTGCCGGGCCACCACGCGCCGCGCGAAGGTTTCGCCGTGCGGGCCGGTGGTAGTTTGGGCGGTGGCGGGGAGCCAGCAGGCTGCTGTTATTAATCCGGAAAGATCCAGGAAGGTAGCTAAACGACGCATAAAAAGGGGTTGGGCAGCGCCGCCCTGCTGGCGGCCTGCCCAACCCCTACGGCCGCCTGACTCTGGGAGTTAGGTGGCGCTTATTTTTCTAAATTAAGCAACTAGCGCCCGCTAAATTATTCCCTTTGCCAGCCTAACAAGCGGGTTTTTAGTGCCTTATAGACAGAAGGGTATTAAGCAAGCATGCTTCGCAACTGCCTACCAAAATGGGTCGGGGCACGCCGGGCGGGGCCTTTTCTTGAGCTTGAGGCCCAGCAGCACTTCGTGGCTGCCCGACTGGTAGGCGGCTATTGCCGAGGTGCTGGCATCGTAGGAATAGCTGAGGCTGCCGAAGTCGCCGAAGTTGACGCCCGCCATGCCCACGAAGGCATCGGTGGCCCGCCACGAGGCCCCGAGCCACAGCACGTCGCGAAACTTGACCTTGGCGTTGAGGTCGATGGAAGTAGGCGCGGGCGACATAAACTTGACGAGCACCGAGGGCACCACCTCTACGTCGTCGCTGATGGGCAGGCGCACGCCGGCCGTGCCAAAATAGTGGCGCTCCAGCTTGTTGGTGTAGGTAAACTGCGACCCCGGCGAGTAGGCAATGTCGAGCTGGTTGCCCAGTATCTGGGCCGAGGAGCCGCCCACGTAAAAGCGCGGGCTGTAGAGCCAGATGCCGATGGTGGCATCGGGCACCCGCGACGACTGGCTGCCCGCGATGGTGTTGGGGCCGTAAAACTGGAGCTGCGTGCCATCGACGGCAAACTGCTGCATGCCCACCGACGCGCCCATCGCCAGGCGCAGGTTGCGCGAGAGGGGCAGGTTGTAGGTGTAGGAGCCGTAGATGCCGCTACGGCTGGTGGGCCCCGTCACGTCGCTGTACACGATGGCGCCCACCGCGTGAAAGCCGCTCTGCCAGTCGTGCAGCGTGCGCTTGGGCTGCGAGCGCAGGCTACCCAGCGACGAGTTGACGCTGGCATAATACGTTTTGGGGGCGCCCTCCAGGCCGGTCCACTGCGTGCGGTAGCTGAACTTGAGGTCGATAAAATCTTCGGTGCCCGCTACCGCCGGGTTGAGGATGTAATTGTTGTTCATGTACTGGCTGTATTGCGCCAGCTGCTGGGCCTGCCCCGGCCGGGCGGCCCCGGCCGCCAGAAGGAGGAAGAATAAAAAAACCAGTAAGTTTTTTTTCACTAGGGAGAACGGCTAAAGAATCGTGGGAAGAAAACGAGCCGTGCGCAGCCCGGAGCCGGCCAAAAGCAGCGTGGCCCACCGGCCCCGGACTGCGCACAACGGATAAGCTAATAAACCACGGTGAGCGGGCCGCTGTAAGAACGGCCGTTGCCCAGCGTAATAACGTAGTAATAAGTACCTACCGCAACAGGCTGGCCATTGGCGGTACCATTCCACTCCGAGCTGTGGCTGTAGCCCGAGGTTTCAAAAACCTTGTTGCCCCAGCGGTTGAAGACCAGCACGTGATTGGTAGGATAGTCGCCAAGATAATCAATTTGCCAGGTGTCATTCTCCCCGTCGCCGTTGGGGCTGATGGCGTTGGGGATGCGCAGGCGGGGCCGCACCGTCACGGTGACGGGGCTGCTGTCGGCGCAGGTGCCCACGCCGGCGGAGAGCGTGTAGGTCGTAGTTACCAACGGTGCCGCCACCGGGTGTAGTATGTCGCCGTTGCGGAAGGTGAGGCCCACCGTAGGCGTCCAGGTAACGGGGTAGCTGCCGCTGGCCCGGCCCTCCAGCGCCACTTCCTCGCCCACCATAATTTCCTTGTTGGGCCCGGCCTCCACATCGAGGGGTGGGTTGAGGGTGGCGCGTACTTTATTGGAGGCCACCGTCACGGGCCCGCACACGGTGGTGGCGCGCAGGTTGAGGGTCACGAGCTGGCCGTCGCGCAGCGTGGTGCTGGTGAAAACCGGCGCCTGCGCGCCCGGTACATCCACGCCGTCTACCTGCCACTGGTAGGCGGGCGCCGGGCCGGGGTTAGCCACGTTATCGACGCTGAAGGTGAGCGGTGCCCCGATGCACACGGGCAGCACCGTTTGCAGCGTGATGGTAACCGCCGGCGGGGCCACCGGCGTGCGCGCCACCACCACCGTAGCCTGGGCTAGGCCGCTGGCGCAAAAGCCCGTCGTGGGCGTCAGCTCCACCCGCACCTGGTCGCCATCGGCCAGCGTCGAGCTGCTAAAAGTGGGCGTGCTGGCTACTAGCGTGTTGTTGACAAACCAGCGGTAGGTGGGGGCCGCGCCTGCATTGGCCGGCACGGGGCTGAAGGTGAGCGCCGTGCCCGCGCACTGCGTGGGCGGCGTAGCCAGCGCCACGGCCGCCACCAGCGGCGTTTGAGCCTGCACGGCCACCACATTGGAATAAAATATTCCGCACGCACCCGACTCCACCCGGCGGCGATAATACGCCGTGGCGGTTACCGGCCCCGGCGCGTACGTAGCACCGCTAGCCCCGGTAATGGCCGCCCAGGCCGCATTATCTGCCGACGACTCCCACTGGTAAACGTAGGTGCCGGTGCCGCCGCTGGCCTCCGCCAGGCTCGCGAGCGGGGCCGGGCTGGTGCCGAGGCACACCGTTTGGGCACCGCTGATGGTGCCCGGCACCACCACGGAATTCACCGTAACGGCGACCGTGGCAGTGTTGACGCAGCCGGTGGCATTGGTAGCGGTGAGGGTATAGGTCTGAATAACGGGCGCGCCCGAGGTGTTGGGGAGCGTCACGGTGGGGTTGGCCACGGAGCTGCTGCTGAGGCCCGTGGCCGGGCTCCAGCTATAGGTGAGGCCCGCCACGGCCGCCGCACCCAGCTGCGCCGAAGCACTTGAGCAAATAGTGGTTGCCGGGCCAGCCACGGCCACCACCGCCGGGTTCACGGTGACGGCCACCGTGGCCGTGCTGGCGCAGCCGGCGGCATTGGTAGCGGTGAGGGTATAGGTCTGAGTAAGGGGCGCGCCCGTGGTATTGGTGAGCGTCACGGTGGGGTTAGCATCGGAGCTGCTGCTGAGGCCCGTGGCTGGGCTCCAGCTATACGTAGTGCCCACCACGGCCGCTGTGCCCAGCTGCGCCGAGCCGCCCGAGCAGAAGGCCATCGCCGAACCGGCCGTGGCCACTGGCCGGGGATTGACGGTGACGGCTACGGTAGCCGTGCTCACGCAGCCGGTGGCATTGGTAGCGGTGAGGGCGTAAACGCGGGTGACGGGCGCACCGGAGATATTGGTGAGCGTAATGGTGGGGTTGGCCACGGTGGTGCTGCTGAGGCCCGTGGCCGGGGTCCAGCTGTATGTAGTACCCGCCACGCCCGCCACGCCCAGCTGGGCCGAAGCGCCTGAGCAAACAGCCACTGCCGGGCCCGGGGTAGCCACCGCGGCGGGGTTTACCGTTACCACCACGGTCTGGCTGGCTTGGCAGCCAGTGGCACTGGTTTCGGTGAGCGTATAGGCCTGGGTGAGGGGCGCGTCGGTGGCGTTGGTAAGCGTCAGCGTGGGGTTGGCCGAGGTAGCGCTGCTGAGGCCGGTGGCCGGGCTCCAACTGTAGCTGGAGCCACCCACGGCATTGGTCCCCAGCCTAATAGGAATGTCGGAGCAGGTGCTCCGCGTGAGCGCGCCCACGTTGGCTACCGGCAGGGGCAGCACGGTCACTGTAACCTGCGCAGTAGCGCCGCAGTTGGTGGGGGAGGTGGCGCCGGTGATGGTATAGGTAGTCGTCTGGGTGGGGCTGAGGATGAAGGGCCCCGCCCCCGTCAGCGTGATGGTGCCATCCGTAATGGTGTAGGGGGCCAGCCCGTCCGCTACCGTTAGGGTGGTGCTGCTGCCCCGGCAGATACTGCGCGTGCCCGTGACGGCGAGCGAGCCGACCTGCGACACTAGCACCGGTAGCACCACCGAGTCGGTCAGGCAGCCATATTGCGTGCTGCCCCGTACCACCAGGGTGCCCGTGCCCGCGCCGCCCCACTGCACCTGCACGGTGTTGTCGGTGCTGCTGCCCACGATAGTGCCGCCTGCCACGCGCCAGCTTAGCTTGGGGGCCGCGTTGCCGACGGCCGTGTACGTGCGCAGCGCATTGAGCGAGCACACCAGCGCGTCACCGGTAATGCTTTTAGGTCCCGCTGGCTTCGTCACGGTGATGTGCAGCACGTCCGAAACCGTTTTACCGGCGCAGCCTTTGTCTTTCACCGTAAAAACCACGTCGTAGGGCGTCGCGCGGGCCTCCGCGCAAGCGGCAGCAAAAACCAGGGTGCCGCTCACCGTACCCGTGGGGCTCGATACCGTGGCCGTGCCGGTGGGGTTGCCGGGTAGCACCGTGCCCGGGTCGCCATTAAATGCCGCGTCGTGCCCGCCGGCCCCGTCTAGCAGCACACTGTTCAGCGTCAAGTCCAGGGGGTGGTTGTCGGGCTGGCTAGAGGTAATGGGAATACTAATCGTGCTGCCCGCTTCCACCGTGTAGTCGCGCGGAATAATGGAAGGGGGCACGGCCGGTGCCCGGGCCGGCGGGCACTGCGCCACGGCCAGCTGCAAGTCGCGCCGGGTGGTGCCGATGAGCTGCTCCCGGCCGTTAATCATCCGGTACTCCTGCACATCTACCGCCACTGCGTACTTGCGGCCTACGTCGGTAGCCTTGTACGTGGCCAGTCCCGTGGTGGGGTCGAGGCGGGCAAAGTTGCCGGCTGCTGTGCCCAGGGGTGTGGCAGCCGAGTAGCCAGCCCCCACACTGTAGTAGGCCAGGAACGGCGGCGGGCTAAAGTAAGTATAAGAAGTCAGGTCGTTTGCTAGCGCATATGGTTGCCCAAATGTGTACACCAGCCGGTCGCCATCGGCATCTACTGCGTTGTTGAGCAGCATGGTGGTGTCGTTGGCGCAGATGATGGCGACGGCGATATCCGAAAAAACCGGCGAGCTGTTGGGTATCGAGGGCGGGCTCATCGACACGTACAGCGTCATGGCCAAACTGCCGGGGTAGGCCAGGTTCGTAACGTCAATGTTGCGGGCATTGTCCGTAAACAGGGCGTAGTACCCGCTGCTCGAAGCCGGCAGGTTGACGACGGCGATAAACTTCTGGAGCCGGTAAGGCTGCGACACCCCCGTGATGGTGCAGCCCGGTGGAATAGGCGGAAAAATGCAGTCAGTAACCGAAGCGGACGGGATGCGAAGCACCGTACGCTGCGCAAAAATCGAATTGAGCGGCGTCAGCGGCAGTCTGCTGCCGGTGGCTTGGTCATAGATACTCACGTTAGCCGACTCCCGCGGGGAGGCGATGTCCACGCTGCCGCAGTTGTTATATACGGTCACCGTCAGCTCGTAGCGCAAGGGCGCGCCGGCCGGGCCGTTGGCGTCGAGGTAGCGGTAGGTCATTTCCCCACCCAGCAGGTGCGTGGCCATCGCCGGGCAGGCCGTGCCCAGCAGCAAGCACAGGGCCAGCCCCACGAGCAGGCCCGCGCGCTGAAATAAAGTTGTAATCATAGAAGAAGAGCAGAAGGGGCCCAGCCGGTCATAGGCGCGCGGGCAGTAAGGCGTGGCGGAGCAGCGGCCCCGGCAAGCCAGTAGTTAACAGTGGCTGGAGAATGAAAAAATAGGAAAAGAGGTGTCTGACAAGGCTTTCCGCAGTAAGGCGTTGGGACTACAAAAGACCGACCGGAATAATGGTAATAAAAGTCTTTCAAGAAACATTAGGAAAATTTCAGACAGCTTGCCCGCTCTTGCCGCCTGCATGGCGCAATAGCTAAGTTGGCCGCACCCCTTTGCAGCTAGCCGGGCCAGCGCCCAGCCGAGTTCTTGGCCCCCACTAAAATATTACCTTGCCCAATAAGCTAGATAAGTCGGTAGCAGCTAGCCTGTGGCAGCTAACAAGGCCGGGCTTAAAACCTGGCTGGTAGGAAGCGGGCTGATAATCAGGTAACAATCAGGGTAGGTTGCCGCGTATAAGGCGCAGCTAGTTAGCTGAAAAATCCCACTACTATTCGTTTTAGCCATGAAATCTACTTCCCTTTTCCTCGCCGCTGCCTTCTCTCTTTGTGCCAACGCTGCTTTTGCTCAGACGACCCCGACTACCACCGCTCCTGCTACTACCGTTACGACACCGGGTGTTCAGCCCACCACGGGTGTAGGCACCATGGGCACCGGCAGAGGAACAATGAATGACGGAGCCAGCACCACCAACAATGGTATGATGGGCACCGGCACCATCGGCGGCGCCGGCACCATGGACAAAGCCACCACGCGCGATGCTCGCCGTGCCAACAAAGCCAGCAAGATGAAGTCGAAAACCCAATCCACTGGCACGATGTAGTAGCCATCTGGCTGCCATTATCGTACAAACTGAAACTGGCTGGCCTACGGGGCCAGCCAGTTTTTTTGCGCTTACTCATTCGATACGTTAATCAGCTATGAAGCTCATTTTTCTCTTGCTAGCCAGTGCTTTGGCCACCACGGTTGCCCAAGCCCAAACGGTGCCCTTCGATGCCACGGCCCCCATGCGCGGCGGCAGCCAGAACCAGACGTCCGTGCCGCCCCTAAACCCGGCGCTCAACCAGAGCACCATTCAGGGGCCGTCGCAGCTGCAACGTACTACCACTAGCTACGACGCGCAGCCCAGCCGGCCCACGGTGGGCATGGTGCCCGTGGCGGGCACGCCCGAGCAATCGCCCACGGCCCTGCCTGATGTGCGGGAGCAAGGGCTGATTCCGCAGCAGCGCCGCCGGCAGTCAACCGATATCGTACCTACGCGCAGCTCCGGCTCCAGCAATAGCAACCAACGGTACAGCCTGCAGCCCGGCGGCGGGGCCACTACCATAGCGCCATCGGCCCCCCGGCCCTGATTCCCTCACGCGTTGCGCAGCAAGGCAGAATAAGTAATATATTGCCGAGGCAGACCATCAAAAAAGGCGCTGGCCCCACTAGGGGACCAGCGCCTTTTTGGTACATGATGCTAGGTATTTATTTGGCGGCGTGGGCCAGCAGCTCGTGGCCGTGGCGGCGCAGGGTGTCGGCCAGCTTGAGCAGGTCGGCTTTGAGGTCGGCGGGGGCGTTTTGGCTTATCTGGCTGGTCTGGTCGCCAAGCATGTTGAGTGAATTGCCGATGGCGGTGGCGCTCAGACTGCCGCTGCTGAGCAGCGATTGCAGGTTGCCCATTTCGCGGGCAATATCTTGTAGCTCAGGCAGGCCGCTTTGCAAAAACTGCTGCTGCCAGGTTTCAGTATTGTCCATTGCGGAGCCGAGCGGTAAGCTAGTCAGGCCATTTTGCAGCCCCGAGAGGGTTGCGTGCAGGAGGTCGTTCATCGTAGAAAGGGAAAAAGAAAATGCAGGTTGCGCAAGATGCGCTAAGCCTTGGCTTTGGGCATACGTTTTTTGGGGGCAGTAGGTACGGGCGCGGGGCGTGGGGCAAAAACCGGCGGCTCATAGCCCGCCGGCATGGCGGGCAGCAGGCCAGCCAGCCGCAGCAGCTCGGCGGCGCGCACGGCGCTGGCTTCCTTATCCTTTATTTCCAGCATCATATCTACATCCAGGCCATCGAGGTCGGTGAGAAAATCCTGGAAAAGCTCGGGTACAAGCGTGTCGGTGTGCTTGCCTTTACGCTCGCCGGGCGCCTGCGAGCTGTAGTCCATCATCAGCACGCCGTCGCGGGTGGGGTGCCAGGTGGCGGCGGCCAGGCGCAGGGCCTCGCGCATGGGCTCGCCGTGGTTGAGGCACTCGTGGTGAAAATTGTCGAACAGGATGGGTACGCCCGTGAGGTCGTGCAGGCTCAGGCACTCGCGCAGGCTGTAGAGGCGGTCGTCGTTCTCGACCACCAGCCGGGCTTTTACCGCCTCAGGCAGCAGTTTGTGAAACGTGTCGGTCCAGCGGGCCAGGGCCGCACCTTTGTCGCCGTAGGCCCCGCCCGCGTGGATTTGCAGCTTGGCCGTGCTGTCCAGCTCCATCAAATTCAGCATTGAGCCCTGGTACACCAACTCGGCAACGCTGCGCTGCACGATGGCCGGGTCGGGCGAATTAAGCACCACAAACTGGTCGGGGTGAAACGAGATGCGCAGGCCGTGCTGCTTGATAAAGCTGCCGAGGGCTTGAAACTCACTCTTGAAATGCGTCTGCCACGGAAACGTGTTGATTTCGTGCGAGCCAAAGGGCACGATGCCCGAGCCCATGCGAAAAAACAGCAGCCCGTGGGCCACATTCCATTCCAGTATCTGCTGGAGGCAAGCCAGGTTGGCGGCCACCGTCGTCACCAGCCGTTCGGCCGAGTAGGAGGCCAGTCGAAAGGTGCCAGCCGCGCTGCACGGCAGCGTTTCATTCACGCAGGGATATCCAATTTTCATTCCCCAGGCTTACGCCAGAAAGCCACGGCGTGTTCAGTTATCAGTCATCGACTCTATTACAACCAAGCCGATAACTGATAACTGTTCACTGATAACTGAAACTCACTCGTAGCCCCGGCTGTCTCGGAAGGCTTTGTTGTACTCGGCGCGCTTTTGGCGGGCTTTTTCGGCGGCATCGCGGGCCTTCAGCTCCTCCACTTTGCGGCGCTCCTTGCCCTGGCGCGAAAACTGGTCGTAGAGCCAGTCTACGTTGGAGCTGCCCAGCGTTGGGGCAATCGTTTTGGGACCGGTGGTATCGACGGCGAAAAGCGGCTTGGGCTTGGGCGCGCGTTTGGGTATCTTGACTACCGGCGGGGCGGGACGCTTCATGTTGCGCAGCGCCCGGTTGATGATGGCGCGGTCGGGGCGGTCGGCCGTCACGCGTACCTCGCCGAGCTGCACCGAGTCGCGCACCAGCCGCACTTGCAGCACCAGCTGCGTGAGGGTGGTGCCACTCAGCGCCACGCGGTGCGGCTTGTAGCCCACCGCCCGAAACACCAGCGTATCGCTGGGTAGCGCGATGATAAAAAATTCGCCCTCGGCCCCGGCCGCCAGACCTTGGCGGGTGCGCCGGATTTGCACGGTAGCCCCCGGAATGGGCTGCTTGTTCTCGGCCGCCGAAACCCGGCCGCTCACTCGCACCGTGGGCCCCGGGCTGCCGGCCTGCGCCCACGCCTGCCGCGCCCCGAGCGCAGCAAAGAGCAGCAGGCTGATGGTCAGTAGTCTGTGCTTGAAAAAGAAAGGAACTGCTGACAAAAACACGAAGATTTAACGCAACTTTCCTACAAAGCTGCCACCAAAAGAGGCAAAAAAAACCCGCGTCGTTGCAGACGCGGGTTTTTTGCGTACCAACGGGCAGCTTTCACCGCCCGAGGGCTTACATTTTAGATTTGTTGCCGTCGGCATCCTTCACTTTTACGGTGCCGTCGTCTTTCACTTTGATTTTGGTGCCGTCGGCCATTTTAGCTTTGCCTTTGGCTACGCCCGTGCCCATCGTGGGGGTTTCCTCGGTGGTTGTGGTCGTGGTGGTAGACGTGCTCATCGAGCCGTTATCCGACGGCATGGTGGCGCTGGCGGCAGCGGCGGTCTGGTCGGTAATGTCGAGGTTGTTGGCTTCGTCGTAGGTCGAGCGCGACGACTGGTAGGAAGTATACTGGTCCGCCGCTGGCAGAATGGTTTTGAATTCGGTATCGGTGTCGGTGTAGTACTGGCGGCGGGCCGCGCCCATGCCCGTGGTATCCGACTGGTACTGAGTCATCATCGCATCGTAGCGCTTCGAGCGGTTGTAGTACGCTGTGCGCAGCTTTTCGCGGGTAGCCTCGTCCGATATTTTCATGTCGGTCGCAAACTTGTCGGCCATGCGGTTGCCGCGCGAGTGATACGTCTCGTCGCTCACCGTTTTAGTGGTGGTTGTCGTCGTTGCGGCATCGGTCGGCGTGCCGGTGGTAGTGGTGGTGTCCGAGGTCGTACTCGACGAGCAAGAGGCGAGCGAAAGGGCGGTAGCGCCGGCTAGCAGCAACAGGGCATTTTTCATGGCGAAAGGGAGAATCGGTAGAAGAAAAAGGTTTTGGTCCGGGCTTTAACGCAACTCTCCGGCCGAGGTTACCGCTAGCCCTTGGCGCTCAGCCTACCACGGCTAGGCGCGGCGCAGTTCGAGCACCGTTATCTCGGGCAAAAAGCCCGCCCGCATCGGCACGCCGAGGTAGCCCAGGCCCACGTTCACGTACAGCTTTTGGTTGCCCTGCTCGTAGAGGCCGGCCCACTGCGGGTAGGAGTACTGCACCGGGCTCCACTTGAAAAACGGCAGGTTGATGCCAAACTGCATGCCGTGCGTGTGGCCGCTGAGCGTGAGGTCGATGTCTTTGTAATCAAGCACCTGCGCCTCCCAGTGTGAGGGGTCGTGCGAGAGCAGCAGCTTAAACGGTGCATTGCCGCTGGCCGCGTGGGTTTGCGCCAGCTTGCCGTGCTTCGGAAACTGGGGATGGGCACTCCAGTTTTGCACGCCCAGCACCGCCAGCTCGTCCGCGCCGCGCCGGATGGTATGGCTTTCATCGAGCAGCAGCCGCCAGCCGATTTTGGCGTGGTTCTGGGCCAGCCGTTGCAGGTTGGCACGCTTGGCTTCGGGGCTGGGCCACTGCACGTAGTCGCCGTAGTCGTGGTTGCCGAGGATGGAGAAAATGGGCAGCTCCGACGTAATGCCCGCCAGCGCCGCAATGTGCGGCTCCACCTCGGTGGCAATGTTGTTGACCAGGTCGCCGGTCATCACGATAAGGTCGGCCTTCTGCGCGTTTATCAGCGCCACGGCGCGCTGCATCGGCTCGGTATTTTCGTTGAAGGAGCCGGTGTGCAAGTCGGAGATTTGCAGAATCTTAAAGCCATCGAACGAGGCGGGCAGGTTGGGGTAGCGCAACACCACGCGGCGCACCGTGTAGTCGGTTTTGCCCTTTATCATGCCCCACAGCATGGCTGAGAGCGGCACCAACCCCAGCCCCAAGGCCAGCCGGCTGATAAACTGGCTCCGCGTGAGCGGCGCGCCCGCCGCCGGGGCCGGGCTGCTGAAGCCCCGCGCCGCCCACCGCCCCAGGCGCGTGAGGTCTTCGAGCAGCAGGGGTAAAATCACTATCATCTTGGCCGCCAATAAGGCCAGCGGCAGCACAAATAAGTAGCTTTTCAGCTCGCTTTCGCCCTTGTGGCGCGTAGCCATCGCCCAGATGCCCACCGCCCAGATGCCCAGCGTCAGCAGCCAGTAGCTGATGGTGAAGCCCCGCCGCCCAGCCAGGCTAGCGGGCGCAAAAGCCGTGCGAACGGCCACGTAGCCATAGGTTTCGGCCACGAGAATGGCCAGTAAAAGACTCCAGAGTAAAACGGGGTTGCGCATAGTAGTGGGCCAAACGGCCGGCCGCCTTTTTGGTTGGCCAGCGGCCGAGGTTGGCCAAGTGACGCGCTAGCCAGGTTTTTACTTTACCTTGCGTTGCTATAATGCAGCCTCCTTATGCTTTCTGATTCACTTCCGGCCGACGACTACGACGACGATTTATTGGGGGCGGTGCCCTACGTAGCGCCCGCCAGCTTTGGCATCAAGAGCTGGGCCGAGGAGGACCGCCCCCGCGAAAAAATGGTGCAGAAAGGCCGCGCCGCCCTCTCCGATGCCGAGCTGATTGCCATCCTGCTCGGCTCGGGCACCACCAAGCTCACGGCCGTGGATGTGGGCATGCTGATGCTGCAAGCCGTTGACAATGACTTGAATGAGCTGGCGCGCCTCAGCATCAAGCAGCTGTGCCGCCACCCCGGCGTGGGGCCGGCCAAGGCCATTTCGGTAGTGGCGGCGCTGGAGCTGGGCCGCCGCCGCAAGGAGCAGGGCGCGGGCCGCCGCACCACCATCGGCAGCTCGCGCGACATCTACCAACTGGTGCGCCCGGCCCTGCAAGACCTGCCGCACGAGGAGTTTTGGGTGATTCTGCTCAACCGGGCCAACGTGGTCATGCGCCAGGAAAAAATCAGCAGCGGCGGCGTGGCCGGTACCGTGGCCGACCCCAAGCTCATCTTCAAGCACGCCCTCGAAAACCTGGCCAGTAGCATTATCCTCATTCACAACCACCCCAGCGGCAACCGCCAGCCCAGCAGCGCCGATATCAGCCTGACCAAAAAGCTTAAAGAAGCCGGTAATTTTCTGGACTTGCCCATCCTCGACCACCTCATCTACACCGACAACGGCTACTTCAGCTTTGCCGACGAAGGCTTGCTGTAGTCCATGTGCGCCGCGACTACAAAAGTCTCTTTCGACTTTTGTAGTCTGCGCGGGCCATTTGCGGCCCGGCCCAGGCACCACATGCGTAAACTATTCCTGGCGGCTGGCCTGCTGGCCGTCATTGGGTTGCTTCTCTACAGTTTCAGCGGCAGCCAGGCCCCGGCCGCCGTAGCCGAAACGGATGCCAGCTACGCCGCCCAGGTGCGCCAGGCGCGGGCGCAAAAAGACGCCGCTTTTCGCACGGCGGCTACCTCGCCCATTCCGGCGGCGCAGCGGGCGGCGTTTGGAGGCCTGCGCTATTTCAAGCCCGATGCGGCGTACCGCGTAGTGGCGCGGCTCACGCGGGCGGCCGTGCTGGCCCCACTGCCGCTAGCCCTCACCGGCGGCGCGGCCGATGCCTACGTGCGCTGGGGCACTGCCGAGTTTGAGCTGAATGGCCAGCCGCAAAAGCTGGTTTTATTGCAAAAGGAGGGTGAAACCAAGGAGCTGTTTCTGCCCTTCACCGACCCTACCAACGGCGAGCAGACCTACGGTGGCGGCCGTTTCCTCGACTTGCCTGTGCCCGCGCCGGAGGCTACCGAAATCACGCTTGATTTTAACGCCGCCTACAGCCCGTTCTGCGCCTATAACCACGACTACAGCTGCCCCAGGCCGCCCGCCAATAACCGCCTCACGGTGCCCGTGCTGGCCGGCGAGCAGCTGGCCCCGCAGTAGCCAGCCACAGAATAACCGGGCGGAGTTCTCCCAAATAAACAAACTACTTGGGGACAGCCGGTAACTTTGCGGCCCGCGGCTGGCCCATCCAGCGCCGTCGCCTTTCTGCATGACTATTTCCTTCGACTGGCTTAAAACCCTCTTCCCAACCAATCTTCCCGCCGCCGAAGTGGCCGCCCTGCTCACTGGCTCCGGCCTCGAAGTGGAGGGTTTGGAGGAATTGGAAAGCATTCCCGGCGGCCTGCGCGGCGTGGTGCTGGGTACCGTACTCACCTGCGAGCGCCACCCCGACGCCGACAAGCTGAGCCTCACCACCGTGGCTGTGGGCGACGAAACGCCCCGCCAAATCGTGTGCGGCGCTCCCAACGTAGCCGCTGGCCAGCGCGTGGTAGTGGCCCTGGAAGGGGCCATGCTGCACCCCAGCACCGGCGAGCCGTTCAAAATCAAGAAGTCGAAAATTCGCGGCGCGGCCTCCGAAGGCATGATTTGCGCCGAGGACGAAATCGGCCTGGGCCAGTCGCACGCCGGCATCATGGTGCTCGATACCAACCTGCCCGACGGCACGCCCGCCGCCGACTATTTTGGCCTGGGCTCCGATACGGTGCTCGAAATCGGCCTCACGCCCAACCGCGCCGACGCCGCCTCGCACTACGGCGTGGCCCGCGAGCTGCGCGCTCTGCTGGGCCAGCCCGCCCACCTGCCTGATGTGAGCGCCTTCGCCGCGCCCGCCAGCGGTGAGAACATCAGCGTGACCATCGAGGACGACCAGGCGTGCCCGCGCTACGCCGGCCTGCTGCTGGATAACGTGCAGGTGGGCCCGTCGCCCGAGTGGCTCCAGCGCCGCCTGCGCAGCATTGGCCTTTCACCAATTAACAATGTGGTGGACGTGACCAACTTCGTGCTGCACGAGCTGGGCCAGCCGCTACACGCCTTCGACGCCGACCAGGTGACGGGCGCCGCCATCCGCGTGAAGCGCGCCGAAGCCGGCGAGAAATTCGTGACCCTCGATGGCGTGGAGCGCACCCTGCTGGCCGACGACCTCGTGGTGGCCGATGCCCACGGCGCGCCGATGGCGCTGGCTGGCGTATTTGGCGGCAAAACCTCGGGCGTGAGCGAGGCCACCACCCGCGTGTTCCTGGAAAGCGCCTACTTTGCGCCGGCCGTGGTGCGCCGCACCAGCCAGGCGCACGGCCTCAAAACCGACGCCTCGTTCCGCTTCGAGCGCGGCACCGACCCCTACATGGTGCCCACGGCGCTACGCCGGGCGGCGCTGCTGTTGCAAGAGGTAGCCGGCGCGCGCATTGCCGCGCCGGTGGTCGATAAATTCCCGCACCTCATCCCTAACAATCAGGTGCGCCTGCGCCTCGACCGCGTGAGCCGGCTCATCGGCCAGGAAATAGGGGAGGAGCGCATCCGCGAAATCCTGGAAGGGCTGGGCATTGTTATCGAGCAGCAAGTAGACAGCGAGTGGCTGCTGGCTGTGCCGCCCTACAAAGTGGACGTGACCCGCGAGGCCGACGTGATTGAGGAAATTCTGCGCATCTACGGCTTCAACAACGTGGCGCTGCGCCCGCATAACGCGGCCTCGTTCCTGTCGCCCTTCCCCAACCCCGACCCCGAGGTGGTGCGCCACAAAGTGGCCAGCCTGCTCAGCGGCCAGGGCTTTTCGGAAATCCTGACCAACTCGCTCACCAACTCGCAGTACTTCGAGAAAGCCGACGCGCCGGTGGACTCCTTGGTGCGCATTCTCAATTACAATAGCCAGGACCTGAACGTGATGCGGCCTACGCTGCTGCATTCGGGCCTGGAGGTGGTGCGCCACAACCTCAACCGCCGCCAGCGCGACCTCAAGCTCTACGAGTTTGGCCGCACCTACCAGCGCACGGCCGCCGGCAAGTACCAGGAAAAAACCGTGCTCGGCCTCTGGCTGACCGGCGCCGCCACCGCCGAAACCTGGCAGCACCCCAGCCAGAAGGCGACCTTCCACGACGCGGCTGGCGCGGTGCAGCAAGTGCTGGCCGCGCTGGGCCACCCAAAACCCATGTTAGAGCCCACCCAACACCCGTACCTAGCGGGTGGGCTAGGTCTGTTTCTGCAACAAGAGCGCATAGTTGAAGTCGGCGCCGTGTCGCCGCAGGTGCTCAAGCGCCTCGATGTGAGCCAGCCGGTGTGGTACGCCGAGCTGGACTGGGAGTGGCTGCTCAAAAAATACAAGGCCACCCTCACGGCCCGCGAGCTGCCCAAGTTCCCCGAGGTGCGCCGCGACTTGTCGCTGGTAGTTGACAAGGGCGTGACCTTCGAGCAACTCCGCACCATTGCCCAAAAAACCGAGAAGAAGCTATTGCAGGGCCTCAACGTATTCGATGTGTACGAGGGCGACCGCCTCGAAGCGGGTAAGAAGTCGTACTCGGTCAGCTTCACGCTGCAAGACCCCACCCAGACGCTCACCGACCAAGCCATCGACCAAGTGATGCAACGGCTCATTCAGCAGTTTGAAAAGCAGGCTGGCGCGTTGATTCGTAAATAGTAGGAAAAAATGAAGCGCTTGTGTAATGCCAAGCGCACCGTGGCGAGTAACATTGTGGGCCGGCTGGACCAGTGGAGGTAAAACTTCCTGGCCCAGCCGGCTTTCTCACCTTTTATTCTGTTATGAAATCACGTTTTGCCTACCCGCTGCTGCTTAGCCTGGCCGTGGTAGCGGCCCCGGCCGCCGCCCAGAAAAAGCCTGCCACCACCAAGCCCGCTACCGTAAAGGCCGCGCCTACCGCCACCGCCGGCAGCGCCCGCCTCGTGGAGAAAGTGACCGCTAAGCCCGGCGAACTGGTTATTCCCTACGAAAAATACGTGCTGCCCAATGGCCTGACGGTCGTGGTGACCGAGGACCACTCCGACCCGCTGGTGCATGTAGATGTGACTTACCACGTGGGCTCGGCCCGCGAGCAGATTGGCAAGTCGGGGTTTGCCCACTTTTTTGAGCACATGATGTTCCAGGGCTCCGACCACGTCGGCGACCAGCAGCACTTTAAGCTTGTGACGGCCGCCGGCGGCACCCTCAACGGCAGCACCAACCAGGACCGCACCAACTACTACGAAACCGTGCCGAGCAACCAGCTCGAAACGGCTATGTGGCTCGAAGCCGACCGCATGGGCTTTTTGCTGGATGCGGTAAGCCAGAAGAAGTTCGAAATTCAGCGCTCTACCGTGAAAAACGAGCGCGGCCAGAACTACGACAACCGCCCCTACGGCCTATCCAGCGAGTACGTGTCGAAGACGCTGTACCCCTACGGCCACCCGTATTCCTGGCTGACCATCGGCTACCTCAAGGACCTCGACAACTCGAATGTTGACGACCTGAAAAACTTTTTCCTGCGCTGGTACGGCCCCAACAACGCCACCCTGACCGTGGGCGGCGACGTGACGGCGGCCCAGGTACTGAAATACGCCGAGAAGTATTTTGGCCCCATCAAGCGCGGCCCGGCCGTGCCGGTGCAGAAGCTGCCCGAGCCCGTGCTCACCGCCGACCGCTACGTGAGCTACGAGGACAACGTGCGCTTCCCGATGCTGCAAATGGTATTTCCGACGGTGCCCCACGGCAACCCCGACGAAACGGCCCTCGACGCGCTGGCCGACATCATCGGCAGCGGCAAAACGTCGCTGCTCTACAAAAACCTCGTGAAGCCCCAGAAAGCGGTGCAGGCCCAGGCCTACCAGCGCAACTCGGAGCTCAGCGGCGAGTTTGCGATGATTGCGCTCAGCCTGCCCGGCAAAGGCCTGGACAGCACGGAGGTTATCATGCGCAACACGCTGAAAGAGCTGGAGAAAACCGGCATCAGCGACGAGCAGGTGGCCCGCTACAAGGCCAGCACCGAGGCGCAGCTCATCAACAGCCTCAGCAGCGTGAGCGGCAAGGTGAGCCAGCTCGCCGCCAACCAGACGTTCTTCAACAACCCCAACCGCCTGCCCACCGACCTCCGGCAGCTACGCAGCCTCACCAAGGCCGACGTGCAGCGCGTGTACGACAAGTACCTGCGCGGCAAGCACGCCGTTATCCTGAGCGTGGTGCCCAAGGGCAAAACCGACGAGGTAGCCGCCAAGGACAACTACACCGCCTCCACGGCTGGCTACAAAGCCCCCAACTACGGCTACGAGGGCCTGAAATACCTGAAAGCCACCGACACCTTTGACCGTGCGCAGCAGCCTAAGTCAGGGGCTAACCCGGTGGTGAAAGTGCCCGCCATCTGGCAGGATAAATTTGGCAATGGCCTCAAGGTTATCGGTACCAAAAACACCGAGCTGCCTACCACCACCATGCTGCTCAACATCGAGGGCGGCCACCGCCTGGAGCAGGCCAACCCCGGCAAGGCTGGCATCGCCTCGCTCACGGCCCAGATGCTGAACGAAGGCTCGGAGAAATACACCGGTGAGCAGTTCTCGGCGGCCCTCGACCGCCTGGGCAGCACCGTGCAGGTATTCGCCGGCGACGACAACACGACCGTCTACGTGCAGTCGCTCACCAAAAACCTGCCCGCTACCCTGGCCCTGCTCGACCAGCGCCTGCTGCACCCGCGCTTCGACGCCGCCGACTTCGACCGCGTGAAGAAGCAAACCCTGCAAGGCATTGCCAACCAGGTGACCCAGCCCGTGACCATCGCCAATAACGCGTATTCTCGCCTGCTCTACGGCCAGAACGACATTATGAGCGTGCCGGTAATCGGCACCACGGCCACCGTTTCGAGCATCACGCTCGATGATGTGAAGCAATTCTACCAGCAGTATTATTCGCCCAGCGTGACCAGCCTCACCGTGGTGAGCGACCAGGACCAGGCCGCCGTGACGCCCGCCGTGGGCTTCCTCAAGGCGTGGCCCGCCAAGCCGGTAACCCTGCCCGTGGCCAGCACCCCCGCGCAGCCCGACAAAACCAAGATTTACTTCATCGACAAGCCTGGCGCGGCGCAGTCCGAAATTCGGGTGGGCTACCTCACCCCGCTGGCCTACGACGCCACCGGCGACTACTACCGCGCCTACCTCTCCAACTACCTGCTCGGCGGCGCCTTCAACTCCCGCATCAACCTGAACCTGCGCGAGAACAAGGGCTACACCTACGGCGCCCGCTCGGGCTACCAGGGCACGCGCTACTTCGGCCCCTACACGGCCCAGGCCGGCGTGCGCGCCGATGCTACCTCGGCCTCGGTGAAGGAGTTTATGAGCGAAATCCAAAACTACCGCAACGGTATTTCGGATGAGGAGCTGGCCTTCCTGCAATCCTCGGTAGGTCAGAGCGATGCCCTACGCTACGAAACCGGCCAGCAGAAAGCCGGCTTCCTCTCACGCCTCGTCGAGTACGACCTCAAGCCTGACTACGTAACCCAGCAGGCCGACATCCTGAAGGGGCTCAAGAAGGAAGACGTGCAGGCCTCGGCCCAGAAATACCTGCCCGCTGATAAGATGTACATCCTCGTGGTGGGCGACCGCGCCAAGGCCTTCCCCGGCCTCTCACAGCTCGGCTACGACGTGCAGGAGCTGGACCCCAACGGCGCGCCCGTAACGGCTTCGGCGGCCCCCGCCCCGGCTACCACCCTCAGCGCCCCGGCCATGCCCGCCATGCCCGACGGCAAAACCAAAACTGAGACGCCCGACGGCGGCAAGGTGAAGACCAAAAAGAAGCGCGCCGACTAAGCTCGCGGAATGAATATTGCCTGAAAAGCCCGCCGCTCCGGCGGGCTTTTTTGTAGCCGGTTGGGTCGGCATGCGTTCCCGCCCTACCTTCGCGGGCTAAATCTCCTCTATTCGTGGCCTCGTCTCAACAACTTGCTCAGCTCGACCGCCTGGAGCGGCAGGTAACCACCTTAGTGGCTGCCTATCAGCAGTTGCGCGAAGAACTGGCCGATGCCCACACCACGATAGAGCACCTGCGGGCCGACGAGCGGGAGCGAGAAAAACAGCTCCGCGAGTACCAAAACCAGGAAAATATTGTTAAACTTGTCCAGACTATAGCCGGCGGGGAACCCACCCAGGCCAACGAGCTGAAACAACGCCTCAACGAATACATCCGCGAACTAGATAAGTGCCTTGCCTATTTGAGGGAATAATTCCCCTTCTCATGCGAATCTCTTACTTGCTCTCTAAATGAACGACTTAGCCATCAAAATTCGCATTGCCGAGCGCGATTACCCCATGCGGGTAGCCGTGGCCGACGAAGAGCGCCTCCGCCTGGCGGGCCGGCAGCTCAGCGAAAAGCTGCGCGAGTATCGGGAGCAGTATGGCATTCAGGACAAACAAGACCTGCTGGCGATGGTAGCCCTCGCCACAATGGCTGACTCTCTGAAAGTTAGCAAAGAAAAGGATGGAACCGATGCAGCCCTCACCGAGCGCTTAGCGCGCCTCGACGAGTTGCTGACTGGCGTGGTGCTGGCGGCCTAGCGGGCCGCCGGGTAGCACCCGTAACCGTTTCGTTGGCCCGGCCGGGCGCACCGAAGGCGAGCGGCCTTCCGGAGTGTCTCGGTTGCGGGTTTTTCGCGTAGCTATGGTTTTGATTCACTTCACTTCCATAACTTCATGTCTCTCATTATTTTATACTGTGCGGTTGCCGCCATCGTCGCCCTCGTGGTGGGCGTGGTGGTGGGCCGGCAGTTGGCCGGCAAAGCCCGGCAAGACCTCGAAGGCGAGGCTAAAGTCAAGGCCCAGCAACTGCTCGAAGAGGCCGAACTTCAGGCCACCCGCACCCGTGACGAGCGTATCCAGCAGTCGAAAGACAAGTTTCGCAACCTCAAGAACGAGTATGAGCAGGAGCAAAAGCGCGTACGCCGCGAGTTTGAAACCGAAAGCCAGCGTCTCAAGGCCGCTTTAGAGCAGGAGCTGACTGAGCGCCGCCAGGGCGTGCTGGCCCAGGAGCAGAGTATCAAGCACCTCACCGATACTACCCAGCGCCAACTCGAAACCATTCAGCAGAAGGAAAAGGAGCTGGAAGCCACCCGCGAAAAGCTCCAGGCCGATGCCGAGCACCAGCGCACCCGCTTCGAGCAGCAGGAAGAAAAGCGCCAGGCCAAGCACGAAACCGCGCTGGCCGACCTGCAAGCCAAGCAGCAGGAAGCCGAAGCCATCGTACACGAAGTGCAGAGCCAGCTTGAAAAGGTAGCCGGCCTCACCGCCGCCGAGGCCCGCGAGCAACTCGTTGAAAGTCTGCGCAATGAGGCGCAGCTGCAAGCCAGCTCCTACATCAAGGATACCGTGGCGCAAGCCAAACTCACGGCTACCAAGGATGCCAAAAAAGTGGTGCTGGAAACTATTCAACGCACTGCCTCGGAGCATGCCATCGAGAACTGCGTATCGGTGTTCAACATCGAGAGCGACGATGTGAAAGGTAAAATCATTGGCCGCGAGGGCCGCAACATCCGCGCCCTCGAAGCCGCTACAGGCGTCGAAGTCATCGTGGATGACACGCCGGAGGCCATCATCATCTCGGGCTTCGACCCAGTGCGCCGCGAAATCGCCCGCCTCTCGCTGCACTTGCTGGTAAAAGACGGCCGCATTCACCCCGCTCGGGTGGAGGAAATCGTCGCCAAAACGACCAAGAAAATTGAGGAGGAAATCATTGAAATTGGCGAGCGTACGGTCATTGACCTCGGTATCCATGGACTGCACCCCGAGTTGATTCGCATGGTGGGCCGGATGCGTTTCCGCTCTAGCTACGGCCAAAACCTGCTCCAGCACAGCCGCGAAGTGGCGAACCTCTGCGCTACCATGGCCGCCGAGCTGGGCCTCAACGTGAAACATGCCCGCCGCGCTGGTCTGCTCCACGACATCGGCAAGGTGACCACCGAGGAGCCCGAACTGCCCCACGCCATCCTGGGCATGGAGATGGCTAAGAAATACAAAGAGCATCCCGATGTAGTGAACGCTATCGGCGCTCACCACGACGAAATTGAGATGACGGCCCTCATTTCGCCCATCGTGCAGGCCTGCGACGCCATTTCGGGCTCGCGCCCCGGCGCTCGCCGCGAAATGATGGAGAGCTACATCAAGCGCCTTAAGCAGCTGGAAGAAACGGCCAGTTCCTTCAAAGGCGTCAACCAGACTTACGCCATCCAGGCGGGCCGTGAGTTGCGCGTTATCGTCGATGCCGAGAACGTGAGCGACGACCGCGCCGGCGAGCTGAGCTTCGAGATTTCGCAGAAAATCGAGAAGGAAATGCAGTACCCCGGCCAGATTAAAGTGACCGTTATCCGGGAAATGCGTTCGGTAGCTTACGCTAAGTAATTAGCTGATTTGTAATTGAAATAAAGCCCCGCTGGCAACTGCCGGCGGGGCTTTATTTTTGCTAAGTTGTTATGAAAAACAGTTCTCGTTACGCAGAAAACGTCTGGCTGGCTGCTCGCATCGGTGGGCTCGCCTTTGTAGTGGCGTTAGCGGTTGCATGCGTGCGTAATCCCTATGCGGCTACCAATAAGGTATATCGGCAGCAGGCGAAGCAGTTGGCCCGTCAACTGCAAGCTCAGCCGATAAACCCAGCCGATAGCTTGCCAGCCACGCCTTATTGGGTTGGCACCATAAATTTCAACCTGCGCAAGCCTAACTACGTCATCATCCACCACACAGCGCAGGACAGTACTCCGCAGACGCTCAAGACGTTCACCCTGACTAAAACCCAAGTGAGTGCGCACTACGTGATTGGCCGCGATGGCCAGACGTATCATATGCTTAGCGACTACCTGCGTGCCTGGCACGGGGGCGTAGCCCGCTGGGGTAGCATCAGTGATATTAATTCGGTATCGATTGGTATAGAGCTGGATAACAACGGCAAGGAGCCTTTTCAGGAAGCTCAGCTGGCTAGCCTGCTCAAGGTATTGGCGAGTCTTAAGCGTACATACAATATCCCTGCGGCCAACTTTATCGGGCATAGTGACATTGCTCCCGCTCGCAAAAGCGACCCTAGCGGTCAGTTTCCGTGGGCGCGCCTCGCTGCTCAAGGCTTTGGCCTCTGGTACGATGCCGCAGTGCTGGCTGATACCACCGCCGCACCCTTTGCTACCGACTCGCTGGGCCAGCCAGGGCCTGGCCTTACGCCACGTGAGGCCCTGCGCATCATTGGGTATGATACGCAGGACCTCACTGCGGCCATCGTGGCCTTCAAACGCCATTTTGTGCAAACGGACATAAGCCCAGCGTTAACGGAAAATGACCGGCGTATCCTCTACGCCATCTATCGCAAAGCTTTGTAAACCAGCGTTACTGCTGGCCCTTTAGCTTGTCTTCGCCGCCGTAAGGTGCGCCGGCCGTAATGTCGCCGCGCAGGCCACCGGTACTTTGGCCAGGGCCAAAGCCCGGCTGCTGAGCCGTCGTATCGTTTTCCTGGCCTGCGGGCAGCGGAGCGTCGGGTGCGAGCGGGGCGTTGGTAAGCGCATCAGTCGGCACTTCGCTAGCTTCTGAGCCATTATCGCCGCCGGTTATTTCGGCTACTTTGGCTACGTACTGGCGCTTGGCATCGTCTTCCGAGGTGCCTTTATACTTGTCCCACGAGTCCCACTGAGCTTGCGAAAGGCCAGCCGGGCCATTGGCCTGGTCGGCGCCGTCGGCATCCACGGCGTCGCCTTTCATGTTGACATCGCCCTCCGTCGCCTGCTTGTAGAGGCCGTAGAGGTCCGTCATGTGCTTCGGGGCAGTATCGGCGGGTAAATTATTGACTTGCTGCACGGCAGCCTCGAATTCCTGTTGTAAGCTCATGGAAAAATTTGGGTGAGAGAGGACAATGGGCGGTAATAACAGCGGGGCACGCGCGCCCCACCATCTTTACTAGCTCAAGCGGGTAGGGGTTGCGCTTTATAAGCTCTACCTCATGACTTGCTGGCATCTGCCCCTATCTTTGCCTCCTAGCTATGTGTGGAATAACCGGCGCCTACGCCTTCTCTGATACCGGCCGCCTGGCCCTCACCCGCCTGCAAGCGGCTACTGATGCCATTGTGCGCCGTGGCCCCGATTCGCAGGGGCATTTTGTGTACGACCAGTGTGGCCTGGGCTTTCGCCGGCTGGCCATCCTCGACCTCTCGGCCGATGGCAACCAGCCGATGACCGACGCCTCGGGCCGCTACACCATCGTGTTCAACGGCGAAATCTTCAATTTTCGCGAGCTGCGCGAGAAGCTGGTCAAAAAAGGCTATCAGTTTCATTCACAAACTGATACGGAGGTTATTCTCAACCTGTATATCAGCGAAGGCCGCAGCTTTATCAAGAAACTTAACGGCTTCTTCGGCTTCGCGATTTACGATAAGGAGGAAAACTCGCTCTTCATCGCCCGCGACCGCTACGGCGTGAAGCCGCTGCACATTTACCGCGATGAAGACCAGCTGCTGTTCGGCTCCGAGTTAAAATCGCTGCTGGCCCTGGGCGTGCCGCGCAAGCTCGACTACGTGGCGCTTAGCCAGTACTTGCAGCTTAACTACATTCCCGGTCCGGCCACCATCTTCAAAGGTATCAAGAAGTTGCTGCCTGGTCACTACCTGTTTATCCAGGGTGATAAGGTGGTGCGCAAGCGCTGGTACAAGATTCCATATGACCCCAAGCAGGTCGCCAAAAACAAGCTCACCTACGACGAGCAGCAGAAAAAACTGGTGTCGCTCATGGACGAGGCCGTGGAGCGCCGTCTCGTAGCCGACGTGCCGCTGGGCTCTTTCCTGAGCGGCGGCATCGACTCCAGCGTGATTACGGCGCTGGCCGCCCGCCACACGCCGCACATCAACACGTTCAGCATTGGTTTCCGCGACGAGCCGTTCTTCGACGAAACTAAGTACGCCAATCTGGTGGCCAAGATGCACAACACCAATCACACGGTGTTCTCGCTGAGCAACAATGACTTGTATGAGCATATCTTCCAGATGCTCGACTACTTCGACGAGCCCTTTGCCGACTCGTCGGCGCTGGCCGTTCATATTCTGAGCCAGCGTACCCGCCAGCACGTAACGGTGGCGCTGAGTGGCGATGGGGCCGACGAGATTTTTGGTGGCTACAACAAGCACATGGGCGATTTCCGGGTGCGGCAGGGTGGCTTCAAGGCCGAAGCCGTGACCGGCCTCAACTTGCTGTGGGATATTCTGCCTAAGTCGCGCAACTCGTATTTCGGTAATAAAATCCGGCAGTTTCAGCGCTTCTCGCGCGGGATGCTCAGCGGCCCTAAGGACCGCTACTGGGACTGGGCCAGCTTCGCCTCCGAGAAAGAAGCGACCAGCCTGCTCAGTGCCGAGAGCCGTCGCAAAGTGGGTAAGAAGCTAGCTGCCAAGCGCCGCAAGGATATCCTCGAAAACATCCATGCCGACGGCGACCTCAATGAGGTGCTCCTTACCGACATGCAACTGGTGCTGCCCTACGACATGCTCACCAAGGTGGACCTTATGAGCATGGCTAACTCGCTGGAAGTTCGCACGCCATTTCTCGATTATAAGGTGGTTGACTTCGCGTTTTCGCTACCCGTCAGCAGCAAGGTCGATGGCACGATGAAGAAGAAAATCGTGCAGGACGCCTTCCGCCCCATGCTGCCGCCCGAACTCTATGACCGTCCCAAGCATGGGTTTGAAGTGCCCCTGCTCAAGTGGATGCGCGGCGAGCTACGCCCGCTCATTGAGCAGGATTTGTTGGCCGATGACTTCGTGGCTGGCCAAGGCATCTTTGATGTGACGGCGGTGCAAAAGCTTAAAAAACAGCTTTTCTCAAATAACCCTGGAGATGCCCACGCTCGTATCTGGGCTCTCATAGTCTTCCAGTACTGGTGGAAGCACTACATGACAACTTAGTATATTACGCACCCTTATGGCTGCTTAAATTTTACTCAACTACTTACCTCAACCGTATGAAAATTGCTGTCGTAGGTACCGGCTATGTTGGACTGGTCACGGGTACGTGCTTTGCCGAAGTTGGCATTGAGGTGACTTGTATTGACATTGACGAAAAGAAGATTACCAACCTGCGCAACGGCATATTGCCTATCTATGAGCCAGGGCTGGAGGAAATGGTTAACCGGAATGTGAAGGCCGAGCGCCTGCATTTCTCCACCAATCTTGGGGAAGCCATTAAAGGTGCCGACGTAGCGTTTATTGCGGTAGGTACTCCTCCCGGTGAAGACGGTTCGGCTGACTTAAAGTACGTGCTGGCCGTTGCGCGCGGCATCGGCGAAAATATGAGTAGCTACTGTGTGGTCGTCACCAAGAGCACTGTGCCAGTGGGTACGGCTGCTAAGGTGCGTGCCGAGATGGAGCAAGCCCTCACCAAGCGAGGCGAAAACATTGACTTTGATGTGGCCTCCAATCCGGAGTTCCTCAAAGAAGGCGCGGCCATTGACGACTTCTTGAAGCCTGACCGTATCGTGATAGGTATCAGTTCAGAGCGTGCTGAGGATATGATGCGCCGCTTGTATAAGCCGTTTCTGCTTAACGGGCACCCCATCATCTTTATGGATATTCCGTCGGCTGAAATGACGAAATATGCCGCGAACTCGATGCTGGCCACTAAGATTTCGTTTATGAATGACATTGCTAACCTATGTGAAATCATGGGAGCAGATGTTAACATGGTGCGACGTGGTATCGGCTCCGATGCGCGCATTGGTACAAAATTCATCTACCCTGGTATTGGTTATGGTGGGTCGTGCTTTCCCAAAGATGTGAAAGCGCTCATAAAGACTGCGCAGGAAAACGGCTACAAAATGCAGGTGCTGCAAGCCGTAGAGGGGGTGAATGAGGCGCAAAAAGAAGTGCTGTTCAACAAGGTGAAAAAGCACTTTGGCAACGACCTCAAGGGCAAGAAATTCGCTATCTGGGGGCTCTCTTTTAAGCCAAGAACCGATGATATGCGCGAAGCTCCCTCGCTGGTTATCATTGAGAAGCTCTTGGCCGAAGGTGCTACCGTTTCGGCATACGACCCAGTGGCAGTGGCTGAAGCTAAGCACATGCTGCACGATACCATCACATACGCCAAGGACCAATTTGAGGCGCTGGTGGACGCGGATGCGTTGCTGGTAGTAACAGAATGGCCCGAATTCCGGTCGCCTTCTTTCGCAGTCGTCGGGCGATTATTAAAGCAAAAAGTCATTTTTGACGGCCGTAATATCTATGACCCCGTTGAAATGAAAGAAGCTGGCTTTTCCTACCATTGCATCGGCGTCAGAACCGACCATGCAGAGCCGGTAGCGTAAATAAGGCTGGGATGAAGGTTTTGTCAAAAGCCACAACCACCTAAATTTTAAGGTATAATGACCAGTAGTTCTGAAAAAAAACGTGTGCTCATTACCGGTGGTGCAGGCTTCCTGGGTTCGCACCTCTGCGACCGCTTTTTGGCGGAAGGCTACCACGTAATTGCCATGGATAATCTCATTACTGGCAACCTTGCCAATATTGAGCATCTATTCAAGCGCGAGGATTTTGAGTTTCATCACCATGATGTGAGCAAATTTGTATTCGTGCCGGGTAAGCTCGACTACATCCTGCATTTTGCCTCACCAGCCTCGCCCATTGATTATCTCAAGATTCCGATTCAAACCCTGAAGGTGGGCTCGCTCGGCACGCACAACTTGCTGGGCCTGGCTCGCGTGAAAGGTGCTCGTATGTTGATTGCCAGCACCTCGGAAGTCTACGGTGACCCCGAAGTACATCCGCAGGTAGAGGAATACTGGGGCAATGTAAACCCCGTGGGCCCACGGGGCTGCTACGATGAGGCCAAGCGCTTCCAAGAGGCTATTACGATGGCTTACCACAACCATCACGGCCTTGAAACACGTATCATTCGCATCTTTAACACTTACGGTCCCCGTATGCGCCTCGACGACGGCCGTGTGCTGCCGGCTTTTCTCTCGCAGGCCTTGCGAGGTGAAAATCTGACGGTATTCGGCGACGGCTCGCAAACGCGCTCGTTCTGCTACGTCGATGATTTGGTGGATGGCATCTATCGCTTACTACTCAGCGATTACTCCCTGCCCGTAAATATTGGCAACCCTGCTGAAATTACTATCAAGGAATTTGGCGAAGAAATCGCGAAGCTGACTGGCGTTGAGTTCAAGCCTGCCTACCAGGCGTTACCTGAAAACGACCCTATGAAACGTCGGCCAGATATCACTAAGGCCAAGGAAATCTTGGGCTGGGAGCCCAAGGTAGACCGTGCTGAAGGCTTGCGTCGAACGCTGGAATATTTTAAGGAGCACATATGTTAGCTGTATAGCAGACATGCAAACTACCCAACAAGTCTTACCTTTGCAGGAACAATAAGTCCTTGTTAGGCCTCACCTTTTATTATGCAAGTTCCCTTTTTATCTTTGGCTAGCCAGCATGAACCTATCCGTGCGGAAGTTTTAGCAACTATTGCCGAAGTTTATGATAAGCAATGGTATGTATTGGGGGAGCAGGTAGATGCCTTCGAGCATGAGTATAGTACTTTTAGCGAAGTGTCACATACTATTGGTGTAGCTAATGGTCTTGACGCACTGCATTTAGCACTAATAGCGCTTGGCGTGCAGCCTGGTGATGAAATAATTGTACCTAGCAATACTTATATAGCTACTTGGTTGGCTGTTTCGTATGTTGGCGCTGTGCCGGTTCCCGTGGAGCCAAGCTTACTTACTTACAATATCGACCCCGCGCTTTTAGAGGCAGCCATTACGCCACGTACGAAAGGCATTATGCCAGTACACCTGTATGGGCAGGCGTGCGAAATGGGGCCTATCACGGAAGTGGCTGGTCAACACGGTCTGTGGATAGTGGAGGACAACGCACAGTCCCAAGGAGCTGCTTGGCATGGTAAACTGACCGGAAGTTTCGGGCAAATTAATGCCACAAGCTATTATCCTGGTAAAAACCTAGGTGCCTTGGGTGACGCAGGCGCAATCACAACCAATGATGCTGTATTAGCTAGCAAGGTACAAACCCTGCGTAACTATGGCTCACAGAAAAAATACTATAATGAGGTTGTTGGCTATAACTCACGCTTAGATGAATTACAAGCCGCTGTTTTACGCATAAAGTTGCGTGAATTACCTCGCTGGACTCGGCAACGGCAACATATTGCTAGTCGCTACAATGAGTTGCTTGCTGGGGTAGGTGATTTGGTACTACCGGTAGTGGCGGAAGGAGCTACTCATGTATACCACCTCTACGTAATACGTACGGCTCAACGCGACGCTTTACAGAAATACCTTGCTGAGCACGGTATTGGTACCCTTATTCATTACCCCGTACCGCCTCACCGGCAGCAAGCGTATGCCGACTTAGCTATACCCAACGTATCCTTGCCAATAGCCGAAGAGTTGGCGGCTACTTGCCTGAGCCTACCTATATGGCCTGGCCTCACTGATGAGCAGGCAGAAGTTGTTGCTGATGCTATTCGTGCCTTTTATCAGGCCATTTAAGTTAATTCTTTTCGTTTTACTCTCATATGGCTATCCCTCATCTATTTGACCTGCCAAAGATTGGTTCACCTGAATTAGGGTATATATCTGTAGGTCAAAACAGTGATTTGCCATTCAAGGTACAGCGGGTTTATTGGACTTACTTTACTCCTGATTCAGTAGTTCGAGGACATCACGCCCACCGTGAATTAGAGCAGTTGATTTTTGCGGTGAGCGGACGTATAGAATTCACTCTTGAGCGACCAGATGGCTGGAAAGAGACTTTTGTGCTGCAAAGCCCTAATGTTGGACTATACATTCCGTCCTACTACTGGCGAACCATTAAATTCTCTCATAATGCCGTGCTCTTATGTTTGACATCATTAGAGTACCAAGAGGACGAATATATTCGTGATTATACCGAATTTAAATCACTTGCGCCATTATCCAATGCTTAAGTCTACAGTGCCTATCTCACATGATAAAGTAATTCAACCACACTATTGCCATCCACAAGCGCTGGTTGAAACCGCCACTATCGGGGCAGGTACCCGGATATGGGCCTTTGTTCATATCCTTCAGGGCGCAATTATTGGTCAGAATTGCAATATCTGTGACCACTGTTTTATTGAAAATCAGGTGAGCATTGGTGATAATGTTACGATAAAATGTGGTGTATACCTTTGGAATGGAATTACTTTGAAGGACAACGTATTTGTAGGCCCTAATGTGGTATTTACGAATGATGTTAAACCACGCAGTGGTAATGTAGATTACAGCATGCTACCCACGGTGATTCAGCAAGGCGCTTCATTAGGTGCTAATTCAACTATCTTGGCTGGTATTACAATTGGGGAATATGCTTTGACAGGGATTGGGTCAGTTGTAACGCGCGATGTACCAGCTTACGCATTAGTATATGGTAATCCTGCTCGCCAACACGGTTGGGTTGATGAGCAAGGTGAAAAACTACTTCCTTCAACTACTCAACTAAATGGTTGGTACTCTCCTGTTACTGGTAATTGCTATAAGCTGATTTCTAGCGGTCTAACACCTGTTGAGAGTTCTATGTAGATAGTGCTTGTATATAGCGCAAATTTTTAAATGTATCAACTTTAATTAAAGCTTACTGTATCTCTGGCTGTAACGTTAATCTCACTTTCACTATGAGTGCGTAAAGAAGGCAGTGAGGTGCTAATAGCTTGTCTCGAGAGGTGATAATAATGCAAATTAGAAGCTGACTCATGCTGATTTCATTATGTAATTAGCGCCAAGAAGTCTAAGCTGTAAAAATACTGTTTGAATTAAATAAGATTTGCCTTAACCTGATATCTGTAAATTGAATTCCTGATGGAAATTTTAATTAAATCGTTCAACCGTCCTTATTATCTTGACCGCTGCTTAGAAAGTATTCATAAATTTGTTAAGGGCGACTTTGTAGTTAAGGTCTTGGATGATGGTACACCAGAAACTTACTTAGCACGTATTATCGAAAAGTACCCCGGTATTAAGTTGCTGCGTTCACCACAGTATGAGCGCAAGAGTCAAGCAATTAGTCAATATTTGCAGCAAGGAGTTCCCTATCACCAGCCTGAAATTCCGACTGCTTTTTGGGTGGAAGCAATTACGGCTAGTACACCAACTTTTATGTTGTTGGAAGACGACATATGGCTAACGCAGGAAGTAGATTTGAATGAGGCTAGTCAGGTGATGGCCCAATATCATCTACCCATGTTGCGGCTATCGTGGCAGGGTAATAAAATACTAATAAATGGCGCTACAGAGTCGCTTAGCGATAGAATAGAGCAAGTCATACCAGAGATTAGCTGGTTGAAAAAAAGCATATTCATGAATAAGGCCAAAGTGCGTTCAATAGGGTATAGGTTAGGATTTTTTAAAAATATTACTCCCTATCAACTGCCTCTATACGTTCTTTACGCAGTCGCAGGTGCTTTTTTTACTCGCGAATACTGGCTTCACTTGTGGGATGGAGCAGGTGGGAAAGTTCTTGAAGAAGCACAACTACGTAAAGCAGTCCAATGGTACGATAAACATCATTGCGGGTATGGTAAAATGAAACAGGAAAGTGCAGAGACCTCCTATATTACCTCCACCCATAATGGTTTTCCTGAAGTGAAGCTTGATATGATGCAGCTTAACTATTTACTAAATCAAGCATGGTTGGCTGGCGAACTGGATGCCAGCCAGGGATTTCCATTAGATTTTAATGTGGAATATTTAAAGCAATTTTTGTCTGAGCACGCCTTACATGAGCAATGGTTGCGTTGGATAAGTGTATTCAAAAATAACTACCGGAAGGTAGGTTGCCGTGTAGATTAACCCAAAGGGCTCTTTATAGAAGTTAGATTAAATACTTTGCACTTTTCCCCTAGACTTATAAGGGATTATAAATATGTTGCTTAGCTACTAAGCAGTAGGTGCTTTTACAAACAGATTGACAATTACTCAAAATAAAGCAATGGTTAATAACTCTATAGTAACTATAGGTGTTGCGTCTTATAATAACAGTCGTTTTATTACAGAAACACTTGATAGTATCAAGCGCCAAACTTACCCATTTATAGAGTTAATTATAGTTGACGATTGTTCTAAAGATGATTCTGTCGCCATTATCCAGCAGTGGATTGATAAGAATGAAAATACAAATGTTCGACTCCTAGTACATAATGTGAACAAAGGTGTCTGTGCGGTTTGCAATACAATACTTGATGCGGCGAAAGGGGAGTATGTGTCAATAGTAGGCTCTGATGATATATATATGCCTAATAAGGTAGAGGTCCAGGTTAGGCTATTCAAAGAGCTGCCAGCTGATTACGCTATTGTTCACAGTGATATTTATATTATAGATTCAGAAGGCAACGAGAGTGCCAGTACTCAAATGAATAGTCTGGAACCAGGGTTTGTTGCTGCTGAAGGTAATGTTTTTAATAAACTTTTGGAACAAAATCAAATCAGTGCTCCTAGTGTGATGCTTCGTACCGCAGCTGTGCGCGAGGTTGGCGGGTATGATGAGAGCCTAAACTTTGAAGACTGGGATATGTGGCTTCGTTTGAGCCAAAAATATAAAGTTAAATTTTCTGACTATTTAAGTGTTAAATACAGAGTACTGGCTACTTCAGCGTGGAACACGCGAGGAGATGCATTTTACATTACAAGCATCAAAATACTGCTTAAAAACTTAGGAGTTAGTGCACAGTCAGATGCTATTATTGCAAAACAAGTTGCAGCTTACGCTCAAATGCTGTATTCAAGAGGGTATAAGGATGCTGCAAAATGGTTTCAAACGTCTTTTATGAAAGCTCCTAAAATCAAAACTGCGCTCTTATTAGTAATGAGTAAGTTTGGATTGCCGTATTCTATTTATAATAAATTTGCAGTCTATCTTAAATAGATTTTTCGCCTGCTAATTAATTTCTCTAAGCTTGTAATTAAGTCATGTTAACTAGAGTTCTCAAATCAATAGTTAGTGTTTTAAATCCGCAAGAACGCAATAAAGGCATTGTCTTGTTGTTCCTGTCGTTAATTGCATCATTTTTAGATGTTTTTGGCTTAGCTTCTTTGGTGCCAATTATATTAATTATTGCTGAGCCAGGAGGTATATTTAAAACTAAGTGGACTGCTACGATTTATAGTGCATTAGGATTTACTTCTGAAAAATCATTTTTGCTGTCATTGCTAGCAGGTTTTTTAATATTCTTTTTACTTAAAACTATTGCGGCAACTGCTATAAATTATATACAAGCTAAATTTTCAAGTAATGTAGGCTATAACTTAGTAGTTAAGCAAGTCAATAAGTATGCCAACATACAGCTGCTAGAGTTTAATGAAATAGGTTCAGCGAAACTTGTGGCTAACACTTTAGATATACCTTTTTTGTATATTCAAAATATACTAAGGCCAACCGTTGTTCTATTTACTGAAGCTATAATTTGCTTAATTATTGTAGTCGGGATTTTAGTATACAAGCCTACTTTATTGCTTATACTGGGCTTTGTTTTAGTGCCCATATGTTTGCTGACTTACAGGTTTGTTCGAAAGCGTATGGCTGATTTTGCAGAGCGGTCAAACAATCTGCGTATCAATGCACTAGCAAAGGTGAATGACCTCTTCACTGGATTTGTCGAATTACGTCTAGCCGATAAACAAAAAAACTTTGCTGCAGACTTGTTTAAAATTCAGAAAGAGTTTCAAGAACTAGACGCTAAAAGCTATCTATATGGTCAGTTACCAACGAAAACAATTGAGCTAGCAGCAATTATAGGTGTGTTAATAATATTTCTTTATGCTGTGCTGCTAGGCTCTGCTGATGCAAGTATTCTCACGCTGATTGGGTTATTTGCTGCCGCTGCATATCGTTTAATTCCCTCTCTGAATCGTATCCTAACTGTATTTGTACAGTATAGGAATTATCTTTGGCTACTTGATGAATTAAGTTCGTACGAGCACTTAGCTTCGGTCACCCAAGATGATTTGCCTCCTAGTAAGCTAAAGTTTGATAAAGCCCTTTTCCTTGAACAAATCTCTTTTAAATTCCCAGATGCTAACTCCCCTGCCTTGGATAGAATTTCTCTCACTATAAAAAAAGGTGAGAAAGTAGGGTTTATCGGAACTTCTGGCTCTGGTAAAACGACACTTATGAATTTGTTGCTACGTTTTTATTTAGAAGAGAGTGGAAACGTCAAAGTTGACGAAGTGAAATTGGGTGAGGCGGAACTACGTTCATGGCATCAGCTAATTGGCTATGTAAAGCAGGATACTTTCTTGATGCGAGCTAGTATATGCGATAATATCACGCTAGGGGAGAAATCTCCTGATATTACACGCCTAAATAGGGCTGTGGAGCAAGCATCTCTACAAAGCTTAATTGATTCTTTACCCGAGGGTTTGGACACAATGATAGGCGAACGGGGTTCCAAACTTTCTGGTGGACAGCGCCAGCGTATTGGCATTGCTAGGGCACTCTATAAGCAAGCAGAAGTCTTGATTTTAGATGAAGCTACTAGTGCGCTTGATAATGAAACGGAACGTGAGGTAAGCGAAGCAATAAATCGTCTGTCAAATACTGACATGACTATTCTTATTGTTGCTCATCGATTAACTACACTTCGGAAGTGCGACAGAATTTATGAATTGCAAGATGGCAAACTGGTTGCTGAACACCAGTATGTACAATTAGCCGAGCGGTTGCACTAGGCACAGAGTCATTACCTCTGAATAATAACTTCCTCATGGTTTCTATTATAACGCCTGCTTACAATTGTGCTCCTTACGTCAAAGAAGCAATTGATTCAATACTAGCGCAGACTTACCAGGATTGGGAGATGCTTATCGGTGATGATGGTTCAACTGATGAAACCCGACATATCATTGACAGCTACAATGACCCAAGAATCAAGCGGTTCCATGAGGGGCAAAACCGTGGTTATTTATGGATGTTTAACCATCTACTAAGCAAGTCGACTGGTGACTTTATAATGTCGCAGGATGCAGATGACATCGCGGTATTAAATCGTATTGAGGCACAGCTTAGTGTTTTTGATGAGTTTCCAGAAGTAGGAGCTTGCGGTACCAATTGTATTTTTTTTGGTGATTTTATAGCTGAACGAGTTGGTAATTTAGACGCCGTTGAAGGATTTGTGTCTAAGGAGTATACTGGCTTACCTTTTGCTCCGGCTACTATCATGTATAGAAGAGCGCTGTATGAACAGGTCGGTGGCTTCAATCCGTATTTTGACCGATTGTCCTCAATGGACCAGTATTGGGTTTACTTAATGATTGAAAAGTCTCCTGTTTATTACCTTAATCAAGTACTCTATAAGGCCCGAATGCATCCCACATCTAATCATCGCAGTGTAGAGATGTCGGACATTAAGAAGCTTGCCTCCTGGGATGTATACAAATTGTTGCGTATGCAGCGTAAGCAGACCGGAACTGACTCATTGGAAAGAGGCGCAGTTGCTGAATTGGACCAATTTGTAGAAAAATTAGGAAAAAACCGTAAGTGGCTTGCTGAAAAGCATAGGGAATATAGCGCTACCAAAGCAGACGTCGGTGATAAACAAAATGCAGTAACGCTTGGTATAAAAGCAGTGCTTATATGGCCATTAGCATCGATAAATTATAGGACATTGTTTTATGTGCTTCGAAAACGATTCTTATCTTAATTAAAAAAGGCCTAGTAAGCAACTAGCTAATCAATTAGGTGACTTTTGTAACGGATTCATGACGTAGGAGTTTTAAATATGTTAAATTAATTAGGGTAGTACCATTGAAATGAATACGTACTTGTGAATATTATTGCCTGATAATTAGTATGAATATAATACTTACAGTTGAGGACTTAGGCATTGGTGGTGCTCAGGTTTTCGTAATGCGACTAGGGCAGGCGTTGAGGAATGCAGGCCATACAGTATTAATTTATAGCCATTATGCTCACTTGAGCAATGCTGCGTTACGTGCTCAACTAGCTCCAGATGTGGACGTGTATGAGTATGGTCACAAATTACCTCAACTCGATTACTTAATTCGTAAAGCCGAGGGGTTATTGCGCCGGCTGGGATTGCAAACAAACTTGCGAGAACGGCTAGTTAGCCAAAAACTACGAGCGTTAGTGCATAAATATCGCCCGCATGTAGTAAACTCTCACACTATTAAAGCTGATTACGTAGCGGCTCAGGCACTGGCTGACCAAGAACACGCCGCACTAGTCATTACCATGCATGGTTGCTATGAATTGTTCCTACGTCATGCTAACGCGGTCGAAGTAGTACCTAAAGGGCGCTATGCTTTACAACGGGCAAAAGCATTTATCTATTTGACCGATAAAAACCTGGAAATCTTTACTGCTCCTGCTGTGCGGGCGTTAACTGCTCTACCACACTATAAAATCTACAACGGATTTGAAGGGCAGTTCAGCCCTATTGATAAGCGGCCAACTCGCGAAACGTTAGGTATCAAATCATCCGACATGGTATTTGGTATGGTAGCGAGAGGCATTGCTGAAAAAGGCTGGCAATTTGCTATACATTCATTTCTGAGCGTTGCTGACAAATTTTCCGACGCGCATTTAATCTTAGTTGGGGATAGCGACTATCTTACAGTTCTACAAGCTACTTATCAGAATTCTCGTATCCACTTTGTGGGTCATTCATCTAATCCAATTGATTGGGTAACATTATTTGACGTGGGACTGCTGCCTAGCTATTTTCATGCAGAAAGTTTGCCTAATTCCATAGCTGAATATCTTTCATGCGGTAAACCGGTAGTAGCAAGTCGTATCGGGGAGGTACCCAAGATGTTAGAATCACCGGCTGGCCTAGCGGGTATTCTTATCGACCAAGCTAATTGGCAGCTTACAAATCCTGAGCAGCTTACTGAGGCTCTAAATATCTATCTCACTCAGCCACTGGTCTTGGCTGAACATGCTCAGCGAGCTGTGCAGGCATTTGATAAATTTCGAATGGCCAAATGTGTGGCGGCCTACGAGAGGGTATTTGCAGCAGCGCAGTTAAATTGATAGGTTGTAGCTCCTGATAGATTGGTGATTGAGCAAATAGGAAAAACAAGCTTGAACCAAGTCATGCGACTTCGCCATACACTAACTTTACGCCAAAGAAATAAATCGCCAGCGTGTTGTATATCAGTATAGTTGGCTTTTGATGTCAAATTTTATATGAAACAGAGCTTACTGTCTAAAATTGTTCGTTCAGTACTTTGGCGCACGGGTATCGGGCGTAAAACAGCCGAATGGTTCTGGCACAATCGAAGTGAGGGTGTAGGATTTGAGCTACTTCGCTATCGCGAAGAAAATGTATTTGATGAACTGCCTACTCTCTTCGATAGCCCTGAGTATAGCTCATTCATTAAGGCTGACAATAAGCATAATACTCGTCAGGCGGAATATGTGGTGGCTATTGACAATGTATTAGTAGAGCCGGAGCGGCTATTAGGTATTCGGTCTGGTCGCGAAGTAGTAGAGCAGACAGTAGTATATAAATGGGACCGGCAGTATCCGTATATTCTTCCTTATTTATTGCATCCCCGCCAGCCTGAAGCGCTACCGATAGCTATGCTTTACGATGGCTCGGCTACGCGCAACTACTACCATCATTTTGTGGACGCGCTGAGCCAGCTTACGCTGTTACCACAGGCTGCAGTGCCAAAGAATATCCCGCTCCTTATCACGCGAGCGATGTATGAGATGCCTTTCTTTCAATACCTTTATCAGCGTAGCGCGTTTTTCAAGGGAATGAACTGGCGAATTGTAGAGCCCGGTGAATGGCTACAGGTCAAGAAGTTGTATAAGATTCAGGCTATGCAATGGGATACGTCTACTTGGCGGCAGATGCGCGCTATCTACGAATTGCCTGATAGCCGGCCGACGAGACGCGTATTTTTAAACCGCGATAGTCGCTATGTGGGGCGTTACCTCTCTAATGAATCAGAGGTGGAAGCCATGTTGCACCGCCATGGTTTTGAAACAGTATTTGCTGAACGCCTTAGTATGGCTGAGCAGGCCCAGCTATTTCAGGAAACTGAATACCTGGTAGCACTAACGGGAGCAGGATTGATTCAGCAATTTTTTATGAATCCGCAATATGGCCACGTTATTGAGGTGATGCCTGCTAATCGACTAATGCCTGAATACTATTGGCAAGGCTTTAAGCTGGGAATGCATTACTACGATGTAGTAGTTGGAGGTTCTATGGCAATTCGTGAGGGTAAAGACTACGCTATGAATGTAGACACGCTGGAAGCAGCCGTAGTGCGCATGTTGACTAATACTAGTCTAACAGCGACTTATGGTCGAACTGTAATGCCTACCATTGCTCATGGTCTCAATGTATAGCGTACTGACTGAAAAGTGGCAAAGTCTACGAGGAGTATCCATTATACGTAGCCTGTGGTTTAGAGTCCGGCATCTGCATAATACTAGTCAGCGCTATAATGCCTTCGCAATTCGCCTGTGTAAGGGAGCTGTTATCGAGCTAAATCCTGGAGCGATAATAGAATTGCAAAGTGGCAGCCTACGACTAGGTACCTCCTGGGCCCGGTGGAGCCGGGCTAAAACTTTGCTGCAGCTTAGGACAAACAGTAAAGTGCTGTTACAAGGAGACATGCGAGTGCATGAGGGAGGGAGTATCTATGTGAGTGAAGGGGCTTTGCTGGAGCTAGGCAGTGGATACATAAACGATGACGTGCGTATTGGCTGCTATAACCGCATTAAGATTGGGCATGACGTAGCTATTGCCGAGCAAGTTGTGATTCGCGATAGTGATAATCATCAACTTATCGGCTCTGTGACCCATAAGCCCGACGCAGCCATTGAAATTGGTAATCACGTTTGGATTGGTATTCGCGCTACAATACTAAAGGGTGTGCATATTGGTGATGGTGCAGTTGTTGCAGCTAATTCTGTAGTAACTAAGGATGTGCCACCTAATACCTTAGTTGCCGGAATTCCAGCAAGAGTAATTCGGGAAAATATTAGTTGGAAATAGGTTGAATGCTGTTTAATTGTATTTTTTATTCATCTTTAGTACTGAAGTTCGATGTTGGCGAAAAGTGATTTTAAAATAGTGTTTATTATACCTTACTTTGGTTCTTTCCCTTCATACTTTAAGTATTTTTTAGAAACTTGTTATCATAATGAGTTTATAGATTTTCTTATTTTTACCGACAATAAAATGCCTGCTATCGACTCGGCTAATGTTAGAGTTCATAGTATGTCGATGAGTGAGTTTAATAAGCTCGCTTCTTCAAAATGTGGGTTTGGTATCAATATTAAGAGCGGCTATAAATTGTGTGATTTTAAACCTTCTTATGGTCATCTGTTCGAGGATTATATAAAAGAATATGATTATTGGGGATTTTGTGATATGGATTTGATTTTAGGTGATTTATCAAAAGTATTAACTGATAAGTATTTGTCCAGTTGGGATATAATATCTGCTCACGATAAGTACCTCTCGGGTCCCTTTTCGTTATTTAGGAATAATCATTATATTAATAGGCTTTACTTAAAAAGTAAGGATATTGAGCGTGTTTTTACTACTGATAAGGTTATGTTATTTGATGAGGCAAGTAACGTTATTCATCATCTTTGGGCTGGGAATAATATTTTTGATTTTGAGAGCGAGGTTGAGAGTATGACTCATGTTCTTAAGGACTATCAGAAGTGTCCATTTAAAGTGAATTTTGCGGGCTTTATCACTGAATTTTTCCCTGGTGAGTTGCTATGGAACGATGGGGTCTTAATAGACGACAAAGGCTTTGAGCATGCTATGTACCATTTCATGTGGTATAAAGGAAATTTCGGTTTTGGTGTTCCTGAGTTCAGAAGCAACTCGACATTCAGTTTCTCCGAGGGAGGATTTCATTATAAAAGCTTTAGTACTAAATATTTAGTGCGCTGCAAATCATTCTTTAAAAATTTCACTGTGAGAGGCTACAAAAAGGCGCTTAAAGTGACTAGCCTTAAATAGGGTCAAGTAGTAAAGTATGTCTTGTTAAACGTCTGACAATAATCAATGTATTTTACTTAGCGATTATTGCAAGAGATGTTTAACTTTTGTCAACTTAATACACTATAATTTTGCAAGGTACTGGCAAGCGTTTACTTCTTCTTATTCCAAACTTGGGTCTGGGAGGGGCACAGCGTGTATTTCACGACCACAGTGTGGAGCTGGCCAAGCACTATGCTGTGACAGAGGCTGTTTTTAACCTTGATGGGGGAAATATGTACCCGAGCGATAATCCGCTGTTGAGCTTAGATGTGGCGGGTGGGGGCAGCCCGCTCGATAAGCTACGCAACTTTGGCCGGCGTATCGGCCGTCTACGGGGCCTCAAGCGGCAACTTGGGGCCACTGTCTGTATTAGTCACTTGGAAGGAGCTGACTACGTTAACTTACTCAGCAAGGGCTCGGAAAAAGTAGTGCTCTGCATTCACGGCTCAAAACTGCACGACCAGAATATTACCGGGCCGGTAGGCTGGCTACGCAAAAACGTGTTGATGCCAGCCCTCTACAACCGGGCTGATAAAATTGTGACGGTGAGCCGTGACATTAACCCGGAGCTTATCCACGGCTTCGGGGTGAGGCCCGAAAAGCTGCTCACTATTAACAACTTTTTCGAAGTAAGCCAGATTGAAGCCCGCAGCCACGAGCCGCTGTCTGCTGCCGAGGCAGCTGTGTACGCGGCTGGCCCGGTGCTGGTGACTTCGGGCCGCCTCACTATTCAGAAAAATCAGGCCCCGCTGCTCGATGTGTTCAAACAGGTGCAGGAGCAGCACCCGACAGCCCGGCTTGTATTTGTGGGCGACGGGGAACTGCGCGACGAGCTGACCAGCCATGCCCGCCGCCTGGGGCTGCGGGTATTCGCTGCCTGGGAGGCGTTGGCCCTGACGCCTGACTACGATGTGTATTTTTTAGGCTTACAGGCTAACCCATTCAAATACCTGCGGCCAGCCACAGCTTTTGTTTTTCCATCGGCCTGGGAGGGTTTTCCAATGGCTTTGGGCGAGGCTATGGCCTGCGGCTTACCAGTGCTGAGCACCGACTGCCCTACCGGGCCACGCGAAATGCTGGCCCCTCACACCACTACGCCGGCCAGCCCCTTGCGCTGCCTCGAAGCCGGGGACTTTGGCTGGCTACTACCTATGCTCACGCAGCTCGGCACGCTAGCCGCCGACCAGGCAGTCTGGGCAACGGCACTTGCCAGCCTGCTTGCCCAGCCAAGCGAGCAGGCGCGGCTGGGTAGCCTGGCCCGGCAACGAATGGAAGACTTTACCAAGGAACGAATATTTGGGCAATGGCTGCACATGCTGGAGGAGGTGCGCCGTGGCTGAGCAACCGCCTACTATACTAGTAGTAGACAACTCGCGGGCCGTAACCGGTGCCCTCAACGCCATGCGCCATGCTACGGGTCCACTGCGCGAGCACCTACGCTTTATCTATGTGCTCCCCACCGGCAGCACTGCCCGGGCGGTGCTGGAGGCCGATGGCTACGCGGTGCATGAGCTACCGTTCGTAGAAATCAGCCGTCGCAAGGGCGACTTACTGCGCTACCCATTTATGCTGCTTTTGAATGGCTGGCGGCTGTGGTGCCTGGTGCGACGTGAGCGGGCGGGCGTCGTGCATCTCAACGACTTCTATAATCTAACGGGCTACGTAGCGAAAGCCCTGAGCCTGGGGCGACTGCGCATAGTAACGCACGTTCGCTTTCTGCCCCAGAGCTTACCGCAGCCCTTGGCGCGCACCTGGCGCTGGCTGGCCGTGCGGCTGGCCAGCCGCACGGTGGGCGTGTCGCAGGCGGTGGGGCGCTACTTTGCGGGCGCGGTCAATGCACGCGTGGTCTACGACCCACTGCCCGGTACCGAGCGCTACCCGGTGCCCACGCACCCGCCCCGCCCCGATGATACCGTGGAGCTGCTGTACCTAAGCAATTACATTCAGGGCAAAGGACAAGACCTGGCGCTGGCTGCCTTTGGCCCGGCCTATGCCCGCGATGCGCGGCTGCGGCTGCGCTTTGTGGGGGGCGATATGGGGCTGGCTAAGAACAAGGAGTTTCGACAGCGCCTGGAAGCGGCGGCCCAACAAGCGGGGCTGGCTAAAGTAGTGCACTTTGACGGCTTTGCGGCAGATGTGGAAGCGGCAATCAAGGCTGCCGATATCGTCCTGAATTTTTCGGAGTCGGAGTCTTTTTCGCTTACCTGCCTCGATGCGTTATATTACGGTACCGCGCTCATTGCTAGTGATTGCGGCGGCCCGGCCGAGTTGTTCGAGCATGGTGCTTCGGGGCTGCTGGTACCCAACCGTGATGTGCCAGCCATGACCGCAGCTATCAGCCAGCTAGCCGCCGATGCCAGCCTGCGCGCCCGCTTTGCCATAGCCGGCAGGGCTTTTGTACGCCAAAAATTTTCACCTGCCAATACGTACGAAGCGCTCGGGCGACTCTACCGCGAGGTGCTGGCGGGCCAGTAGTGGCGGCTGGGCGCCGTATTTTTACGGTTGTACTTACGCAGCTTCTATTGGCTGCCTCGTCTTATTTTGCGTATTCTCTTCCTTACTCCGTACCCGCCCGGCCAGGCTCCGTCGCAGCGTTTCCGCTTCGAGCAGTATCTGGACATTCTGCAGCAACACGGACATACGTACCGCCTCGCGCCGTTCTTGGACGATGCTACCTGGCGCATTTTATACAAGCCCGGGCAGGCGGCCCGCAAGGCCTGGGGTATTGTGAGCGGTTTTGGGCGCCGGCTAGGGCATGTGCTGGCAGCGCCGGCCTACGACTACGTATTTGTGCACCGCGAGGCGGCTCCGCTGGGGCCACCCGTGCTGGAGTGGCTGCTTGCCAAAGTGCTGCGCAAGCGGATTATCTATGATTTTGACGACGCCATCTGGCTGGCAAACACCTCGGAAGCGAACAAAATAGCGGCGGGCCTGAAGTGGCATCATAAAGTGGACAGCATTTGCCGCTGGGCTTACAAAAACAGCTGCGGCAATGCCTACCTGGCTACTTACGCGCGGCAGTTCAACCCGCGTACGGTTGTCAATCCTACCACCATCGATACCCTGCATCTGCACAACCAGGTGCGTGACCAGTCGGCCCCCGGGCCCCTCGTTATTGGCTGGACGGGTACGCACTCCACGCTTAAATACCTGCGGCCGCTCGTACCAGTGCTGGCTCAGCTAGAAGCCGAAGGCCTGGAGTTTGAGTTTCGCGTCATCTCCAACCAGCCCCCTGATTTTGACCAGCCACTGCGCTCGCTGCGGTTTGTGCCCTGGCAAAAGGCCACCGAGATAGCGGACTTGCTCACCTTTCATGTGGGGCTGATGCCGCTGGAAGATGACCCCTGGGCCAAGGGTAAGTGTGCATTTAAAGCCTTGCAGTACATGGCGTTGGGTATTCCGGCGCTTGTGTCGCCAGTGGGGATGAATACCGAGGTGGTGCAAGAGGATATAAACGGGTATATCTGCCGGGAGCCGGCCGACTGGCTGCAGCACCTGCGGCAGCTACTCATTGATGCCCCGCACCGCCAGCAGCTAGGGCTGGCCGCGAGGGCAACCATCGAACAGCGCTACTCAGTAGTAGCGAATACGCCCAATTTCTTAGCCCTGTTCAGCTGAGTAAGTGGATACCGTTAGGCAAACTGGGGCTGCCGGGCGGCAGCTGGCCGCCGCTTGCGGGTGGCAACATCTGCTGTCATGCTCTGCATAATGTACAGCCCAGCCAGGTAAAACGGCATCAGCGGGATTTTATAGCGCACCAGCGTGCCAAAGTTGCCGCTGGAAATGCCTACTGAAATAGCAAAGATGAGGCTGAACACAAAGCACAGCGTCAGCACCGGTGAACTTACGATGGCCTTTAACGTCCTGCCTACGCCGACCCGAAAGAAGATGCGCACCGTGAGGACGATAAAATAAGTGGCCTCAATGGCGGACAGTAACATTGTGGGGTTGCGCGACTCCCACAGGAAGGGGCGAAATAACGCTACTACAATAGCCTGCGGGGCCAGCTTGACCATCCCGCTCAGCGAACCATCCTGCGCGCCGATATTATAGCCCGAGCCATTCTCTACTTTGCTGACAGTCTGTAGGTAGTCGGCCGTGAGCTTGCTTTGCTCGCCAATCTTGTCAAGGTTGAAGCGGGTATCGGCAGCCGCCACGGCGCCCATGCCATAAATAGCAACCGTAAGACCAGCCGCGATAAAAAATGGCCGCACTACCCAACGTATGGCGGGCGACTTGATGCGCGCCGTATTTTCGTTAAACACCCACAGGGCTGCTGGCGGAATAAATGCCAGCAGGATATAGACCTTCATGGAGGCAATAACCTTAATGGCGATTGCCGCTATTATAAGGCAGCGCAGAATATTTCGTTTCTCAATAGCACCCCGGTAGAAGGCGTAGAAAAGCCAGCCGAGTGCGCCAATGCACAGCGAATCTTTAAGCAGGCCCGAGCCCCAGAAGAAAACGGACGGTAGGAAAAACACCGCGATGGCCAGCTGCTTATAAACGTGGGGCCTGATTTTGGCAAACGTCATGTACATGGCCCACATGCCACTAAAACTGAGCACCGCAAAGAAGAGGGCCGTTACCAGGTAGGTATTGAATCCCAGCAAGGCACACACGGCGGCTACCCGAATCACAAAGTACTCCTTACTATCGGTACCAAACCACGTCATCTGGCTGGCGTAGGGCGCTAATTCTGGCGTGAGCGTGCCGTCTGTGGTAATCAGGTGTATCCCAGCACTGATTGATTGCCCAAAGGCTTTATAAATAATAGTGCCGTGCGTGAAATAGTTGTTGGTATCGCCCGAATAAATAGTGTGGTATAAAATACCCAACGCTATTGCCCCCAGCAGCTTAACCGATAAAGCCGGGATAAAATAGGGTTTCGTAAACTTATTGGTAACGCTGGGGCGCAAGCCATAAGCTAGCGCATAAAAAAAGGCCAGATAAATCGGCGTCAGCAGATAGTCCTTTATGTCCATTACGGTTCAAAGTCAGGATTTGGCGTTCTTCTTGAGCCAGGCTTTGGCTTCCTTGGCTTGGTCCGATTTGCGGTCGGCCTTGTCGGCCACTACTTCATAGTAGCGGCGAGCAGCCGCGAGGTCGTGGTCGCGGTCGGCCATGCGGGCCAGGTTGGCATTTGCGAAGAGATAGAAGCCGCCGTCCGTTTCGCCATTGCTTTCGGCAAACACGATGCAGCGCTGGTAATAGTCCTTGGCCTTGGTGAGGTCGCGGTATTTATACTGCATGAGGTAGCCCATGAAGTAGCTGGCGTAGCGGCCACTGCTGGCCTCGTAGCCCGGCATGCCCACGGCGAGCTTGTCGAGAATATCCTTGCTCACGCGCTCGCACTCGGCAAAATCGGCTTGGTCGAAGCACAGCAGCGCGTAGAAGCGGGCAAAATACCCGTTGTCGGGGTACTTGAGGGCCAGCCCCCGGGCGATGGGCATGGCCGAGGCCGTCTGGTGCTCATCATTATGCAGCAGCTTCATCAGGAAGACCTTGGCCTCGACGCCGGTGTAGAAACCGTTGTTGGCCACCGTGCGCAGCTGGCTCAGACCCAGTTGCTTATTGCCCTTCGGAAAGAACAATAGCACCGGCTTGAGTAGCGGGTAATTATCGGGAATCCAAACGGCGTAGTAGTTGAACAGCGCCTCGCCAAACAAAAATTCGGGGCTGAGGCCGTTGGCTTCCTGGCTCTTTTGCAGGTAGGTGAGGGCGCGCTTGCTGTCTACGGTAGCTTTGCGCCAGTTGTGGCGCTCGGAGTTGAGGCGAGCCGAAAAGCCGTTGGCGGCCGATAGGAAAAAATAACCCTCGTAGTTGTGCGGGTCTTCTTTTACTAAGCGCTCGCTGTAAGTATTGGCCGTGTCCATGTAGGCAAAAAACAGCTTGTCGTACTGCTTCGAGTCAAAGTTGGTCGGCATAATTTTCCACCACGTACTCAGCCCCAGCAGGAAGTAGGGCATGGGGTGGTGCGGGTAGCGGCGGCGCAGCGACCGAAATTGCTTTTCGGCCTTGTCATATTTAAAATTATAGAGGTTTTGCACTGCCCCATCCAGCTCCAGCTGAATATCCTTATCCAGCAGCAGCCAGCCCTTGGTATCGGCCGCCGTGGGCAGCACGCTCACCGTGTCGATGGCGATGGTGCGCATGGCGGGTACCTGGCCAATGCGCAGGCGGGTAGTGTCTTTGGGCGTCTTCTGGGCGTGCGCCACCAGCAAGGGGCCCAGCAAAAACAGCAGCACGAACCGACCACGCAAAAACCAAAGAAGAACGGACATACAGGCAGAAAAGGCGGAAAAAGGCCGGGCGCTGGCCCAAGATAAGCAGGCTTCAGCCCTACGAAAGTACGGCAGCGACTTTAGCTTTGGCGGCTTAACCCAGTTAGCCAGTGACCGATGCAACTCCTCCAAACCCTCTGCCAGCTGGCCGCGCCCTCGGGCGAAGAAGCGCCGCTCACCCGCTTCCTGCTCGACTACGTGCGCCAGCACGGCCCCACCTGGCGGCAGCCGCCGCTGGTGGTCCACGATGAGGCCCGGTTTCAGGACTGCCTGCTGCTGGTATTTGGCCAGCCGCGCACGGCCGTATTTGCTCATCTCGACAGCATTGGCTTCACGGTGCGCTACGGGCGCGAGCTGGTGCCCATCGGCGGGCCCGAAACGGTGGCTGGCTATCGACTGGTAGGGCAGGATGCGCAAGGAGAAATAGCTTGTACGCTGACAGTTGAGAAAGCGGAAGGTGAGGAAGAAACCGAGAAGCTAGGCTACGAGTTCAGCCGCGATATCGAACCCGGCACCAGCCTCACTTTCGCCTGCGATTTTCGCGAAACCGACACCACCGTTCAGAGCTGCTACCTCGACAACCGGCTCGGCGTGTGGGCCGCCCTGCAAGTGGCCGAAACCCTGGAGCACGGCATCATCGCCTTCTCCTGCTGGGAGGAGCACGGCGGCGGCTCGGTGCCCTACCTGGCCCGCTTCATCTACGAAACCTACGGCGTGCGCCAAGCCCTCATCTCGGACATCACCTGGGTAACGGAGGGCGTGAAAGCCGGCGCGGGCTGCGTTATTTCGCTGCGCGACTCGCTCATCCCACGCCGCGCCTATGTCGAGCGCATCCGGGCCATTGCGCGGGCGGCTGGCATCGCCCACCAAGTGGAGGTCGAAGGCATAGGCGGCTCTGACGCCAAAGACTTGCAGCGCAGCGATATCCCTTGGGATTGGTGCTTCGTGGGTGCGCCCGAAGACAACGTGCATTCGCCCGACGAAATAGTGGCTAAAGCCGACATCGCCAGCATGGTAGCGCTCTACGAAGTGCTGCTACGCGAATTATAAAACAGGCCACCTACATTTGTTTGCTCCGGCTCAGTATCACCAGCTTAGCCAATTCTCCCCACTCTTTTCCACCTCGCCTATGCCTCCCATTCTTTACGCAGTACCCTTGCTGGGCCTGTTGGCGCTGCTGTACACGTGGCTGCGCGCCGGGTGGGTAGCCCGCCAGGATGCCGGCAATGAGAAGATGCGCACCATCGCTGGCTACATCGCCGACGGCGCCATCGCCTTCCTGCGGGCCGAGTACAAGGTGCTGGCGCTGTTTGCGCTCATCGCCTCAGCCTTCCTGGGCTACCTCGGCTTCACGGGCGAGAAGTCGAGCCCAGTCATCGTCATTGCCTTTTTGCTGGGCGCGGTGTTCTCGGCCACAGCCGGCTACATCGGGATGAAAATCGCCACTAAGGCCAACGTACGCACCGCGCAAGCGGCCCGCACCTCGCTAAGCCAGGCGCTGAGCGTGTCGTTTTCGGGCGGCTCGGTGATGGGCATGGGCGTGGCCGGGCTGGCGGTGCTCGGGCTGGGGTCGCTGTTCATCGTCTTCTACAAGCTGTTCGTGCCCAGCGGCATTGCCACTGGCGTGGAGATGGAAAAGGCGCTGGAAGTCCTCACCGGCTTTTCGCTCGGGGCCGAAAGCATCGCCCTCTTCGCCCGCGTGGGCGGCGGCATCTATACCAAAGCCGCCGATGTGGGCGCCGACCTTGTGGGCAAGGTGGAAGCTGGCATCCCCGAAGACGACCCGCGCAACCCCGCCACCATTGCCGACAACGTGGGCGATAACGTGGGCGACGTAGCTGGCATGGGGGCCGACCTCTTCGGCTCGTACGTAGCCACCATCCTGGCCACGATGGTGCTGGGCCGCGAAGTCCACCTGGGCAACACCGACCAATTTGGCGGCCTCTCGCCCATCCTGCTGCCGATGGCGATTGCCGGGCTCGGCATCGTGGCCTCGCTGGTGGGCATCCTGCTGGTGCGCGTGCAGGAAGGCGGCAGCGTACAGCGGGCGCTCAATTTTGGCAACACGGCCTCGGTAATCGTGTCGGGTATCTTCTCTTACCTATTGATTAAATGGCTGTTGCCGGCCGGCGACATTACCATTCGCGGCTTCACTTTCGATGCCAACCACGTCTTTCTGGCCGTATTGGTCGGGCTGGGGGTGGGCCTACTGATGAGCCTTATCACTGAGTATTACACGGCAATGGGTAAGCGCCCCGTGCTCAGCATCGTGCAGCAAAGTAGCACCGGCCACGCCACCACCGTTATCGGCGGGCTGGCCGTGGGCATGGAAAGCACCGTGCTGCCCATCCTGGTGCTGGCGGCCGGTATCGTGCTCAGCTTCAAGGCCGCTGGCCTCTACGGCGTAGCCATTGCGGCGGCCGGCATGATGGCTACCACCGCCATGCAGCTCGCCATCGACGCTTTCGGCCCCATCGCCGACAACGCCGGCGGCATCGCCGAAATGAGCGAGCTGCCCAAGGAAGTGCGCGAGCGCACCGACATCCTCGACGCTGTGGGCAACACCACGGCCGCCACCGGCAAAGGCTTCGCCATTGCCTCGGCGGCGCTCACGTCGCTGGCCCTGTTTGCCGCCTTCATGGGCACGGCCCACATCGACGCCATTGATATCTCCAATGCCAACGTGCTGGCTGGCCTGTTCGTAGGGGCCATGATACCGTTCATTTTCTCGGCGCTGGCCATTGCGGCCGTGGGCCGGGCCGCCATGGCAATGGTGCAGGAAGTGCGCCGGCAGTTCCGCGAGATTCCGGGTATTATGGAGGGCACCGGCCGGCCCGAGTACGAGAAGTGCGTGGCCATCAGCACGCAGGCCGCCATCCGCGAAATGCTGCTGCCGGGGGCCATTGCCCTGCTCACGCCCATCGTGGTCGGCTTCGCCTTCGGCCCCGAGGTGCTGGGCGGCACGCTGGCGGGCGTCACGGTGAGCGGCGTGCTCATGGCTATGTTCCAGAGCAACGCCGGCGGGGCCTGGGACAATGCCAAAAAGTCGTTCGAGAAAGGCGTGATGGTCAATGGCAAGATGGAGTTCAAAGGCTCCGACGCCCACAAAGCCAGCGTCACCGGCGACACCGTGGGCGACCCGTTCAAGGATACCAGCGGCCCGAGCATGAACATCCTCATCAAGCTCATGAGCATCGTTTCGCTCGTCATCGCCCCGCACATTGCCCGCGTTGGCGGCGAGCACGGCATGGCCCCCGTGCCCCGCACCGAGTACACCGAGTTGAGCCAGCCCCGCGTGCGCTTCGTGCAATACGTAGCCCCCGCCGCCGAAACCATGCTACGCACCACTTGGCGCTTAATGCGCTAACGCGGCCCCGCTAACCCGTTTTTGGCGAGATGAATTACCGCTAAGTTTCCTCATCTCCGGGGGATGGGCCGCCCGCCTTACCTTTGCACCCCGAAACGGCCGCGCCGGCTGTTGCCTACCTGCATGGGTCTCCCCCTTATAACGCTCCACAACAAGGCTTTCCGGCCTTATCTCTCGGCCGATAAAATCGCGGCTGCCATCGACCAGGTAGCCAGCCGGCTCAATGCCGACTACGCCGGCCGCCGGCCGCTGTTCGTGGTAGTGCTCACGGGCGGCTTCATGTTTGCCGCCGACCTGCTCAAGCGCTTCACCGGCGACTGCGAAATCGTGTTCATCCGCGTGGCTTCGTACGAAGGCACCGGCAGCACCGGCAAGGTGCAGGAAATCATGGGCTTGCGCGAAGACGTACAGGGCCGCGACATCATCCTCGTCGAAGACATCGTGGACACGGGCACCACCCTGCACCACCTGCTGCCCACGCTGCAAGCCAACAACCCGGCTTCTATCGAGATTGCCGCCATGTTCTACAAGCCGGCCAGCCTCCGCTACCCGCTCGTGCTTAACTACATGGCAATGGAGATTCCCAACGACTTTGTAGTGGGCTACGGCCTCGACTATGATGGCCTGGGCCGCAACCTGCCCGACGTGTACGTGGCGGAGTAACCCGCGCTTTTCGTAGTATTTTTTACCAGTTCCCGCCCCAGGCGCCCGCGCCTACTTCTTCTAAAGCCAGCCATGCATAATATCGTCCTCTTCGGCCCGCCCGGCGCGGGCAAAGGCACTCAAAGCCAGAAGCTCATTGCCCAATACAACCTCGTGCATCTGAGCACCGGCGACCTCCTCCGCGCCCAGATTGCCGAAGGGACCGAGCTGGGCCTGAAAGCGAAAAAGCTGATGGACGAAGGCTTGCTCGTGCCCGACGAAGTAGTTATCGGCATGATTGGCAACGCCTTGCAGCGCAACACGCAAGCCGCCGGCTTCATCTTCGACGGCTTCCCGCGCACCACGGCCCAGGCCGAAAGCCTCGACCAGTTGCTGGCTAGCCACCACACCAGCGTGGCCTGCATGATTGCCCTCGAAGTAGGGGAAGAGGAGCTTGTAACGCGCCTGCTAGAGCGCGGCAAAACCAGCGGCCGCCCCGACGACCAGGACGAAACCAAAATCCGCCGCCGCGTAACGGTTTACAATACCGAAACCGCGCAAGTGGCTGGCTACTACGCCGCCCAGCACAAGTTTCACGCCCTCAACGGCATCGGCGAAATCGACACCATCTTTCAGCAAATCTGCACGCTGATTGACCAGCATAAAGCTGCTACCCCCGAAGCGCCCGCCCAGGCCACCCAGGAAGTAAAAGCCTAGCGATAAACGTAGTAAGTCTCAAAAAAGAACGTCATGCTGAGCCTCGCGAAGCATCTCGCGTGCTGCTATTGGGGTCCTGACCTCAGCGGTGCGCGCCAGATGCCTCGGCAAGCTCAGCATGACGTTCTGTTTACTTTATAAATCCCCATTTCCGTGGCTAACAATAACTTCATCGACTACGTCAAAATCACCTGCCGCTCGGGCAAGGGTGGGGCGGGTTCGCACCACTTTTTCCGGGCTAAGGGCCTGCCCAACGGCGGCCCCGACGGCGGCGACGGTGGCCGCGGCGGTCACATCATCCTCGAAGGCAGCTCGCAGCTCTGGACGCTGCTGCACCTGCAATACCGCAAGCACCTCTTCGCCCAGGATGGCGAGGGCGGCGGCCCCAACCTGCGCTCGGGTGCCCAGGGCGAGGATATCGTCATCCAGGTGCCGCTCGGCACCGTGGCCCGCGATGCCGAAACCGGCGAAATGAAGCTGGAGATTACCAAGGATGGCGAGCGCCAAATCCTCACGCCCGGCGGGCGCGGCGGCCTTGGCAACGACCACTTCAAAACCTCCACCAACCAGGCTCCACAGTACGCCCAGCCCGGCGAGCCCGCCATCGAGGAGCAGGTTATCCTGGAGTTGAAGCTGCTGGCCGACGTGGGCCTCGTGGGCTTCCCCAACGCGGGTAAGAGCACGCTGCTCTCCGTAGTGTCGGCCGCCAAGCCCAAGATTGCCGACTATGCCTTCACCACCCTCGTGCCCAACCTGGGCGTGGTGGCCTACCGCGACTTCAAGTCGTTCGTGATGGCCGACATTCCCGGTATCATCGAGGGCGCGGCCGACGGCCGGGGGCTAGGCACCCGCTTCCTGCGCCACATCGAGCGCAACTCCATGCTGCTCTTCATGATAAGCTGCGACAGCAAGGATATCGCCGCCGAATACAAGATATTGCTGGGCGAGTTGGAGCAGTTCAACCCCGACCTGCTGGACAAGAAGCGCCTGCTAGCCATCACCAAATCCGACATGCTAGATGAGGAGCTGGAAGCCGACATCCTGGCCTCGCTCCCCGCCGATTTGCCCCCGACCGTCTTCATCTCCAGCCTCACCAGCAAGAACATTCAGAAGCTGAAGGACATGATTTGGGGGGCGTTGCACGAAGGGTAAGTACTGTTATAACTTTTTAGCATGATTGAGCACCTTCTCACAAAGCTCAAGAAACTCCGCTAAAGACAAGTCATTTTTAGCGGAGTTTGTACGCCAGCCGCAGATAACGAAAGAAGCTTGCTTACTATGTGCTTCTACATGGTCCACTGTTGGCAGTAGGGCAAAACCTTCCTTGTAGCCATGCCCACCGTTTTTTGACTCTTCATTCTTGTAGGTGCTTATTAAATTCCAGTTCAGTTTTTCACCTGTGTAATAGTCAAGCCCTTTAGAATCTTCAACGGCCGTGTGAATAGCATCTTTGTATGCAGGTCTAGAAGCAGACTCGAAAGAGCGTCCTTTATCTCTTCTGAGGTGAGCCTCGGCTTTTCTATCAAGCCAGCGCCCATAGTCTTCTTGGCTAATAGAGTTTCGGAGAAAGGATGGTAGAGGACGTTTTGGGGGCATGAGTGCTGCAAGTAAAAAGCGACAGAGCAAGATAAGAAAGATAATTAATGCTGTGCCAACTTGGCAGCCTCGCCGCCTTTGGCAAACTCCTTGCGCCCGACCCGGTACCCGTATGGGAAAGCCTTTCACTAGCCGATTCCGCCATTTTTTCCAGAAAATGACCGACGATAAACATATGAATCCCGACGACCAGCCCCTGAACGACACCACCGCCGAGCACGCTGCCGGCGAGCAGGATTTTACCGCCGTGGGCGCTACGCCCGAGGCCGGCGCTTCGGAAGGGGCTAGCCGCGCTGAAACCGAGCTGGCCGACCTCAAGGACAAGTACTTGCGCCTGGCTGCCGAGTTTGAAAACTACAAGCGCCGCACCACCAAGGAGCGCGCCGACCTCTTCAAAACCGCCAACCAGGAGCTGATGGTGGCGCTAATCCCCGTGCTCGACGACTTCGACCGCGCCCGGCTGCACACGCAGGGCGTTGCTGACCCGGCCGCGCTCCAAAACGCGCTCGATATCACCTACAGCAAGCTCAACAAAACCTTGCAGCAGAAGGGCCTGACCCCGATGGAGGCCAAGGGCGGCGACTTCGATGCCGAGCTGCACGAGGCCATTACCCAGATTCCGGCTCCCAGCGAGGAGCTGCGTGGCAAGATTGTTGACGAGATTGAAAAAGGCTACTATCTGGGCGACAAGGTTATCCGCCACGCGAAAGTGGTATTAGGTCAATAAGTAAACACCCCCGAACGTCAGGCCGCCGCTAGCACTTTTAGCGATGGCCTGACGTTCGGCTGTGATAATATCTCTGCAAAAATGGCAACCAAGCGCGATTATTACGAAGTATTAGGGATAGCAAAAAATGCGGAAGGCGACGTCATAAAGTCAGCCTACCGCAAGATGGCTATTAAATATCACCCCGATAAAAACCCCGACGACCCTTCGGCGGAGGACAAGTTTAAGGAAGCGGCCGAGGCCTACGAGGTGCTCTCCAACGCCGATAAGCGCGCTCGTTACGACCGCTTCGGTCACCAGGGCATGGGCGGGGCCAGCGGCGGCGGTAGCCCGAACATGGAGGATATCTTCTCGCAGTTCGGCGATATTTTCGGCGGCGGGGGCGGCGGCTTCGAAGGCTTCTTCGGGGGCGGCGGCCGCGGCCAGGGTCGCCGTGTGAAGAAAGGCTCCAACCTGCGCATCAAGCTCAAGCTTGATTTGGAGGAAGTCGCCAATGGCGTCGAGAAGAAAATCAAGGTGAAGCGCTACGTGGCTTGCCCGCCGTGCAGCGGCACCGGCGCCAAAAACGGTACCGAGCTAAAAACCTGCGCCACCTGCCAAGGCAGCGGCCAGACCAAGCGCGTGGTGAATACCATGCTCGGCCAGATGGTGAGCGCCAGCACTTGCCCCACCTGCAACGGCGAGGGCAAAACCATTTCCGCCACCTGCGACGTGTGCAAAGGTGAAGGCCGCCAGCTGAATGAGGAAGTAATTCCTATCAACATCCCGGCCGGCGTAGCCAACGATATGCAGTTGAGCATGAGTGGGAAAGGTAACTTTCCCGAGCGTGGCGGCGTGCCCGGCGACCTGCTCATTCAGATTGAGGAGGAGCCGCACGAATTCCTCAAGCGCGATGGCAACAACATCATGTTTGAGCAGTACATCTCCTTCATGGATGCGGCCTTGGGCGCGAGTTTGGAAGTGCCGACCATCGAAGGCAAAGTGAAAATTAAGGTGGAGCCCGGCACCCAGCCCGGCAAAATCCTGCGCCTGCGCGGTAAGGGTATCAAGGACCTGAACGGCTACGGCCGCGGCGACCAGCTGATTCACCTCAACGTGTGGACACCTAAGAACGTGAGCAGCCAGGAACGCGAAATCCTGGAGAAGCTGCGCGACTCGGATAACTTCACCCCGCACCCCGGCAAAAACGAGAAGGGCTTCTTCGAGAAAGTAAAGGAGTACTTCCAGTAGAAATTCAGAACAGCTTCGCTCAAAGCTGTTTTGGTAAGTAGTAAAGGCCGCTCAGTAGAGCGGCCTTTTTCTTTGGATAGGGGCGGGTAAGTCGGTGCGTATCTGCTGGGATTAAAGGTGTGGCTGCCGGTGTGCAAATTGCCGGGTACGGGCATCGGTAGCGGGTAGGCTTGCGAAAGTTGTGCGCCTTGTTTCGAATATGATGCTGCTAAATAGGATTTTGCTATTTGTTGGGCTGCTGAGCAGTTATTTGGCACCCATAACGGCGCAGCCGCTGGCTTCCCCCAGCGACCCCCTGCTGCCGTACCGACGGGGGACGCTGTGGGGCTATGCCACGCCGGCCCGGCGCTTGGTCATTGCCCCGCAGTACACCTATGCCGAGCGCTTTGACCATGGGCTGGCACGGGTGTGGTGCGGGCGCAAGTGCGGCTTTATTGACACCAGCGGGCGAGAGGTGATACCTGTTCGCTTCGACCGGGCCGGCTATTACCGGCTGGCCTCGCCGCGCCCGCGCGTAGCGTACTCGCCAGAGGTGCCCGGCAACTGGGCCGGTGGGCATGGGCGCATCGTGGTAATGCTGCTCGATAGCCTCAACCAGCCCAAGGAGGCCGCGCCCGATGCCGAACCCGCGCTGCCCCCGTGGTTTGACGAGAGATGGGCCAACCAGGCAGATACCAATAAGTGGGGCCTCTACGACTCGCTGGGGCGGGTGGTGTTGCCCCCTAGCTACTCTTTTTTGACTTGCCGCCCCGACGGCCTGCTGGCCGCCACGCGCATCGCCACCTACTTTTCCGGTAGTCTGCACGAAGGAGAGAATCTTAGTAGCTACCGGAACTACCCGATTTATGAAGAGCAGCTCCTGACCCCCGCCGGTAAGCCGCTGATGCAAGGGAAGGCCTATACTAAACTAGGCGAAATACTGGGTGGGCAGATGCTGGCGTACGTATCAGACTACCCGCAAGGCAACTGGGGAGGAAAGGTGTTAGTAGATACAGCCACCGGGCTAGCCACTGCCAAACGGTACGGGACCTTGCGGCCGCTAGGGGCGGGGTACGGCTTTGCGGCCCAGGTTTTTTACCAGGGCGAGCCTAATAGTATTCCGTACCCGCCAGAAGATGCTGCCTCCGACGAGCACCATATGCAGGTATCGTGGCGCCGCAGTGTGGTGTGGCTGACCCCTACCGGCCAGCCACGCACTGCCCGGCAATACCTGGAGCTACAGCCAACCACGGCCGACCAAGCCATTGCCATGCTGAGTGCCACCGATAGCCTGCCCAACCGGGCGGGGATACTCAGCCTGCGCACCGGCGAGTGGCTTGTTGCGCCGCGCTATCAGGAGATAGTCTACTCCGACGCTGCTACTTACCTGGTGCGGGAGCGGGGGCTTTGGGGGCTGCTAAATGCCAAGGGCCAGTGGCTGGTGCCACCCCGCTATGAAGCCTGGCGCGATTGGAGAAACTACCCGCGGGCTGGCCCACCCTTGCTGCTGCACACGGTGTTGGTGCGGCGCGCGGGCCGCTGGGGCGTGCTCGATGTGCGGGGCCGCGAAGTGGTAGCCCCCACCTATTGGCATCTGCTAGCCGAGCCCGACGGGTATCAGGCGTGCCGCACCGTGCCCCGCGCCTCCGGCCAGTCGGATGGGCTGAGCTGGGGCGTGCTCACCGCCAATGGCCGGGTGCGCGTGCCATTGGTCTACGACCGCATTCAGCGGTGCTCCACCACGCGCGGGCAAGTGCTGCCCAACTGGCAGGCGTGGCAGGCCAACCGCACCGTGCTGCTGAGCCGCACCGGCCGGGTACTGCTGAGCCACCCGGGGCGCAATACATTCAGTAAGTTTTATCGGGGCCGGGCTTTGCTGAACGAAGGTGAATATGATGCCTATTGGGTCCGCAGCTTAGGATTTGTAGTAGTGGGCCCCAGTGGTAAGGCGAGCTGGCAAGAGCCTGGCCCGGCGATAAAGAGTGGGGGCCCCGTTTGGCGTGATACGCAGGGCCGGCTGGTGTGGCGGCGCGAGCAGCGCGCTGAGCTGGGCCGGCTGCCCGGCCCCTACGGCTTGGTGCAGATAGATACAGCAGCTGGCCCTGACCCCAACTATTCCCTGCTGACAGCCGCCGATATCCACCAGCTGACCCCGCTGCGCTACGATGCCATCGACCCCCAGGCCGAGCCGGAAGCCCGAACGATTCCGCCCTACCTGCTAGCGCGGCAGGGCGCGCGCTTGGGGGTGCTCAGTACCACTGGGCGGGTAGTGCTACCCGTGCAGTACGCGGATATCATCTGGCCCGCGCGCCCGCAACAAGTGCAGTGGGTAGTGGGTGAAAATGGGGTATTTTGGGTGTGCCCGCCCGGCGGCACCTACCAGGCAGTGGGCCCGGGTGGGCGCTTACTACGCGACACGGGCTCCCGGGAGCGCCCGCTGCTGCCTTATTACTACGAGGGCGGTTACGGCCTGCTCGCTAACGACGATTGGGACGTTATGGGCTACGTGGATGCGGTAGGCAACCAATTTTTTGAGGAGGTAGCCACGCGGCCCTGACGTTGCGTGCCCTGCCAGGGACCGCCCGCCAGGGCTGGCCACCACGCCAAGGCCCGGTTACTATTAGTGGCCGGGCCATTTTTTTAGGTTCAGCCTGTAATGTTGCGGGCCAGTGGCTGATTAAGTACTGGCCCGGTGGCAATGCCGGCCGCGCCACCCCTTCCCATGTCTCCCGACGCTACTTCCTCCTTCGAGCAGCAACTACGCGACTACCAGCCGCTGGTGCGGCGCGTGTGCCGCCTCTACTGCCAGGACGCCGACGACCGGCAGGATTTGTACCAGGAAATTGTGTTGCAGCTCTGGCGCGCCTGGCCGCGCTACGTGCCCCAGCCCGATGCCAAGCTCAGCACCTGGCTCTACCGCATTGCCCTGAACGTGGCCATCAGCAACCTGCGGCAGCGCACGCGCCGCCCCGCCTCGGTGGGCCTGGAAAGCGACGTAGCCCAGCGCCTGGCGCAGCCCACCGAGGCCAGCGCCTACGAGCCCGAAGAAACCGCCGCTCTCTACCGCGCCATCGACCGGCTCTCGGACGTGGACAAAGCCTTCGTGCTTCTTTACCTGGAAGACCGGCCCTACGACGAAATGGCCGACATCCTGGGCATCACCCAAAATAACGTGCGCGTGAAAATGCACCGCGTGCAGGAGAAGCTGCGCAAACAGCTGGTTCATAGCTAAGCCTTTAATCCCAATTACTTATGGAACTTGACGACCTGCGCCGTCAGTGGCAGCAGCCCCAGCCGGCGACCGACCCGGCCGCCCTGAACCCCGCCGAGCTGCGCCAGCTGCTAGCCCGGCAATCGGGGAGCGTTATCGAGCAGCTGCGCCGCAACGCCCGGATAGAAATGAACATCAACTACGCGCTGCTGCCCGTTTCGCTGCTGGTGGCGGGGCTGGCGCCGGTGCCGTGGGTGCGCCTGTTTGGGGCGTTGCTGACCCTGCTGGCGCTGGTGTGCATCTTCTACTTTCGCCGCAAGCTCGGGCTGCTGCACAGTATGAGTGACCCCGCCGGGGACCTGCGCAGCCACCTGGTGCGCCTCATTACTGGCCTGCGCACCCTCATCCGCTTCTACTACCGCCTCACGCTGGCCACCATTCCGGTAACGGGGCTGCTGCTCGGCATCATGAGCGTAACCAGCGTGTTGAAAGTAGTCACACCTACCAAAATCTGGCTCTTGGCGGGGCTGCTAACCGTGTTGTGCCTCGTCATTTACCTGCCCATTGCCCACACTACCAAGCGGTACCTGCACTGGCTCTACGGCCAGCACCTCGACCGCCTCGAAGGCCAATTGCGCGAGCTGGATGAAGCCGCACCCGCTGGCTAGCCAGCGCGCCGGCTGGCCTGGTCCGGCGGCGTTTTTTACCGCTTGAGTCCGGCAAACTACCGCTCGGGGCACGGCGGTTTGGGCTGGCTGGCCGGTGCCCCTACATTTACGCTACTTCTTTCTTCTTTCACCTTATGCCACAATCTTCTACTTCCCGGCCCATCCTGGAGGCTCGCGACGTGCGCAAGCACTACGCGGCCCACACCGCCCTCGACGGCGTGAGCCTAGCCGTGCCCGAGCAAAGCATTTTTGGCCTGTTGGGGCCTAATGGCGCGGGCAAAACCTCGCTCATCCGCATCATCACCCAGATAACGGGCGCCGACTCGGGCGAAATCCTGTTCAAAGGCGAGCGGCTGAACCCCAGCCATATCGGCCAGATTGGCTACCTGCCCGAAGAGCGGGGCCTCTACAAGAAGATGAAAGTGGGCGAGCAGCTGCTCTACCTGGCCCAACTGCGCGGCCTGAGCCGCGCCGACGCCGTGCAGCGTACCAAAAAGTGGCTCGAACGCTTCGACCTCAAGGTCTGGGCCGAGAAAAACGTGGAAGACCTCAGCAAGGGGATGCAGCAAAAAGTGCAATTCATTGCCACCGTGCTGCACGAGCCCAGCCTCATCATCCTCGATGAGCCGTTCTCCGGCTTCGACCCCATCAACGCCAACCTGCTCAAAGACGAAATTCTGCGGCTGCGGCAGGAGGGCGCGACCATTATCTTCTCGACGCACCGCATGGAGTCGGTGGAGGAGATGTGCGACAGCATCGCCCTCATCAACCGCTCGCGCAAGGTGCTCGACGGGCCGGTCAACGTTATTCGCAATCAGTTCAAAACCAATACGTACGAAGTCGAAGGGCAGGGCCAGCTCATCGTGGTGCACCCCGATTTTGAGGTGGTGGAGCAGAAGGCCCGCGAAAACGACCACTTCTACGCCCGTATTCAACTGCACGCCGGCACCCGGCCCAACGACCTGCTGCGCTTCCTCATCGGGCAGGTGCAGGTGCACGCCTTCCGCGAGCAGATTCCGAGCATCAACGAAATATTTATCCGGCGCGTGCGCGAAACCATGCCCGAGTCACTCGTCGAAGAAACCACCGCCCGCTAGGCCCCCGGCTCCTTACTCTCATGGATAAAATCTGGCTCATTCTCCAGCGCGAATACCTCACCCGCGTTCGCAAAAAAAGCTTCCTGGTGATTTCGCTGCTGGCCCCGCTACTACTGGGCGGTTCTACCATCGCCGTCCGCAAGCTCAACTCGGCCTCCGGCCCCGATATCGTGGCCGTGCACGATGCCAGTGGCCTGCAACTAGCTGAGCACCTAACGGATAGCGAAGACGTGCACTTTGTGCCCGCCGCGCCCGGCCCGCTGGCCACCGCCCAGGCCGCCTTCGAAAAAGCCAAGCCCAAACAGGCCGCGCTGCTCAGCTTTCCGGCTGGCTTTGGCCTCGACAGCACCCAGGGCATCCAGATTCTGGCCAAAGGCAACGTGTCGCTCAACCGCCAGAACAACATCCGCAAGGCCGTCAACAAAGCCGTGGGTGAGCTGAAAATGGCCCGCTCCGGCCTCAAGCAAGAAACTATCGACAACCTCCAGGCCAAGGTAGACCTGACGGCCATCAACCTCGACGAGGTTGGCGGCAAGCGCAACGACGTGGGCACGACCACGGCCATGGCCTATTTTCTGTCCATTCTGGTCTACATGTTCATCTTCATCTACGGCGTGCAGGTGATGCGCGGCGTGAGTGAGGAAAAGGCGAACCGCATCATGGAAGTCATGATTTCGTCGGTAAAGCCTTTTCAGCTCATGATGGGCAAAATCCTGGGTATTGCCGGGGTCGTGCTCACGCAGTTTGCCCTGTGGCTGGTGCTATCCTGGGGCATCACTACTGTGCTGATGCCCATGCTGTTAAAAGACGACAAGCCCGCTACCACGGTGGCGGCTACGCCCAAGGCGACCAGCTCGGCTACGGCCAGTGCTACCGCGCCCGCCGCTAGCCCCGCTGCCACGACAGCCACTTCTGCCACCGCCGAAAAAGACGTAATCGCCCCGCGCCCCGGCCAGCCGTTCAGCATCTGGAGCGTGCTCGAAGGGCTGCCTATTGGCAGCATCATTGGCGGGTTTTTGTTTTATTTTCTGGGTGGCTACCTGTTGTACTCGGCCATGTTTGCCGCCATCGGCTCGGCCGTGGACGACCAGACGGACGCGCAGCAGTTTATGTTTCCGGTGACTATTCCGCTCATTCTGAGCTATATCGTGAGCATCAACGTCATTATTAATGGCGACCCGAACGGCCCGCTGGCCTTCTGGCTCTCCATGATTCCGCTCACTTCGCCCATTGCCATGGTCATGCGCCTGCCCTTCGGCGTGCCCACCTGGCAGCTGCTGCTCTCGGGCGTGCTGCTTATTGCCGGCTTTGTGGGCGTGACGTGGGTGGCCGCCCGCATCTACCGCGTCGGTATTCTCATGTACGGCAAAAAGGTGACTTATAAAGAGTTGTCGAAGTGGATGTTTTATAAAGGCTAGGCTAAGAGCCGGGAAAAAGAACGTCGGGCAGCCCATCGGGAAGCATCTTGGTCGTTTCGTTGGTTATGGTCCAGCGAGGCGGGCGAGCTGCCTGCCGGTGGAACTGCCCGACGTTCTTTTGTGTGCTAATAAGTCAACTGATGCGCTACTTTCTTTTCTGCCTACTGTTGCCGCTGCTGGCCTTTGCGCCGACCGGCGACCGGCCTGCCTACCGCCTGTTCTCCGCCCAGAGCGCGCCCGCTGATTACGACCAGATGCTTACGCAATTGGCGCAGGCCGACGTGGTACTCTTCGGCGAGCAGCACAACGACCCCATCGCGCACTGGCTGGAGCTACAAGTAGCCAAAGATTTATCCCGCCTCAAAGGCCCCGGTAAGCTGGTACTGGGCCTCGAAATGTTTGAGCGCGACGTGCAGCCGTTGGTGGCGGGCTACGCGGCTGGCACCGTGCCCGATTCGGCCTTTGAGCGCCAGAGCCGGCCCTGGCCCAACTATGCCACCGACTACCGCCCGCTGCTGCAATTTGCCCGCCAAGCGCAAGTGGTGGTAGTTGGTACCAATGCCCCGCGCCGCTACGCCCAGCAGGTGACGCGCGGCTCCCTCGCGGCCCTCGACAAGCTGCCCGCCGCCGAAAAAGGCTACCTCGTGCCGCTGCCGCTCAAAGTGGATTTTGACCTGCCTGGCTACAAAAATATGGCGGCTATGTTTGGCGGTGATGCCTCGGCGCACGGGGGCGGTGCCCGCCACGTCATTGAGGCGCAAGCCCTCAAGGATGCCACAATGGCGCACTTCATCCGCGCCAGCCTCGCGCCGGGCCAAACGCTGCTGCACCTCAATGGTTCGTACCACTCTGACCACCACGACGGTATCGTGGCCTACCTGCGCACCCAGACTAAAACGCCCCTGCGCATCAAAACCCTGAGTGTGGTGACCCAAAGCCAGCTTCAGCAGCTGGATAAGGAGAACGTTGACCTGGCCGACTACCTCATCGTGGTGCCGGAAGACATGACCAAAACGTACTAGAAAGCCGGTTTTTTGCGGCTGGCGCGCAGCCGCAGCGAGTTGGTAAGCACCGATACGGAACTGAGCGCCATGGCCCCCGCCGCCAGCATGGGCGAGAGGCGAATGCCCCAGATGGGATATAGCAGGCCCGCCGCAATGGGAATGCCCAGCAGATTATAAACGAAGGCAAAAAACAGGTTTTGCCGGATGGTGCGGATGGTTTGCCGCGACAGGTCGATGGCCGTGACTACGCTGCGCAGGTCGGAGCGCATGAGCGTGATGCCAGCGGCCTCCATAGCCACGTCGGTGCCGCTGCCCATTGCCAGGCCGATGTCGGCCTGGGCCAGCGCCGGGGCATCATTGATGCCATCGCCCACCATTGCTACTGTCCGGCCTTCGGCCTGCAAAAGCTTTACCTGCTGCGCTTTATCCTGGGGCAATACTTCGGCAAAGTAGCGAGTAATCCCCACCTGCGCCGCTACTTTGGCGGCCGTCTGGGCGTTGTCGCCGGTCATCATCACCACATCCAGCCCCATTTGCTGCAACTGCCGGATGGCGGCGGCCGAGGTGTCGCGCACGGTGTCGGCCACGCCGAGCAGGCCAGCAGCCTGGCCAGCTACGGCTACGTACAGCACTGTTTTGGCCTCGGCCAGCAACTGCTCTGCTTGGCTGGCTAGCTCGGGCGAGAGGGTAATATTGTCGTCGGCCAGTAAGCGGCGGTTGCCGATGTGCACGGCTTGACCGTCAACGGTGGCTACTGCTCCCTTTCCTTCGATGGCCCGGAAACCAACCGCCTGCGTGGGCGCATGGGCCGGCTGGCTAGCCTCGGCGTAGCGCACCACGGCTTCGGCCAGTGGGTGCTCGCTCTGGCGCTCCACAGCGGCCAGCAGCGGCAATAAATCGGCTGCGTGGAAGCCGGCTGCTGGGATAAAGTCAGTTACGGCGGGTTCGCCGCGCGTGATGGTGCCAGTTTTGTCCAGCAGGATGGTATCGACCTTATAGGCCTTTTCCAGTGCCTCGGCGTTGCGGATGAGCACGCCTTGCTCGGCGCCTTTGCCGGTGCCCACCATGATGGCCGTGGGTGTAGCCAGCCCCAGCGCGCACGGGCAGGCGATGATGAGCACCGCCACGAAGCTGACCAGCGCCAGCGGCAGCCGGGTAGCCACCGGCGCCAGGTTAAACCACAGCACGAACGTGAGCATGGCGACTCCCACCACCACCGGCACAAAAACGGCGCTCACCTTATCGGCCAGTCGTTGAATGGGGGCGCGGCTGCCCTGCGCGTCCTCCACCAGCTGCACGATTTGGGCCAGCAGCGTATCGGCCCCCACTTTGCCCACGCGGAAGCGGAAGGCACCGGTTTTGTTGAGGGTAGCGCCAAAAACTGGGTCGCCGGGTTTCTTTTCCACGGGTAGGCTTTCGCCGGTGAGCATGGCCTCATCCACGGCCGAGTGGCCGGTTTCGAGTAGGCCATCGGTGGCAATTTTCTCTCCTGGGCGCACGGCTACGAGGTCGCCGGGCCGCACTTGCTCGATGGGCACGTCTACTTCCTGGCCATCGGGCCGCACCACGCGGGCGGTGCGCGCCTGCAAGCCCAGCAGCGCCCGCATGGCAGCCGAAGTCTGGGTTTTAGCCCGCATCTCCAGTACTTTACCTAGTAGAATAAGCGCGATAATAGTAGCCGTGGTGTCGTAGTAAACCTCTGGCATCAAGCCATTGCGCTCAAAAAAGCCGGGCGCCAGCGTAGCCGCCAGGCTGTAGAGAAAGGCCGTGCCCGTGCCAATCGCAATGAGCGTATCCATGTTGGCCGTGCGGTGCCGCAGGCCCTTCCAGGCCGAGGCGTAAAACTCGCGGCCGCTGTACAGCAGCACCGGCAGCGTGAGTAGCAGTAGGCCGTAGTTGAGCCAGCGCGGGTTCAGGTGCGCCATCAGGGCCGGCCACAGCATGCTCATGCTCAAGGCCATGATGACGAGGGCCAGCCCGGCGGCCACGCCAAAGCGTTGCCTTAGCGCGCGGTAGGCAGCGGCTTTCTGGCGGTCGGTTTCGGCCTGGCGGTTGGCGGCGCTGGTATCGGGGGCGCGGTCGGCGACGGCGTAGCCGGCGTTTTCGACGGCGGCGCGCAGGGTGGCGGCGCTGGCCTGGGTGGGCGCGTAGGTAACGGTGGCTTTTTCGGTGGCGTAGTTGACGAGCGCGCTTTGCACGCCGGGCGTGCGAGTCAAGGACTTTTCCACGGCGGCCGCGCAGGCGGCGCAGCTCATGCCCTCAATGTCGAGGGTCGTGGTTTCGGAGGAAGGGAACATTCTAATAACCTATTGAAAATCAATGAAGAGCTCGTTGGTCGCCTCGTGAATAAACGGCGGGAGCTTCTATACAAATAAACGTAAATAACCCACTAGCGGCGGTACGTAATTCGGCGGCAGACTTGCAGTATTACGCGCTGGGCCCGGCATAATCTTGTGCGCAGCGGGCAAAAAAGTATGCCGAAAACGAAGCTAAACTGCGCGAATTTTGTAGTAAAGCCAGCCGCTGGCTCCGCGAGGGCCCGCGCCGCTTTCTGCCATTATAATTCCTCCGAACCATGTCTACCCTTCGCTTCAAAACTACCATCAACTGCGGCGGCTGCATCAAGGCCGTTACGCCTTCGCTCAACAAAGAAGTGGGCGCCAACAACTGGCAGGTCGATACGTCCAACCCCGATAAAATCCTCACCGTCACCTCCGGTCAGGTATCGGTGGCCCAGGTGCTGGCAGCCGTGGAGCAGGCCGGCTTCGAGATTACGCCGCTGAACTAGCGGCTAATTTCTCGGCCCGATATGCACTAAAAAAGCCCGGCTAGCCGGGCTTTTTTAGTGCTGCTAGCAGCAGTTAATCTTCTGAGTCGTCGCGCTTGAGCTTTTGGAGCGCGCCGGTTAGCTCCTGACGGAGCTGCTTGCCCGAATCAGGTGGCAGCTGCTCACCGATTTTGTACTGCTTTTGCAGGCGGTCCCACTCTTCGATGGGAATAAAGACCCCGGTGATATTGCCCTTGGCGTCGGATAAGTATTTGATGTCCATGACAATAATTGGCAATAAGACGGGAGAGAAGGCCAGCGAATTATGCCGAGAACGACGAGCCGCAGCCGCAGGTGCTCTTGGCCTGGGGGTTGTTGAAGGTGAAGCCGCGGGCGTTGAGGCCGTCCTGAAAGTCGACTTCCATGCCCAGCACGTACATGGCGTGCTTTTTATCCATGATGAGCTGCACGCCGTCGAGGTCGTACACTTCGTCCTGTTCTTTGGCCTTGTCGAAGCCCAGCAGGTAGCTCATGCCCGAGCAGCCGCCGCCCTGCACGCCAATGCGCAAGCCGTAGTCGGCGGGCACGCTTTTCTCCTGAATGATATTTTTAACCTCAACTAACGCGCGGGAAGTGAGGCCGATAGGCGGCGCCTGCGTGGTGGTAGCCATAATAGGTTCGAGTTTAGAATGAATGTAGATAAGACAAATATACGCTGCCCGGCGGGTGGCCCGCGCATCCTAAACAGGCGAGGGCGGGCGGCGGTTCACGGCGTAAATTTGCCAGCAGTACAAACAACGCGCCACGGGCAGGTAGCCCTGCTTTGGCCAGCCTTTTCCTCCGATGGATACGACCACTTATTTCTTCGACCTGCTCAAGACGATTCTGCCCGCGCTCATTGTGGCGGGAGCCATTTTTCTGCTCTTTCGCCAGTACCTGGAGAAGGAGCAGCAGCGCCGCCTCATCGAGCTGCGGCTCGATAGCAGCAAGACCACGCTGCCGCTGCGCCTGCAAGCCTACGAGCGCGTGACGCTGCTGCTGGAGCGCATTTCGCCCAGCAATATCCTAGTGCGCCTGAGTAGCGCCGGCCAGAACGCGGCCGAGTATCACCGGCTGTTGCAGCAGGAAATCCGGAGCGAGTTTGAGCATAATTATTCGCAGCAGCTCTACATGAGCCCCGAGGCCTGGGCCCAGGTAAAGCAGGCCAAGGAAGACGTGCTGACGATGATAAACCGCGCCTTCCACGGCCTCCAAAACCCCACCCAGCTGCGCGGTACCGAGCTGGCCAAGCGCATCTTGGAAGGGCTCATGACCGATGCCGCCGACCCCACCGCCCAGGCGCTGGCCGTGGTGAAGCGCGAGGCAATGGGGCTTTTTTAAGCGGCGCCGATAACCCGCCAGCCTGTCAAGTGGTTAGAGCTAGCGATGACTAAAAAACGAATTGCCGTAGATATGGACGAGGTAATGGCCGACTCCATTGCCCGGTTTCAGGAGTGGTACGGCCGCGATTTTCAACTGGAACTGACGCGGGACGCCCTGCGCGGCAAAAGCCCCTACGAAGTGGTGGCGCCCGAGCATCAGCCGGCCCTGCGCGCCTACCCCAACGCCGAGGGCTTCTTCCGCGACCTGCCGGTGATTGCCGACAGCCAGCGCGTGCTGCAAGAGCTAGCCGGTAAATACGAGGTTTTTATTGCCACGGCGGCAATGGAGTTTCCCAATTCCTTTTTAGATAAGTATCAGTGGCTGCAACGGCATTTCCCGTTTCTGCACTGGCGCAACTTCGTGTTTTGCGGCGATAAGAGCATATTGAATGCCGATTATCTCATCGACGACAACGCCTATAATTTCGACGGCTTCCGGGGCGAAGGTTTGCTTTTCGATGCGCCGCACAATGCCCTCGAAACCCGCTACCGCCGCGTGCATAGCTGGCAGGAAATAGCCGGCATTTTGCTGTAAATCAAGGTGCTGTTTTAAAAAGGAACGTCATGCTTCGGCAAGCTCAGCATGACGTTCCTTTTAGTTAGAAGAGCCGCTCTGGCTAGCGCAGTTGCCGGGCGGCTAGCGCGGCGCGCTCGTAGCACTGCTCGTAGAGCGGCACGATGTTGCCGACAGCAAACTCCTCGGCGCGGGCGCGGGCGGCGGCTTTGAAGCGCGGCAGATTTTCGTCGTCGAGCACGTAGAGGGCATTTTTGACCATGTCGTCCACGTCGCCGATGTTGCTGAGCATCCCGCTCACGTTGTGCACGTTGAGCTCGGGAATGCCGCCGGCGTTGGTGCTCACCACGGGCACTTCGCAGGCCATAGCCTCCAGAGCGGCGAGGCCGAAGCTCTCGTTTTCGGAGGGCATCAGGAACAAGTCGCTCACGCTGAGCACTTCCTCCACGGCTTCGAGCTTGCCCAGGAAGCGCACGTCGCGCTGGCAGTCGAGCTCGCGGGCCAGCTTTTCCATGCGCGTGCGGTCGGGGCCGTCGCCCACGAGCAGCAGCTTGGCCGGGATAATCTGGCGCACGCCGGCAAAGATGCGCAACACGTCTTCGACCCGCTTTACCGAGCGAAAATTGCTGGTGTGCAGCAGGATTTTCTCGCCGTCGGGCGCGATGGCCGTGCGGAAGTGGTTCTTCTCCTGCTTCTTGAAGCGGTGCAGGTCGATGAAGTTAGGGATAACCTCAATCTTGTGCTCGACCGGGAAATACTCGTAAGTCTCGCGGCGCAGGTCGGCCGATACGGCCGTGACACCGTCGCTCTCGTTGATGCTGAACGTCACCACCGGCTCGTAGCTGGCGTCCTTGCCCACGAGCGTGATATCGGTGCCGTGCAGCGTCGTCACTACCGGCGCCGCGATGCCGCGCGAGCGCAGAATCTGCTTGGCCAGGTACGCCGCCGAGGCGTGCGGAATGGCGTAGTGAACGTGCAGCACGTCGAGCTTTTCGTTCTGCACAATATCCACCATCTTGCTGGCCAGCGCCGACTCGTAGGGGGGAAACTGGAAGAGCGGGTACGTGGGCACGTACACCTCGTGGTAGAAGACGTTCTCGTTAAAGAAATCGAGCCGCACCGGCTGGCTGTAGGTGATAAAATGGACCTTGTGGCCGCGCTGGGCCAGGGCCTTGCCCAGCTCGGTGGCTACCACGCCGGAGCCGCCAAAAGTGGGGTAACAAACAATGCCGATGTTCATGAAAAAGATAGAGTAGGCGAGGGGCTAACCGGAATACGCGGCGGATGTTGGCGGCAACCCCCGCCAAGTAGCCCCGACTTTACGCCGTGCCCACCGCTGAGGCTGCGCCAAGCCCCGGCGTAGCTTTGGCTACGCACTTTCGTATTGATTTCCTAATGAAGCATTTTTTACTGTTGGGTTGCCTGGCGGCTGGGCTAGCCACGCCGGTACTGGCCCAGCCCACGCGGGCAAACTCTCCGCAGGCGAGCACCCGCAACTCGGCCCCGCTGGCCGCGCTCTTCACCAACTACTGGGAAGAGCAAGCGCGCCTCTACCCGCTGCAAGCCACCAGCCAGGGCGATAATCGCTACAACGACCAGCTGCCCAACTCCGGCACCCGCGCCTTCCGCCAGCGCCAGCGCAGCTTGTATGAGCGCTACCGCGACCAGCTGGCCCGCATTGACCGCCGCCGGCTGGGCGCGGCCGACCAGACGAGCTATGACGTGTTTCAGTACGAGATGACGACCCGCCTCAAGGGCCTCGACCAGCCGACCTGGACCATGCCGTTTACGCAGTTTAGCGGGCTGCCCATCGAGCTGGCGCAGCTTGGCGCGGGCTCTGGCGCGCAGCCCTTCAAAACGGTGCAGGACTACGACAACTGGCTAACCCGCGTGCGCCAGTTTCCGGTCTGGGCCGATACAGCGGTGGCCGATTTTCGGCACGGTATGCGCACCGGGGTGGTGCTGCCCAAGGTATTGGTGCAGAAAATGATACCACAGCTGGAGGCACTGGCCGTGGCTGAGCCCGAACAGAGCATTTTCTACGGCCCCATCAAGCAGCTGCCAGCCACGTTTTCGGCCGCCGACAAGCAGCGGCTGACTACCGCCTACGGCGCGGCCATTCGCGGCGAGCTGGTGCCCACGTACCGCAAGCTGGCGGCTTTCCTGCGCGATGAGTATTTGCCCGTGGCCCGCACCAGCACCGGCATCGCGGCCGTGCCCGGTGGGGCCGATATGTACGCCTACGCCGTGAGCTACTGGACCACCACTACGCGCACGCCCGACGAAATCTACCAGACCGGCCAGGCCGAAGTAGCCCGCATCAAGGCCGAGATGGAGAAAGTACGCCAGCAGTTGGCCTACTCTGGCACGCTGGCCGAGCTGCTGGCCTCGCTGAGCACCGACCCTAAATTCCGGCCCTACAAAACGCCTGAAGACGTGCTCAACGGCTTCCGCGCCATTCAGGGCCGTGTGACGCCGGGGCTGCCGCGCCTGTTTGGGCGGATGCCCAAAACGGCGTTCGAGATTCGGCAGACGGAGGCATTCCGCGCCGCCTCGGCCAGCGCACAGTACAACCGCGCCTCGGCCGACGGCTCGCGGCCGGGCATTTTCTACGTGCCCATTCTCGACGCCACCAAGTTTAAGACGCCGGGCATGGAGTCGCTGTTTTTGCACGAGGCCATTCCGGGCCACCACTTCCAGGTGTCGTTGCAGCAGGAGAATACGGCGTTGCCCAAGTTCCAGCGGTTTGCCTTCTACTCGGCCTTCAGCGAGGGCTGGGCGCTCTACACCGAGAGTCTGGGCAAGGAGCTGGGCATGTACACCGACCCCTACCAGTACCTGGGCGCGCTGAGCGCCGAGATGCACCGCGCCATTCGCCTCGTGGTGGATGTGGGCATGCACGCCAAGGGCCTCACCCGCGAGCAGGCCATTCAGTATATGCTTGATAACGAGGCCACCACCGAGCAGAGCGCCACCGCCGAAATCGAGCGCTACATGGCCTGGCCCGGCCAGGCGCTGGCCTACAAAACCGGCCAGCTCAAAATTCGCGAGTTGCGCACGCGCTACGAAAAGCAGCTGGGTGCGAAGTTCTCGCTCAAGTCCTTCCACGACGAGCTACTGCTCGACGGGGCCATGCCGCTGGCCGTATTGGAGCAGCGTATGGATGCCTGGGCCGCCCGGCAGAAATAAACAGAAATAAAAGGTTAGTTAAAAAAGGGCGGTCATGCTGAGCTTGCCGAAGCATCTTGCTCGCATCGTTGGGTGAGTACCCTGGCGATGTGAGTAAGATGCTTCAACAAGCTCAGCATGACCGCCTTTGGAAGATTTAGCAGTCATTCTTTTAGCACGAATTTCATGAAACACAACCTTCCCCTCATCGCCGCGCTCGCGCTGGCCCTGCCGCTGGCCAGCCAGGCCCAGCAAAAAATCAAAACCAAGGTCAAAACGACCAGCGGCTCCACCGCCAGCGCCGAAAGCGCTATCCGCGAAGCGGACATCAAGCGCGACGTATTTGCCTTGGCCGGCGACCACTACCGGGGCCGCGAGGCCGGCACGCTCGACGAGCTGAAAGCCTCGGTGTGGCTGGCCGACCAGATGCGGGCCATCGGCGCGCTGCCCGCTGGCGACGATGGCACGTACTTCCAATGGTTTACGATGCAGCGCACGCGCCTCACCAAGGGCAGCACGCTCACCATCGGCAGCCACGCGCTGAAAGTGAACCACGACGCCATCCTCTTCGCCCCAGTCACGACCAGCGTGAACGCGCCGCTGGTGTGGGTGGGCAATGCGACGCCCGCCGAGCTGGCTAAGGTCGATGTGAAGGGCAAGGCCGTGGCCATGCAGTTTGGCGGCGAGGTAACGCCCGGCCTGAGCTTCCGGCGCTACCAGATGGCGACCATGCGCGACCGCTCGGCCGAGCTGATGAAGGCTGGCGCCGTAGCCGTGGTGATTGTGGGCGACGCCCGCGCCCAGGCCGTATTTGAGCACTGGGGCCACACCTACGAGCGCGGCCGCTACGGCCTGCCCGGCGACCCCAACGTGAAAATGGCCACCGGCGCGCCCACCATCTGGCTGCCCGCCAGCGCCGCTGGCTGGGCCCAGCAGCCCGGCCAGCAGTTTGTGGCCAACCTCCAGCTTGAAAGTTTCGGCTACCCGTCGGTGAACATCGTGGCCAAAATTCCCGGCACCGATATCCAGCTCAAGGCTCAGAACGTACTTTTTAGCACCCACCAGGACCACGACGGCGTGCGCGAGGCCGTGGCCGGCGACTCCATCTACAACGGGGCCGATGACAACGCCACCGGCTGCGCGGCGCTGCTGGCCCTCATGCGCGCCTTCAAGCAGAAGCCGTCGCGGCGCACGGCGCTGTTCGTGTACCACGGGGCCGAGGAGCGCGGCCTCATCGGGTCGCGCTACTACTCGGCCAACCCCACGGTGCCGCAGGCGTCTATCGTGGCCGTGCTCAATGCCGAGATGATGGGCCGCAATTCGCCCGACAGCGCCGCGCTGCTCGGCCGCCAGCGCCCGCATCGCAACTCCAGCGAGCTGGTTGATATGGCGCTGGCCGCCAACCTGGCCGGCCCCAAGTTCAAGCTCGATACGCTTTGGGACCGTGCCGACCACCCCGAGGGCTGGTATTTCCGCTCCGACCACCTGCCGTACGCGCGCCTGGGCATCCCGTCGGTGATGTACACTTCGGTGCTGCATCCCGACTACCACACCCCCCGCGACGAGCCCCAGCGCATCGACTATCCCAAGCTCACCAACATGACGCGCTGGATGTATCTCACCGGCTGGGCCGTGGCCAACCGCCCCGCGCCCCCCGCCCGCGACCCCGGCTTCAAGCTGGAGCGCTAGGAAAAATTGACTCCGTGTGCTGCCAATTTGCCAGGTGGTGTACACAGTTGCCAACCAGGATGTTGTCAGTGCGAGCGTAGCGCGGCAATCGCCCCCGCGTGACACCCGAACGATGTCACGCGGGGGCGATTGCCGCGTTGCGCTCGCACTGACAGATTTTAAGCTTAAACCACTCTTCGAATGAAAACAAGCATACTAGCGCTGCTGCTGCTGGCTAGCCTCCGGCAACTGGCAGCCCTGGCTCAAACGGCCCCGCCCGTAACCGCGCCGCTCGATGTGGCGGCGCTCGATGCCACCGTGGCCCGCACCCTCAAGGCTTTCGACGTGCCCGGCATTGCGGTGGCGGTGGTGAAAGACGGGCAGGTAGTCGTGGCCAAGGGCTACGGCGTGCGCTCGCTGGCCACCAAGGCGCCGGTCGATGCCAACACGCTCTTCGGCATTGCCTCCAATACCAAAGCCTTTACCACTGCGGCGCTGGGCCTGCTGGTAGAGGAGGGCAAGCTGCAATGGGACGACAAGGTGACCAAGTATATCCCCGAGTTTCAGATGTATGACCCCTACGCGACGGCCGAGTTTACGGTGCGCGACCTGCTGTGTCACCGCAGCGGCCTGGGGCTGGGCGCCGGCGACCTGATGCAGTTTCCGGACTCGGCCGACTTTACGGCGGCCGATGTCATCCACAGTCTGCGCTATTTCAAGCCGGTGTCGTCGTTTCGCAGCAAATTCGATTACGATAACAGCCTCTACATCGTGGCCGGCGAAGTAGTGGCGCGGGTGAGTGGCCAGTCCTGGAACACGTTTGTGGAAACCCGCCTGCTCCGGCCGCTGGGCATGAGCCGGAGCGCAACCGTGTACGCCCGCCTGCCCGACCCCAGCAACGTGATTGACGGCCACGGGCCAGTCGATGGCAAAGTGCAGGTAATCAGGCGCGATATGAATACGCTGCTCGGCCCGGCCGGCGGCATCTACAGCAGCGTGAACGACCTCAGCAAGTGGGCCCTGATGCTGCTCGGCGGCCCCGGCGCCCCGGCGCCGCTCCTGAAGCCAGCCACGCTGCAAGAGGTGTGGACGCCGCAGACCATTTTGCCCGTCAGCCCGGCGCCTTCGCCCTACAACACGCACTTCGCCGCCTACGGGCTAGGGTGGTTTTTGCGCGATGTGCGCGGCTACAAGGAAGCAGCGCATACCGGCGGCGAAATCGGCATGGTCACCGAAGTAAAGCTGCTGCCGGAGTTGCACCTGGGTATCATCGTGCTCACCAACCAGGAAAATGGCGCGGCCTTTTCGGCGATTTCCAACACTATCGAGGACCATTACCTGGGCGTGACCGGGCTGGACCGGGTGCAAATGCTGGTAGACCGCCAGAAAGCGCGCAACACCGGGGCCGACAAAGCCACCGCCGCAGTGTGGCAGCAAGTGGCCGCCGCCCAAAAAGCCGCCGGCAAACACCCCGATTTTGGCGCCTTCGTGGGCCGCTACCACGACGCCTGGCTCGGCGACGTCAACCTGTATAAGCAGAACAATCAGCTGTGGATGAAAGCAGTGCGCGCCCCGCGCCTGGTGGGCCAGCTGCTGCCTTACACCGGCAATACCTACGTGGTGCGCTGGAAAGCCCGCAGTATGAACGCCGACGCCTTTGCAGATTTTACCCTCGACAAGCAAGGCCGGGCCGCCAGCATCAAGATGAAGCCCGTATCGGACCTCACCGATTTCAGCTACGATTTCCAGGACCTCGACTTGCAGCGCGTGCCGGAAACCGCCGCGCAATAAAGGCTATTCCTACCGTAGCAAGGGCTGGCCAGTAGCAATAGCTTGGCAGGTATCAAACGGCAGGCCAGCCCGGTATTCATCGGGCGGGCCTGCCGTTTTTACTATTTTTGCGGCCTGGCTTGCAGCGCCAGGGTAGTTTTTTGCGTTAGTAGTTGGCGTGGCCTCTGCTCAAAAAAATAGCCTTAGCGCTTCACCAACGCTCCATTTCAGTTTTTCTGGTTGAAAAAGATTATTGGTTTTCCCCGCGTGGCGCTGGCTGCGCTGCTAGCCCTCAGCTGCTCGGCCAGCCTGGCCCAGGCGCCGCTGCCCATGCCCCGCAACCTGCGCGCCACCTACGATAAAGGCACGCGCGCGCCTACCGGCCAGCCCGGCCCTAGATATTGGCAAAACGCCGCCGACTACACCATCAAGGTCAACTTCGACCCCGCCACGCGCCTGTTGGTGGGCACGGTGCACATCGCCTATCAAAACAACAGCCCCGATTCGCTGCGCCAACTCTGGTTCAAGCTCTACCCCAACCTGTACCAAAAGGGCGCGCCCCGCTCGGGCAAGTTTGCGGCTGAGGATTTGAGCGATGGCGTTAAAATTGAGCAGCTCAGCATCAATGGCCAGGTTATCGACCCCAGCCAGCTCCAGATTGACAACACCAACATGACCGTGCCGCTGCGCCGCGCCATCGGCGCGAAGCAGACGGCGCAGGTGGACGTGACGTACTCCTACACGCTCAACAAGGGCTCGCATCAGCGCACGGGCGAGGTGGCGCCGGGGGCCGATTTTGTGGCGTATTTCTTCCCGCGCATCGCTGTCTACGACGATATTGATGGCTGGAATCGCATTGCCTACACCGGTGGGCCGGAGTTTTACAACGACTTCTGCCACTTTGCGGCCGACATCACGGTGCCGCGCAACTTCCTGGTCTGGGCCACCGGCGACCTCACCAACGCCGAGCAAGTCCTCACCAAAAAATACCTGACCCGCCTGCGCGCTGCCGAAAAAAAGGACGGTATTACGAGCATTATCGACAGCACCGAGGCTAAGTTGCACGACGCCACCGCGCCGAATGCCACCAACACCTGGCACTTCGACGCCCGCGATGTCACCGACTTTGCCTTTGCTACCGCCGACCACTACGTGTGGGAGGCCACCAGCCTCGTAGTGGACCCCGCCACCAAGCGCCGCACCCGCGTCGATGCCGTGTACAGCGCCCGGCACGACGACTTTAGGGAAGTGGCCCAATTTGGCCGCAAAACGGTGGATGCCATGAGCTACACCTTTCCCAAGTGGCCCTTCCCCTACAGCCACGAAACGGTGTTCGACGGCCTCGACCAGATGGAGTACCCCATGATGGTCAACGACAACCCCACCCGCACCCGCGAGGACGCCATCACGCTCACCGACCACGAGATTTTTCACACGATGTTCCCGTTCTACATGGGCATCAACGAAACGAAATATGGCTGGATGGACGAGGGCTGGGCCACCATCGGCGAGTGGCTCATCTCGCCCCTCATCCAGCCCGGCTTGGTTGATGACTACGGCATGGTGCCCTACGCCCGCGCCGCCGCCACTGAAGATGACCTGCCCATCGTGACGCTCACCACCCAGCAAACCGGCACGCCGTTCTTCCTCAACTCGTACCCCAAGCCGGGGCTGGGCTACCTCTACGTGAAGGATATGCTGGGTGATGAGCTGTTTACCAAGGCGCTGCACCACTACATCCGCACCTGGCACGGCAAGCACCCCATGCCCTACGATTTCTTCTACTCGATGAACGCCGGGGCGGGCCAGAACCTCGATTGGTTCTGGCAGCGCTGGTTTTTCGACGGCGGCTACCCTGATATGGCCATCACGAGCGTAGTGCGCCCCGCCGACAAGCCCGCCCAGATAACCGTGACCGCCAAAGGCAGCAAGCCCCAGCCCGTGGACCTAACCGTAACCTTCGACAACGGCGCGGAGGAGAAAATCCACCGCACCATCGCCGTGTGGGAGCACGGCGAAAAGAGCGTAACCGTGCCCGTCCGCAACGGGCGCACCATCAAAAAAGTGACCCTCGGCAGCCTCTATACCCCCGACAGCTACCCCGCCGACAACGTGTGGACGGCTGCGCAGTAAGTGTAAGTTAACCTCCAATAAAAAGCCCCGGCTTAGCAGTAATACTTGCTAAGCCGGGGCTTTTTATTGGAAGCTGGCTAACCCTTCGGACTCTTGCCCTCCATCGCCTTGTAAATCACCTCCTGTATCCGCGTGCGGATGTTGTAGGTCCGCAGCTTGATGTTGCCCGCGTCGGGGTACACGCGGTTGGAGAGGAAGACGTAGAGAATCTGGTTGTCGGGGTCGAGCCACACGCAGGTGCCCGTGAAGCCGGTGTGGCCGAAGGTGCTGGCCGGGGCTAGCCGGCTGGTGGGGCCTTCGGGCTTGGTGGGGTCGCCACGGTCCCAGCCCAGGCCGCGCTTGTTGCCGGCCACCTGTGGGCGCGAAAACTCGCTCACCACCGAGTTCTGGAAGTACATGTTGCCGCCGTAGCGGCCGTTTTGCAGATTCATCTGCATGAGCACGGCCAGGTCGTTGGCAGTGGCGAAGAGGCCGGCGTGGCCGCCCACGCCGCCCACGAGCGCGGCTGTCTGGTCGTGCACGGTGCCTTGCAGCTGCTCGTGGCGGTAATAGGTATCGTTTTCGGTGGGCGCGATGCAGCTCTTGGGAAAGCGCGTGAGCGGGTTGTAGGTCATCGTGGCCAACCCCAGCGGCTTGTAGAATTCCTTGGGCAAGAATTCTTCCAGCGGTTGGCGCAATATCTTCTCACACAGACGCTTCATGATGATGAAGCTGAGGTCGGAATACTCTACCGGGTACTTATTCTTCACCTTTGGCAGCAGCCCCGAGCGCAGCGTCCAGACCCACACCGAGTCGTCGGCCGTTTTGAGGGAGTATTCGCCGGGGGCTACTTCATTGGGGAAGTCGTCGGTACGTAGCGGCGCGTAGTAGGCCGGTTTCAGCGTGCCATTGGTCACGGTGCGCTCCCAGGTGGGGATGCCGGGCTTGAGGCCCGCCTGGTGCAACAGCACGTCGCGCACGGTCATGTCGCGCTTGTTGGTGCGCTGCATCTCGGGTAGGTAGGTAGCTACTTTCTCATCAAGGTTCAGGCGGCCCTGGTCCTTCAAGTACATCACGGCCTGTAAGGTGCCAGCCACTTTCGTCACCGAAGCCAGGTCGTAGAGCGTGCTGTTAGTCACCGGCTGGCTCTGGTCGTAGGTGCCATAGCCGTAGCTCTGGTCAAATACCACCGTGCCGTTTTTAGCAATGAGCACCTGGCAGCCGGGCGTGGCGGCGGTCACAATGCTTTCGAGGGCAATGTGGTCAATTTGGGCCATTATTTTCGAATCGAGGCCCTCGCGTTCGGGAACACCGTAGCGCAAGCGGTGCAGGTCAGCGGTGGCCAGCCCGGTACCCGCCTTCAGCGTTTCCGACACCGTTACAGGCAGCTTGCCCCGCGCCGGCAGCGCGCCGAATAGCACCTGCGGCACCACGAGCTGCGCCGCGTAGTGGTCCTCGTAGCCGCACACCAAGGTGCGGGCACCTTCTAAGTACTTGAGGCCATAGGCATTGCCCATTGCCACCACTACCGTTTTGCGGCGCTTATCGGCCTCCAGGCTTTTGAGAAATTTCAGCGCGCCGTCGCCTAGGCCGTAGTTGTGGCCAGGTGTGTTGTTCATCTGGTGGAGGCTCACCACCACTACGTTAGCATCGCCGAGGCGCGCTTGAATGCGGGCGAACGTAGAGTCGGGCGCATAGCGGTCGGGCACGGCGTACACCGGGCCGGGCTGGTACTTATTGAAAATCGTGGCGTACGGCCCCTCCGGCTGGGTGCCGATGGTGATGGCCGCAATGCGCAACGTATCGAGCCGCTGGAAGGGGAGGAGCTTGTCCTCGTTCTTCGCCACCGTCACGGCGTGCTCAAAAATCGTCTGGGCCAGCACCCGCGACTCCGGTAGGTTTAGGCTGTCGCGCAGCGTCAACGCATTGGCCGGCTTATACTTATTAAGGCCCGCCCAGTACTTAGCCCGCAGGATTTTCTTAACCCGCGTATCAAGGTCGGCCTGGTTCAAATGGCCCGCTACCACCGCATCCTTGATGCGGGTGAGGGCGGCCGGCACGTCTTCTGAAAACAGCAGTACGTCGTTACCAGCGGCTAGCGCCATTGCGTCCAATTCGCCCGCTTTGTATAGCTTGCTCACGCTACGCATGTTTAGCGCATCCGTGAAAATCAGGCCCTTAAAGCCCATGCGGTCTTGCAGCAGGCCCGTCACCAGCGCCTTCGAAAGCGTGGTCGTCTTGGCATTCGTCGTGTCAAACAGCGGCATGTAGAGGTGGGCCACCATCACGCCCAGCGCGCCCGCCTCAAACGACTTCTGGAACGGCACCAAATCCACTTTTTCCAGCCGGGCCAGGTCGGTATTGATAACCGGCAGGGCCACGTGCGAGTCGGTATCGGTATCGCCGTGCCCGGGAAAGTGCTTGGCTACGGCAATCACCCGCTGGCCTTGCAAGCCGTTGATATACTGCACGCCCAGCGCCGCCACGCGGTCGGCATTCTCGCCGAAGGAGCGGTTGCCAATCACCGGGTTGCCAGGGTTGGAGTTCACATCCACTACCGGCGCGAAGTTGATGTGCACGCCCAGTGCCCGCAGCTTGCGGGCCAGGTCGCGGCCCATCTGGAACACGAGCTTGTCGTCGTCCATCGCGCCCAAGGTCATTTGCTTGGCAAAATGCGAGGTCGAGTCGAGGCGCATGTCGAGGCCCCACTCGGCATCGGTGGCGATGAGCAGCGGCACCTTGGCGGCCGCCTGCAAGCGGTTGGTCATGATAACCTGGCGCTTGGGGCCGCCCTGCAAGAACATGACGCCGCCGATGCCTTGGTTGCGCACGAGCCGCTCGATGCGGTCGGCGTGGGCTTTTTCCCTGTTAGAATAGGCCGCCACCATGAAAAACTGGCCCAGCCGCTGGTCGGGCGTGAGGGCGTTAAACACGCTGTCAACCCACTGCTGCTCGGCGGGGCCAGTGGGTAGGGGGTCGGGCAGGGGTTTGCGGGGTTCCGAAAAACCTAGCAGCAACCCGGCGACCCCCAGCAGCAACCCCAGAAACAGAAACCGGAAATCGACGCGCATCAGCCCAGGGCGGGAAGTTTTAGAGGTAGAAAAGGCGGTCCGGCCGGCCTACTTTTGCCGGTGGACGCGGTCGGAACCCCCGGCTGCCTGCGGCGGTTCCGTAAGGAGCCGAACCACTTGGCAGCCGAAAAGAAGTCCGGCCGCTTGCCCAAATTGGCCGCAAAGGTAGGCACCAAGCCCGCAGCCGCAGATGAAAAACGTCTGGGCTGCTGATTGATTACCCGCTTTTACCGGCCAGCCCCAGCACCGCCAGCGGCTTGCTCACGACCCCTATGCCCGACATCATCCAACTTCTGCCTGAGTACCTCGCCAACCAGATTGCGGCGGGTGAGGTGGTGCAGCGCCCCGCCTCGGTAGTCAAAGAACTGCTCGAAAACGCCGTGGATGCCGGCGCCACGAGCGTGCAACTGATTGTAAAGGAAGCCGGTAAGCAGCTCGTGCAGGTCGTGGACGATGGCGCGGGCATGTCGCCCACCGACGCCCGCATGAGCCTGGAGCGCCACGCCACCAGCAAAATCCGCTCGACTGAAGACCTGTTTCGCATCCGCACGCTGGGCTTTCGGGGCGAGGCGCTGGCCAGCATCGCGGCCGTGGCGCAGGTCGAAATCCGCACCAAGCAGCGCGGCCAGGAAACCGGCTCGTTGCTGCTCGTAGAAGGCTCGCAGGTGACCAGCCAGGCGCCCACCGCCTGCCCCGACGGCACCAGCATCTCGGTCAAAAACCTGTTTTTCAACGTGCCCGCCCGGCGCAATTTTCTGAAAAGCAACGCGGTGGAGATGCGCCATATCCTGGACGAGTTTCAGCATATCGCGCTGGCTAACCCCCAGATTGCCTTTTCTTTATACCAGAATGACCTCGAAGTATTTGGCCTGCCCGCTGGCAAACTGAGCCAGCGTATTGTGTCGCTGCTGGGCAATAACTACAAGGAGCAGCTGGCGGGCTGCGAGGAGGTGACGCCCTTCATCACGGTGAAGGGTTACATCGGCAAGCCTGAGTCGGCGAAGAAAAGCCGGGGCGACCAGTTTTTCTTCGTCAACAACCGCTTTATCCGCTCGGCCTACCTCAACCACGCCGTGCTGGCCGCCTACGAGGGCCTGCTGGCCCGCGACACGCACCCGTTCTACGTGCTGTTTTTGGAGCTGGACCCCAAGGCCATCGACATCAACGTGCACCCCACCAAGACGGAGATAAAATTTGAGGACGAGAAAACGGTGTACGCCGTGGTGCGCGCCGCCGTGCGGCAGGCACTGGGCCTGCACAGCCTCACGCCTTCGCTCGACTTCGACGGCGACGTGAATTTTGCACCCATCCGCCCTCTCCGCACCTCCACGAGCGCCAATTCCTTCGGTGGCGAAGGGGCCGCGCTGCCCACGCCCACCCGCGCCGTTGAGTTCAATCCCGATGCGCTGGCCGCCTCCGTTTCGGCCGCTGCGCGCGGCAGCAAGCGCGGTACCGATGAGCGTGCTGCCCCACCGCGCCCCACCGAGCAGGCCAAGCGCGACCTCGAAGCCTTCTACCGCGAGCTGGGCCAGCCGGTGCGCCCCGCCACCGAGGAGGCTACCCCGGCTGCGGCTGGCACGGTAGTGCCGCCGCCCGCGCCGCTCCCCGAACTTCCCTTCACGCACCCCGTGCCGGCTGACCGGCCGCGTCCGCAGCCGGCTGGCCCCGCCAGCCCAGGCCCTAGCACTAGCAGCGGCGGCTCGCACAACCCCCGCGCTACGCAGGTGCTGAACCGCTACGTGCTGCTGCCCGTGAAATCGGGCCTCATGCTCATCGACCAGGAGGCGGCCCGCGAGCGCATCCTCTACGAGCAGTACAGTGCCGGGCAGGAGCGGGGCGGCGGGCACTCACAGGCATTGCTGTTTCCGCGCCCGCTCACTTTCTCGCCTGCCGACTACGCCGTGCTGGGCGAGCTTACGCCCACGCTGCACCTGCTGGGCTTTCGCTTCGCCGAGTTTGGGTCCAATACCATTGCCGTGGAGGCCGTGCCGGCCGACCTGCCCGCGCAGGGCGAAAAGGAGTTGCTTGAAGGCCTCATTGAGCAGTTTCGGAGTGGCGCGGCCCCACTGCGCCTCGACCGCCGCGAGGCGCTGGCCCGCGCCCTGGCCCGGCGCGTGGCCCAGGCCACCAGCCAGCCCCGCCTGCCCGACGTGGAGCTCAATGCCTTGGTCGATAAGCTCTTTGCCTGCCAGGTGCCCAACTACACCCCCGACGGCCGCCCCACCGTAGTGCTGCTCGACGGCGAGCAACTGGCCGCCTACTTCCGCAAAGCCGGCGCGTAAACTGCCCGGTACGACCTTTGCCCTTTCTTTTCACTAAGCCAGCGCTTGGTGCTTTTCTATGTTCAATCTCACGCCGACCGTTCGTAACCTGTTGTTAGCTAACATCGTGGTTTATTTGATTCAGGTCAACTTGCGACTCAATCCGTCCATCACCCAGCTCGGTAGCCTGTATGCCTTCGGGTCGCCGTTTTTTCATTTCTGGCAGCCGTTTACCTACATGTTTCTGCATGCGCCAAATAATTGGATGCACTTGATTAGCAATATGTTTGGTCTGATTTCATTCGGGCCTATGCTGGAGCAGCGCTGGGGTGGGCAGCGGTTTCTGGCGTTTTGGCTGATGTGCGGGGTCGGCGCCGGGATACTGTACCAGGGCGTACAAGGCTATGATGCCCACAAGCTGGAGCAGGCGTACCAAGAAGTAGTGCACAGCCCCAATGCCTTCGACTACGACCAGTATATGCAGCGTAGCGGCTTTAAAAACGTTGACGCCGATGACGAGGCCGCCGCCGAAGCGCTGGCCCGTAATCCGAACGACCAGAATTTGCAGCAAGCGGTGATACAGCGGGTAAGGCAGGTTAACGAGGCCGTACACACCCTACCTGTTGGCGGGATGCTAGGCGCTTCGGGCGCCGTGTTCGGGTTGCTATTTGCTTTTGGGTATTTATTTCCCAACACGGAGTTGATGTTGCTGTTCTTTCCATTTCCCATCAAGGCAAAGTATTTTGTTTTCCTTTATGGGGCTTATGAGTTGTACAGTGGGGTTCACCAAGCGCCCGGTGACAACGTAGCGCACTTTGCGCACATCGGCGGGCTGCTAGTGGCCTTTATTATTCTTAAATTCTGGGAAAGCGGCCGCAGCCGCTTCTACTAAAATCCGTTACCTCCATGAGTTTAACCCAGGATATCCGCGCGGCCTTTTCGCGGCGCGATAATGCAGTTAATCAGTTCATTATTATTAATGCGCTGGTTTTCGCGGTCCTCATCATTTTTCAGGCTATTCTGTTTCTGGCCCAGTCGCGCGGTATTTATACGCGCGTGCTTTACCAGCTAGCCTTGTCGTCTGATGGCGCTGTGCTGCTGCGCCACCCGTGGACGCTGCTCACGTACGCTTTCGTACACGAAAATTTCTTCCATATCCTGTTTAATATGCTGAACCTGTACTGGTTTGGGCAGATTATCCGGGAGTATCTCGGCGACCGGCGGCTCATTAGCCTGTATGTGCTGGGCGCGCTGGCGGGTGGGGTTTTCTTCCTGCTGGCCTACAATTTTCTGCCCGTATTTCAGGGGCGTATTGGCCAGCCGGTAATTGGCGCTTCGGCGGCGGTTACGGCCATTATCGTGGCCGCCGCCACGCTGCTGCCCGACTACACGTTCATGCTCATTTTGCTGGGGCCGGTCAAAATCAAGTGGATAGCTGCTGTGGTTGTCATCATCTCGCTAGCGGGTATCAACGGCGGTAACCCGGGCGGCGAGATTACCCACTTGGGTGGGGCATTGATGGGTTTCCTCTTCGTGAAACAGCTCAAAGCCGGGCGCGACATGGGCCAGCCCGTAGTTGCCACTGGCACTTGGCTCAGTCGCGTATTCCAGCGCGGCCCCGCTATGAAGGTGACGCACCGCAACGCGGCCTCCAGCCCCGGCCGCCCGGCCGCCAGCAATGCCGGCCCCAGTGCCACGCCTCCTGAAGAAGTAGACCTGATTCTGGATAAAATCTCGCGCTCGGGCTACGAAAGCCTCTCCAAGGACGAAAAGCAGAAGCTGTTTCGGGCCAGCCAGCAGTAAGCGACCTTGCTAGTTATAAAAAAAGCCCGTCTGCTACGACGGGCTTTTTTTATGCGAAAGATTGCCGGGCTACACAGCAGACTCGGCCGGTGCTTCGGCGGGCTGTCGGCCCCACGACTCGGCGCAGCGAGTCCGCATTTGCTGGCGAAATTTCTCGCGCTCGGCGGGCGAAAAGGCTTCCATGCGCTGCATCACCTGGCGTTTCCAGGCGCGGCCCCGGGCCCAGCCGCCGCTGCCGCCGCGCCCAAAGCCACCCAGTAAAATGCGGCTGAGCACCAGCAGGCCGATAGTCTGCCAGAAAGTGAGGACGGGCAGGTGGAAAATCATCGGCATCAGCCAGTTCCAGAGGCTCATGGTGGCAAAGCCCGCCACAGCCACAAACAGGCCCGCGAAGAAAACAAATTTGAGGGCCTTTTTCAGCCAGAAGGAGGGATGCATAGCGAGTATATATTTTGGAATAGTAGGAGAAGGAAGCGGCGGCCGTTAGTCTGTAAACAGTTCGTCGTAGAGCTTGCGCAGCCGCTTACGCAGGTGCTTCACGGCGTAGTGCTTGCGCGAGATGAGCGTTTTGAGCGGTACGCCAGTGGCGGTCACCATGTCGTTGAACGACTGGTCTTCCAACTCGTGCCACACGAAAACCTGGCGCTGTTCGGGCGGCAACTCAGCCAGGGCATCGGTGATGGCATCCATGATGGTTTCGCGCAGCAGCCGGTTTTCGGGCGAGTCATCAGGGGCGGGCAGCACGTCTTGCAGCAGGCGGGCGGGCTCATCGCCGTCGGTGGCCGCGCCCAGCGGTGCATCCAGCGACACCGTCAACTTGGCGGGCACGCGCCGGTAGCGGTCAATGATGCGGTTGCGTGCCACCCGAAACAGCCACGCCGCCGCTTGTTCTACGGGCTTGAGCAGCCGGTAGCTCTCCACTAGCTCGGCAAATACGTCTTGTAAAATATCTTCAGCCTCAGCCGGGTCGGGCACGCGGCGCTCGATAAACCGCAGCAGGCGGCCGCGCTGCTCGCGCACCGCCGTCTGAATTTGCTGGTCCTGGCTGGCGGCCGTCGTCATGAGCGCGGAAAGGGGGAGGGCAAGTGCTTCCATTATGGCTAAGCAGACGCACATGCCCGGCCAATACTTTAAACCGCAGATTTAACGGATGAAACGGATTTCGCGGATACGCTTGGCGACGCCAAGCTGACTACGCGCCTGGCCCGCATCGCAAATAACGATGCGCTAGATAACGATGCCGCAACCCAATACCCACCGCAAGCAGTGAGCCAGATGCGTAGTCAGCCTGCTTTAGCGGGCGTATCAGCGAAATCCGTTGAATCCGTTAAATCTGCGGTGTAACTTTGCCCGCTAAGCTGGGGCTGCCCGGCCGCGCTTTCCCGCAGTTTTCTTGCCATGACCAACGCTTCTCTCGTTCCCGCCGTCATTCACGAAGTGCCGTTGCAGTACTACGTGTTTTTCGCCACCGCACTCTTCTGCATCGGCGTTACGGGGGTGCTCATTCGGCGCAACGCCATCATTATCTTCATGTGCATAGAGCTGATGCTCAATGCTGTGAATATTTTGCTGACGGCCTTCGCCGCCTACCGTGCCGACCCCAACGGGCAGGTGTTCGTGTTCTTCATCATGGCCGTCGCCGCCGCCGAAGTCTCCGTTGGCCTGGGCATTATCGTCATGATTTACCGCAATTTTCAGAATACCGACGTCAACCTGCTCAGCCGGTTGAAAGGGTAGGGGCGCTTGCCCCGTCCCTATCGTTTGCGTTTTCTCAGCGCCTTAACTTATCGTCTCGCAAGTCGGGTGGGCCTTCGCGCCGCCGCCGTGTTATGCAAGAAACTGTCCTCCCCGGTGCTACGGCGCCTTTCTCTACCTTATTCTACGTCCTGATTCCGGGGCTGCCCTTCCTGGGGTTCCTGCTCAACGGTTTGCTCAATAAGCGGCTATCGGGTACGGTAGCTGGCGCTATCGGCACGCTGGCTGTGCTGGGCTCATTTTGCCTGTCGCTGTTTCTATTTCTGAATTTTCAGTATCAGTACACCGTCAACCTGTTCGACTGGATTTCGGTGGGTTCGCTGCAAATCCCCTTCAGCTACCAGATTGACCAGCTGAGCCTGCTCATGCTGCTGCTGATTACGGGCGTGGGCACCCTCATCCACATCTACAGCATCGGCTACATGCACCACGATGAGAACGTGGGCAAGTTCTTTAGCTTCCTCAATCTGTTCGTGTTCAGTATGTTGATTTTGGTGCTGGGCGCCAATTTTGTCATTCTCTTCATTGGCTGGGAAGGCGTGGGCTTGTGCTCGTACCTGCTCATCGGCTTCTGGAACAAGAACACCAGCTACAACAACGCCGCTAAAAAAGCCTTCATTATTAACCGCGTTGGTGACCTGGGCTTCCTGCTCGGTATCTTCCTGATTTACCTCACCTTCAACTCGGTGCAATACGCCGAGGTGTTCCAGAAGGCTAGCCTGGGCCAGTTTGGTACCTATGGCGTAGGCGTTTGCACGGTCATCACGCTGCTGCTTTTCGTGGGCGCGATGGGCAAATCGGCCCAATTGCCGCTCTACACCTGGCTGCCCGATGCTATGGCTGGCCCCACGCCCGTGTCGGCGCTCATCCACGCCGCTACTATGGTAACGGCCGGTATCTACCTCGTGCTGCGCTCCAACGTGCTCTTCACCCTGGCCCCGCAGACGCTGGAGGTAGTCGGTATCATCGGGCTAGCCACGGCGCTCTTCGCCGCTACTATCGGCCTGGCCCAGAACGATATCAAGAAAGTGCTGGCGTACTCCACCGTGTCGCAGCTCGGCTACATGTTCCTGGCGCTGGGCGTGATGGGCTACACCTCGTCGTTTTTCCACGTGCTCACGCACGCCTTTTTCAAGGCACTACTCTTCCTGGGTGCCGGCTCGGTTATCCACGCCATGAGCAACGAGCAGGATATGCGCCGCATGGGCGGCCTACGCAAAGCGCTGCCCATCACGTTTCTAACCATGCTCATCGGCTGCTTGGCCATCAGCGGCATTCCGCCGTTCGCGGGCTTTTTCTCGAAAGATGAAATCCTGAGCCACGTTTACGAGCACAGCAAGGTAATGTGGGCCATCGGCGTTTTCACCTCGTTCCTCACGGCATTCTACATGTTCCGCTTGCTGTTCCTCACCTTCTTCGGCGAGTTTCGGGGCACCGAGGAGCAGCGCCACCACCTGCACGAGTCGCCGGCCAGCATGACGCTGCCGCTGATTGTGCTGGCCGTGCTTTCGGCCGTGGGCGGCTTCATGGGCGCGCCGATGTTCGTGGGCAAGCACTTCCTGGCCGATTACCTAGCCCCGATTTTCACCTACTCCAAGCAAATTCTGCCCGCCGCCTTCACCACCGAGCCCGAGCACAGCACCGAGCTAATGCTGATGGGTATCTCAGTGCTGGTCGCTGTTATCGGCATCGTGCTGGCCTACGTGCAGTACGTAGCCCGCGCCCAGCGCCCCGCCGAAGACGATGCCCAGCGCTCGGCCCCCGAAAACCTGGTGTACCACAAATACTACATCGACGAGCTGTACGATACTATCATCGTGAAGCCCGTTATGGCGCTCTCTACCGGCCTCTACAAGTTTGTGGAGAACGGCATCATCGACCCCATCGTCAACGGTGTGGGCCGTGTGACGCTGGCCGGCGGCCGGGCGCTGCGCAACGTGCAAACCGGCTCGGTGGAGACCTACCTCATCCTGATGGTAATCGGTATCGTGCTGATTCTGGGCTTGAATTTTGGTCGGCTGTAAGGGATAGTCAACCCGGTTTGACGTATTATTGAACGTCATGCCGAGCTTGCGAAGCATCGCTTGCACATCACCTGGGTCATTGGCCGGACGATGTGCAAGCGATGCTCCACAAGCTCGGCATGACGTTCTTTCGTTTTTCCTTACTGCTGTCTGTTGCATGAAAAAACTCCTACCTGCCTTGCTTTTACTGGCAACCCCAGCCATGGCCCAGGAAACCCAATACCACGAACCGCCCACCGCCATCCGCGACCTGCTGCTGGCCCCGCCCACGCCCCGCGTCAGCCTCTCGGGCGATGGCAGTATGCTGGCCGTGCTGGCGGTGCAGGATTTCCCCACCATTGCTGAGCTCTCGCAACCCGAGCTACGCCTGGCTGGCCTGCGCCTCAACCCGCGCACTAATGGCCCCAGCCGCGTGAGCTACGCCGTGGGGCTGGCATTCAAGCGCCTGCCCAGCGGTGCCGAAACGCCCGTGCAGGGCCTGCCCGCCCAGGCGCGTATCAGCAGCCCCAGCTGGTCGCCCGATAACAAGCACTTGGCCTTCGCCCTCACCACGCCAGCCACCGATGGCAGCCCCGGCCGCGTCGAGCTGTGGGTGGCCGACGTAGCCACCAACTCGGCCCGCCGCCTGCTGGCTACCCCGCTCAACGACGTGTTTGGCAATGCTTTCGAGTGGGTGTCGGATAGCCAAACGCTGCTGGCCCGGGTAGTGCCCGCTGGCCGCGGCGCGGCCCCGGCCGCCGATGCTACGCCCACCGGCCCCGCCGTGCAGGAAACCGGCGGCGGCAAGAAATCCGGAGCTCGCACCTACCAGGATTTGTTGAAAAATCCCGCCGACGAGCGCATTTTCGAGTACTACGCCACCGCGCAGCTCATGAAGGTTAAGCTGGCCGATGGCAGCGCCCAGCCGCTGGGCCAGCCTGGTGTGCTACGCTCGGTATCGCCCTCGCCCGATGGCCGCTACGTGCTGCTGCGCACCGCCCACCGCCCGTATTCCTACACGCTGCCCATCAGCAGCTTCCCGCAGCGTATCGACGTGCTCGACTTGGCGAGCGGCGCCGTGGCCAAAGCAATTGCCGACCTGCCGCTGGCCGACAACGTGCCTACTAATTTCGACGCCGTGCCCACCGGCCCGCGCGACCACGGCTGGCGCACCGACGCCCCCGCCACCCTCAGCTACGCCGAGGCCCAGGACGGCGGCGACCCCAAGGTGAAAACCGCCGTGCGAGACAAGGTATTCCTGCTGCCCGCGCCCTTCACCGGTGCGGCGCAGGAGTTGGCGGCCTTGCCGCTGCGCTACGCCGGCGTCACCTGGGGTACCGACCACCTGGCCCTGGTAGACGGCTACCGCTGGGCCGACCGCCACGAAACCACCTGGCAGCTCGACCCCAGCGCCCCCGGCCAGCCCCTGAAAGTGCTGTTCGACGGCTCCTCGCAGGATACCTACCACAACCCCGGCACCCCGGCCACGCGTCGCAACGCGCAGGGCCGTGCCGTGCTGCGACTAGGGCAGGGCGGGCAGTCGCTCTACCTTACAGGCCAGGGCGCTTCGCCCGAGGGCGACCGGCCATTTGTGGATGAGCTGAACCTGCAAACCAAGAAAACGGCCCGCCTCTGGCGCTCCGAAGCGCCGTACTACGAGGTGCCCGTGGCGCTTTTCGACGGTAAAAAAGGCCAGGTGGAGCTGCTGACCCGCCGCGAGGCTGCTGACCAAAACCCCAACTACTACCTGCGCGAGCTGGGCAAAAAAGGCCAGCCGCTGGCCCTCACGCACTTCGCGAACCCCTACGCCAAATTTGGGGGCAGCTTCCGCAAACAGGTGCTGCATTACAAGCGGGCCGATGGTGTGGCGCTTACCGCCAACCTTTACCTACCCCCGAACTACAAGAAAACCGACGGCCCGCTGCCCACGCTGATGGAGGCTTACCCCGTGGAATTCAAGGATAAAGCCAATGCCGGGCAGGTGAGCGGCTCGCCCCACACCTTCACCCGCGTGAGCTGGGCCTCGCCCGTGTATTGGGTAACGCAGGGCTACGCCGTGCTCGAAAACGCCACCGTGCCCATTGTGGGCGAGGGCACTGCTGAGCCCAACGATACCTACACCGAGCAACTGGTGAGCAGCGCCAAAGCCGCCATCGACGAAGGCCAGCGCCTGGGCGTGGTAGACCCCAACCGCGTGGCCGTGATGGGCCACAGCTACGGGGCCTTTATGACGGCTAACCTGCTGGCCCACTCAAATTTATTCAAGGCCGGCATTGCCCGTAGCGGCGCCTACAACCGCACGCTCACGCCCTTTGGCTTTCAGGGTGAGGAGCGCACCTACTGGCAGGCTAAAGGGGTGTACGACGCCATGTCGCCCTTCAATTTTGCCGATAAGGTGAAGACGCCCATCCTGCTCATCCACGGCGAGGCTGATAACAACTCGGGTACCTTCCCCATTCAGAGCGAGCGCTTCTACGCCGCCCTCAAGGGCCAGGGGGCCACGGTGCGCTACGTGGTGCTGCCCGCCGAGGCCCACAGCTACGCCGCCCGCGAAAACCTGCTTCACATGCTTTGGGAGATGGATTCGTGGCTGAATAAATACGTAAAAAGCCCCGCGCCCAACGTGAACTAATCTCCCAGGGGTTGTTGGGAAGGCTACTGAAAAAGAACGTCATGCTGAGCTTGCCGAAGCCTCCCGCCCGCACCGTTAGGATTACTAATTCTAACGAGGCGAGCGAGAGGCTTCGGCAAGCTCAGCATGACGTTCTTCTTTAGAAATACACCCCAGCTTAGGGAGGATGTGCTACCAGCTAGGTCGCAACTCGGGTAGTAGCCTGGCCGTTAGGGAAGTCCTTATTCTCTTTCCAAACCTTCTCCACGCATGCAAGCCATCCCCACTAAAGCCTACGGCGCCAGCGGCTCCATCTTCAACGGCCTCAAACCAATGAATATCGAGCGCGAAGCTCCTAAGGCTGACGAAGTTCACATCGACATTCTCTGCTGCGGCGTGTGCCACTCCGACCTGCACCAGGTCAAGAACGACTGGCACAACACCATTTATCCCTGCGTGCCGGGGCACGAAATAGTGGGCCGTGTTGATGAGGTAGGTAGCGCCGTAACCAAGTTCAAGGTGGGCGACATCGTGGGCGTGGGCTGTATGGTGGACTCGTGCGGCGTGTGCCCCGCCTGCCAGGAAAAGGAGGAAAACTACTGCGAAGGCCCCGTGAGCTGGACGGCCACCTACAACGGCTACATGAAGCCCCAGAACAAGGACTTCAACACCTTCGGCGGCTACTCGACCAATATCACGGTGAAGGAATCCTTCGTGCTCCGCATCCCGGACGCGCTGGATATCAAGGCGGCCAGCCCCATCTTGTGCGCCGGCGTCACCACCTACGCGCCGCTCAAGCACTGGCAGGTAGGCCCCGGGCAGAGCGTGGCTGTGGTGGGCATCGGCGGGCTGGGCCACATGGCCGTGCAGCTGGCGCGGGCGCTGGGCGCTACGGTCACGGCCGTCACCCGCGACAAGGAAAAACAGGCCGATGCCGAGAAGCTGGGGGCCCACGAGGTGCTGATTTCGACCGACTCAGATGCCATGAAGGCGCACGAGCTGAAGTACGATTTCATCCTCATCACCATTCCCGATGCCTTCGATATCAACGACTACGTGACGCTGGCCAAGCGCAACGGCGTTATCACCACCGTGGGCCTGCTAGGCCCCTACAAGGCCCCGCTCAACAACATGGAAGTGGCCATGCACCGCCGCTCGGTGTCGGCGTCCATCATCGGCAGCATTGCCGAAACGCAAGAGGTATTGGATTTCTGCGCCGAGCACAACATTCTGCCCGAGGTAGAAATGATTAAGATGCAGGACATCAACGACGCCTACGATAAGATGCAGGACGAGGAAGTCCGCTTCCGTTACGTCATCGACATGGCTTCGCTGAAGGAAGAGGCGTAGCGTCTGGTACTGAAGCGCTGTAGCGCGAACTTTGTAGTTCGCGTCTCCGCGCAGCTTATCAACTAACGCGGAAACGCGAACTACAAAGTTCGCGCTACAGTAGACACAAAAAAGGCCCTGGCGAGTATGCCAGGGCCTTTTTTGTGTAGCTGCTACACGCCTATTGTGCGGCTAGTTTGAAACTAGCCATCTGCACGTCGCGCGAGTTGCCGCCCACGTACACCTCAAAATCGCCGGGCTCGGCCACAAATTTCAGGTCGTCGTTATAGAATTTCAGGTCGTTGGGCTGGAGGTGAAAGGTGAGCTGCCGGCTCTCGCCCTTGCGCAGCAGCACTTTCTGAAAGCCCTTCAGCTCCTTCACCGGGCGGCTGCTGCTGCCCACCAGGTCGCGCAGGTAGAGCTGGGCCACTTCCTCGCCGTCGTAGTTGCCAGTATTCGTCACGGTCACCGTCACGTCGAGGCCCTGGCCGGGGCGGATGCTGGCCTGGCTCACGCTGGGCTTGCCGTAGCTGAACGTGGTGTAGCTCAGGCCGTAGCCGAAAGGAAAGAGGGGTTCATTGGGTACATCCAGGTAGCGCGACTTATACTTGTCGAGCGCCACGCCGTTGTAGGGCCGGCCGGTGCTCTTGTGGTTGTAGTAGATGGGCACCTGGCCCACCGACTGCGGAAACGTCATCGTTATCTTGCCCGATGGGTTATAAACCCCAAACAGCACATCGCCCACCGCGTTGCCCGCCTGGGTGCCGCCAAACCACGTTTCGAGAATGGCGTCGGCATTTTGGTTTTCCCAGGGCAAGGTCAGTGGCCGGCCGTTGACGAGCACCAGCACGAGCGGCTTGCCGGTGGCCTTCAGGGCCTTGAGTAGGTCGAGCTGGCGGCCGGGTAGGCCCAGTTCGGCGCGGCTGGCGGCCTCGCCGGTCATGCCCTGGCTTTCGCCCACTACGGCTACTACCACATCGGCCCCCTGCGCGGCCTGCACGGCCTCGGCGATGGTGGTTTCGGCGGGGCGCGGGTCAATTTTCAGCTCGCCACCAAAGGCGTTGAGGCGCTTGATGAGCTGCTCGTCGTCGGTCACGTTCACACCCTGGGCGTAGGTTACACGCACACCGGGGCCACCCACGTTCTTGATTCCCTGGAGGATGGATACGGCCTGCTTGCCGTCGCCGGCGGCGCTCCAGTTGCCTAGCATATCTTGGGCGCGGTCGGCCAGCGGGCCGACTACGGCTACGTTCACGGTGTTTTTGAGCGGCAGGGTCTGGCGCTCGTTCTTGAGCAGCACCAGGGTGCGGCGCGTGATGTTGCGGGCATCGGCCAGGAAAGCCGGCTTCATGAGCGTGGCCTTGGCGCGGGCCTCCGTTACGCCCCGGTAGGGGTCCTGGAAGAGGCCGAGCTTGTACTTGGCCTCCAGCACGCGGCGGCACGCCAGGTCGATGGCCGCCTGGCTCACGGTGCCCTCCTTGAGGTTGGTGGCCAGCTGCCGCAGGAAAACCTCGCCCACCATGTCCATGTCGATGCCCGCGTTGAGGGCCAGCTCCGACAGCTTTTTCTCGTCGCCCATGCCGTGGGCGGCCATCTCATTGATGGCCGTGTAGTCGGTGGCCACGAAGCCGGTGAAGCCCCACTGATTGCGCAGCAGGTCGGTCATCAGCCACTTATTGGCCGTGGCCGGAATGCCGTTGATGTCATTAAACGACGACATCACCGAGCCCACGCCGGCGGCCACGGCGGCGCGGTAGGGCGGCAGGTACTCGTTGTACATGCGCTGGCGGCTCATGTCGGTAGTGTTGTAGTCGCGCCCGGCCTCGGCGGCGCCGTAAAGGGCGAAGTGCTTGAGGCAGGCCATTACGTTTTCGGGCCGGCTCAGGTCGTTGGTGGGGCCCTGGTAGCCGCGCACCATGGCCTCGGCAATGCGCGAACCCAGGTAGGGGTCTTCGCCGGCGCCTTCGGCCACGCGGCCCCAGCGTGGGTCGCGGGCAATATCCACCATCGGTGAGTACACCCAGTTGATGCCGTCGGCGGCCGATTCTTCGGCCGCGATGCGGGCGCTGCGCTCCAGCGCGTCGAGGTCCCAGCTCGCGGCCAGGCCCAGCGGAATGGGGAAAATAGTGCGGTGCCCGTGAATGACGTCGTAGCCCAGAATGAGCGGGATATGCAGCCGCGACTCGGTCACGGCCAGGGCTTGCAGCTTGCGGGCCGCATTGGGCGTGTAGGTGTTGAGCACACCGCCCACCAGGCCCTTACGGATGTTGGCGTCCACGTCCTTGCTCACCACCGGGCCGGTCACGTCGAAGCCCACGGCCACCAGGTTGAGCTGGCCGATTTTTTCCTCCAGCGTCATTTGCTTGAGCAGGCCCGTCACGAACTGCTGCATTTTGGTATCGGCAGAGGCGGCGGCGGGGGCTTTCGTTTGGGCTTGGGCGCGGGGGCTGGCCAGCCCCAGGGCCAGCAGCAGCGCAGCCCGGCAGAGCGACTTGCGGTGGGTCATGCAAAAAGGAAATCGGGAATAAAAGCCGAAAGGTAGAATGCACCTCGCCTTGCTGAAAAGTCGCCTGTCAGAGCTCCCTGGGCCATTTCGTAAGCTAGCGCTCGCTACCAGGGTGGCTAGCGTGTGTACTAGCTGCTGCCTTAGCCGTGCTACTTCTGCTTACTGCCAGGCCAGGGGCGGCGGCGTGTGCCCTAGCCGGCAGCCAGCGGTAGTCGGTAGCAGCTTCAAGTCATCGTTGGCTACTGTAAAAAATATTTTGCAGAAGCGCGAAGCGCCTGCTACCCGCTCACTGCCGGTGCCGCCGCTGCAACCACCGGTAGGCCCGGTGCGCCAGCAGCGTGAGCAGGAAAATGTAAGCCACCACCAGCGTCAGCTGCCAGCCGCTCGAATAGCTGAGGAACCCCAGCCAGCCCATATTCCAGTAAATGGCAACCCACGAGAGGACGTACAGCGCCGTGACGTGCCGGCTGAAAAAGGTGCAGCTGCGCAGTACTACGCCCGGCAGGTGCGGGGCCAGCCCCCGAAAAAAAACCAGTAGCAGCCCCGTCATGCCGCTAAGCGCGAAGATGCCGGCCGGCCCGGTGCGGTAAAAATCGACGCCGTGCCAGGTGGCCGGGTGCGCCCAGCCCAGCAGCAGGCCCGCGCCGAGCGCTCCCAGCCCGCCGCCGCCCACCCAGGCGTAGAGCCGCCGGGGCTGCGTGGCAAAAAGCCGGTAAGCGTCGCCCAGCGCCAGGCCCACCAGGGCGTAGGCCAGCCACGGAAACAGCGGAAAAAAGACCGTGTAAGTCTGCCCAAAAAGCAGGTCGCAGAGGTAGGCCGTGACCGGCTCGGCGGTGCGCAGGCCCCAGAGCAGCGGCGCGGCCAGCGCCACCGCCGCCGCCAGCCCCAGCGTAGCCAGCGGCCCCACGCGCAGGTGGCGCAGCCCCGCCAGCACCATTGTGCTGAGCCCGGCCAGGTGCAGAATATCGCCCAGCAGCAGCAGAAACGGCAGGTTGGCCGGGTCACCGGGGCGCCGGCCCATATCGACCAGAAACGCCGGAGGCAGGGTGCGAAACACGTAGAGCGGCAGCAGGAATTTGCCGAAATTCAGCAGGTAGCCATACGCTAGCAGCCGCCCGCCGCGCCGCAACGCCGCCGGCAGCGCCTGCCGCCGCGACAGCGAAAATGACAAGCCCAGGCACACCACGAAGGTGGCCGTGGCTTTGCCCAGCACCAGGATGACGTGGCCCAGCCCGCGCCGCTGGGTTTCGGCGGTGGCGAAGTAGAGCAGCGTGTGCACCACTATCATCATGGCCACGCTCAGGCCGCGAATGAGGTCGATTTCGGGCAGGCGGGCCGGGGGCGCGAGGGTCGGCGGAGCCATCGCCGGGGCAGTCAGGACGGTAGCCGTACTCATGGGCGGAACGCGGCTACGGGGTTGAGCAGCTCGCCGTGGAGGGCGGGTACGGCGGGTGGCGCGGCCATTTCGGCGTAGCCGTAGGTGAGCAGCCGCAGCCGGTTGAGGCAGAAGCGGGCGAAGCTGGGGGCGAATAAATCGTAGCGCGCAAAGCGGTCGGCCAGGGCCGGAAACTCGGCCTGGTAGGTGCGGATAACGTCGGCCACGAGGCCCCAAAACGCCGTTTCGGGCACGCTCAGGCAGGTGTGGGCCACGTCGGAGAGGTAGCGGAACACGCCATCGAAAATATCGGTGAAGATGAACAGCGGCACGTCTTCCTCGGGCAGCTCCAGCAGGGCCTCGCGGATGGCAGCGGGCAGCCGGTGGTAGTGGGCGGGCGTCACCTGCACTTCCTCCGCAAAGTCCTTGAGAATGACGCGGTGCGGCACGCCATCGGTGAGCACCAGCAGGGTGTTTTCGCCGTGCGGCACGAAGAATAATTCGTGGGCATAAAAGCAGTGCAGCAGCGGCCGGAAATACGCGTCGAGGTAAATACGCAGCCACGCCGTGGCCGCCAGCCCCGAGCGCGCCACGCAGGCTCCCACAAACGACTCGCCCGCGTCGTCGATGTAGAGCAGGGCGGCCATCGTGCACAATTGCTCGCCGGGGGCCAGTAGCGGGGCCGCCGACTGCCGCCATATCGCGCCCAAAAACTCGTGGTATTGGTAGGGCGCGCCCTCGATTTGGTTGAATTGCGGGTGGCGGTAGGCCAGCGTGGCCACCTCGCCCAGCAGCCCGAAGCCGCAGCGGCGCAGGTAGGCATCGGGCGCCAGCAGGGTCAGTAGCCAGTGGGTGATGGGGGGCGTCACGGCCAGGCGGTCGGGCGCGAGGCCCCGGATGAGGCCGGTGTTGAGGATGGAAAGGGCGGTTTTGACGTAGCAGGCTTCGGGCCGCTCGGCGTTGTAGAGCGTGCGGATGGACTGCTGCGGGCGGTGCGCCTCCCGGCCGTAGCCCAGGTACACCACCCGCTTATCGGCCACGTCGGCGGCCAGCAGCACGGCTAGCTTGTGGTGCCACTGCCACTCGTGCACCGGTAGCAGGTAGTAGTTGGCGGGATTTAAGTATTGGGCATCAAGCTGTTCGAGGAAGCCGGCCAGCTCGGCGGCCGGTAGCTCCTGGGCGATGTGCGTGGCGTAGGCGAGGCCCGGCAAACTCACGAAGGTGGCGCGCTCGCGGTGCACGGCCAGCCACAGCAGGCGCAGCGCAGGGTCGGCCTCGGGGGCGTAGCGGCGGTGGTCGAGGGTCGAGAAGCCCAGCCGGCCCTTGTTGATAATCAGCCACGGGTGGCCTTCCATCGCGTGCTCAATAGTCTGATAGCCAGCGGCCGCTAGCTCGGCTGCCGCCGGCCGGCCCTTGGCCCGGATGAATGCATCGGCGTATACTGTGTGGTTGACTTCTTCCAGGTAATGCGCCAGCGTAAACACCGACGTGCCCAGTTGGTGGTGCAATTCACGGAAAAATTGCAGCGCGTCAAGCGGCGTTTCGCCCGTCGGCGCAACGCGCCGAATGGATGCCGGCGCGACGCGCCAGTAGTCGAGCATGCGGGCGGCGGCCCGGAAGTGGTAGGCCACGCCGGGCAGGTCGGTGGCTAGCTCAAAGGTGGTTTCGGCACCGGTTTCAGCCACGGCCACGGGCGTAATCAGGCGCTCGTGCAGCAGCTCGGCCAGGGCCTTGGCCACGAAGGCGCGGGTGGCGGCGTGCCAGTGCGCGGGCCGGATGAGGGGGCCAGCCGGGGCGGCCGGGGTGGGGGGAGCAATCAGGTCAGGCAGCACAGGAAACGGGGCGAAAAGCGGAGCGAAAACAGAAAAGCGTGACCGGCACCAGGGCCAGCGCCCCGGCCGTAGCCAGCAAAAAGGGAGTAGTGAGCGAGGCCGTCTCCACGGCGTAGCTGGCCAGCAGCGGCGCCAGGATGATGGCCAGGTTCTGCATGAAGTTGATAACCCGGTAATTACCCATCATATCGGCCGCGGTCGACCAGCGGAAGAGCAGGTAGTCGATGCCGATTTCGAGCAGGAACAGCGCCGCGCCGTAGCCGATGCGCGCCGCCACCAGCCAGCCCAGGCTGGGGCTGGCCAGCTGCGCCAGCGTGGCCAGCCCCAGCACCAGCGCCGCCCCCAGCAGCACGCGTCGGATGGTGTGGTCGGTGGTGATGCGCCGGGTAAACGGCGCGATGCCCACCGCCAGAATGCTCGGAATAACAAACAGCAGCCCGCTGGCTTTCAGACTAATGCCAGGAAAGGCGCCCGCCAGGTAGCGGGTGTAAAAAGGCCGCAGCAGCATGAAAGTGAAGTAGAACACGAACATCAGCGCGGCCACGCCCACCAGGCGGCGGCCGTTGCCGATGGCCGGGGCGGCGTCTTCGGCGGCGGGCGCGGCTACCTCGTTGGAGGCGTGGGGCATTCGCAGCACGTGCCGGCTGATGAAGAGCTGGCCAAAGTCGAGCAGCGCCACGCCCACGATGATGTAGCGCGGGTTGAGGCCGTCGAACAACGCCCCGCCGGCCAGCGCGGCCCCCACGATGCCCAGGTTCACGATGAAGCCCATGCTGGCGATGACGCTGGCTTCCTGCTCGCGCCCCGCCACCCGAATCAGGTGCGGATACAGCAGCAGGTAGCTGCTCTTGCAAAGGTCGGCCAGCACCGACAACACCACGAACGACAGCACGTTGGGCGCGGCCGCGCAGGCCAGGCACAGCACGCCGGCTGCCCCCTGGGTGTAGGTGAGCAGCCGCATCACGGGTACGCGCTGGGCGAGCTTGGCCCAGAACTGAAACGAGCCCAGCACCCCCAGCCGGCACACCGCCACGTAGAGGCCGGTCGCCATTGGCCAGGCCAGGCCATACACCTGCTGGAAGTACTGCGGGTAAAACGGCACCAGCATCGAATCGGCCAGGTACGAGAGCACCGCGATGCCCAGCAGCCAACGCTGGAGGCGCGCACTGGGGCTAGCGGGCGGCATGGGCGAGGGGCTGGGCGGGCGCGGTGGCTAGCGTAGGTTCCGGCGCGGGCGCGCCAAACGTCTGGAAGGCAATGCGGCGGTCGAGTTGGAAGTGCTCGGTGCCCAGTATCTCGTTCAGAATCCAGGCGTTGCGGTAGGGGCCCATGCCCAGGTCGGGGGCCACGAAGCCGTGGGTGTGCAGCTCGGCATTCTGCACGAAAATGCCCCGGCCCGACTGGTCGATGGCGTAGTTGCGGGCCACGTCGAAGCGCCCCTGCTCGTCCCAGCAAATGTGCTCGCGCACGGGCTCCAGAAAGGCGGGCGCGCTCCACTGGTAGCCGGTGCCCAGGATGGCCACGTCGGCCGCGTGGGTGAAGGTGCGCTCCTGCTGGTGCTGGTGCAGCGTCAGGGCCAGGCCCGCGGGCGTGGCGGCAATATCCGTCAGTTCGCAGGCGGGCTGAATGTGGACGGCCAGCTTCTCGCCCAGCGACGAACGCTCGTACAGCTCGTCGTAGATGGCGTTAATCAGCTCAAAGTTAATGCCTTTGTAAAAGCTGTCCTGCCCGGCCAGCACCTGCTTCTTGCGCGCGGGCGGCAGGCTGTAGAAGTAGTCTACGTAGTCGGGCGAGGTAAATTCCAGCGTCAGCTTGGAGTATTCCATCGGGTAAAAGCGGTCGGCGCGGCTAAACCACGCCAGCTCGTAGCCGCGCTCGGCCGAGTCGGTGAGCAGGTCGTAGAAAATCTCGGCCGCGCTTTGCCCCGAGCCGATAATGCTGATGCGCGCCCCGGCGGGCAGGCTGGCCTTTTGGCGCAGGTAATCAGCCGAGTGCATGACCCGCTCGGGCGGCAGGCCGGCGCAAAACGCGGGCAGCGCGGGCCGGCTGCCCACGCCCAGCACCACGTGGCGGGCGTGGTAGGTGACGGCCTGCCCGGTGGTCAGGGCCAGCACCGTCACGGCGTACAGGCCCAGGTCGGCGTCGTGCTCCACGCGCTCCACGCGGTGCCCAAACTGGCAGCTCGGCAGCTGCGCCGCCACCCAGCGGCAGTACTGGTTGTACTCGTGCCGCGAAATGAACAGGTCCTCCTTAATACAAAAGTGGAAAAGCCGCCCGATGTGCTTGAGGTAGTTGACAAACGAAAACCGGCTGCACGGGTCCACGAGCGTCACGAGGTCGGCCAGGTAGGGCACTTGCAGCTTGGCGCCTTTCAGCATCATGCCGGGGTGCCAGCTGAACTCGGGTGCCTGCTCGAAAAAGACGGTGGTAAGGCTAGCCACCGACTCGCTGAGCGTGGCCAGCCCCAGGTTGAAAGGCCCGATGCCGATGCCCAGAATATCGTATAACTGATTGGGAGAGGGGGAATGCATAAAAGTTAAATAAGAGGTAATGCCAGGCGAAAAGTCCGCCCTAATGCTGCGCCACGGCCGGGGCCGGCTGCCGTAAGTCGGCCGCCAGGCGGGCCATATCGGCGCGGGTGCAGGTGGTGAGGCTGGCCTCTTTATCAGGCAGTTGCACGTAGTGCTGAAAGTGAAAGTGGCCCCGTGCCAGCAGGCGCGCCATGCCCGCGTTGTGCCGGTCGGCCTCGCAGATGATGCGGCCCACGCGAGTATCGGCAAACAGAAACTCCAGGCACAGCAGCAGCACGTGGCGCGAGAAGCGGGGCCGGCGCCGGGTGGCCGGGGCCAGCAGCAGGTGCAGGCCGTAGTCGCCGGGCTGGGCGTCGTAGTAGCGGCCCACCAGGTCGCCGGGCGCCCAGTAGGGCTCCAGGGTGAAAATGGGCTCGCCATCGAGCAGGCCGGTGTACACGGCCGTGTCGGGGGTGGCTAACAGGCTGAGGTAGTGGGTTTCGAGGTTTTCAAGCGGGCCTTGCAGCTGCCAGAAGGGCCGGGCGTAGTCGGCGTTCATCCAGCGGTGGTAGTGGGGCAGGTCGGTGGCGGGGCAGAAGGGCCGCAGCGCTAGCGTGGCCCCGCCGTACTCGGCAATGCGGCGGCTGGCCACCACCGGTCCGCCCGGCACCGGCTCCAGCAGCCCCGCCGCCCGGTGCCGCGCCCGGATAAATGGGTTGGGGTAGGGGAGGTAAATGGCGGGCGCTTCTACCGGCTGAGTGGCCTCGTTCATGTCGGTGAGGCTCATGCGCAGGTTGCCCTTGGTTTCCCAGAAAGTCGAGTCGAGCAGGTAGGCGACCAGGCCGGTTTCGTCGGTAGCGCGCTGGCCTTCGAGGCAGGCGGCGGTGAGGGCCAGCAGCGCGTCTTCGGTAGCTAGCCCCTGGCGGCCCATGCTGGCGATGAGGCCCAGCAGGTTGTTGAGCAGCAGGTAGTAGCCGTACTTGGGATTAATGTGCTCCTCGGTGTGCACCAGGTAGCACCCCGCCCCAAAGCCCGGTAGGTAGCCCGCGAGCTCGGCCGCCTTGCCCTCGCGGAAGAAGTAGCCTTGGTTATCGCGGAAAAACACCTTCACCGGCCAGCCCGCCGCATCCAGCTCCAGCAAAATATTCTGCTGATGTGCCTCCAGCGCCAGCCCGTAGCGTGTGTACAGCCCCAGCAGCGGCTCCAGAAAAACGCGCAGGTAAGCCGCAAACCAGTCCTCGCCCACTGCTGCCAGTGGCTTGCCGCTGGCCCCGGCCCGCGCCCGCAGCGCCTGCCCAAACTCCGATTCCACGCCAGGCAGCGCCTCGGCCCAGGCCGCCAGCAGCACCACGCGCCGCGTATCGCCGGCCAGAAAGGGGTTGTGCCGCACAATGGTGCTGAAGGCCGGAATCAGCTCCGCGCCCTCGCGCACGGCCAGGTAAGCCGGGTCGGGGATAAACTCGACCGTCGGAAAATCGCGCCCCACGCCCGCGCCCCAGCCCGAGCGCAGCAGCGCCATCACCTGCACGCCCAGCGGCAGTTCCCAGGCGTGGTTGAGCCGCACCGAATTGGTCAGCTTGGCGCTGAGCGAGAGCTTGAGCATAAACGGCAGCCCCGGCGCGTACACCGTGCGCACCGACGAGGTGGCGAAAAATGCTGGCCCCGCCGCGCCCAGCGGCAGCAGCAGCCCGCTGGCCAGCAGCCGCGCCACGGCCGGCTGGGTGGCCAGCCGGCCCGCCTCCCAGGGGTGCATGGGCACCACGCGCCAGTCCTGCAAGGTGCGCACCGCCGCCTGGGCCGTCGGGCTGAGGCCGGGCGTGCGCAGTAGCGCGGCCCGCAGCGGCCCCTGCACGTTGGTCCCCACGGCCTCCTCCTGCACAATGGCCGGGTCGGCCAGGAAATACACCAGCTGGAAGGGCTGGCCAAACTCCGGCGAATAGGCCCGCAGGTCGGCCTCGCTAAAGCCGCTGCGGTCCTTGCTGAGCGGGTGCATGGCGTGGCCCAGCCGCAGCCCCTGTTCCGAGTGCATAAACGGCGGTAGCCCCGGCGTGGCAACGGGCGGCGTGGCCAGCATCAGGGTCAGGTTGTGCACGCAGGCCCGCAGGCGCTGGGCAAAAACCGTGGGTGCGCTGCTGCCCGCCTCCTGGCTCAACAGCGCCGCCAGCGAGGCCAGCGCCAGCGGCCGCAGCGGCCCCACATCGGCCAAGGCGCGGCTCAGCAGCGGCAAGGCGTAGGCGTGCTGGCCGGTGGGCGAGTAGTAAGCCAGCGGCACGTAGAGGCACGCATCCTGCCGTTCCCACTCGATGCGCAGCCAGGTAGCCGGGCCGTGCGCCCGCATGTGCGCGGCTAGCTGGGAATCGTGCCGGGGGACATCCCGTAAAAAAGTTGCCGGGCCAAATTCCCGGAGGTAGGTATTGAGAAGGGTGGTTAAGGTAAGATTTTCAGCCAGTTCGCTGGCTAGGTTGCCTGGTTTGGTGGTGGAAAAGGAATTCATGAAAAACGCATTTTTATTTAGAACAAGTCTAAATAATTAGTTTTGCAAAACTAGCTGGTGCTAGCCGCCACCGGGTAGCGCCAGCGGGAGTAAAAACAACCCAATCCGGATGAAACTATACGACATTGCGACGGCCGACCTGGCCTGGGCCGGCGCGGCGCCCCAGCGCACGCAGCGGGCCGAAGGCAGCCTGCGCGAGGAAACCACGCAGTTCGCCAACGAGCTGGGCCAGGGCACCTACCACGACATCTACCTCCCCGACCTGCACATCGGCTACGGCGACCTGCGGCCCGCCCGGCCCCTGCGCTTGCGCAGCCAGCGGGCCGCCCCGGTGCTGGAAATGCACTTTCTGCTGGAGGGCACCTGCCGCTCGCGGCTGGCCGGGCTGGGGCCGGAACTGGTGTTTCGGGCGGGCGAAAGCAACCTGTTGTTTTTGCCGGGGCGGGCGGCGGGGCAGCACGAGGTGCCGGCCGGGCAAACCTGCCGCGAGTTTGAGGTGCACCTGGGCGCTACCTATTTCCAGCGCTTGGCACACGTAGCTACCGGGCCGCTGGCCGTGCTGGCGCAGTGCCTGAACGGGGCCACGTCGGTGCAGCTGCACCAGCAGCACGTACCCATCAGCGCGGCCATGCGGGGCGTGATGCAGCAGATAATGGACTGCGCGCTACGCGGTGCGGCGCGGTGCTTCTGGCTGGAAGCTAAGGTACTGGAGCTGCTGGCCCTGCTAATGAGTCCGCCCGCGCCGCCCGCCGCGCCGCGCCTGCGCAATGCCGACGTCGAGCGTCTGCACGCGGCCCGCACCCTGCTGCTCCACGACCTGAGCCAGCCGCCCACCCTGCCGCAGCTGGCCGCCCTCACCGGCCTGAACGAGTGCAAGCTCAAGCAGGGCTTCCGCACGCTGTTTGGCAGCACCGTGTACGGCTGTCTGCTCAGCTGCAAGCTGGAAAAAGCCCGCCACTGCCTGCTGCAAGGCCAGATGACGGTGGCCGAAATAGCCGATGCCGTAGGCTACCGCCACGCCTCGCACTTCACCGCCGCCTTCAAGAAAAAATACGGTATTCTGCCCCGGCAGGTGTGGCAGCAGGCGGCTTGCTAACTGGCAGGCAAGTGCTTGAAAAGCAGCGGTGGAAGCGGAGTAAGTTGGAATCGTGCCCGGTAGCCAGGGTGCTTGATAAGCCGTATCCAGCGGACCTGAAACAGGCCATTTATACTATTGACCAGCTAAGGTTTAGGATGCGTAGCGGCTAAGAAATACGGCCACAGTGCTGTATGGTATGGTGCTGATAGACAGAATTTAAACTTGATACTTAATGAAATAAGCACTGCACCGGAACTTTTCATCATCGTTGCCAGAGAAAATGCGTAGAGAAGCCAGGTAATTGGTTCGCCACTTGCTTTTCCACCCATTTTCTACTCGTCTATATGAGCAATACCTCTTCCCCTCTCCGGAAGCTGGTGCCCGGCGCGCTGCTACTGGCAGCCGGCCTGAGCGCAGTGCCCGCATCAGCCCAAACGCCCGACCGTAAAACGGCTATTGGTGCCAATATCAGCTATTTGCAGTATCAGGGCAACCTGGCTAGCAACTTCGGTAAAGTTGAGTTTCCGATTCAGGTCGGGGTAGGGGCCCACATCACCCGCTACCTCTCGCCCACCTTCGACCTTAGCTTGCTGGGCAACTACCAGAAATACCGGATTGTGGGTGACGACGCGCGTGGTGCGGAGGCCAACGCCAAAATCGGCATGATAGACCTTGGCCTGAAGCTGAAGCTGAATAACGGCAAAATCCTGAAGGAAGACGCCTTTATTCAGCCTTACCTGATGGGCGGCGGTGGCCTCTTCATCGCCAACAGCACCGGTAACTACTACACCATCAGCGAAAACCGCACCGTTACGCCCGGTCGCTTCTTCAACCAGGTGCGCAAGCCGGAGGTGTTTGGCATGGCTGGCCTGCGCTTCCGCCTCGCGCCGGCCGTGGCCCTGGACATCACGGCCAGCCAGCACTACGCTTTCACCAACGACAAAATCGACATCGACAACTCGAGTGGCGGTAAGTACTACGACCGCTTCCTGGTGTACGGCGCGGGCCTGACCGTTGCCTTCGGCAAAGCCAAAGACACGGACGGCGACGGCGTACCCGACCGCAAAGACAAGTGCCCCGACACGCCCGCCGGCGTGAAAGTGGACGAAAACGGCTGCCCCGTGGACACCGACGGCGACGGCGTAGCCGACTATCAGGATAAGTGCCCCGACGTGAAAGGCCTGGCCGCCCTGCAAGGCTGCCCCGACGCCGACGGTGACGGCGTAGCCGACAACGACGACCGCTGCCCCAACACCCCGGCCGGCGTGAAAGTAGACGCCAGCGGCTGCCCGCTCGACGCCGACGGCGACAAAGTGCCCGACTACCTCGACAAGTGCCCCAATACCCCCAGCGGCGTGGCCGTGGACGCCAACGGTTGCCCGCTCGACCGCGACGGTGACGGTGTGCCCGACTTCCAGGACCGCTGCCCCGACCGCGCCGGCCCCGCCAGCAACAAAGGCTGCCCCGAAATCCCCGCCGAGAAGAAGAAAATTCTCAACGAGGCCACGAAGTACATCAACTTCGACTTCAACAAGGCCACGCTGAAAGCTTCGTCGTACCCCAAGCTGGAGCAGATGGTGCAGATTCTCAACGACTACCCCGACTACTCGCTCAGCATTGCCGGCCACACCGACAGCAAAGGCGACGACGACTACAACACTCGCCTGAGCTACGAGCGCGCTGCTTCGGCCCGCAAGTACATGGTAGAGAAAGGCATCCCGGCTGAGCGCATCGAAAGCCGCGGCTACGGCGAAGCCAAGCCGATTGCCGACAACAAAACGGCCGCTGGCCAGGCCCTGAACCGTCGCGTAGACTTCGACCCCTACCTCACCGGCGAAACCAACGCCGCCGAAGTGAAGTACGGCCCGGCCCCCACCATCAGCGAGCTGCGCGCCGCTGGCAAGCCCCTGCCCGGCAAAAAAACCACCGGCACCGGCTCGCGCCACAGCCGCACCGCCCCGGTGAAAAAGGCCCCCGCCAAGCGTAAGTAGCAGCTTGCCCGCCACTTGTTAAAGGAAAAGGCTGGCTCCGAACGGAGCCAGCCTTTTCCTTTTTTACTACGGCTCATTGCGCTGGCAAAATCGCGGGCAATCACCGCGCTGCCGCGTACCAGGCTAGTGGCGGCCCGGCAGTAGCGCCCGGCTGGTAAAAGAGGGCGTTGGCCGCGCAACTAATACGCGGGAAGGCAGTAAAACGAGGAGTTTATGAATCAGTGCTAACGAGTTAGCGCTTCCATCCCCTTCCGCATGATTTCTTCTAAATATACCGCCCTGCTGCCGGCGCTGGGCTTGTTGGCTGCGTGCAGCAGCGGCCCCAGCCAGCAGGAAAAGCAAGAGGCCCAGGCCGATAACCCATCTCAGACCATCACCACGCCCAAGGATGAAACGGTGCACCTGCCCGCGCCCTACACCACCAAGTCGGTAACCAAGCGGGTCGATATCATCGACTGGCCGGCCGGCAAAACGCCCACTGCGCCCGCTGGCTTCACCGTTACGGAGTTTGCCGGTGACCTCGAAAGCCCGCGCTGGGCCTACGTGGCGCCTAATGGCGACATCCTGGTGGCCGAAGCCACAACCTTGCCCAAGGGTACCAAAAAGCAGATTGCCGCCACCCTCAACCTCGACAAGTCGCGCTCGCTCCAGCGCACCAGCGCCAACCGCATCACGCTCTTTCGCGATACCAACGGCGACGGCAAGCCCGACGTGCGCTCGGTATTTCTGGCTGGCCTCAACCAGCCGTTTGGCATGCTTGTGCTGGGCAACAGCTTCTACGTGGCCAATACCAACGGCGTGCTGAAATTCCCGTATCAGCCCGGTGAAACTAAAATCACGGCCCCGGGCCAAAAAATCCTGAGCCTGCCCGAAGGTGGCTACAACAACCACTGGACGCGCAACCTCTACCCCAGCGCCGATGGCAAAACGATTCTCGTGACCGTGGGTTCGGGTTCCAACGTGCAGGAGCACGGCCCTGCCAATGAGTTGCGCCGGGCCAACATCCTCGAAATCAACCCCGACGGCACGGGCGAAAAAACCTACGCCAGCGGCCTGCGCAATCCCATCGGCCTGGCCTGGAATCCCGTCACCAAAGCCCTGTGGGTAGCCGTGAATGAGCGCGACGAGCTCGGCGACGAGCTGGTGCCCGACTACATTACCAGCGTGAAACAAGGGGGATTCTACGGCTGGCCCTACGCCTACTACGGCCCCAATGAAGACCCACGCCGCAAGGGCGAGCGCCCCGACCTCGTGCAGAAAACCCTGGTGCCCGATGTGCCGATGGGCCCGCACGTAGCTGCTCTCGGCCTCACCTTCTACGATAAAAAAGCCTTCCCCGCGAAGTACCAGAACGGTGCTTTTGTGGGGGAGCACGGCTCTTGGAACCGCTCGGTTTATTCGGGCTACCAGGTGGCCTTCGTGCCCTTCCAGGAGGGTAAGCCCGCTGGCAAGCCCGAGCCATTCCTGACCGGCTTTCTCGTGGGCGATGGCTCGGATAAGGCCTATGGCCGCCCGGTGGGCGTGGTCACCTTGCCCGACGGAGCTTTGCTCGTGACCGACGATGCCGGCAACAAGCTCTGGCGCGTGAGCGCCACCAAGGCTACCGCCGCCCGGCCAGCCGCCAGCCCTGCGGTAGCGGCCCGCTAACATAATTTGCCTCACCCACTACCGGGTGGGGCTTTTTTGGGCCTAGATTTGAGGTTGATTTCTCCCTGAACCTCAGTCTATGCGCCTGCCTGTACTTCTGTTTTTGCTGCTGACGGTGGTCGGCCGCCTGGCCCACGCCACGTCCTGGGACGAGCCCTGGCAGGAAACCGTCGTCAAAAAAGCCGACTACCTGGTGCTGGCCCGCGTCACGGCCGCCGACGCGCACAAGGGCATCAAGGCCACCATTCTGCGCTCGCTGGGTGGCGGTGCGCTCCCCGATACGGTAAAAATCAACGGTTTTTATAGCTTGCGGCTGTGCGACGGCTCGCCGGGCGAAGAGCCTGCTTTTGAGCTGAACGGCACTGACTCGTGCTACTTCTTTCTGCAAAAAAAGCCCTCGGGCGAGTACGCCATTGCTACGCCCACCACGGGATTTGCGCGGGTAAAAATGGGTCAGGTAGCGGCCACCTACCGGCATAGCTACCACCAGGCACTCGTGCCGCGGGCCGTGTACGAATCCACAATGACCGCGATTTTTCAGCATTACCACGGTCAGGAGTACGATGTGGCGCCCATCACAACGCTGATAAACAGCGCGCTGGCCTCGCCACCCGCCCACCTGGACGCGGCCGGCCGGTCTACTTTCTTTTTGCAGCACGCCGCCCTCGAAACCATTTACCACTTGGGGCTGACTACGCATTATGATGCCGTGCTGCCCTTTTTGCGCGACACCACTAATTTTCACGCGCAAGTATCGGCGGCGCGGGCCCTCACCGCCACGCCCACGCCCGAGGATAAGCAGTTGCTCATCAAGGTGCTAATGAGTAAAACCTCGCGCGACCTCGCCAAGGTAGTCGCCATCAGAACCCTGACTACCTACCGCCCCGCCGAGCTGAAGCCGCAGTTGGCCGCCCTCGCCCAAACGGCCTCCGATGAGCACAACGGCTTCGGCGGCAACATCATGGACCCGCGCATCTGCACCCAGGTGCCGACCGTGAAAGAAGCGCTGACTACGCTAGTGGCGGGGTTATAACGCTATTGGTCAGTATTGTGCGCAGCTCCTGCGCATTGCCAATGGCCGAGCCGCCAATGTCATTATTAAAATAAGCGTACACCTGCGCTACGCCCGGCGCGCTGGCTAGCTCGGCGGCTTTTTGGCGCAACGCCTCGGTGGGGTAGGGGGAGGCGTAGAGGTCGGGCACGCCGTGAAAGCGGTAGTAGAGCGTGGGCGCGGTGGCCACCACCGCATCGGGCAGCAGCGGGTGGCTCTGGCCGCAAAACGTGACGCGCCGCGCCCGCAGGGCGGCGTACACTTCTTCGCGCCACCAGCTGGGGTGCCTGAATTCCAGGACGTTGCTGAAAGCCGGGTCGAGGCAATCGAGGATGCGGGCCAGCCGGTCGGCGTCGTAGGCCAGGCGCGGTGGCAGCTGAAACAAAACCGGGCCCAGCTTCTCGAGCAGCCCCTGGCTGGCCGTGGTGTAGAAGTCGCCCAATAGCTGCCCCACGCCGTGAAACTGCTTGTAGTGCGTAATAAGCTGCGGCGCTTTCACCGCAAACTGAAAATCGGCGGGGCTCTGCGCGTACCAGTTGCTGAGGAAGGCAAGCTGCGGAAAACGGTAGAACGTGACGTTTAGCTCCAGCGCCCGAAAGTGTTGGCTGTAAAACTCAAACCAGCGCCGCATGGGTAGCTTCGCCGGGTAAAAAACGCCCCGCCAGTGGCGGTAATGGTAGCCCGAGCAACCGATGTGATAAGCACGTTCCATGCAAAAACGTCCGTTGGGCTGACGAAGGAAGCATCTCGCCAGGATGGAACAATGGTAAGCCGGAGGACGAAGATGCCCCCTTCGTCAGCCCAACAGACGTGAATTGTGCAGCGATTGTTAGCCCGCGCCGACCTTAGCCCAGACATCCGAAGGCTAATTCCCTGCTCCTTATGAAAAAAAACTACTTCGCTGGCGTCCTGCTTAGCGGCTTGCTTGGCGTGGCGCTGGCTAGCCCAGCCGTGGCACAGCAACTGGCGCCCCCTAGCCCGCCGCAATTCACTGCGGCCGTCAAGGAATTTATTAAAGTAAGTGCGCCCGTGGTGGCCCTCACCGATGCCAAAGTCATTGATGGTACGGGCCGGCCGGCGCTGCTGCACCAGACCGTGCTGCTGCGCAATGGCCGCATTGAGCAAGTAGGGCCACTGAAAAAAGTGAAGGTGCCGGCCGACGCCGAAGTTATTAGCTGCGCCGGTAAAACGCTGATTCCCGGGCTGGTAATGTTGCACGAGCATCTGTACTACACCATGCCAGCGGGTGGGCTCTTCAACATCGCCCAGATGCCCTACTCGTTTCCGCGCCTCTACCTGGCGGGCGGGGCTACTACCATCCGCACGGCGGGCAGCATCGAGCCGCAGACGGATTTGGCCATTCAGCGGCTCATTGGGGAAGGCAAGTTTATTGGCCCCGATATGGATGTGACCGCGCCCTACATGGAGGAGCCCGGCATGGACATTCCGGCCCTGAACACCATAAAAGGCCCCGACGACGCGGCCGCCAGCACCAGGTTTTGGGCCGATAAGGGCTGCACGTCGTTCAAGATGTACATGCACGCCACCCGCGCCGACCTTGCGGCCGTAGTGCGCGAGGCCCACGCCCGCCACCTCAAGGTAACCGGCCACCTCTGCGCCCTTACCTACCGCGAGGCCGCCGAAATTGGCATCGATAACCTGGAGCACGGCTTCATGGCCAGCTCCGATTTTGTGGCTGGTAAGGCTGCCGATGCCTGCGACTACCCCGCTGCCCGCCAGGCCCTGCTGCGCCAGCCGGCTAATAGCCCCGCCGTGGCTGACCTTATCAAGTACTTGATTAGCAAGAAGGTGGCGCTCACTTCCACACTGCCCGTCTTTGAGCCTTACACCGGCCGGGAGGTGGTGCTGGGCGGTGGCCTGGAAGCGCTCATTCCACAACTCCAGGAGCGCGAAACCAAGACCTGGCAGGCCAGCCAGGGCAAAGACTCGGCCAGCGTAGCGCTCTTCAAGAAGGAGCAGGGCTGGGAAAAGCAGTTTTACGACGCGGGTGGCCTGCTCGTGGCTGGCACCGACCCCACCGGCGCGGGCCGCACTATCGCGGGCTACGCCAACCGCCGCGAAATTGAGCTGCTGGTAGAAGGAGGCTTTACGCCAGTGCAGGCCGTGAAAATCTGCACGCTAAACGGCGCTAAATACCTGGGCCGCGACCGCGAAATCGGCACCATCGAAGCCGGCAAGCAGGCCGACCTGGTGCTGGTGGCCGGCGACCCGGAGCAGGATATTCGCCAGCTGCGCCAGATGGAAATCGTGTTCAAGCACGGCATCGGCTTCGACTCGCCCAAGCTGTTTGAGTCGATGAAGGGTAAGGTGGGATTGAACTAAGTGCTGATTGCAAGCATCATTCGAAAAAAAGAACGTCATGTTGGGCCTGCCGAAGCATTTCGCTCGCCTCGTTGGATAGTGACTCCAGCGGCGCGAGCGAGATGCTTCGGTAAGCTCAGCATGACGTTCTGTTTCAGTGGGTTGTTTTTAGCTAGCCTAAGCCAAGTGAACCTGACTACTTACTCGGCTGGCAAAGTCGCCTCGTAGGTATCGGCAAACTTGAAATCTTCCAGCCAATAGTCGGAGCTGATGATGTCGTATACCACGCTGGTATCGGTTTTTTCGCTGGGCGTGAGCTGCCATAGAATCGACTCGGCTTCGGGGAATTCACCGCCCGCCAGCTGGTCGCCGAACAGGCGGTGCAGCAGGGCGCTATCCGAGAGGCCGGGGGCCAGCAGGCGCAGTAGCGTGGTGGGCGTATTCTGGTCGAGCAGGGCTAGGTCAGCGGGCGCGGCAGCAGTTATTTTTACCTTAAACTCTACAGCCTGCGGGTGCGGGAATTTGCCGTTGTAGGCGTCGTAGAGCAGTTGGGTGGCGTTGAAAAAGTGCTGGTGCAGCTCCAGCTTGGGATTTTCTTCCCACAGCTTTTCGGTTTCCATCTGGTGGGCCAGCTGCTCGGTCTGGCCCTTGGTGAGCTGGTCGGCCACGAGGTAGCCGAGCACCTGCTCGGCGGCTTCGGCCGGCTCCAGGTCGGTGAGGGCAAGCTGGCACATTTCCTTTAGCTCGGCCGGGGCAATGGCCTCGGGGCTGTCATAATCGAGCTGGGTGAGCAGGGCCAGGTAATCGGTGTTTTGCCAGGCGTTGGGCAGGGCAGCGAGGTGCTGGAAAGAAAGCCGTTCGACGGTGAAAGTGGGCATGATAGAAGGGGTGTGAAAAGGAACCACCCAACGCATTTACGCAGAACGCCGCCCCGCAACCGAAAAGCGCAGGTAAAACCCTGGCCCGGCTTTCCCGCTGGCCCAGGGTTTTACCTTACTAAAAGCACCCGGCTATGCCCGCCCGGCGCGCACCAGCGCCCCGCCCGCCAGCAGCAGCGCCAGCCCAAACGCCAGAAAACCCAGGTCGGCGGGCAGGTGGTTGGGCGCGTACTCATACACATGGTGTAGGCCCAGCAGCGCGTGGTCGATGAGGCCCTCCACTACGTTAAACATGCCCCAGCCCAGCAGCAGGCCGCCCGCCAGCGTGCGGCCCGAGTGCGGCACATCGGCCCGGCCGGTGGCGGCCCACAGCATGGCCAGCCCGATGGCCGTGAGCACCCATACGGCGGCGTGAAACAGGCCGTCCCAATACATGTTGACCTTGGCGCGCACCAGCGTATCGGGCGGCAGCTGGCCCGATAACATGTTGTGCCACTGTAGTATTTGGTGCAGCACGATGCCATCGACAAAGCCGCCCAGGCCGGCCCCCAGCAGGATGCCCGCCGCCACTAAAGGCGTGCGGTGTGGCCGTAAAATATCAGCGTTTGGCATAGGAAGTAGCGAAATAAGGCCGTAGCTTGTCCCAGTAAAACAATCCTATACCTACTCCCAGCAGCACCGCCACGGGTAACAGCACCAAAAGGACGTTAGCAGTGTAAGCCGGCGTGTAGATGCCGGCCCGCACCCGGGGCCGGCACCACGGGCAGGCCCCGGCCCCGGCCGCCCACAGGCAGGCCAGCAGCGTGAGAAAAATCTTTTGCATAGTAATTTAAGTAGTTGGCAGCGTGCTGGGTAACTACGCGGCTGCTGGCCCAAAAGCTACAATTTTTGTCTGAAGCTGCTGGCCCAGCTCGTCGCTTTGGCTGGCTTTCTACCCTGAAAATCACCCTTTGCCATGCCGCTCACCGAAGACCCCACCGCCGGCGAATTTTCGGCCACGCCCAAGCTGGAATTCATCGACACGCCCGGTGTGCCCAACCGGCTGGTGCGCGTCATCGAGGACTTTACCTTCACCCAGGCGCTCGATGGCACCGTGTGGGAGGCGCCCGGCGGTAGCCTCGTCAACGGGGCCAGCATCCCGCGGGTGCTGTGGACGCTGGTGGGCTCGCCCTTCACCGGCGACTACGTGTACGCCTCCATCGTGCACGATGTGGCCTGCGACACCCGCCGCCGGCCCTGGCGCGCCACGCACTACATGTTTTACCAGGCCTGCCTGGCCGGCGGCACCCGCCCTGGCCGCGCCAAGCTCATGTACCTGGCCGTACGCAACTTCGGCCCCCGCTGGCCCGAGCCCCAGCCCGAGGCCGTGGAGCAGCTGGCGTTTAGCGCCTTCGTGGCGGAAGACTTCACCGGCCGCGCGCTGGCTGGCCCGGCGGTTAGTGCGGCCAGCCAGGTGCAGTACCTTCGGCGGGCCCAGGAATACCTGGCGCGCCACGGCGACGATAGCTCCCTCGAAGCCCTTGATATATACGCCTCCCAATCCGAATGAAATTCCTGCTCACGCTGCTCCTGTGCCTGCCCGCCCTCACTGGCTGGGGCCAAAAAACCGAACTGCTCGCCCTGATGCACAAGGAAAACGTGCCGGGCATGCAGCTCATCTACACCAAAGGTACTGCCGTCAGCACCTACAACTTGGGCGTGCGCCGGGCCGGCACCATGCAGGCCGTGGCGGCTACGTCCATCTTTCAGGCGGCTTCGCTGGGCAAAGTCGTGCTGGCTTACACCGCTTTGCGCCTGCTCGACCGGGGTGTGCTCGACCTCGATAAGCCGCTGCTGACCTACTACCCGTACCCGCGGCTGCTGCCCGAGCCCCGGGCCGACAAAATCACGGCGCGCATGGTGCTGGCCCACACCACCGGCCTGCCCAACTGGTCCGAAAACCCCACGGCACCCACTTGGCCCACCTCGGCCCTGCACCTGAAAAACGCGCCCGACAGCTGCTGGAATTACTCGGGCGAAGGCTACGTGTTCTTGCAAAAAACGCTGGAGCACCTCACCGGCAAGTCGTTTGAGACGCTGGCGCAGGAAGAGGTTTTTCGGCCGCTGGGGATGAAAAACAGCAGCTTTAGCTGGCAGGCGAAGTTTGCGGCTACGCTCTGCGCCGGCCACGATGGCCAGGGCCAGCCCACGCCGGAGCAGCACTTTGCGGCCCCCTACGGCGCGTATTCGCTGCTCACCACCGCCGCCGATTACAGCCGCTTTCTGCAAGCTATTATGACCGGGCGCGGCCTCAAGCCCGCCACCGCCCGGCTGCTCACCACGCCGGCCAACGCCGCCAACCGCTGCGGCCGGCCCGCCACCGCTGCCGACCCCGCCATTGCCTGGGCCTGCGGCGTGGGGCTGGCCACCACCAGCCAAGGCCCGGCCCAGTGGCACTGGGGCGACAACGGCGACTTCAAAGGCTTTTTCATGACCCTGCCCGGGCAGCGCGAAAGCGTACTTTTCCTCACTAATAGCGCCAACGGGGCCCGCCTCACCGACGAGGTACTGCGGCTGTTTTTTGGCCCCGGCCAGTACTGGGCCCCGCAGTGGCTAGCCGACTGAGTTCAAAGCCCAGGCACTAGTTTCGCGCCCCATGACCCTACACTGGACTACCAAGCCTTTCGGCTCCCTTTCCCTGGCCGAGCTGTACGCCTTGCTTCAGCTTCGCAGCGAAGTATTTGTGGTGGAGCAAGCCTGCGCTTTCCAAGACCTTGACGGCCAGGACCAGGCCGCGCATCACCTGCTGGGCTACACCGCCGCCGGCGCGCTGGCCGCCTACGCCCGGCTCTTCGGCCCCGGCCTCAGCTACGCGCAGGTGAGTATCGGCCGGGTCGTGACCTCGCCGCGCCACCGTGGCGGCGGCCTGGGCCGCGAGCTACTTACGCAGGCCATCGCCGGGTGCGCGGCGCTCTATGGCGCGCAGCCCATCAAGATTGGCGCGCAGTGCTACTTGCAGGCTTTTTACGAAAGCTTCGGCTTTGTGCAGCAGGGCGAGCCGTACCTGGAGGACGGCATTCCGCACATGTACATGCTGCGGCCCTAGCCAAAGGCCGCCGGCCGGTGGGGGAGGCGGCACTGTGCCTTATCTTAGTGCGTAACTACTTGCCCGCTAGCCGCCCGCATGCCTTCTTCTGCTACCGACTTATCTGCCGCTGCTGCCCCAGCCCGTGGCGCTACGCCTGCGGCGCGCCGCCACGAGCGCCTCACCGAAGCCGTGGCCACCACCGCCACCCGGCTGCTGCCGCTCATCGCGCTGCTCGACGCCATTCAGCCGCAGGTGACGCAGGAGTCGGTTTTTCGGACTAGGCGCAAGAAAATCAAGCAGCACTGGCTGCTGGTGTACGAGGAGCTGCACGCCGAGCGCCCGCGCCGCCAGGCCCTCACCCACGCCTTCCAGGCCCTGGCCGACCTCGTGCTCGAAGAAACCAAAGACATCAGCAAAGACGAGCTAAAGCAAGCCGCCAAAGAGGTAGCGCTGGCTACCCTCAAAAACGCCCCCGCGCTCATCAATGCCGCGCACCAGGCCCGGCTGCTGGTGTAGCAAAAGCTGGGATGGCGCGGAGCCGTTACGCCATCGCTAGCCCGCCCTGGCCCGTATAGCAGCCAGCCAGCGCGCGCGTTATTCCGGCTGGCCCGCCATTTTGCCTACCCCTAGTTTTGATTCTCGCCCCCACGCGCCAGCCGGGCCTGCTACCATCGTGGTGGCCGGGGCCACCGGCGACCTCGGCCACCGCATTGCGCTTGCCCTTCTGGCCCGGGGTGCGCAGGTGCGCGCCCTCATCCGCCCCGGCAATGCAAAGCCGGTCGTAAACGAGTTGCGTACGCATGGCGTGGTTATCGTGGAAGTCGATTTTAATGACCCAGCGGCGCTCACGCAAGCCTGTGCGGGTGCCGCCTGCGTGGTGTCGGCGCTCTCGGGGCTGCGCGAGGTGATAGTGGATGCCCAAACCCGCCTGCTCGATGCGGCCGTGGCGGCCGGGGTGCCTCGCTTCATCCCCTCCGATTACTCCATTGACTTTACCAGGCTGCCCGAAGGTTCGAACCGTAACCTCGACCTGCGCCGGGAGTTTGGCCGGCGGCTCGACCAGGCGCCTATTGCGGCCACATCCATTCTCAACGGCATGTTCACGGATTTGCTCACCGGGCAGGCGCCGGTAGTGCTCTTCAAAATCAAGCGGATACTTTACTGGGGTAGTGCCGACCAGCCGCTGGACTTCACTACCATTGCCGACACGGCCACCTTTACGGCCGCCGCGGCCCTCGACCCCACCACGCCCCGCTACTTGCGCGTGGCCGGCGAGGTGGCTACCATCCGCGACCTCCAGGCGGCAGCTGGCGCGGCTACCGGCCACCGCTTTCGGCGGCTGCGGGCCGGTGGCCTGTGGCTGCTGAAGCTTATGATAAAGGTGACGCGCCGCCTCGCGCCCGCGCCCCGCGAGGTATTTCCGCCCTGGCAGGGTATGCAGTATTTGCACAACATGCTCACCGGCCTGCCCAAGCTCACGCCCCTGGACAATGCCCGCTACCCCGACATCCGCTGGACACCGGTGCGGGCTGTACTGACTGCTGAAAAATAGCGACATCTCTCATTGTTTCTGTAAATTATTTTAAGTAAAGCGATTACCTCTGTTTGTAGTGCGTTAAAAGAGGTTTTAACTTGCACTGTACACCTGGTTAAGCTCATACTCAACAATATCTACGGCCGCTGGCTTGCGTTACATGCGCAGCACCCAAGTGGCCACTATGGAAACGCCGACCCGCAGCTTAAGAGGACTCGACTGGGTTAGCCTGCTGATGGCTGACGTGAAGGATGGCGTAGGCGTCTACCTGTCGGTATACCTGCTCACCGTGCGCCACTGGCCAGCCGATAAAATCGGCCTGGTGATAGCTGCGCCGGGGCTGGTCGGCATCCTGGTGCAGGCCCCGGCCGGCGCACTCATCGACCGCACTACCTACAAGCGCTTGCTGCTCATGGTGGCGTCGGTAGTCATTGCCCTGTGCTGCCTGGCGGTGGTGCTGAGCTATGGGTTTTATCCTATTCTGTTCTCGCAGCTCACGGTGGGGCTCACGCAGTCGGTGTACGCGCCGTGCGTAGCGGCCATCACGCTGGGCATTGTGGGGCATGCGGCGCTCGCGCAGCGCATCGGCCGCAACGAGAGCTTCAACCACTTAGGCAATATGGCGGCCGCCATAATCGCGGGTATTATCGGGCGCTACGTCTCGTACGAAGGCATCTTCTACTTTTCCATTGTTCAATGCCTTGGCCTGGTAGCCGCCGTGCTCCTGATTCGGGAGCAGGATATCGACCATGCGCTGGCCCGGGGCGCCAGCGAGGAGACGCAGCGGCTGGATGCAGCGGCTGTGCCGGCGGCGGTAGCACCAACTGCCGACGACCCCGCCGCGCCGGCCGCCGGCGTCAAGCAGCTGCTGTCCAATCGCAACATCCTGGTGTTTACTATCGCAATGGCCCTGTTTCACCTCAGCAATGGCGCCATGCTGCCCTTGCTGGGTCAAAAAATGGGCCTGGCCGACGCCAAAAATTCCTCCCTGTACCTGTCGGCCGCCATTATTATCGCGCAGGGCGTGATGGTGTTCGTGGCCCGGTACGCCGGCACGGCGGCCGAGAGTGGCCGCAAGAAAATCCTGCTCGCCGCCTTTGTGCTGCTGCCGGTGCGGGCGCTGCTTTTCGCCTTCATTGCCAATCCGTATGCCCTCACGGCCATTCAGCTGCTCGACGGTATCGGGGCGGGCCTGTTTGGGGTAGTTAGCATCATCATGATAGCCGACCTGAGCAAAGGCACCGGCCGGTTCAATCTGCTGCAAGGCGTCGTGTATTCGGCCATTGGCCTGGCGGCGGCGCTCAGCAGCATGCTGGCTGGCTTCGTAGTCGAGCACTTTGGCTACGCCGCCGGGTTTGCCTCGTTGGCGGGCATTGGGGTGTTGGGGCTGGCCTTTTACTGGCTGCTCGTGCCCGAAACCAAGGATATCAGCCCGGCTTAGGCCGTGTTCAGAATAAGGCGGCAGCCAAAAATAACACGGCTTGGTTGGCCTCTTCTGGCTGGCAGTTGGCTGGGCCATTAGCAGTTAGGGGTCAAAAGAGTAGCCGCCTTGTCTGTTCTGGTTTGCTGCAAAGTGCGCCGGTGCCAGCCGGGAGGGGGGGGTATTAAAATGCGGAAGTCGGCCAGCCTTCCCGGCTCATCCCCGTATCCTCTCCCTGTCTAACTTCAGCAAAAACACCGCAATGGCTACCGAACAAAACGAACCGCGCCCCACCAACAGCGAAATCAGCCCCAAGCCGATGGCCTACCCCACCAGCGAGGCGGACATGCAGGAAAAGCCCGACTGGGATATGTCGAACTACAAGCCGGCCGGCAAGCTCACCGGCAAAGTAGCCCTCATCACGGGTGGCGACTCGGGCATTGGCCGGGCCGTGGCGCTGGCCTTCGCGATGGAAGGTGCCGATGTGGCCGTGCTTTATCAGTCGAATGCCGAAGACGCCGCCGTAGTCGGCAAAGCCGTGCAGGCGCAGGGCCGCCAGTTTCTGGCTATTCAGGCCGATGTGCGCTCGGCCACCGAGTGCCGCGAGGCCGTGCGCCGCACCCACACCGAGCTGGGCGGCTTTAATATTCTGGTCAACAACGCCGCTTTCCAAACGGGTTACGAGGTTTTCGAAACCATCCCGGAAGAAAATATTCACCGCACCTTCGACACCAATATCAAGGGTTACATCTTTATGGCCCAGGCGGCTATCCCATTTATGAAGGAGGGTGACTCCATCATCAATACGGGCAGCATTGCGGGCATTGTCGGCAACCCGCACCAGGTAGACTACGCCTCCACGAAGGGCGCTATTCACATTTTTACCAAGAGCCTGGCCGCCTACCTGGGCGAGAAGAAAATCCGGGTGAATGCCGTGCTACCTGGCCCCATCTGGACGCCGCTCATCCCCGGCACTATGCTCAAGGAAGACCTGGCCAAGTTTGGCGACGAAACCATGCTCGGCCGCCCCGGCCAGCCCGAGGAGCTAGCCCCCGCCTACGTCTACTTCGCTTCGCAAGACGGTAGCTACTCTACCGGCAGCCTGCTGGAAGTAACCGGCGGCATGCCCAAAACCAACTAACTGGCGCGCCGCCCGTTGCTAGGGGAGGGGCTGCCAGCTCGGCGGCCCTTTTTAGGAACAGCTCCCCTCCGAATGAAATATATTTCGCTCCTGACCAGTGCCCTGGCGCTCACTGCCCACCTCGCTTTAGCTCAAACGGCCGTGCCCGCCAACGTACCGGGCGCCCTGCCCGTCACGCCCCCCACTACCGCCAGTGCTGGCAGTCCCCGGGGCCACAGCCGCGACCAGGAAATTCCCGACCTCGACCGCCGCGATAAAAAGCGCCTGCGCAAAATAAATAAAGTGAAGCCCAGCCCCAGCAAGCCGCCAAAAGCCCGCCTCTAGCCGGCTAGCTCAACCGCGTAGCCTGGGCTGCCGTATAGCACCGCACCAGGCAGCGCCCGCTGCCACCCTTTTCCACTTTCTCCTCCCTGTGTCATGAAAGCCACCCTCCTTTTAGCCGCCGCCTTTGCCTTCACCACCAGCGCTGCTCTGGCCCAAACCGTAGCCCCCGGCACTACCCCCGGCACCCAAACCGGCAACCCATCCAATATGCCGAACGCTGGCACTACCACCACTACCGACCAGACTATGAACTCTTCGGGCCGCATGGACAACATGTCGGGCACCGGCAGCGACAAGCGCGCCATGCGCAAAGCCAAGAAGACGAAGACCAGCGACGGCACCATGAAAATGAAAACCAAGATGTAGTAGCCCCGGCTGGCTTTCCCCATCTGCCAGCCACCTATTTCTACTAGTTAGCAAACGAGCCCCGGCCTGCATTTGGTCGGGGCTCGTTTGCGTATGCGGACTAGCCGACGCCGGCTGACCTGCCGGATTTTGAGGATACAATAAATTTTTTGGGATTAAACTTTGAATTGCAAAGTTCTTTTGCTTCCTTTGTATCGTTCTGTGTGGTCGGCATAACCGCTTCTGCGACAGGGTGGTGCCTTGGCCACGCTGGTTGCGTTGCCGTTAAGCCGAACTGCGCCAGGAGTAACGGTTTCGCTCGTCTTTTTTCTGCTTTAGTACTATTTTCTCACCTCAAACACTTCTGCCATGTCCCTTCTTCAAAGCATTGGGCGCGTTGCGCTCGGTACGGCGCTGCTGCTGCTTATTCCGTTGACTGCACAGTTATTTCTGGCTGGCATGGCGTGGGACATATTCGATTTTGTGGCTGCTGGCGTCATGCTCTTCGGCGCAGGGCTCACGTTCACCCTGATAGCGCGAATGGGCAACACTACTGCTTACCGGCTGGCCGTGGGCGTGGCGGTGGCGGCGGGGTTGCTGCTTATCTGGGCCAACCTTGCCGTGGGGCTCGTCGGTAGTGAGGACAACCCGGCCAACCTGCTGTACGGCGGGGTGCTCGCCGTGGCACTCATTGGGGCCTTCGTGGCCCGCTTCCGGCCGCTGGGCATGTCGCGCGCCATGTTTGGCGCGGCGCTAACCTACGTAGTCGTCACGGCCATTGCGCTCTTCGTGTGGAAGCCTACGGGTGCGGCCGCCGAGCCTGCGGTACACCTGCTGAACGTGCTGGTGGCCAACGGCGTATTTGCTGCTTTATGGGTTGCGGCGGGCTGGCTGTTTCGCCGCGCCAGCAATACGGGCGCGCAGTATGCGTAGTACTGATACCCAATGTGTTGGGGGGAAGGCCTAGCGTAGGAGCTGGGCCATTAGTAGCAGGAGCACTCGGTTCGGGTGCTCCTGCTGGCGTTTTGCGGATGCTGTGCCCGTTGTTGGCCGCTAGCCGCCGCCGGTCCTTACCAAGGCAAAAGGCCATCGATTGAGGAAGCCGTACCGCTGGGGCCATCGGCTGGCAGCAGCGCTAGTCGAATGGCCTCCGCTGCACCCTGCGCCGGGGTGTCGGTACCCGCAAAGCCGTTGAGGTCGGTGGCCGTGTAGCCGGGCGCGGCCGAGTTTACTTTGATGGCCGTGCTGCGCAGCTCGTAGGCCAGCTGCACGGTGAGCATATTGAGTGCGGCCTTCGAGGCCGAGTACCCCAGCAGGCCCCAGTCGTTTTGACCGCTGAAGGTGAGTGAGCCCAGCGGGCTCGACACGTTGACAATGCGCCCCGCCGCGGCCTGCTTCACCAGCGGCAAAAACGCTTGGGTGACGGCCAGGGTGCCCAGGAAATTGGTCTGGATTACCTGCCCTACGCTGCGCACATCGGCCTGGCTGGGCGCCCCATCGCCCGGCACATTGATGCCCGCATTGTTCACTAGGATGTCGAGGCAGCCTTCCTCGCAGTGCAGGTGCGCCGCTGCCGCATCAAGCGTCGCTTGGTTGCCCAGGTCTACTTCGAGGAACAGCACGTCGCCTTCGGCGGCCAGCTCCGCTACGGCTTGCTGGCCTTTGGCTGCTTCGCGGGCACCTAGGTACACCCGACAGCCCGCCTGTAGCAACCCCCGCACTATTTCGAAGCCGATGCCTTTGTTGCCGCCGGTGACCAGCGCAATTTTCTTGTTTGCCATGTTGCCTGTGGGGTTGGCCTCCCTAGGGTAGGGAAGCGAGTGAATACGCCACAAAGGTCCAGGCGGTAGGCGAGGGGTAAACTTCGCCAGTCAACCCATCTGTTTTAGATTTCAAACAAGTTGTAAGAACTCAGGCGCGCAGATGGCGCGGGGCTCTGCCCCGTGTCTACTATTGGCAGGCCTCTGGCCTGCAATCGTTGAACGAGTCGCCCTCTACAAAACAGGCCAGAGGCCTGCCAATAGTAGACACGGGGCAGAGCCCCGCGCTATCAGTAAAACCTTGGCTACACCCCAAACACCGCCAGCCGCCGAAAATCCCCCGGCGTCTGCCCGGCGTGGCGCTTGAAAAAGGTGCAGAAGTGCGCCACATCGGCAAAGCCCAGGCTATCGGCGATTTCCGAAATGCTCCAGGCGGTTTGCTTCAGCAAGAGCTTGGCTTCCTGCGTCAGGCGGCTGCTGAGGAGGGCGGTGGTGGTCTGGCCCGTCGTCTCCTTCAGCACGCGGTTGAGGTGGTTGACGTGCACGGCCAACTGGTCGGCATAGTCGGTAGCGGTGCGCAGGCGCAGCGCCGGCTGCGGGCTGGGGCGCGGAAACTGCCGCTCCAGCAGCTCCGTGAATTGGGTGGCTACGCGCTCGGCGGCGCTGTGTGTAGCCAGGGGGGTAGGGGCCGGCTGCAGCTTCTGCACCAGGTGAATCAGCTCCCAGAGGTAGGTGCGCAGCAGGTCGTGCTTGTAGGCGTAGCCCGACCCGAGCTCGTGCATCATCTTCTGGAAAATAGCTTCGACCGCCGCGCAGTCGGCCTCGGCCACTTCCCACACGGGGTAGGCGCCGGGCTGAAAAATCGGTAGCTCGGCCAGCACTACCCCGGTGCGGGCGGGCAGCAGAAAGGCATCGTCGAAGAGGCAGCTATAGCCCCCAAAATCTTCGGTGAGCGGCAGCCACCGGTAGGGCACGCGCGGCGTCACCAGAAACAAGGTATTATCGCCCACGTGCGGGGCTTGGTCGGCATACTCCACTTGGCTGCGCCCGCGGCAGAGCGTGATTTTGTGATAGGCCCGCCGGTTAAACGTCATCGGGGGCGTCCCACGGAGGTCCGCTAGGGAGAACACGTTAAAATGCCCCACGCCTTGCCCCATATCCGGCGGCGGCAACACGCCAGCTGCGGACGCAGGACCCGGGGCAAGCGCCTCGTAAAAGGTGGCTAGGGTGTTCGGTTTCATACTACTTATCAAAGCAAGGAGCTGATAACGTTTGTCATGCTCATCTGGCGTCCGCTTGTCGAAGCATCTCTACCGCACCGTTGGATGGCATTATAATGAAGCGGTAGAGATGCTTCGACAAGCGGACGCCAGATGAGCATGACAAACGCGAGTGCAGAGAAGGAACTAAGCCAACGGCCCGTAGTTTTGGAAGTATGAAATACACTCTTGAAGTCCCCGACCAGGATGCCGAGTTCGTGCTGGAATTTCTGCGGCGCGTTACCTCCGTTAAACTTACGCCCGTGGGCCGCAAGGCTAAACCCAAAGACGAAACCGAATACTTGTTGAGCAACCCAGCCAACGCCAAAGCGCTGCTGGATTCCATCGAGCGGCTGGGACGCGGCGAAGGCCAGGTACATGACCTGATGGAGGCATGAAGCTCCTATGGGACCAAGCTGCCTGGGAGCAGTATCTCTACTGGCAGGAAACGGACCGCGCCATTCTGCGCAAAATCAACGCGATGCTAAAAGAGTGCCAGCGCACGCCCTTTACTGGCACTGGCAAGCCCGAAGCGCTGAAAGGCAACCTGCGCGGCTATTGGTCGCGGCGCATCAACCACGAGCATCGCCTGGTATATCAGGTGGCAGGCGAAACACTCTTCATTGCGGCCTGTCGCTTCCACTACGAGAAGTAGCTGCCGCTTAGCACTGGTCGATGGCTGGCTGTAGCTGTATCTTGGCGCTATGACAATAGCCGTTAGACTATAATTTCCTGACGACCGGGCGGCTGATGTAATTCGCTGGTTACAAGCCGCACCCAAGGGCGTAGAAGTTTACCTTGTAACAAGTGAGCCGCTAGAAGCAGTATCACCGCCAAGTCAGCAACCGCCAAAACCTGGATAAATTCCTGCGGCTGTTTCCGGCCACCCGTCGGCTGGGCATCTCGGCCGCGTTGGAAACCTACGCCCAGCAGAAAGCCCACCTGAAACGAATTGGTCGCCTGCAAGGCGAGTTCGACATGCTGATTGGCAGCGTAGCGGTGGCGCACGGCTTGACGCTGGTTACGCACAACACCCGCCACTTTTCCGATATGGTTGTATCGGTTTGGAGGATTGGGTGCAGGAGTATGAGGACGGGTAGCAGGCGGAGTAGTTGTTCTGGTGTAGCTTGCTGTTGCGCGTCAGTAGAGGCGAAACTTACACGATAAGGAAAGGAGCGAACTGTGAGATTGCTTAATTATATATATTTAAAATTTTATGACCTTAGGAAAAGGTTTTTTGTATCGTTTCAAGAGTGCAAACGGACGTCATCCATTTGTTTTCATTGAGCACAAGAATTGGGAGTACTTTGTAGGGTGTATGCTCACCAGTTCGCCTAATAGTGAATATCATCCAGAAAACATTTCAATGCTTCCAGAGCATTTTGAGACTTATAAAAATGGCATTTCTGGTGAAGAATATGCGTTGCAGTTTAAAAATTCAAACTTGGTTCGAGTTTTCTTAATAAAGCGAACTGATGAAGTGAATACTAAGCCATGTGGTAAGCTTACTGATAAGGGCTTCCTATTTCTTGAGAGAGAAATCGTTGATAAGCTGCCTAGGTATTGGCACGATGAGGAAAACTGGCCTTTGTTTTAGATTTTGGTTTTATTTGTAAAGCTTTTGTTTTATGTCTGTTTATAATTCAAGACCAGAGTTTGTAAAATGGCAAGTTATAAATGATTGCGCAAGCCCAGATAAATTAGTTGAGATTTTATCTGGGCTTATTTCATGGCATGAAACAACGTTGCGAGAAGCCGTCACTAGGTTTAATATAGTAGAAAATAAACTTACCAATTTAGGTTTGCCATATGAATGTCAGGATGAGTTTTTAGGAAAGCATCTAGGGAAGGCAAGATTCAGCTTTGAGTTCGCTATAGCACAAAGTGAAAAAATTATAAAGGTTCTGCAGAAATTCGTTGGTAATAATTTGTCTAATAAAGAAAGTTGGTCACTAGTGCAGGATATGCGAGTTTCGGAAGTAAGACTCATAATTAAAGAAAGTGGGTACATTGATGCTAGCCTAGACAATGGTATATCATCAATGCTGGTGGCGTTAGGAAGCAAATACTATGATTTATACTGATTCTGTATTCCGTATCGGATGATGTTTGTTGAGACAAGTTGGCTGAATGTTATCAAATTTGGCGTCTACTTTTCAGCCAAAAAGTCAGTAAAAGCTCTTCTGCACCTCGTTTGCTAGTACCCTCGTACAATCTTCCTAATCCGAAGCACCTACCGAGAACTAAGCAAAACAATGGACTTTAAAAACTTCACCATCAAGGCACAGGAGGCCGTGCAGAAGGCCACCGAGATTGCCGGAGCCAACCAGCAGCAGGCCATCGAAACGGGCCACCTGCTGAAGGCTTTATTGCAGAACGACGAGAACACCCTTGCCTTCCTAGGTAGGAAACTGGGCGCCAACCTGGCCAACCTCGGCCAGCGGCTCGATGCCATCGTGACGGCTTACCCCAAGGTGAGCGGCGGCTCGCCCTACCTGGCCAACGAAGCGGCCAACGCCGTGCAGCGCGCCAACACCCAAATGCGGGAGATGGGCGACGAGTTCGTGTCCGTCGAGCACCTGCTGCTGGGCATCCTGGGCGGCAAAGACAGCGTGGCTAGCCTGTTGAAAGACAATGGCTTTACGGAGCGCGACCTGAAAGCCGCCATCCAGGAGCTGCGCGGCGGGCGCAAGGTGACCAGCCAAACCGCCGAGGACCAGTACCAGAGCCTCAACCGCTACGCCATCAACCTGAACGAGCGCGTGCGCAGCGGCAAGATGGACCCCGTAATCGGGCGCGACGAAGAGATTCGGCGCGTGCTCCAGATTCTGAGCCGCCGTACCAAGAACAACCCCGTGCTGCTCGGCGAGCCCGGCGTGGGCAAAACCGCCATTGCCGAGGGCCTGGCCCAGCGCATCGTGGCCGGCGACGTGCCCGAGAACCTGCGCGACCGCACCCTGATGAGCCTCGACCTAGGTCTGCTCGTGGCCGGTGCCAAGTACAAGGGCGAGTTTGAGGAGCGCCTCAAGGCCGTTATCAAGGAAGTGACCGACTCGGAGGGGCAGATTATTCTGTTCATCGACGAGATTCACACCCTGATTGGGGCCGGCGCGGGCGGCGAAGGCGCCATGGACGCCGCCAACCTGCTCAAGCCTGCTCTGGCTCGCGGCGAGCTGCACGCCATCGGCGCGACCACGCTCAAGGAATACCAGAAATACATCGAGAAAGACAAGGCTCTGGAGCGCCGCTTCCAGGCCGTGATGGTGGATGAGCCGAGCGTGCCCGACGCCATCAGCATCCTGCGCGGCATCAAGGAAAAGTACGAGCTGCACCACGGCGTGCGCATCACCGACGACGCCGTGATTGCGGCCGTGGAGCTGAGCAGCCGCTACATCACCGACCGCTTTTTGCCCGACAAGGCCATCGACCTCATGGACGAGGCCGCCGCCAAGCTGCGCATCGAGCTGAACTCCATGCCCGTGGAGTTGGACGAAATCCAGCGCCGCATGATGCAGCTGGAGATTGAGCGCGAGGCCATCAGGCGCGAAGACAACCACGACCGCGAGGCCGTGCTGAGCAAGGAACTGGCCGAGCTGGGCAGCCAGCGCGACGAGCTGAAAGCCAAGTGGGAAGGTGAAAAATCCGTCCTGAATAACATTCAGGTGGAGAAGGAGAACATCGAGCGCTTCAAGACCGAAGCCGAGCAGGCCGAGCGCCAGGGCGACTACGGCCGCGTAGCCGAGCTGCGCTACGGCAAAATCCAAGAGGCCGAGCAGAAGCTCAAAACCTTGCAGGACGAAGCCAACGCCAACAAAGACGGCGGCGGCATGCTGCAAGAAGTGGTGACCAGCGAGGACATTGCCGAGGTAGTGGCCAAGTGGACGGGCATCCCCGTTAGCAAAATGCTGCAAGCCGAGCGCGACAAGCTCCTAGGTCTCGAAGCCGAGCTGGGCCGCCGCGTGGCTGGCCAGAGCGAAGCCATCGCCGCCATTTCGGATGCCGTACGTCGCTCGCGCGCCGGTTTGCAAGACCCCAAGCGGCCCATCGGCTCGTTTATCTTCCTAGGTACCACTGGGGTAGGTAAGACCGAGCTAGCCAAGGCCTTGGCCGAGTACTTGTTCAACGACGAGAACGCGATGGTGCGCATCGACATGAGCGAGTTTCAGGAGCGCCACGCCGTATCGCGCCTCATCGGGGCGCCTCCCGGCTACGTGGGCTACGACGAGGGCGGCCAGCTCACCGAGGCCGTGCGCCGCAAGCCCTACTCGGTGGTGCTGCTCGACGAGATTGAGAAGGCGCACCCCGACGTGTTCAACATCTTGCTGCAAGTGCTCGACGATGGTCGCCTCACCGACAACAAAGGCCGGGTAGCGAACTTCAAGAACACCATCATCATCATGACCTCGAACACGGGGGCCGACATCATTCAGCGCAATTTCAAGGAGTTGAACGAGTACAACCACGAGGAAGTAGTCGACCGCACCCGCGACGAAGTGGTGGAGCGCCTCAAGCAGCACATGCGCCCCGAGTTCCTGAACCGAATCGACGAAATCGTGATGTTCCAGCCCCTCAAGCGCAAGGAAATCCGCCGCATCGTGGACATCCAGTTCCGCCAGATTCAGCAGCGCCTGCACGAAGCCGGCATCAGCCTCGAAGCCACCGACGAAGTACTCGACTACCTCGGCGAGCAGGGCTTCGACCCGCAGTTCGGCGCCCGTCCGCTCAAGCGCGTTATTCAGCGCGTTATCCTGAATGAACTGAGCAAGGAGATTCTCTCCGGCAAAGTGAGCAAGGACGCCGTGGTAGAAGCGGTATTGGAGAATGGCGAAGTCCGCTTCGAAAACGTGGAGCTGCCGATAGTCTAAGAGCATTGATTTTAGCTAAAAAAGCCCCGCTGGCAGCTGCTGGCGGGGCTTTTTTGTTAATCGTAGGGCTGCAAGTCCTTCTTTTTGATACGCTGCCGAATTTTCTGCGGCAACGGCTTGCCGGAGCTGTATAGGTTTGCCATCTCCACTTCGTGCGTCTCGCTGTAGGTCGTTAGGTTGACCACGCCGATGGCTACCGGGGCCGCGATGAAGGCCCCAACCAGGATAGCGATGCTGCTGCCATCTGCGGTGGTGCCATTGCCAGAAGCAGTGAGGCCCCGCAAGAGGCCTAATGCACCGCTGAGCCCGAGGTAGTTCCAGGTGCGGCCACCTTTGCGGCGGCGCGCAAACAGGCGGTTGATAGCCCGTAGCGTATCGGCGCGCGCGGCGGTGGCTACCTCGGCGGGCGTGAGGGCCACGGCCATCGCCGGCGGGCGGACATCGGGAGCCGAAAGCGGGTCGTAGTCCGATGCCGCGCCGCGCAAGGGCCTAAAGCTGCCCCGCAGGCGCCGAGACACGCTCGTGGGCAAGTGGCCGGTAGCCGCCAGCTCGCGCAGTACCCGCCGCTCGCGGCGGGGCCGAAACTGAATGCGCTTGTTGAGCCCGATGAGCATCAAGGCAGACCCGGCCAGCACCCCGGGCGTCCAGACGCCGGCGCTGGTAGTTTGCAGGGCCGGCAGGGTAGAGGCGAGTATGCCAGCGGTGCCAAAGGACAGCCACCAGGCCCCACCACCCCGCCGGCTTTTAAATAGCTTGCGAACGGCCCGGGCAGTATCAGCCCGGGTAAATGCCGTAGGCGTTGCCGGCGTCGCTACGCTGGGTGAGGGCACGGGTGGGCTAGCCGCCGGTAGGGCCTGCGCCTGCGCCCCGCTGGTGGTCCACAGCATAGCCCATAGTAATACGGTAGCGTAAAGTGTTCGCATAGAAAAGCCTGCGGGGATAAATAAGGCGTGGGTAAAGTCGCTCCAGGCTTCCAAAAAAAGTAGTGAAGGCTTATAAATTCTATAAAACCCGGTTGCGGCCCAACAAACTTAGATGCGGAAAGTGGCTCTTTCAACCCGCCAAGCAAGGAATGTCCCGTCGTTGAAAGCCAGCGTAAGCTCCACGCAATGCCGCGCCTGGCCAGTTTTGGCTCGGGTGCCGCCGTGCCCATTGGGCTGAAGCCTGGAAACACAGTGCGGGCCTGCTGGCCCGCTAGCGTACTGGCCCGGTTGAGCGGTATTCTAGCCACGTTGGTCGATGTGAATCGGGTGGTAAAAGAGGCAAGTGGCTGGTTAAGTGATTTATAGCTAAAGCCAGGTGCTCAAGGCAAATGCCGGCTTGGCACAGCGCTTGTCTTAGTGAGGTCAGACGCGTCGCTCTTTTCTCCTTCCTTTTCTAATCCTTTTCAACCGCCACTTCCCATGAAAGCTGCCCTCTTTTCGTTCGTCGCCGCCGCTGCCCTGTTTGTTACTACTGCCGCCTCGGCCGCTGCCCCATTTGACCACGACCATGACCGCGACCAGCGCCGCATGTCGCCCCGCGAACGTGCCCGCTACGAGCAGGTGCAGCGGGAGCGCGACCGCCGGGCCGCCATCGAGCGCGCCCGCTGGGAGGCCCAGCACCGCCACGACCGGGGCCCCAGCTACGGCTACAACTACGGCCGCCGCTAAGCTCCTGACTGCCTAGTAAAGTAAAGCCCCGAGTTTCGTCAGAAGCTCGGGGCTTTGTCTTTTGTCGCCGGGGGTAGCTACAACCACCCTGCCTAGGTGGGCTGCCGGGGCGACAGGAAAAGCTGCCGGTTTTTGTCGAAATTCGCAGCCGATGTCCGTATTCACCACCTACCTTCAACTGGGGTTCCTGCACATTTGCAGCTGGCAGGCCACCGACCACCTCACGTTTTTGCTGGCGCTGTGCGCGCCCTACGTGCTGGCCGACTGGCGGCGCGTGGTGGCGCTGGTCACGAGCTTCACGCTGGGCCACTCCATCACGCTGGCCCTGGCTACGCTGGGCGTGGTGGGGGTGAATGCGCCTATTATCGAGGCCCTGATTCCGGTGACTATCATTCTCACGGCGCTGGTCAACATGCGCCAGGCCGGCCCGGTGCTGGACCGCCGCTCGCGCCGCGAAACGCCCGTGCTGTGGGCCGCGCCCAATGCCCTGGCCGCCGCCTTCGGCCTTATTCACGGCCTGGGCTTTTCCAACTACCTGCGGGCCTTGCTGGGGGCTAAGAGCCGCCCGGTGGCCGAGCTGCTGTCTTTCAACCTGGGCGTGGAACTGGGCCAGTTGCTGGTGGTGAGCGTCATTTTGCTGCTGGGCTTCGTGCTGCTGCGCATGGTGGGCGTGGCCCGGCGCGACTGGATACTCACCGTGAGCGGCGCGGCGCTGGGCGTGGCTACCCTGCTTTTGCTGCAAATGGGCCAGTAATCGCCGCAACCCGGCGCGTATCTTCGCCGCCTTTAGCTGTTGACCGTCTTTTCCCTTTCCTCTATGCGCATTTCGCTACTGGCCGCCGGGCTAGGGCTGCTTCTGGCGCCGGCTATCGGCCGGGCTCAGAACACCAACTCCGGCACCGACAAATTTGCCCAGCTCGGCACCGAGCTGCCCACGCCCAACGAGTACCGCACCGCCAGCGGCGCGCCCGGCCCCCAGTACTGGCAGCAGCGCGCCGACTACAACATTAAGGTGACGCTCGACGATGCCAAGCAGGCCATCACCGGCTCGGAGACGATTACCTACACCAACCTCTCGCCCGACGTGCTGACCTACCTGTGGGTGCAGCTCGACCAGAATATCCTGGCCAAAAACTCCATCACCACGGCCACCAACGTGGCCCAGGTGAACAACGGCCGCCTCTCGTTTCAGGAGCTGGATGGCCAGATGTTCGCCGCGGAGTTTGACGGCGGCTACAAAATCGGGGCCGTCACCGACGCCAGCGGCAAGGCCCTGAAATACACCATCAACCACACCATGATGCGCATCGACCTGCCCACGCCCTTGCGGCCCAAGCAGGCGATTTCGTTCGGTGTGAAGTGGAGCTACAACATCAGCGACCAACTCAAAATCAACCAGCGCAGCGGCTACGAGTACTTCCCCGAGGACAAGAACTACCTCTACGAAATCGCCCAGTTTTACCCCCGCATGGCCGTCTATTCTGACGCTACCGGCTGGCAGCACAAGCAGTTTCTGGGCAACGGCGAGTTTACGCTGCCCTTTGGCGACTACCGCGTGAGCATCACCGCGCCCGCCGACCACGTGGTGGGCGCCACCGGCACCCTCCAAAACCCCGAGCAGGTGCTCACGGCCAGCCAGCGCCAGCGCCTGGCCTCGGCCAAAAACGCTAAGAAGCCGGTGCTCATCGTGACGCAGGCCGAAGCCACCCAGGCCGAGGGCAACCGCACCGCCAAAACCAAAACCTGGACCTTCGCCGCCAAAAACGTGCGCGACTTTGCCTGGGCCAGCTCGCGCAAATTCATCTGGGATGCCATGCAGATTACCCAGGCTGGCAAGCCTGTGCTCTGCATGAGCTACTACCCCAAGGAGGGCAACCCGCTGTGGGGCCAGTACTCGACGGAAGTAGTGGCGCACACCATCAAGACGTACTCCAAGTACACCATTCCCTACGCTTACCCCGTCGCCATTTCGGTGCACGGGCCGGTGGGCGGCATGGAGTACCCCATGATTTGCTTCAACGGCGGCCGCCCCGAGAAGGACGGCACCTACTCGGCTGACCGCAAATACGGGATGATTTCGGTGATTGTGCACGAGGTGGGCCACAACTTCTTCCCGATGATTGTGAACTCCGACGAGCGCCAGTGGACTTGGATGGACGAGGGCCTCAACACCTTCTGCCAGTACCTCACCGAGCAGGAATGGGAGCGCAACTACCCCAGCCGCCGCGGCGAGCCCAAGGACATCGTGAGCTACATGCGCACCGATAAGAGCCTGCAAAGCCCGATTATGACCAACTCGGAGTCGGTGCTGCAATTTGGCAACAATGCCTACGGCAAGCCCGCCACCGCTCTCAACATCCTGCGCGAAACGGTGATGGGCCGCGAGCTATTCGACCACGCCTTCAAAACCTACGCCACCCGCTGGGCCTACAAGCACCCGCAGCCGGCCGACTTCTTCCGCACGATGGAAGACGCCTCGGCCGTGGACCTCGACTGGTTCTGGCGCGGCTGGTTCTACGGCACCGACCGCTGCGACATCTCGCTCGAAGGCGTGAAGTACTACCGCCCCAACACCCGCAACCCGCAGGTAGAGAACACGCGCCTCCAAAACGAGCGCAAGGCCCAGGTGGCCAGCCTCTCGGCCCAGCGCAACGCCACCGACATCAAAACCACCGCCGTGGATGAGAAGCCCGACCTCAAGGACTTCTACAACAGCTACGACCCGCTCACCATCACCAGCGCCGACCAGCAGCGCTACAACCAGTACCTGAGCACCCTCAGCCCCGAGCAGCAGCAGCGCCTCAACGGCAACTTGAACCTCTACGAGTTGAGCCTGCGCAACGTGGGCGGCCTCGTGATGCCCGTGGTGCTGCAAATGACCTACGACGACGGCAGCACCGAAACCCAGACCATTCCGGCCGAAATCTGGCGCAAAAACAACGAGCAGGTTACCAAGCTCATCGTGTCGCCCAAGAACGTGGTGTCGTTCGTCATCGACCCGCTCCAGCAAACCGCCGACACCGACCTCAGCAACAACGCCTACCCGCGCCAGCCCTCGGCCTCGCGCTTCGACCTGTTCCAGGCCGGCCAGGGCGGCAACAACGCCCAGCAGCCCCAAAACCCCATGCAGCAGGCCGCCAAAGGCCCCGTGGAGCGCCGCGAAAACAAGCCCAACCCGCAGTAGGGAAGCAGCCCCATCTTTTACCCCAACAGGCCCGCCGGTTACGGCGGGCCTGTTATTTTTAAGCCCATTTTAGTTTGTGTTATGTCCGCTAAGCCTACCTCATCGCCACGTACTTATTTTCTCTCGTTGAGCTTGGAGAACGTGCGTAGCTTTGGAGATAGTCAAAAGGTCTACCTGACACATAACGGTAGAGAAGATGGTGCTCCTGTACCTTGGACAGTAATATTAGGAGATAATGGCGTTGGGAAAATTACGGTTCTAAAATCAATGGCATCAATGGCTTTTGAATATAAAACTGAATTGAAAGAGGTGCCAACGCTGAAATTTGAACAATATTTAATAAATAAGTGGAATCCCTTGCGTCATAGCGATGGTTTAGAAACCATTATTGAGGTTCAGTACTCGTCAGGCCAAAGCCTATTGGAAATAAGAAAAAGAGAAGAAACTGAAGATTTAAAAACAGAGTTGCGAATAGTGCCATCGACCAAAAATGGCCGGCAAGCCCCTATGAAGGAGGTGCACATAGGGTACGATGCCTACGTTTCTAAGGAATTAATTTGTTACGGCTACGGAGCTAGTCGCACTACTGGTAAGTCAACGTTAGGAGATAGTCCTTCGGATGATACCTGTCGTAGCCTATTCGATGAACACGCAGATTTGTTAAATGCCGAAGAATGGTTCTTACAAGCTGATTACCGTATCAAATCAGACGACAGCCCCCTAATCCGCCAGAACTTCGAGCTATTAAAAGCCGCCCTGATTGATATCCTCGACGAAGTAACTGAAATAAAGGTATCCCCCGTAGCGCCCGGTGGCAATCCGCAACAAGGGTTACAGTTTAAAACGCCCTACGGCTGGGTGCGGCTGCGTGAAATGAGCCTGGGTTACCAGACAATGGTGGTGTGGATTACCGATTTTGCCAGTAAATTATTTATTCGCTACCCGGAAAGTAAAAACCCGCTGGCTGAGCCGGCCATTGTATTGATTGATGAAATTGATTTGCACCTGCACCCCGAATGGCAACGTAAATTAATTGGGTACCTGAGCCGGTTATTTCCAAATACGCAGTTTATCGCCACGGCGCACAGCCCGCTCGTGGTGCAGGCGGCCAGCGATGCCGGGGCCAACGTAGTGCTGCTAAAGCGGGTGAGCGACCAGACCATCGTGGTGCAGGACCTGGAAGACGTGCGCGGCTGGCGCGTTGACCAGATTCTGAGCAGTGAGCTATTCGACTCCACCCCGGCTCGGTCGCCCGATACGGAAGAAAAGCTGGCGCGCCGCCGCGCCCTGCTCGCCAAGAAAAGGCTCACCAAGGCCGACAAGGAGGCTCTGGCCCAGCTCAATGCCGAGCTGCCGCCGCTGCCCTTTGGCGATACGCCCGAGGTGCAGCAGGCTGACGCCAAGATTCAGGCCCTGTTGCAAAAGCTGGGCAAGCAACCCAGCGCCCGCTAGCGGCCCATGATACGGATTAGCAAAAGCCCCCGCCCCCCGGCGCGGCTAGCCACCGCCGGGGCCGCGCACCGCGCCCAGCTAGCGCAAGCCTATGATGCTGATGTGGCTGCCGGCCGGCCGCCCGGCACCACCTCGCTCGCCGCCGATAGCACCATCTATGGCAGCGCGGCCGTGAAGCAGAAGCTGCAAGCCGACCAGCACGGCAAATGCTGCTATTGCGAATCGACGCTGCTGGAAACCGGCTTCGGCGATGTGGAGCACTTCCGCCCCAAAGCCGGGGTGCGGCAAACCGTGAAGGGCCGCCTGGAGCAGCCCGGCTACTACTGGCTGGCCTACGACTGGCGCAACCTATACTTCTCCTGTGCCCGTTGCAACCAGGCGCACAAGCGCAATTACTTTCCGCTCATCGACCCCGCCTGCCGAGCGCGCAGCCACCACCAAGCCACCGGCCCCGAGCAGCCGCAGCTACTCGACCTGGCTACCGAAGACCCGCAGCCGCACCTGACCTTTGTTGAGGAAGTAGCGCGCCCGCTCACGGAGCGCGGCGAGCACTGCATCTTGGCCTATGGCCTCAACCGCCCCGAGTTGGCGAAGCGCCGCCGGGAGCACTGGGAGCATCTGGCGCATTACCAACGGCTGGCGCAGCTAGACCCCCGCGATTACGAAGCGGCTGAGGTTGCAGTCATTTTAACGACGTTGGGTTTTTCGTTAGCAGAACTGCGGGTGTTGGTAGCTGAGGCGCGTACTATATTGGCCGCAATGGTTTTAGAAAGAGCCAGGTACACAGCTATGGCGCGGGCCAATCTCACCCCGCCCGCTACTTCTTGAGTCACTGCTATTGGGTACGACCCCACCGCAGTGGCGTAGCTTGGTACCCGGGTGCCTTCGGAAGGCACTGCTGTTCACTCGCACCTGACAGCGGTGCCTTCCGAAGGCACTCGGGTGCCCAAAAAGGGAGCCGCAGTGCCTGCCGCCGCCACCGCAGTGCCTGAAAAAGGAGCCGCAGTGCCTTCGGTAGGCACTGCGGCTCGCGAAAAGGGGAGTGCAGTGCCTGAAAAGCCCACTGCACTCCCCTTTTTAGGCACTCGGGTGGGCTAAAGGTCTTTCTTAGGCTTGGCCTTGCGCAGCCCCTGGGCAGCGAAGCGCTCGCCCAACTCGCTCACGGCGGCCTGGGTGCCGGGCTGGTTTTGCTTGGCGGCGGCTTGCAGGGCGGCGTACACGAGCAGGGCGGCCGAGTAGCCCTCGGAGCCGGCTTCGAGGCGGGTGCTGTCCACGTCGGTGGTGAGGCCGAGCAGGGCGGTGTACACGGGCAGCAGGTCGGCGCTCACGCGGGCATCGGTGCGCAGGCCGGCGCCATCCACGTAGGCCGGGATGTAGGGGGCCAGGGCGGTGCTGTAGTCGGCCGCTTTCTGCACGAAGGCCACCGACTTGTCGCCCATCTTGGGCAGGTCCTGGCGCTGCTCGGGGGTGAGGGGCACGAGGTAGGGGGCGAGCAGGGCGCGCACGGCCGTGAGGTGCTGCTGCACCTGGGCCAGCGCCTCGGCCGGGATGGGTTGCGAAACTTGGTTTTCCATGCTGGATAGAGTGGGGGAGAGGGGAGAGAAAAGCCGGCTGGGCACTGTGCCCGGCCGGCTGGCAAGGTAGAGTGTTGCTGGCTACATATGAATGCCGTAGCTCAAATAAATAGTGGAGCCTGACGCCCATAGTAGCGTAGCGAATGGACCGGCTTGGCGGAGAGCGGCGCTGGCCTAAGTAAGCGCCGGCTTTCGGCCGGCCCGGCCCCAAATCACGTAGGCACTACCTCTGCCAGTTCGGCGCGGCCCCTAGCCACGCCGGTACCTTTGCCTCGTTATTTAGCGCCTCGCTGCCCATGTCCGACTCTGCCGCCCACATTGAATCCTCTACGCTCGCCCTGCTGGCCCTGCGCTGCCCGCGCTGCCACGAGGGTAAGCTGTTTTCGCACTCCGCCCTGAACCTCACCAAGTTTACCGAAATGCCGGCCGAGTGCCCCGTGTGCGGGCAAACGTATGAGCCCGAGCCGGGCTTCTACTTCGGGGCCATGTACATCAGCTTTGGCTTTGCGGTGGGCACGTTTGCCGTGGTGGGCATTTTGCTCTACTACCTTTTTGGCGACCCGGAGACGTGGGTGTACGTCGTGGTGGTAGCGGCCATTACGCTGGTGTCGACGCCGCTGGTGTTTCGCTACTCGCGGGCGCTGATGCTGTACCTGTTTGGCGGCACCCGCTACGATGCCACGCGAGCGGCGCGGCACACCCACTAAGCATCCTGATGACCCCGATGGCGCGGGGCTCTGCCCCGTGCCGACTATTCGCGGGCCTCTGGCCCGCTACGCCAGAATGATAGCCGCACGACTCGTGCAACGAATGCCGGCCAGAGGCCGGCGAATAACCGGCACGGGCCAGAGCCCCGCGCCATCGCAGTAATAGACAGGGCTTTTTAGGTAATAAAAAGTGGGTTTTCGCTACGCGATAGGCTGTTAGCGGCTTAGGTTATCCTACGATTGAGGTTAGCCCCGCCCGTGCCCCGAGCTTGAGCATACCACTGCTCAAACCCGTCAAAATCAGTAAACGGCACCCCTGGGTTCTGCGTACTAGTAAGCAGCCTCACCACGCGCTGCCCGTATGTACCCTGATGACCACACCCCCGACGCGGCCAGCCCCGCGCCGCAAGGCCCCTCGCGCCGTTCCTTTCTCAAGCAAACCGGCGGCCTGCTGGGCGTAGCCCTGGCCCCGCCCATCGCCAGCCAGGCCGAAGCCCTCGCCGACAAGATGGCCCCCGCCAGCCCCATTCTCTCGGGCCAGACCAACGTTAGCCTCAACGTCAACGGCCAGGCCAAAAACCTGCGCATCGAGCCCCGCACCACGCTGCTCGACGCCCTGCGCGAAAACCTGGACCTCACCGGCACCAAAAAAGGCTGCGACCACGGCCAGTGCGGTGCCTGCACCGTGCACCTCGACGGCCGCCGCGTCAATGCCTGCCTCACCCTGGCCGTGATGGCCCAGGGCAAGCAAATCACTACCATCGAGGGCTTAGCCAAGGGCGAAGACCTGCACCCCATGCAGGAAGCCTTCCTCAAGCACGACGGCTTCCAGTGCGGCTATTGCACCCCCGGCCAAATCATGTCGGGCGTGGCCTGCGTGAAAGAAGGCCACGCCGCCACCGACGACCAGTGCCGCGAGTGGATGAGCGGCAACATCTGCCGCTGCGGCGCCTACCCCAATATCCTGGCCGCCGTGCGCGAAGTAGCCGGTCAATCTGCTAAAGGCTAATCCTGATGAATAATTTCGCCTACACCCAGGCTGCCTCCACCAAGGAAGCCACCACGGCCAAGGAAGCCGACAAGCAGGCCGCCTTCATTGGCGGCGGCACCACGCTCCTCGACCTCATGAAATCGAATATCGAGCAGCACACCCTGCTGATTGATATCAACCGGCTCTCGCTGCTGGGCATCGACAACGCGGCTGCTGGCCTGCGCATCGGCGCGCTGGAGCGCATGAGCGACGTGGGCGAACACCCGCAAGTAGTGCAGAACTATCCCGTTATCTCGCAAGCGCTGCTGGCCTCGGCCTCGCCGCAGCTGCGCAACATGGCCAGCATGGGCGGCAACCTCTTGCAGCGTACCCGCTGCGGCTACTTCCGCGACACCGCGTTTCCGTGCAACAAGCGGGTGCCCGGCTCCGGCTGCCCCGCCCAGGAGGGCGACAACCGCACCCTGGCCATCTTCGGCACCAGCCCCAGCTGCATTGCCACCAACGCCTCCGACCTCGCCGTGGCCCTCGTAGCCCTCGAAGCCAAGCTGACGCTGGAAAGCCCGAAAGGTGCCACCCGCACCGTGCCCCTTGCTGATTTTTACAAGCTGCCCGGCTCCACGCCACACATCGAAAACCACTTGCAGCCCGGCGAAATCATCACGGCCATCACGGTGCCCGCCGCCGCGCATGCCCGCAAGTCGCACTACCTCAAGGTGCGCGACCGCGCCAGCTACGCCTACGCGTTGGTTTCGGCCGCCGTGGGGCTCGATGTGCAGGGCGGCACCATCCGCTCGGCCCGCGTGGCGCTGGGGGGCGTTGGCACCGTGCCGTGGCGCGTGCCCGCCGTGGAAAAAGCCCTCGTGGGCAAGGCCCCGACTGAGGAAAACTTCCGCGCCGCCGCCGCGCTGGCCGTGCGCGAGGCCGCCCCGCGCGAGCACAACAAATTCAAGGTAGAGCTAGCTCAGCGTACGCTGGTGCGGGCGTTGCTCGAAGTGTAAAGTCAGTTATCAGTCATCAATTATCAGTTATCCTCTGCTTGAGCCGAAAGGCTATCGGATACTTCTGCATTGATGAAAGAACTGCTTGGGATGGCTGGCCGCCGCGCTAGCACAACCGCCGCTCAAAATGATAACTATTAATTGATAACTGATGACTGAAATTATGGAGCCCCAATTCTTCGACCAGCCGGGTGGCTACGTCGGCAAGCCACTCGTGCGGGTAGAAGGCCGTGAGAAAGTAACTGGCCGCGCCAAGTACTCGGCCGAGTTTCCGCTGCCCGGCCTCACCTACGGCGTGCTGACGACCAGCACCATTGCCAAGGGTAAAATCCAAAGCATTGATACCTCAGCGGCGGCCCGCGAGCCCGGCGTTATTGCGGTGCTCACCCACCAGAACCTGCCCAAGCTAGCCAAAACGCCCAACGACGCGCAGGGCAAAAAGGACATCGGCGCGCCGATGGGCTTCCTGCCCCTCACGGGCGACGAGATTTTCTACGCCGCTCAGCCGGTCGCCCTCGTGGTGGCCGACACCCTGGAGCACGCCACCCACGCGGCTACCCTCGTAAAGGTGACCTACCTGAAAGGCGACCCCATCGCCAGCTTCCACGACCCGAAAACGCAGCTTTTCGACCCCGAGAAAGTGCAGGACGGCAAGCAGGAGGGCCACACCAAGCGCGGCGATGCCCAGGCGGCGTTTGCCAGCTCGGCCATCCAGCTCACGGCGACCTACAACCACCCGGTGTACAACCACAACCCGATGGAGCCGGGCGCTACTACGGCCCATTGGGAAGCGCCCGACCGCATCACGATATACGAATCGACGCAGGGCGTGACCCGCACGCAGTCGGCCGTAGCTGCCATGACGGGGATGCCCCGCGAGCAGATACGCGTGATTACCAAGTACCTCGGCGGTGGCTTTGGCTGCAAGGGCGCTACCTGGCCGCACACCATTCTCACGGTGCAGGCCGCCAAGGCCGTGGGCCGGCCCGTGAAGCTGGCGCTCACCCGCGAGCAGATGTTTACCAGCATGGGCCACCGCGAAGACCAGCAGCAAATCATGCAGCTCGGCGCCACGGCCGATGGCAAGCTGACGTCGTTGGTACACACCAAAAAGTCTACCACGTCGCCCTGGGACAACTACGCCGAGCCCAACTCCAAGATTGTGGACCTGCTCTACGCCAGCCCCACCTTCGAGAGCAGCTACGAGCTGGCGCGGGCCAACGTGATGACCAGTACTTTTATGCGAGCGCCGGGCGAAGCGCCGGGCTCGTTTGCCATCGAGTGCTCGATGGACGACCTGGCCTACAAAGTAGGGGTGGACCCTATCGAAATCCGCCTGCGCAACTACGCCGACCACGACCACGGTACCGGCCAGCCCTGGAGCAGCAAGAGCCTGAAGCAGTGCTACACCCGCGGCGCCGAGTTGTTTGGCTGGAGCAAGCGCAACCCCAAGGCCGGTGCTACCCGCGACGGGCGCTACCTCGTGGGCATGGGCATGGCCTCGGCCAGCTACCCGGTGCACAATTCATCGGGCACGGCCCGCGCCCGTCTCTACGCCGACGGCCACGCCGTGGTGCAGGCCGGCGCTACCGACCTCGGTACCGGCACCTACACCGTGATGACGCAGGTAGCTGCCGACTCGCTGGGCCTACCCATCGAAAAGGTGCGCTTCGAGCTGGGTGATACGCAACTGCCCACTGCCCCCAACTCAGGCGGTTCAGTAGCGGCCGGCACGGTGTCATCCAGCATTTTCCTGGCCTGCCAGGATGTGTGGCAAAAGCTGATTAAAGCGGCCGTAATCGACCGCAAATCGCCGCTTTACCGCGCCAAGCCCGAAGATGTAGCCGTGGAGAAAGGCCGCTTGTTCCTGAAAAAAGACCCTAAGAAGGGCGAAGCTTTCGGCGACCTGATGAAGCGCGGCGAAATCACCGATATCGAAGGCATGGCGCAGGGCAAATACGGCTCGGGCTACGAAGACGCCAGCGCCGCCAAAAACGCTGACCCCACCAAGAAGGACCAGGCGGGCCACCACTCCATGCACTCCTTCGGGGCGCACTTCTGCGAGGTGCGCGTGGATATGGACCTCGGCACCATCCGGGTATCAAAGTGGGTGAGCGTCATCGGCGCGGGCCGCATCCTGAACGCCCAAACGGCCCGCAGCCAGATTATTGGCGGCGCCATCTTCGGCATCGGCTCGGCCCTGATGGAGGAAACCGTGCGCGACCAGCATTTCTCGCGCTACACCAACGCCGACCTGGCCGGCTACCACGTGCCGGTAAATGCCGACATCCCCGATATGACCGTCGAGTTTGTGGAGGAACACGACCCCTACATCAACGCGATGGGCGTGAAAGGCATCGGTGAAATCGCGATGGTGGGCGTGGCCGCCGCCGTGGCCAACGCCGTGTACCACGCCACCGGCAAGCGCCTGCGCGACCTGCCCCTCACGCCCGATAAGGTGATGATGGCCACGCCCGTCAGCTAGGTGCTACCAAGCCTTTCTCAGAAAAGAAACGTCATGCTGAACAAAGTGAAGCATCTCGCTCGCATCGTTAGGGTTACCCACTCTAGCGGCCGCAAGCAGGGAGCTTCACTTTGTTCAGCATAAGGTTCCTTTGAAGTGTTACGGCTCTTTCCTCCAACTCTTCCACCAAAACCAATGCACAACGACCCCATTGCCACCGTGGGCCTGCTGCTGCTGGCCGCCGGTTCCTCCTCCCGGCTGGCCCGCCCCAAGCAACTGCTTCAGTACAAAGGCCAGACGCTGCTACGCCGCGCCGCCGAGGTAGCGGCCGCCAGCCCCTGCCGCCCGCTCGTGCTCGTGACCGGCGCGCTTCACGATGAGCTGCTGCCCGAAATCGCCGGCCTGCCCTTCCACGTAGTGCGCAACGACGACTGGGCCGATGGCATGGGCGGCAGCATCGCCGCCGGCCTTGCCGAGCTGGAAACCGCGGCTGAAGCTGCCAAAGTAGACGCCGTAGTCGTCATTCTCTGCGACCAGCCGCTGCTCGATGAGGAAGTAATTGGCCAGCTCATCGTGCAGTTTCAGGCCACGCGGCAGCCGGTGGTGGCCTCGGCCTACGCGGGTACGCAGGGCGTGCCGGCGCTGTTCAGCCGCGATATTTTTCCGCAGCTGTTGGCGCTGCGCGGGGCCAGCGGCGCCCGCGAACTGCTCCAGCAATACGCCCACCTGCCCACCGTAGCCTTCGCCGGCGGCGCCACCGATGTGGACACCGAGGCGCAGTACGCCGCGTTAGGGCTGTAGCGCGGACTTTCAGTCCGCGAGTGCGCCCAACGAACTCCAGCAGGCCCGCCATGATACGGCGGGCCTGCTGGCTTTAGCTACCACCAGGTTTGCCGGCCTAGTGCGGGCCAACTTTCCGCACCTGCCCACCGTCTAGCTTTTCGGCTGCTACCTTCGGCGGGCCATTCTCCCTTTGCTACTCTGAATTTTATGCAGCCAACTGCTACCGCCGCGCCGGCCGTCGAAAAAGACAACAAGCGTATCACCACCGGCTGGACGTTCTACGACTGGGCCAACTCGGTGTACCCGCTCGTCATTACCAGCTCCATCTTCCCCATCTACTGGGGCAGCATCACCAAGGAAATCAACCCCACCGACATGGTGGATTTCCTGGGGTTTCAGGTGCCGGGCTCGTCGCTGCTGACCTACGCCATCTCGGCCTCGTTTCTCATTATCGCGCTCATCAGCCCGTTTCTGACCTCGCTGGCCGACTACTCGGGACGCAAGAAGCTGTTTCTGCAATTTTTCTGCTACCTCGGGGCGGCGAGCTGCGCCGGGCTGGCCTATTTCACCAAGGACACGCTCACTGTCAGCACGTTTATCTTCATTGCGGCCACGGTGGGCTTTAGCGGCAGCATTGTATTCTACAACTCCTACCTGCCCGAAATCAGCTCCGAAGAGAAGTTCGATTCGCTCTCGGCGCGGGGCTTTTCGATGGGCTACATCGGCTCGGTGCTGCTGCTGATTATCTGCCTGGGCATCATCATGGGGCCCAACATAGCGGGCGGGCCTAAGGGCGTGGCGCTGTTTGGAATGAGCACTGATACCGCCACGCGGCTCAGCTTTTTGCTCACCGGGCTGTGGTGGGTCGGCTTCGCCCAAATCCCGTTCTTCACGTTGCCGCCCGACACCGGCCGCCCCGCCGACGCGCCGGTTTCCAAGGATGGCTGGCTGCTCAACGGCTTCCGCGAACTGGGCAAAGTCTGGGACCAGCTCAAGCAATTGCCCAACCTCAAGCGCTTCCTGCTGGCCTACTTTACCTACAACATGGGCGTGCAAACGGTGATGTATGTGGCCACCATCTTCGGCGACAAGGTGTTGAAGCTGGATAGCACTTCGCTCATTGTCACCATCTTGCTCCTGCAAATTGTGGGTATTCTGGGCGCCTGGGCATTTGCCAAGCTCTCCGACCGCATTGGCAACACGCGCGCCCTGAGCTGGGCCGTGTTTATCTGGATGCTCATCTGCATCGCTGGCTACTTCGTGCAGGCGGGCTGGAGCTTCTTCGCCTTGGCCGCCGTTATCGGCCTCACGATGGGCGCGGTGCAAAGCCTCTCGCGCAGCACCTACTCCAAGATTATCCCCGAAAACACGCCCAACAACGCAGCCTTTTTCAGCTTTTTCGACGTGGTTGAAAAGCTAGGTATCGTCATCGGCACGCTGTCTTTTGGCCTGATTGCGCAAATAACCGGCTCGATGCGCAACAGTATTCTCTCGCTCATCGTGTTTTTCATCCTAGGGCTGGGCTTTCTGCTGAGCCTGCGCGGCAAGAAGCTGCGCGACGAGCCCGCCGGCGGAGCCAGCCTGCCGCCCCCGCCCGCCTCGGCCGCTGCCGAAATGGGCCGCCCCCAAACCGTTTAGTGCCGCTGCGGTTGAGCTAGCGTATTCATTTCCCCACCGTTTCATGCACACTTCCTCCCTTCAGCAAAACATCCTGGCCGAGCTTGACCACGAGCTGGCCGTCACGCGCAAAGTCCTGGAGCGCGTGCCCGACGACCAGTTCGGCTACCAGCCGCATCCCAAGTCGATGAAGTTGGGCCAGCTGGCCTCGCACATCGTCAACCTGCTGAAATTCAAGCAGCATTTCCTGGAAGCCAGCCAGCGCGACTTCCTCGACCCCAACGCGCCCAAGCCGCCGCCCAGCCCTACCAGCACCGCCGAGCTGCTAGCCCGCTTCGACCAGTTCAGCGCCGACCTGCGCCAGGCTCTCACCGAAAGCAGCGACGAAAAGCTGACCGAAAACTACCAGCTCAGCCGCGGCGAGCAGGTGCTGATGAGCCGCCCCAAAGGCGCTGCCCTGCGCATTATGGGGCTCAATCACAGCATTCATCACCGCGGCCAGCTCACGGTGTACCTGCGCCTGCTCGATATCGCGGTGCCCGGCGTCTACGGCCCCAGCGCCGACGAGCAGGGCGGCTTCTAAGTCAATTAACAAGTAACAGGGAGCAATTAGCAATGGCCTAACGCTAGCCATTGCTAATTGCTCCCTGTTACTTATTAATTGAAAACACCTGCTTGCCGGCTATCCAGGTTTGCTGCACGGGCGCAGTGCGCAGTTGCTCCTTAGGCGCGGTCAGCAGGTCGGTTTTCAGCACCACGAAATCGGCGAGCATACCGGGCTTGATTTGGCCCTTGCGCTTTTCCTCGAAAGCGGCGTGGGCGGCCCAGGTAGTCATGCCGCGCAGGGCATCGGGGCGGGAGATGGCGTTGGCCATCTGGAAGCCGGCGGCGGGGTAATTCTTGGCATCCTGCCGCGCCACGGCCGCGTGGAAGCCGTAGAGCGGGTTGATATCCTCCACCGGAAAATCCGACCCTAGCGCCAGCTGCCCATATTGCTTGAGCAAATCCTGGTAGGCGTAGGCGGTGGCTAGGCGCTGCGCGCCCAGCCGCTCGCCGGCCCAGTACATATCCGAAGTGGCGTGCGTGGGTTGCACGGAGGGTACAATGTGATACTTCCCAAACTTCGGAATATCGGCCGCGCTCACTACCTGCGCGTGTTCGATGCGCCAGCGCCGGTCGGGCTGGCCAGCGAGCGCCGCGCCATAGATGTCGAGCAGCAGCCGGTTGCTGGAGTCGCCGATGGCGTGGGTATTCATCTGAAATTTGGTGGCCGCCAGCTCCTTAGCCAACGCTTGGTAATACTCAGGGTGTTGCAGCAGAAAGCCTGTCTCATCGGGCCGGTCGGAGTAGGGGGCCAGCAGCGACGCGCCCCGCGAGCCCAGCGCGCCATCGGCGTACACCTTGAAAGAGGAGATGGTGAGGTTGTCGCTGAAAAACGGGCCTTTGGGCAAGTAATAGGCTTTGTTTTCGGGCGTGGGGTTGAGCATGGCGTAGAGGCGCAGGTGCAGCTTGCCAGCCTTTTGCAAGGCATCCATGCGGTCGATATCTTCTTTATTGAGGCCGGCGTCGGCGAGGCTGGTGAGGCCCACGGCGAGGCAGTTTTGCTGGCCTTGCAGCAGGGCGGCGTCGGCCTCGGCGGGGCTGGGCTCGGGAATTTTGGCGGCCACGAGCTTCACGGCATTATCCACGAGCAGGCCGGTGAGGCGGCCCTGCGCATCGCGCCCGATTACGCCGCCGCTGATGGGCGTGCGCGCCGTGACGCCCGCCAGGTCCAGGGCCTTCTGGTTGACGAGCGCGGCGTGGCCGTCCACGCGGGTGATGAGCACCGGCACGTTGGGAAACAGCACGTCCAGCGTGTCCTTGGTGGGGAAGCGGTGGCCGGGCCAGTCGTTCTGGTCCCAGCCGCGGCCGGTGAGCCAGGCGGCCGCGGGCTGCTGCTGCCGGTGCTGGGTGAGGCGGCCCACCGTTTCGGCCCACGAGCTGGCTCCCACGAGGTTAGCCGAGCGCAGCCCCAGCGCGTAGCGGTAGAAGTGGCAGTGCGCATCATAAAAGCCCGGGTAGATAAACTGCCCCCGCGCATCCACCGTCCGCGTGGCCTGGTAGCGGCCTTCTAAATCAGCAGTACTTCCCACGGCCACAAAGTGCCCATCGCGTACCGCAAACGCCTGCGCCTTGCTAAACGTCGAATCAACAGTGTACACTGTAGCATTCGTCACGAGTAAGTCAACAGCCTCACGCTGAGGTTGGCAGCTAGCCAGGCAAAGCGCAGTGCCGACTGCCAGGGTACTGCCAAGTTTATAAAAAAGCTGCATGGTACAAAAGGGTATGCAAAGTTCCGAATCAAATGTATCGGACAAAGCTAAGCCCGTTCTCGCCAGAGAACGGGCTCACCAAAACACACCAAAACAACGCCTCCTAAGTAGTCAGCCCGCGTAGCGGGCGTATCCGCGAAATCCGCGAAATCCGTTAAATCTGCGGTCTATTCGAATTTCATGTGCTTCACCGATTCACCCGAATTCTTCAATTCGAGCAGCGAGTCGATACCAATAGCCAGGTGGCGCTTCACGAAGTCGGTGGTCACCTTCGAGTCTGACTCGGCGGTTTTCACGCCCTCCGGCGTCATGGGATTGTCGCTCACGAGCAGCAGCGCGCCGTGCGGAATGTCATTCATGAAGCCCACCACGAAGATGGTCGCCGTTTCCATATCCACGGCCAGGGCGCGCACGCGCTTGAGGTAGTCCTTAAACTCCTGGTCGTGCTCCCACACGCGGCGGTTGGTGGTGTACACGGTGCCGGTGTAGTAGTCCAGCTCGTGCTTCTTAATCATGGACGAAACGGCGCGCTGCAAGCGAAACGACGGCAGCGCCGGAATCTCCTTGGGCAGGTAGTCGTCGGAGGTACCATCGCCGCGAATGGCCGCGATGGGCAGCACGAGGTCGCCGAGCTTGGTCTTTTTCAGGCCGCCGCACTTGCCCAGGAACAGGGCCGCCTTGGGCTTGATGGCCGACAGTAAATCCATGACCGTAGCGGCCATTGGCGAGCCCATGCCGAAGTTGATGATGGTGATGCCGTTGGCCGTGGCCGACTGCATGGGCTTGTCGGTGCCCCGCACCTCCACCCCAAACTGCTCGGCAAACATGTACACGTAATTGCTGAAATTGGTGAGCAGGATGTACTGCCCAAACTCGTTCAGGGCCACGCCCGTGTAGCGCGGCAGCCAGTTATTGACAATGTCTTCTTTGGTCTTCATAAGGTGTTGATTAATGGTTGAGTATCAAATTTTTGCAAATAGGCCAGCGCGTAGGCTAAACGAAAAAAGCCGCCTACCCGGTAGGGTACGGCGGCGCGGCGGGCGGAAAACCCAGGCGAAATGCGACTGCCAAACCCATACCTTTGGAGGTGATGCAAGTGCTCGACCTGCCGCCTTTCGACCACAAAATTAGGCAAAATTTAGCGAATATCCCGGAAATCTGGGATGAGCTGCGCCGCAAGTACGTGGTGCTCACCCCCGAGGAGTGGGTGCGGCAGCACGTGGCGCACTACCTGATGCGCCACCTGGGCTATCCGCGCGGCCTGCTGAGCCTGGAGCGCGGCCACCGCTACAACCAGCGCCAAAAGCGTACCGACCTCGTGGCGCTCGGCCCCGACGGCCGCCCGCTGCTGCTCGTGGAGTGCAAGCGGCCTACGGTGCCCATCACGCCGGCCGTGGCCCAGCAGGTGGCTACCTACAACCAAACCATGCGGGCGCCCTATCTGCTGCTCAGCAACGGCCTGGTGCACTACTGCTGGCGCGTCGATTTTGAACGTGGCGTGAACGAGCGGCTAGCTGAAATTCCGACTTACGCGGAGGCTATCACGACTTAATAGTTTTTGCCCGCTAAGGCTTGCGTAATCAATTCTTAGCGTAAAATTCCCTGAAATACTTCAGCGACTTGGCATCGCCCAAATCAGCGGCGGCTTTGATATCCTGGCAGGCCCCGGCCTGGTCGCCAATGGCCATTTTTGCCTCGGCCCGATTGGTGAACGCGTTGAGGTACTGGGGAAAAATACCAATAGACTGCGTGTAGCAGCGGATGGCCTGGTCGTACTTCTTTAATTTGAAATACATGCGACCCAAGTTATTGTAAGCAAGTGGGTTGGTGGTATCCAACTCGATACTCTTCGTGTAGTACTCCACGGCTTTCAACGGATTGTTCTGGCCGGCGTAAACGAGCCCCAGGTTGAAAAACGGAACTGCCCAGCCGGGCCGTAACACGAGCGCCTGCCGCAAGTCGGCCTCCGCTTCGGCAAATTTGTTGACCTTGATGTACGTCTGGCCCCGGTCGTTCCAGCCTTCCGCGAAGCTGGGCCGCAAAGTGACGAGCTGGGTAAAGTAGGCCAGGGCGCCCGGCAAATCGCCTTGCCGCTCCTTAGCCGCCCCCCGGGCGTAGTAGACCTCTGGAACCTCAGGCGCAAGCGCAATGCAACGGCTCAAATCCGCAATGGCACCGGGGTAATCCTGAATCTGACTTCTCAGCTGCCCCCGGTTGAAATAATGCTGCGCGCTGGGGTCGAGGCTGATAAAAAAAGTCTCGTCCTTAATTTTTGAGCGTTGGTATTTCCAGTCTGCCGTGTCTGGTCGGGCGGCGGTACTGGGTTTCCCATCTTGCCCAAAGGCCAGGCTAGGGAGCAGCAAAAGCAGGAATAATAGTCGTTTCACGTCTGTGAGAGCTGTCAAAGCCCCCACAACCCCGGTTAGTTGTAGTAAAGCTGTAGCCGTGTAAGCTACGGCCCAGGCACGCGCACCACCAAGCCTCCACAAACTGCTGCGGAGGCTTGGTGGGTATTTTTGAGTGGCGAGTAGGCCGCCTACAGCTGGTAAGCCGCTTTCAAGAACTGCTCAGCCGACTCGGGCTGGCGACCGAGCAGCTTTTCCAGGGTCGGGCTGGGGAAATCAAACTCGCCCTGCCCGATGGCCACGCTGAAGCCGGCCGTCATGTGGATGGCGCCGGCGGGTACGCCGGCCGTCGTCAGGGCCGCATCGAAAGCCTGCGCGTCGGGCGAAACATACTGGATGGTTTTGCCCGACAAGTTGCTCAGTATCCGGGCGATGTCGTGGAAGGAGTAGGACGTATTGTTGCTCAGCTCGTACGACTGGTTTTCGTGGCCAGCGCCGGTGAGTACGGCGGCCCCGGCCGCCCCCAGGTCGGTGCGGCTGGCGTAGGGCACTTTGCCCTCGCCGGCGGGCAGGTAAATGGTGCCGGTTTCGAGCACCGGGCCCATAAACAGCGGCAGTACCTCTAAGTACAGCGCGTTTTTGAGGATGGTGTAGGTCAGGCCCGAGGCCTTCAGCAACTGCTCGGTGGCCAGGTGGGCTTCAGCAACAAAAGCGGCGGCCGACGAGCCGTCCTCCGTTTTGCGCTGAAAGCTGGTGTATACCACGTGCTGCACGCCGGCCTCCTTGGCGGCGTTGATAGCGTTGGTGTGCTGCGGCACGCGGTTGGGGATGTCGTTGCCCGACACCAGGAACAGCTTGTCGATGCCCGCAAATGCGGCCACCAGCGAGGCGTAGTCGTTGTAGTCGCCTTGCTTGATGGCGACGCCCTGCGCTTGCAGGTCGGCCGCTTTGGCCAGGTCGCGCACCAGCACCGAAACCTGGCTGGGGCTGACGGTTTTCAACAGGTTGTCAACTACGGCCTTGCCGAGGCCGCCGGTAGCGCCGGTTACGAGGATATTGCTCATGAGAAAGTAGAGAGATGGGGCATCGGCCCCGGGTTAGGAAAAGTGGCACCAGCCGGGCAGTCGCCCTAGCCCGATGACGCCACAAAGGTCGTTACCTTTGCTTACCAAAAGTGAGCAGCTACCTACAGGTAAGCGCTCACCTTCACGTAACCACCCTCCGTATGCCACCCACCAGCATGGGGCACTGCCTCACCACGCTCCCCTCGCTACGCGACGCCCTCGAAGTAGTGAGCGGCAAGTGGAAACTCCTGATACTCGTGGCGCTGGCGACCGGCCACCAGCGCTTTCGCGACATCGAGCGCAATATTCCCGGCATCTCGTCCAAGGTGCTGGCTAAGGAATTGAAAGACCTGGAAATGCACCAGCTCATCAAGCGCACCGTGCAGGAAGGCCCGCCCGTGCTCGTGCGCTACGACGTGCTGCCCTACGCCGACAGCCTCGACCCCGTCATCTTTGCCCTGCGCGACTGGGGTACCAAGCACCGGCAGAAGATAATGGGCCAGCCAGCCGCCAGCTAAACTTAAAAAGGCCTGCCGAACGAACGTCCGGCAGGCCTTTTTGTAGAGAGTGGGCTTTCAGGCCGCGCTACACGCTATACCGTAGCGCCTTCCAGCACCGTAGCCACGTCCACGAGGGGCAGGTTCCAGGCTTCGGCTACGCCTTGGTACACCACTTCGCCGTGCACCACGTTGAGGCCGAGGCGCAGGGCCGCGTCGCGGCGGCAGGCCTCCTGCCAGCCGAGGTTGGCGAGCTTCACGGCGTAGGGCAGGGTAGCGTTGGTGAGGGCCAGTGTGCTGGTGTAGGGCACCGCGCCGGGCATGTTGGCCACGCAGTAGTGCACTACGTCGTCGATGATGAAGGTCGGGTTTTCGTGGGTGGTGGGGCGGCAGGTTTCGATGCAGCCGCCCTGGTCCACGGCCACGTCCACGAGCACGGTGCCGGGGCGCATGGTCTTGAGCATGTCGCGGGTGATGAGGTGCGGGGCCTTGGCACCCGGAATCAGCACGGCACCCACCACGAGGTCGGTGGTTTTGATGGCTTCGCGGATGTTGTACTCGTTGGAGTACTGCGTCACCACGTTTTTGGGCATGAAGTCATCCAGCTCGCGCAGGCGGTTGAGGTTGATGTCCATCACCGTTACTTGTGCGCCGAGGCCAGCGGCCACCTTGGCGGCCTGCGTGCCCACGATGCCCGCGCCCAGCACGAGTACGTGCGCGGGCTTCACGCCGGGCACGCCGCCCAGCAGGATGCCGCGGCCTTTGAGGGGCTTCTCCAGGTACTTGGCGCCTTCTTGGGGGGCCATGCGGCCGGCTACTTCGCTCATGGGGATGAGCAGCGGCAGCGCGCGCGAGGGCAGCTCTACCGTCTCATACGCGAGGCAGATGGCCTTGCGCGCTATCATGGCGTGGGTCAGCTCTTCGCCGCTGGCAAAGTGGAAGTAGGTGAACAGCAGCTGGTTCTCCTTGATGAGCGGATACTCTTCGGCAATCGGCTCCTTCACCTTGATAATCATCTCGGCCTGGCCGTACACGTCGGCGATGGTCGGGAGCATCAAGGCACCGGCGGTTTCGTACTCAGCATCGCTGAAGCCCGAGCCTTCGCCCGCGCTCGCCTGCACCAGCAGCGAGTGGCCGTGCTTGCGCAACTCAGCTACGCCGGCCGGGGTGAGGCCAACGCGGTTTTCATTATTCTTAATTTCCTTCGGAACGCCGATAATCATGGGGCAGGGGAGGGGAAGAGGGGAGGGGAAAACGGTCCGTAAAGATACGGCCGGGGGGCTGCTACGGACCCGGTTTTAGCCAGCCAGTTGCAGCAGACCCGGCACGTCGAGCGGGCGCGTGTACATGGTCAGCTTGCCGTCGGGGGTGGTGGGCCAGTCGGCGCGGGGGCGGTCCCAGTACAGCTCCAGGCCGTTGCCATCGGGGTCGTCGAGGTAGATGGCCTCGCTCACACCGTGGTCGGAGGCCCCGCGCAGCGGGTAGCCGGCGGCCAGCAGGCGCTTTACCACGGTGGCCAGCCCGGCCCGGTCGCGGTACAGGATGGCGGCGTGGTAGAGGCCTGCTACGCCCTCGCGCACGGCGGGTCGCCCGCCCTGGCTGTGCCAGGTGTTGAGCCCGATGTGGTGGTGGTAGCCATCGGCCGAGAGGAAGGCGGCCGTGCCCATGTCCAGCATCACCTCGAAGCCCAGCAGGCCCTGGTAAAAGGCCAGCGCCCGCGGCATGTCGGTGACTTGCAGGTGAATGTGGCCAATGCTGGTGCCAGCGGGCACGGCGTAGGATGCGGAGGAGGTAGGAGCGTCCATGATAAGACAGCGGTTAAAGCGTTAATAATGTACCTACATTAATCAAAAACCAAGCCCCATCCAAACCCTGTCAGGTCGGCAGGGTTCGGATGGGGCAAGAAAAATACTAGCTACACTGGGTAAGCGTTACTTTTTATCGTATACGTCGCGGAACGTGAGCATCTCCCACACCCGGCGCTCGTTGTGGCGCGGAAATCCGCAGGCGGGCGCAAAGCCCTCCGCTTCCTTAAAGGTGCCAAACAGGCGGTCCCACCACGTAATGTCGCCGTAGTTGTAGGCGTGCACGCCGAGCTGGTGATGGATGGAGTGGTGCTCGGGCCGCTGAATGAAGCAGCCCAGCCACTTGGGGGTGGCAATGTTGGAATGGTAAAAGTATTCACCGGTGGCGCCGAACAGCGAGGTCCAGGCGGCGGCTTCGGCGGTGCCGCCCAGCAGGAAGAATACGCAAAAGCTGGTGATAACTGAATCGGCGAGTATTTCTACCGGATGCTTGTAAAACGAGGTAAGCAGCTCGATGCGGGCCGGACTGTGGTGCAGCTGATGAAAGACCAGCCAGAAGCCATTGGCGTGCCGCAGCCGGTGCCACCAGTAAAAAACAAAGGTGCCGCCAAACCAATAAGCCAAGCCTTCGGTGGGCGCGGTGTGCCAGTGCCCCACATGCAGCAGCGAATACTGCCGGAAGTAGTGGTTCCAGGTGAGGCCACCCAGGCCAATAAGCGCCAGCTGTAGGCCATTGATGGCCAATGCCCGCCAGTGCCAGCCGCGTGCCACGGGCAATTCCCGGCCGGGAAATTTGCGCTCAAGTACCAAAAACGCGGCGGTGCTCAAGCCAATTAACAGGCTCTGTATGCCTTGCGTGGCGAAAAAAGTAGCTGGGTTCATGCGGAAGTTGCTGAGCGGTGAGTGCTTGGCAAAATTCCCCTATTGCCCAGGCTACTTCCCTTGATAAATGTCAATTTCAGTTCCTAGGCGGCCGCATCCAAGCAGGATTCTACATTACTTGACTGAGAAGCTGTTCAGATGAAGTTTTCAGACTTCCTGAACAGCTTCTAAAGTAAGTTGAAGGAGAGCGGGTAATAATGGCCTCCTTGATTTATGATTACCCAAGCCGCTAGTTTGTGCGTGCGCGGCTCAAAGAATAAGGTGCCGATTGGCTTGGTAGGATTGCGCTTGTCGAAGTAAGTCAGTGTGTAGGGAAGGAATTGGCGTAAGCCTCCAAATCCCTTCTTAGCAAAAGGACGGAAATAGCTGGTGTCTTTTTTAAAGTAGGATGTGGGTTTGGCATCCAGATTATGAACTCCCACTGAGTCAATGAAATGAACAACTCGGGCGAATAGCCAGTCAAACTGCTTGACTCTTTGCTTTTTCCTGCTAGTGGAACTATCGGCTGAGGGATTGCTAAAAAAAAACAAATCGCTTAAACACTTCGTTTCGCTGCAGGGTGTCATACTTTTTACCCTCGTAATAGCTGCAAAACGTCTGCATCATTTTGTAAGACTGTCGCTGGCTTTTGGTCATCGACCTGCCTTGAGCAGATGCTTGGGTAGCGAGTAGTAGAAATAGGCAAAAAATAGCTGGCGGTTTCATAAGCGGCTGCCGGGTTACTGGGTAAATTAAGTTGCACCGGCAAAATTCCCCACTTCCCAGGCTGCCTCTCTTGATAAATGTCAATTTCTACCTCTAGGCCCCGCGCCGGGCCCGCCGGCGGTACCAGCAACAGGCTGCTTGACATAAACTGTTAACGTTGCAGCCTGATTAGTAGAAAAGAATTATATAACTTGCTTTAAGTTAGTTACAGATTTATCCGGCGGTACTATCAGCACCGTGATAGGCGAAAGCACATTAGGGTCATCGTTGTCCGCGCCGCTGCTACCGCCGCCCCCTTCCTCGCAATCACTGTAGAGGAAGTCACGCCCCACTTGATGCCCCAGGTTATCATAGTAGACCTGGTAGTAGTCGTAGCAGGTGGTCTGGAGCAGCTTTCGCGCCCTTGCCCCGGCCTGCGGGCGGGCACTGCCTCGTCTCGGTAAACCGCTCTGCTCCGGTCTGTAGAGCCAGCAGAGACTTACCCCGGGATGGGGGGAGAAAGATAGCCTGGCCACCTAGGTAGTGCGTTGGCGGCCAGGCATGAATATCAAGCATTAATGAAAGACGCAAGTACTTGTGCTAATGACAGAAATCAATAAAATAGTGCTCGTCTCCCTGCCCTATAAGTAGGGTAGATGCTATCTTGCTTTCATTCATAAGGAAAAATATAAGTACCTTACCTTGGTACACACCTACATAAACATGAGATGTTTCATGTAGCATATGAAATGGCTTAGGTGGTATTTCGCTTTCAGATAATTGATTGAATGGTTTGAATAAAATATCATCAAAATAAATATTTTTCTCGCGCAGGTATTTGCGTTGGTTGAATAGTGCAAATTCTAGATAAGAACGGGCTTCTTCTCCATACTTATCGTTTCTATGTAGTATGTTAGTGCACAGGTATTTATCGCCAAGTTTGGCATTGTTTAATTTGATTTCTGAAGCGTCACGAACAAATTCTTTTAGTACACTAGGTTTTATATTTTGCCCGTATGTAGAAAAAGAAACGAAAAATAAAAACGCTACCAAGTATTTTGCAGTGATTGATAGTGGGCGCATGATTGATTATTTCAAAGGTTGAAATCAAATAGATTGTTGCGTTAATAATCAGCATCCTCCTTTATTAGTTGGGGACAAGCCGCTTCCTCCTTTTTGTACCTCCGATGGAAGAGGCTTGGTATTCAGGTCGTTTCCCAAATATCCTGGATTACTTCCGCCACTTATTCCGCCCCACCTGCCCCATGTATTAGGTAGATTGATACCGGCTGCGTGTGCAGCGTTTATTGCAAAGTCAGTGCAATTAAAAGTTGCTAGTTTGTAGTCTTTTCCCTCTAGTGAATAAATGTATTGCATTAAGCTCCACAAATTTCCTGCATTTATTCGTGCCGAAGCGCTACCCGTGTAAGGTATTTGACTATTATCGCCCCACATACCAGGAGCATCTACCATAAATGAAACAGGGGAGGTGGGATAGAAGCCGAACACCCGCGTAGTTCCATTTTGAGTAATTGAGATGAAGGCGTGACCTACATCAGGTTTTATCCCATGAAAAGTATAGGTGTCATTTGTGCCTAGTACTGGCTGCCTGGCATACACAGTAAGTGTAGCAGGCTGATTTGTGTCAAAGCACTTTAAGTATTGTCTGATATCAGTGACGGGCACATCGGGACGGTTAACTAATATCATAGCTGACGTCAGCTGCATACTTGCTGAACTCCCACCACCCCCGCCGCCACCGTAGCCACTGGGCCCGGTAGAACCGCCGCAACTACCCCCGCAAGGGCCTCCGCCCCCTGTGTAAACCGGCGGCACATCACCCGACCCGCCGCCTGACCCCAGCCCATTGCAGTCGCCCGTCGTCGTGATATATTTACCTGTTTCGCCACTATACCAATCGAGGCAGGGCGCTCCAACTGCCGGTGCCTTGTTTGCCGTTCTTGCCTCCTTCACAACGGCTGGCTTGGCGCCACTGCCAGCAGCGGTACCCGGATGGGGTTGAAAGGCCAGCCGAGCTGCTCCAGGCAGGAACCGACCCTGCGCAAAGCGTCGGCCAGTAAGATACTGGTAAGTAGCTGAGTAGAGGAAAGCGTAGCCCTCGCCCTGCGTGGGGCCACCAGGCTACCACGTTGATGGCTGCGATACAAGCTCGTAAACAGTGCCAGCGTATCTACGGGCTGGGTAGTGCGCGGCAACAGGAGCTCGAGTATCTTGCCGTCGAGGCTATTGCCGGTCTGCTGGGCGACAAGGAGGTACCGGAGGCCGGTAACCGAACCGTGAGCGAATAAGGCGGCATCGCCGGTAAAGGGCACGAGGATGAGCTGTTGCGCGCCGCGCCTATCCCGACAGCGCCCGCTGCCAGGCCAGCTGCGCTGTCGGGATAGGCGCGGCGCGGCTAGCGGTAGCTTTACCAGGCGCGGTAGCAGTCGGTAAGCCGGGATAGGTAGCCTGGTACCAGTTTTGGGCTTCAGCAATTGACACGCCGGTCGCTGTTGCGGTAGCTACTGGCGAGGGTAGTTCTTTCGCCTGCTGTGAACAGGACTGGGCAGCCGCTATACCCAGGGTAAGCAGGGCGCCGCGTAAGCAGGTAGCAAAAATTTTCATGCAGAGCTTTTGAGTTTTGTGTGGAGGCTGTGGAGGAGCAGGTGATGCACTCCCTTTCACTCCACAAAACTCTACTTCACCCAGCAGCCAGAACTTGATAAATGGTAATTTCGCTTGCTATTTAGTTGCGCGCAGACGGCTTAGGGTTTCAGGGGTAATACCCAGGTGCGAGGCTAAGTATTTGAGTGGCACACGCTGGGCCAGGTCTGGAAATTCCCGTATTAATTGACTATATCGCTCTCTGGCCGGCAGCGTGCGGAGCTGATACGCGCGCTGCTCACTCTGCACGTAGTAGCGCTCGGTCAGCAGCCGGCCTACGTAGTTGAATTCTGGGAAGGCGCGGTACAGCTCAGCAAGCTGGGCGTGGCTAATAGAGTAGACCACGCTTGGCTCCAGTAATTCCAGGTATTCGGTAGAGGGCTGCCGGGTAAAAAAGCTGACAATGGAAATCACAAAGTCGCCCTCGCACATAAACCAGGAGGATATTTCCTGCCCGGCGTGTAGGGTATAGCCGCGCACCAGCCCTTGCTCAACAAAGTATAAGTGGTGCGCTACCTGCCCTGGCTTGAGTAGTTGGTGGCGGGCCGGCCACTCTTCCCGCCGCAAAACGGCGGCCAGGGCGGCTTCCAGCGCCGGACTAACAGGTAGCAGGGCTTGCACAACTGCCAATAAAGTCGACATGCAGTGGTTAGGCTACTTAAATGGCACCGATGCCCCGCTTTCCTTTACGAGGCTGGTCGGCACCAGGTCTTTCACCACGTTGGCCTTGAGGGTCAGCTTGCTATCGCCGTGCATGTCGTTGGAGGAGAGCGTGACTACCTCGGCCGCCGGGCCTACGGTGCGTTGGGCATACACCAGCTCCACCACCGCGCTCTGGCCGGGTTTGATGGGCGGCGGCACTGCGCGGTAGCCCACACAGTAGCAGTTGGACGACAAGGTGCTTAGCACCAGGTCTTTGAGGCCGGTATTGCGCACGCCGATGCGGGCCACGGCCTGCGTGCCCGCCTCGATGCGGCCGAAGTCGTAGCCGGGGCGCTCCAGCACCAGGCGGGGCGAGGCGGCCAGCTGGGCCGGCGTGAGGGTGGCGCGCACTTCATCTTTGGTGAGCACCGTGCCTTTAAGGCTGAGCACCTTGCTGCTCTCGCTGGCATTGCTCATTACGGTCACGGTTTTGGCGAAGATGCCGGGGCGGCCGGCGCTGTTGTACACCGCCTTGATGATGCCGGATTTGCCGGGCATTATGGGGGCTTTGGTCCACTCCGGGGTGGTGCAGCCGCAGCTGGCCTGGGCGTTGGCAATGACGATGGGCTGGTTGCCGGTGTTCTTAAACCGGAACTCGTAGGTGGCCATTGTGCCCTCGGGCACCTTGCCAAAGTCGTGGTCGGTGTGCTCAAAGGTGAGCACGCCCTGGGCGCGGGCGGCCAGCGCCAGCAGGCACAAAACAAGGGTAGAAACGATGCGCATAGCGGGGGAGCGCCAAGCCCAGGCTCAGCGAATAGGATAGACTAACAATAAGTTAACCCCCGCCAAGCGGGGGCACGGGCAAATATACAGCTTGCCCCCGGCCGCCTTCGTAAATTTGCGGCCCCGCGCTCCCATTCCCACCCTCATCCTCCTTCCCCCGTCGTTATGTCTGACACCCTGCTGGCCCCGGCCTCCCTGACCCTTTCCAAAGCTGAGCTGCTCGACGACTACCGCCTCGCCTGGGAAAGCCGCCACGCCTCGCTGGCCGGCCGCCGCGAGGTATTCATGGGCAAGGCCAAATTTGGCATCTTCGGCGATGGCAAGGAATTGCCGCAGCTGGCCATGGCGCGGGCCTTCAAAGCCGGCGATTTTCGCTCGGGCTACTACCGCGACCAGACCTTTATGGTGGCTATCGGGGAGCTGACCTGGCAGCAGTACTTTGCCCAGCTCTACGCCCACGCCGACCCCGAGGCCGACCCCAGCACCGCCGGCCGCGCCATGAACGGCCACTTCGGCACCCGCCTGCTCGACGACGACGGCCAGTCCAAGCCCCAGACTTCCAGCAAGAATTCTTCAGCCGATATCTCGCCCACCGGCGGCCAGATGCCGCGCCTCGTGGGGCTGGCCTACGCTAGCAAGCTTTACCGCCAAAACCCGGCGCTGCACCAGTTTACCGACTTTTCGGTGGGTGGCAACGAGGTGGCGTTCGGCACCATCGGCAATGCGAGCACCTCGGAGGGCGTGTTTTTTGAGGCGATAAATGCGGCCGGCGTGTTGCAGATTCCGCTGCTGATGTCGGTGTGGGACGACCACTACGGCATTTCTGTGCCGGCTGAATATCAGACGACCAAGCAGAGTATTTCGGCTATCCTGGCGGGCTTCCAGCGCGAAGGCGAGGGCCTGGACGGCTTCGAGATTTTTGTGGTGCGCGGCTGGGATTACGCGGCCTTGGTTGACACCTACCAGCGAGCCGCCGCCGTATGCCGGGCGCAGCACGTGCCGGTGCTCATCCACGTCACGGAGGTGACGCAGCCGCAGGGCCACAGCACCAGCGGCTCGCACGAGCGCTATAAGCCCAAGGACCGCCTGAGCTGGGAGGAGCAGCACGACTGCCTCACCAAGTTTCGCGAATATATAGTGAGCGAGGGCCTAGCCAGCGAAGACGAGCTGGCCCAGATTGAGAAAGCCGCCGCCGCTACCATCAAGCAGGCCCGCACCACGGCGTGGTCGGCCTTCTTCGACCCCATCCAGCAGGAGCGCGAAGAGGCACTGGTAGTGCTGAATAAAATGGTGGCCGAGGCCGGCGAAGAAAACAAGCTGGCCGAACTGGTCAACGGCCTCAAAACCAACGTGACGCCCATCCGGGCCGACATTGTGCGGACGCTGCGCAAGGCCCTACGCCAGATACGTGGCAACCGCCCCAGCGCCGGCCGCCGCGCTGCCCAGCGCCTGCTGGAGCAGTGCGAAGCCGAAAACGCCGACCGCTACAACTCCTACCTCTTCAGCCAGAGCGACGAGGCGGTGGGCAACATTGAGGAAGTGCCGGTGGAGTTCGCCGCCGACGCGCCGCTCGTGGACGGCCGCGAGGTGTTGCAAGCCTGCTTCACGGCCAACTTTGAGCGCGACCCGCGCATCTTCGCCATCGGCGAGGACGTGGGCCACATCGGCGACGTAAACCAGGCTTTTGCGGGCTTGCAGGAGAAATTCGGGGCGCTGCGCGTGACCGATACCGGCATCCGCGAGTGTACCATCGTGGGGCAGGGCATCGGGGCGGCGCTGCGCGGCCTGCGGCCCATCACCGAGATTCAATACCTCGACTACCTGCTCTACGCCATCCAGATTCTCAGCGATGACGTGGCTTGCCTGCAATACCGCACCAAGGGCGGCCAGAAAGCGCCGCTCATCGTGCGCACGCGCGGCCACCGGCTGGAGGGCATCTGGCACTCGGGCTCGCCCATCCAGATGATACTGGGGGCCATTCGGGGGATGCACCTGTGCGTGCCGCGCAACATGACGCAGGCGGCCGGCTTCTACAACACGCTGCTGCGCAGCGACGAGCCGGCCATCGTAATCGAGTGCCTCAATGGCTACCGCCTCAAGGAAAAGCTGCCGGCCAACATTGGTGAGTTTACGCTGCCGCTGGGCCGGCCCGAGGTGCTGCGCCAAGGCGACGACCTCACCATCGTAACCTACGGCTCGATGTGCCGCATCGTGATGGACGCGGCCAAGCAGTTGGGTGAGGTTGGTATTTCGGTCGAAGTGATTGACGTGCAGACGCTGTTGCCCTTCGATACTGACCAGCTCATTGCCGACAGCCTGCGCAAAACGGGCCGTGTCATCTTCGCCGATGAGGACGTGCCCGGCGGTGCCACGGCCTACATGATGCAGCAAGTGCTCGACGGCCAAAACGCTTATCAGCTGCTCGACTCGGCCCCGCGCTGCATCGCGGCCCAGGCCCACCGCCCGCCCTACGGCTCCGACGGCGACTACTTCTCCAAGCCCAACGCGGAGGATGTCTTCGACATCGCCTACGAGCTGCTGCGCGAAACCGACCCGGCCAAGTTCCCGGCCATTTATTAAGCTACGGAGCCAGCACGCCCACTTTGTGAAGCCGGTTATCGGCCTGACAAAGTGGGCGTGCTGGCTCCATAGCTGCCAAGGCAGGTCTAGCGGGGGGTTATGTATACTGCCTTAGTGGTGATGGTATTACTTACGTGAAGCGCCCGGTCGGCAATGCTAATTTCAAAGCGCACACTGTCGCGCGCCTGAAAGATATCGCCCAAGCCAAAGGCCCCGGGGGCATAGGTGAGAGTGCCTTTGATGGGGGCGCTTTTGCTATCAGTGTCAGTGGTGGGGTGAGGGAACGCGCCATCATAGCCAGCCGGTGACGTAATAGTCTTCGTTGCGCGTAGCTGGTATATGCCCGTAGCGGGGTTGCGGATAAAAATTTCAATAAAGAAATTTTTGCTAAATCTATTGTATGTCGAGTCCGGATTGAGAAACGTAAAAGGCGAAACTTTCAGGTCGTCTGTCGACAAGCCTAGGTCACCATCACCATCCTGGTAGTTGATGGTCATGCGAATAGAGTCCAGCGCCTGCTCTCCCGCTGATTTGGGTGGAATGCGAATAACCCGGATGTCGTTGAAGCTAATGGCGGGCGTGAAGGAATACTCCGGTTCTTTCAGGCAGGAACTGAGGCCCAGGGCCAGCCCACCAAGCCCGCTACCTACTAGTGCTAGTCGAAAAAAAGTCATACGCAAAAGCAAATTAAAGAATGGCCGCCGCCCGCCCGCGCCCGCGTTTTCCAACGAGTGGGGACTTGGTTTGTTGTGCTGGCGTAAATGTAAGCCGCCGGTAGTCCTGGCGGGCCTGTTTGCCTAACCCTCCCTATTCGTTATGAGTTTCCGCGCTACGTTTCTCGGCCCTGCTTATCAGGCGCTCACGCAGTTGGCACCCACTGGGTTTGAAGAGGTGGCGCTGCGGCTGTTTCAGCACCAGGCCACGCATTGCCCGCCCTACCAGGCCTACCTGGCGGGCCTGGGGCGCCGCCCGGCCACGGTGCAGCGCTTGGTGGATATTCCGTTTTTACCCATCGAGTTTTTCAAAACCCAGGAGGTGCGCACCGACCCCGGCGCGTGGCAGCCGCAGGAGGTGTTTCGCAGCAGCGGCACCACCTTGCAGCAGCGCAGCCGCCACCTCGTGCGCGACCCGGCCCTGTACCGGGCCAATGCCGCCAGCATCTTCGAAGCAGCTTATGGCCCGCTGACGGAGTGGACGTTTCTGGCCCTGCTGCCCTCGTACCTGGAGCAGGGCGAGTCGTCGCTGGTGGCGATGGTAGCCGATTTTGCCCAGCGCTCGGGGCAGGCGCAGTCGGCGTTTTTCCTGCGCGACCACGCCGGCCTGCTGCGCGCGCTGGCCGAGGCCAAGGCCCAGCCCGGCCGGCGCGTCATGCTCTTTGGGGTGACGTACGCGTTGCTCGACCTGGCCGCCGAGTACGGCTCCGCCCCTGAGCTGCAAGGCATTACCGTGCTCGAAACGGGCGGCATGAAGGGCCGCCGCCGCGAGATGATTCGCGAGGAGCTGCACCAGGAATTGCAGGCGTCCTTCGGTCCCGCACCCATCCACTCGGAGTACGGCATGACCGAGCTGCTGAGCCAGGCGTACTCGCCGGGCGAAGGCTTGTTCTACTGCCCCCCGCAAATGCGGGTGTTGCTGCGAGATGCCGCCGACCCCTTCTCGGTGGCCGAAGACCGCGCCGAGGGCGCCATCAACGTCATCGACCTGGCCAATGTGGACAGCTGCGCCTTTATCGAAACCAAAGACCTGGCCCGCCGCCACCCCAATGGCGCGTTTGAAGTGCTGGGGCGTATGGACAACTCCGATATTCGGGGGTGCAGCCAGCTGGTGTAAGCGGCCGGGCGGGCAGTGCGCAAGCGGAAAGAAAACGGGTAAGTGGCGAAGCATATTTTCCACTTACCTACCTTCGCGCCTGCTTCTTACCTATCCCGCCCATGCAGCCTGCGCCCCTCGCTACCAAGCCTCATTACCCCATCCTCGACGGCCTGCGTGGCATCGCGGCGCTGATGGTGGTGGCATTTCACCTGCTGGAAGCCCACGCCACGAGCCACCGCGACCAGCTTATCAACCACGGCTACCTGGCGGTGGATTTTTTCTTTCTGCTCTCGGGCTTCGTCATTGGCTACGCCTACGACGACCGCTGGCCCAGGATGACGCTGGGCAGCTTTGTGAAGCGGCGCCTGGTGCGGCTGCAACCGATGGTGGTGCTGGGCATGCTCATCGGTGGGGCGTGCTTCTATTTCCAGGCGGGCAGCCTATGGCCCACCATCGCCGCCACGCCGGCCTGGAAGATGCTGCTGGTGATGGTGCTGGGCTGCCTCATGATTCCGATGCCGCTCGCGATGGACATCCGGGGCTGGCACGAAACCTACCCGCTCGACGGGCCCGGCTGGTCGCTGTTTTTCGAGTATATCGCCAACCTGCTGTACGCCCTCGTGGTGCGGCGCTTCGCCACCTGGGCGCTGGCCCTGCTGGTGCTGCTGTCGGCGGCGGCGCTGGTGCACCTGGGCGTCACGAGTCCCGAGGGCGACGTGATAGGCGGCTGGGCCCTGGACGCTCCGCAACTGCGCGTCGGCTTTGCGCGCATGATGTACCCGTTTTTTGCCGGGCTGTTGCTGTTTCGGGTGGTGCGGCCGGGGCAGGTGCGCCACGCCTTTGCGTGGTGCAGCCTGCTGGTGGTGCTGGCGCTGGCCATGCCGCGCATCGGTAGCAGCGCGCAGCCGTGGCAAAATGGCCTCTACGACTCGCTGAGCATCATTTTCCTCTTCCCGCTCATCATCTGGCTAGGCGTCAGCGGCGAGCTTACCACCCAGGCTTCCCGGCGCTGGAGCACCTTTTTAGGCGAAATTTCTTACCCGCTTTATATCACGCACTACCCGTTCATCTACATCTACACGGCCTGGGTGCACGACAATAAAGTGCCCCTGCGCACGGGCTTGCCCGTGGCCGGGCTGGTGTTTTTGTTCGTGGTCGCGCTGGCTTATGCGTGCCTGAAATGGTACGACGAGCCAGTCCGGGCGTGGCTGAACCGGCGGGTGTTGGGGCGGGTGGCTGAAGCACGGCAAGGTGAAGGCGCGGCTACGGCAACACTGTGAGGCCCGCTGGCAAAGGCTCGGTCAGTAGTAAACAGAAGAACGTCATGCTTCGGCAGGCTCAGCATGACGTTCTTTTTTCAGGTTTTACGGCGTAGTTGGGATATGCAGTCTTCCTACTTCCCTGCAAATGCTTTGGCATCGGCTTCCTCAATCGTAGCGTCGCTCATGATGACTAAGCGCTCGACCACGTTGCGCAGCTCACGGATGTTGCCGCGCCAGTCGAGGCCCTGGAGGTACTTGAGGGCGCCAGCCGAGATGTTCTTGGGCTTATTGCCGTAGTCGGCGGCGATGTCCTGCAAAAATTTCTGGACCAGTTCGGGGATGTCCTCGCGGCGGTCGTTGAGGGCCGGCACCTGGATGAGAATCACCGAGAGGCGGTGGTACAAATCCTCGCGGAAGTTCTTGTCGGCGATTTCCTGGAGCAGGTTCTTGTTGGTGGCGGCCAGCACGCGCACGTTCACCGAAATCTCCTTTTCGCCGCCCACGCGGGTTATTTTACTTTCCTGCAAGGCGCGCAGCACCTTAGCCTGGGCCGAGAGGCTCATATCGCCGATTTCGTCGAGGAAGAGCGTGCCGCCATCGGCCTGCTCAAACTTGCCGATGCGCTGCTTCACGGCCGAGGTAAACGAGCCCTTTTCGTGGCCGAACAGCTCGCTCTCAATCAGTTCGCTGGGGATGGCGGCGCAGTTCACTTCCACCATCGGGCCATTGGCGCGGGGGCTGAGCTGGTGCAGCTGGCGGGCCACCATTTCCTTGCCCGCGCCGTTGGGGCCGGTGATGAGCACCCGGGCATCGGTGGGGGCCACCTTCTCGATGGCCTTGCGCACGGCGCCCAGCGCGGCCGAGCTGCCCATCATATCGGAGCCGCTTTTGCCGGCCGTGGCCAGCTTTTTCTTGAGCGTTTTGGTTTCGGTGACGAGCTTGCTGCGGTCGAGGGCGTTGCGCACGGTCACGAGCAGGCGGTTGAGGTCGGGCGGCTTGGGCAGGAAGTCGAAGGCCCCTTTCTTGGTGGCGTCCACGGCGGTTTCGATGTTGCCGTGGGCCGATACCATGATGAAGGCCGCATCGGGGGCCAGGGTGCGGGCGCGCTCCAGCACTTCGAGGCCGTCCATCTTGGGCATCTTGATGTCGCAGAGCACCACGTCGTATTTCTGCTGAATAAGCAAATCGAGCCCCGCCGGGCCGTCCTCGGCCTGGTCTACCTGGTAGTCTTCAAACTCCAGTATTTCCTTGAGCGTGTGGCGAATAGCCTTTTCGTCGTCGATAATGAGAATGCGGGGCATTTCGGTTGAGTTATGAGTTAAAAGTTATGAGTTATGAGTTGGGTTAAGAAATCAGCCAGCTGGCTAACTCATAACTCATAACTTTTAACTCATAACTAAAAAAGGCGGCTGCCTTCTTGCGAAAGCAGCCGCCTAAATTACGCAGTGAGCCGATAAGCCGGGTTCTGTCCGCCCTTCGGAGTTTCCTCCGGCGGCGGCCCCATCATTTATCTAGGCCCGTCGTCGCCGACGGGCTCCAGCGACCTACCCGCAAACCCGAGCGGGCCGCCCGGTGCCGCTCGCCCCGAAGGGCCAGCGACGTGTCTGCTTATTTGGTCTTGCAACCCCTGAGGTTTACCCAGCCGGCGTGGTCACCCAGCCGCTGGTGCGCTCTTACCGCACCTTTTCACCCTTACCAGTTTTCAGTTATCAGTCAACAATTATCAGTTATCACTTTGCTAAAAAATGATAACTGATAATTGTTGACTGATAACTGAAAAAGTCGGCGGTTATTTTCTGTGGCACTGGCTGTCCTGGCCCGATTGGCCAGTCCTACCCGTTAGGTAGCAGGGCGCCCTGCGTAGCCCGGACTTTCCTCCCCGCCCGCATTTGCGTTGGGCGCGGCGATGGGGTGGCTCACTGCGAAGGCAAAGGTACGGCCCAGCGGCTAGCCCCGGCGGTGGCTGGCCGGGCCAGCCTACTGGATTTTAATTGACGAAACCTTGTCGTTGGCCGTGGGCGAGAAGGTGGTGAAGTCCGCCTTGTCGCCGGTTATCGTCCACGAAGTGCCGGTAAAGTTATCGTCGGCGTACATGGTTACGGACCAGCCAGCCGGCACTTTAGCTGCCGAGGCCCAGTCGTTTATGAAGCCGTAGCCCTGCAACTGCGACAGCGTGTAGCTGCCCTTGGGAATGGCCGTCGTAGCGGCCCCACCGTAGTTGGCATCGGCAAAAAAGCTGACGCCGCTGGCTGGGGTAGTGCTGCTGCCATACGTAGTGGCTTGGCCGTAGAGGGCATTGGAAATGCCTGATAGGTAGCTGCTCGAATTAGCGTTGGGCAGGTTGTAGGTCAGGTAAATGCCGTAGCCATCAGTTTTGGTGCGCTGGGCAAGCGTGGCGGCCGTGCTGGCCGAGGTGCTCTGAATGTCAACCGCGGCCGGCCCGAGGCTGGCCTTGGTGAGGCCCGCCACGTTGGGCACCGAGTAGGTGCCGTACACGGCATTCCAGCTGTAGTTGACCTTGGAGCCCACCGTCACGCCGTTGTAGGACAGGCGGCTGGCGGCCGGGCCGTAGTAATAAAAGGAAATGATTTTGTTCGGCAGCAAGCTACGCAGGGCCGTGACGAGGTACACAAACGAGGAGGCGTTGGGCTGACCGGTGCCGTTGGTACCGTAGTCGGCGTACTCGTCGTCGAAATCGATGCCGTCGAGGCCGTAGGTATTGACGGCGTCGGCCAGCTGCTGGGCAAACTCGGTGGCCGCCGCCTGGGTCGGAAAGTTGCAAACCCCGGCTCCCTGATGATTCCCCAGGATGGACAACAGCACCTTGATACCCTTGGCCTGCACGGGCTGAATGTAGGTGGCTCGGTTATTTAAGACGTTAGCGACCTGGGTATTGAAAGACAATACCGCTTTCTGCGTAGCCGTGTTGTAGTTGATGTTGGCGGCGAAAATGATGCCGATATCGAACAGCGGCTGGCCCGACGCCAGCGCGTATTTGCCGACGTTGCTGAAGTCGTTATTATTGACCTCGACGTAGCAGACGGTTTTGGGGCCGCTGACGCCGACGGCATCGGCGGTGGCGCTCCCGGTGGCCGGGGCGGGCAGCTCTTCCGCTTTTTTGCAGGAAGAGAAGCCGAGGGTGAGCAGCGTGCCGAGCAACGCTAACTGGCGAAAACCTTGCGTAATTATGGCTTTCATGGTAGTTGGTTTGGGTGGGAAAAGGACGCTTAACTACCTCAGCTAAGCGGAAAAAAGAGCGAGGGGAGGCCGGCTTCAGGTGTATGCCTGGGCCGGGTTAATGTCTTGCCAGCCAACGGGCGGGCCTTGCAAGCGGACTACTACGAATACCGGCCTAAGCCTGCGGGTAAATATAAGTAGCCAGCCGCTTACTACGTAGCGGGGCTGCATTAATAAATTTCTCTCCGACAAGTAGTTGGCGTTGGGTAGCCAGGCCGCACGGACCCGAGCAGAAGCCGGCGCAATGGTGCCTTGAGTTGGGCCGGCAGCTAGCGGGAAGGCACAGGGGTAGCCGGCAGAAAGTCGAGGCGTAGCGGGCTAAACGAGTCGAGCAGCGCGCCGGCCTGCCGGGCTACCACGCCGTGCGGCACATGGGGGGCGGCGAAGAACGAGTCGCCGGCGCGCAGCACGCGCACCTCGTCGCCCACGGTTACTTCAAACTCCCCGCTTTCGACGTACGAAATCTGGCTGTGTACGTGGTGGTGCAGCGCGCCCACCGCGCCGGTTTCAAACTCGACTTTGACCAGCAGCAGGTCGTCGTTATAGGCAACCAGGGTGCGGCGCACGCCGGGGCCGGTGGGCTCCCAGGTGAGGTCGGTGGCGAGGCTAAAAGCGGGGGTGGCGTGCGTCATAAGAAGAAGAAAATTACGGCACCCACACCAGCTTGTCGGCGCTGAGGGTCTGCTCGCCATCCCAGCGGTAGCCGATGAGCTGGCCGCCCTTGGCCACGCTGTAGTCGAGGCACACAGCGTGGGGCTGGAGGAGCTGCGGGGTGCCGCGCAGCCAGTAGTGACCGAAGAAAACGGGCGTTTCGTCCTGGTAATGCCAGGGGTCGAGGTTGGCCGCGTCTACGGGCTGGCCGCGCAGCTCGGGCAAGTCTTCGAGGTAGTAGTCGTGGTAGGTGGCGGCCGTGGCGGGGTTTTGCCACCAGCGCACGCGCATAAGCTCGCGGCGGTGGCCGTCTTTATCGGCAAAGCTGAGGCCATCGGGCAGGCGCACTTCGCGGCCTTTGAGCGTGACCTCGGTGGCGGTGTACTCGGGGCTGTCGCGTAGGCTGGCCCGCAGCAGAAAGTCGGGCGTGAGGCGCAGGCCGGGCAGCTCCTGGCGCAGATACGTGAGGTGGCGAGGCTCCCAGCAGGCGTGCACGGCGCGCAGGCCGGGCAGCTCCAGGGCCAGCGGCAGCGTCAAAAACCAGTTCAAATAATCGAGCCATTCGTCAAACAGCTCGGAGGTTTGAAAGGCCCGGATAGTTTCCAGGTGCTGCAAAATGTGCTGCGGCTTGTGCGGCCGCAGGTGCCCGCCCTCGGGATGAAAATGCCAAAAGGCCAGCGCGTTATACTCGTGGTTGCCGAGGATGGCCAGCGCCGCGCCGCCCTCCACCATGCCGCGCACCAGCTGCAAGGTTTCGCGAATTTTTGGGCCGCGGTCTACGTAGTCACCCAGAAAAATAACCTGGCGGCCAGCGGGGTGGCGCAGAATGCCCGCCGCATCGGGCCGGTAATCGAGGTGGTGCAATAGGGCGCGCAACTCATCGGCGTGGCCGTGAATGTCGCCAATGAGGTCGTACATGCAGGAAAGAAAATGGAAGCGGGCACTAATACCCGCCGGCTCAGGTAGGATTTGACGAGAGCGGTGCTGGCTGCGGCGCGGCCTTTACCACCGCAAAGCGCTGGCGCAGGCTCCGGCGCGTGAGCGGCAGCAAGTTGCCATCGAGCCCCACGCTGTAAAAATATTCGGTGACGGTGTGTGTGGAGCGGCTTTGCTGGATGGTGCGCTGCCGGCTGTAGACCACCAGGCTGTCGTGCCGCTCGATGGCGAAGGTCTGGCGGCCAACCAGCCGGTACGCCTTGCCCGCCGCCGTGGTGTAGCCCCACACCTGAGCGAGGGGCAGCCGGTGCACAGCATAGGTGTTAGCATTAACGACTTCAAGGTAGCCCGCCGACTTATTAACCGGGCTCACGGTGCCGGCCACGGCCGGCTCATTGCTGGCCAGCTGCTGGCTGCTGAAATAGATGCCCGGCCGGGGCTGCGCCCAGACGGGAACGACAACGCTGGCCAGCAAGAAGCTGCTGGCCAGCGCGAAGGATAGGATTTTCATACAAAACAGGCGTGGGGTGGGAGGAAAGAGTAAGTACCTCCTTTTACGCATGAGTAGGGGGGGAGTTCTCTGGAAAGAGCACCCGGCTGGCCTAAAGCGCTACTTGAGGCGCACCAGCGTAGCGCCGTAGCCAAACTTCTCTTTCTGGGCTTCTTCGAAGAACTTGATGTCCTTGTTGCGGCTCAGCTGGCGGTGGATTTCCTTGCGCAGCACGCCGTTGCCAGCGCCGTGGATGAAGATGATTTCGTGCATGTTGGTGGCCAGGGCGCGGCTCAGCGCATCCTCGAAGGCATCGAGCTGCTGGCGCAGCATGGCGGTGTTGCTGAGACCTTCAGCCCCCTCGGGGCGCAGCTTTTCGATGTGCAGGTCGAACTCGTGGGGCGGGGCCACGAGCGCGGCGGCGGGCTTGGGCGGGGCGGGCGCAATGGCGGCGGGCACGGGGGCCGGCTTGTCGCCGCCCAGCGCCTGCTGGAGCACGTTGGCCCGCTTGGTATCGAGCACGGGCGAGGGCGTAGCGGCGGCCTCCAGGGCGGCTTCGGCCTGGGCCAGCTTCTCGGGGTTGAGGGCGGGGGCGGGCTTTTCGTCGAGCTGGAAGAGGTAGGCTTCCTTACCGATAACCGGCGCGGGCCGGCGGCTGGTATAAAATGTAGTAGCCTTGAACGACTGGCGCTTGGTGAGCAGGTCGTAGGCCGTGTCGGCGTTCAGCTTAAAGCTCAGCAGCTGAAACACTACGGCGGGCCACTGCTCGAAGTCCTTGAGGTGCAGGTGGGCCAGCGCCGGGCTGGCGGCCTTGGCCTTGAGCTGGCCGGTAGCCAGGGCGCGGTACTTGCCCTGGCGCTCCTCGCCGTAGGTGAAAACCACTTCGGCCTCGGAGTTATTGAGCAAGTGCAGGGCCAGCAGCTCGGGCGCCTGGTGCACGAGGGCCAGAAATAGCCCTTTGGCGGCGGGCGGCGGGGGCGTAGCGGCGGCCGCCCGCGGCGGCATGGCGGCGCTGGGGCCGGCTTGCGGCGCGCCCGGGCGGCCAGGGCCAGCGGGCGGCGTGGGCGGGCCGGGGCGCACGGCCTTGGGCTGGCCGCCCTGGGGCTTATTCTTTTTGCTGCCGGTGCTGGGGCGGGCGGCCTCGGGGGCGGGGCGGCGGAAGGCCGCGCCTTCTTCGGCGGCTACGGGCACGAGCTCGCGCAGCAGCACCGGGATGGTAAAATCGTTGTCGATGGCTACTTCGACCAGCTCGCTGTCGAGCACGCGGGTAATGATGCCTTCTTCGGTGCCCGTGAGCAGCCGTACTCTATCTCCTACGTTCATAAAAACACAACTAGTGGGTGGTACCAAGCAAGTACCCGGAAGTACGCGAAGTAGCTCACAAAGGTAGGCCAGCCCAGCAGGCGAGGTAAAAATCGGGGAAATTCTGGTACTGTTACGAGCACAAACGTTTGCAGTGCGCCGCGCCAAAATGCGCCGTAACGTGCCCGTAATGGCCTGTGCGCCGCCGTATCTTAGTCCATACGCCGGCCAAAGACGCCCTTTGCCGCCCGGCGCCCGACTCTTTTTCCCACCCAATTCGTATGAAAAAACCTCAACTCCTGGGGCGTTTACTGCTTACTATGCTCGTGCTGGCGGGCTGGGCCCCGGTGGCCCGGGCGCAGTCGCCGGTGACGGTAAGCCCGGCGTATTTTACCGATAGCACGCCCGTTACGCTCACCTACGATGCCACGCTGGGCAACGGCGGGCTGGCCAACTACACCGGCGATGTCTTTATCTGGACCGGCCTCATCACCGACAAAAGCACCAGCGACACCAACTGGCATTTTCTGGCGGGCACCACCTTCGGCGCGCCGGCCGCGAGCGAGAAAATGACGGCGCTCGGCAACCACAAGTACAGCATCACCTTCACGCCGCGCACCTATTACCCCGGCTACGCCACCTCGGGCGAGGTGCTGAAAAAGCTGGCGATGGTATTTCGCGGGTCGGGCGGCTCGCCCGAGGGTAAGGGTGTGGGTGGCACCGACATTGTGGTGGCACCCGGCATCCAGGTGGCCTTCACAGCTCCCAGCAAGGCTGGCACGCTGGCGGCGGCCGGCACGTCGGTAGCAGTGGCGGGCACGGCCACGGTGGCCTCTACGCTCACCCTTACGCTCAATGGCACGCAGGTGGCGCAGCAGGCAAATGCTACTACGCTGAGTACCAACGTTACCATCAGCCAAGTGGGCGTGAATACGCTGGTACTTACCGCCAGCGACGGCACCACCACGGCCACCGCGACAACTACGGTAATCGTGCCGCCCGCCGTGACGACGGCCCCGTTGCCGGCCACCGCCAAGGCCGACGGCATCACCTACCTGCCCAATGGCACCTCGGTTATTCTCACCCTCACGGCCCCCAAAAAGAGCTTTGTGTACGTGGTGGGCGAGTTCAATAACTGGCAGGCCACGGCGGCCGGCCTGATGAACAAGACAGCCACCGTGGACTCCGACCCGGCCACCGGCCGTTGGTGGGTGCAGGTCGATGGCCTCACGCCGGGCCGCGAGTATGCCTACCAGTTTTTGGTGGATGGCCAGCTGCGCGTGGCCGACCCCTACTGCGAAAAGGTGCTGGACCCCGAGAACGATAAGTACATCAACACGCCCGCCTACACGGTATATCCCAACCTGAAGGCCTACCCCACTAGTGGGGCCAGCGGCATTGTGTCGGTACTGCAAACCGGCCAGACGCCCTACGCCTGGACGGCCACCAGCTTCCAGCGCCCGGCCCGCACCAACATGGTGATTTACGAGCTGCTGCTGCGCGACTTTGTGGGCCGCCACGATTATAAAACCTTGAAGGACACGCTAAACTACATTCAGCGGCTGGGGGTCAATACTATTGAGCTGATGCCCATCAACGAGTTTGACGGCAACGACAACTGGGGCTACAGTCCGTGCTTCTACTTCGCGCCCGACAAGTACTACGGCACCAAGGACGACCTCAAGGCGCTCGTCGATGAGTGCCACCGCCGCGGCATCGCCGTGGTGCTGGATATGGTGCTCAACCACTCCACCGGCCTCAGCCCGATGGTGCAGCTCTACGGCAACATCACCACCGGCCCCACCGCCGATAACCCGTGGTTCAACCCCGCCGCGCCGCACCCGCACAGCGTCTACAACGACCTCAACCACGAGAGCCCTTACACCCGGTATTTCTCCAGAAATGTAATCAAGTTCTGGCTCCAGGAATACCATATTGATGGCTACCGCTATGACCTGGCCGGCGGCTTTAGCCAGAAAACCAAAACGGAAGGCACCTACGAGGACTACGACCAGTCGCGCGTGGATATCTGGAAAGATTATTACAACGCCCAGATGAGCGCGGCGTCCGGCTCGTATCCCATCCTCGAATTCTTCCCGCACCAGGTGGGTGCTACCAACCCCACCGACGAGGGCAAGGTGCTGTCGGAAGCCGGTATGATGTTTTGGGGCAACCTCAACCACGCTTACACGGAGGCCGCAATGGGCTGGCCCGGCGACTGGAACCTGAGCGGTGGCTTTTACGGCACCACCGGCGGCGGCCGGGGCCTGAGCCAGCCCAACTACATTGCCTACATGGAAAGCCACGATGAGGAGCGGATGCAGTTCAAAAACGCGGCCTACGGCAACGCCAAAGACGGCTACTCGACCAAGGACCTCGCCACCGGCTTCAAGCGCGACGAGCTGGCGGCGGCGCTCTACTTCAGCCAGCCCGGCCCGCGCATGGTGTGGCAGTTTGGTGAGCTGGGCTACGATTATTCCATCAATTACTGCCCCAATAACCCTGCTATCCCCAGCACCGACTGCCGCACCAACGCTAAGCCCATCCGCTGGAACTACCAGCAGGACGCCAACCGCCGCCACCTCTACAACACCTACGCTGCCCTGGCGCAGCTCAAGCAGCAGCCTGTATTTGCCAACTTCACGAGCTATACCCAAAACCTGAACGGCGCGGTGAAGACCATCAACCTCGCCAATGCTGACCTGGCGGTGGTGACCTACGGCAACTTTGGCGTAGAAGCCAACCCGGCTACCATCACCTTTCCCACCACCGGCACGTGGTATAACTACCTCACCGGCACGACCCTGAGCGTGACCAGCACCAGCCAGGCGCTCACCTTGCAGCCCGGCGAATACGCCGTGTACACCAGCCGCCGGCTGGCCAATACCACCCTGCCGCTGGCCACCCGCCCGCAGCAAACGGCCGCCTTCGGTCTGAGCCTGGCCCCCAACCCGGCCGCTGGCACTACTACCATCACCTACAGCCTGCCCACGGCCGCCACGGCCAGCCTGACAGTGCAAAACCTGCTCGGCCAGACCATCCGCCAGCTGGCCCCCGCCCGCCAGGCGGCCGGTATCCAAAGCCGCTCGCTGCCGCTCCAGGGCCTCGCGCCCGGCGTGTACCTCGTGCGCCTGCAAGCCGGCGACCTCACCCAGACTACCCGCCTGCTCGTGAACTAACCACCGACTAGCCTCAACAAAAAGCGCCCCCGCTGCACTGGCAGCGGGGGCGCTTTTTGTTGAGGCTAGTCGGAAGAATAGGCGAAGAATTAGGGCTTCACCAGCCGCTGGGTGCTCGTGTAGCCGTCGGCCGAAAGCTGCACGAGGTACACGCCTTGGGGCAGGCCGTCGAGCGTGCCTAGGGGCAGCGTGTGGGGGCCAGCCGGGGCCAGCGGCACGCTGGCCAGCGTGCGCAGCTGCTGGCCGGTGAGGCTGAGCAGCGTAGCCCGCACGGCGGCCGGTTTGGCTAGCGTGTAGCGTAAGGATATGGGGCCGGTAGCGGGGTTGGGGTAGAGGTGCAGGGCCAGCGCGTCGGTAGCCTTTTGAGCTTTGGTAGCCAGTACGGTAGCCACCAGTTCCACGTCGTCGAGGTTGCAGTAGTTGCCGGCGGCGGCTACCGAGCGCAGGCCGATTTCGCATTGCCCATTGGCCACCACGATGCCGGGCACGCTGATTTGGGTCCAGGTGCCGGTGGGTAGGCTCAGCGCCTGCTCGGCCGTGCCGGAGCGGCCGTAGAGCTGGCAGGTAGTTTGCCCGCCGCCGCTCTGCACCCAGGCGCGTAGCGTGTAGGTGCCACTGGGTAAGTTGCTGATTACCTGCGAAGTAGTAACGCTGTAAGCCGTGGCCTTGTAGTGCGTGAGCTGAAACTGCCCAGCGTGGCCGGGACCCTCAGTTTTGTCGGCGTCGGCATCGGCCGTAGAGGTGGTGGTCCAGCCCAGCGGCGTTTGCGTAGCGGCGGTGTACTCGAAACCGGAATTATTGACCAGCGGCGCGGGTGGCGCAGCCAGAAAGCCATCCAGCGCCGCGGTGGCGCGGCCAGTGGTGGTGCTGCCCGCCACGGCGGCCCAGGCGCCGAGGTTGTAGCCCTGCCAATTGAAGGCCTGCGGCTCCCAGTAAAGTACGCCCAGGCCCTTGCCGCCGGGTACGGCCTGGGTTTTGGCGATGAGGTCGAGCAGCATCTGGCGGGTAGCCACGGGCACGTAGCTGGCCAGGCCGGTTTCCACCACCATTACTTCCTTGCCGGGGTAGCGGCCCACGAGGTCGTTCATGTTGGCCTGCGCCCGGGCCGTGAAGGTGGGCCAGGCATCGGCATCGGGATAGAGCGAGAGGCCCATCACGTCCCAGCGCGCGTTTTGACCTTGCAAGCCGTCGAAGAAGTAGCGGAATGCGCCGTTATCCTCGCCTTTGGCAAAGTGCACGATGACCTTGCTGGTGGGGTTCACGGCCTTCACGGCGGCGTAGCCCTGGTCGATAAAGGCCGCAAAATTGCCGAACCCGTTGACCGTAATACGGCCCTCGGGCCACAGCATGCCGTCGTTGGTTTCGTTGCCGACCTGCACCCACTCGGGCGTAATACCGTTGGTTTTGAGCAGGGTAAGCACCGAAAAGGTGTGGTCGTACACGGCCTGCTTAAGCTGGGCCACCGTGTAGGCCTGCCAGGCGGCGGGCTTGGTTTGCTTGCCGGGGTCGGCAAAGTCGTCGCTGTAGTGAAAGTCGATGAGCAGGCGTTGGCCCAGGGCCTGGGCGCGCTTGGCCTTGGCCAGCACATCGGCCGGGCCCGAGTAGCCGCCGGCCGGGTTCACCCACACCCGCAGCCGGATGGTGTTCAGGGCGTAGTCGTCGCGCAGCAGCGGAAACAGGTCTTGCTGGATGCCGGCTTTGTTGAGGAATTTGTAGTTGGCGGCCTCCATCTCGGTCACCCAGCTCACGTCGGCGCCTTTGGCAAAGGCGGGCGTGGTTTGGGCGTTGGCGGAGCGCCAGCAGCTAAGTAATAGTAGCGCGCCAGCCGCCAGGCGGGTAAAATTCAGCATTAAAAAGGGTGGGTTAAGTAAGTGAAAATGATGATGAGCGCCCTGTGCTCAGCGTAAAACTGCCAGGTAGTTGCCCCCTCCAGCCTGTGCTTAAAACAAAACGTCGGGCCAGCGCACCCGCCGCCCGACGTTCCATAAATTCAGGCAAAGCCCGCCGGGCTACTGAAGCACCACGGACTCCACATCTACCCGCAGCTGCTCGGTGAGGCTAGCCGGCTGGTCCACGATGAGTTGCAGCACTTCCACCTCGGCCAGCCGGAAAGCGGGGCTGGCAGCGGGGCTATACGTGAGCGGCAAAAAGCTGGGATAGGGCCGGGGCGTGAGCAGCAGCGGCGCGGGCCGCAGGGCGCTGAGCGGCACCCGCGCCTCACCGCCCGCCGCCGGGGTAGGTACGGCCGCCTCGTAGGCCACGCCGTCGCGCGTGACGAGCGCCACCCGCAGGTGTGTGGCCGCCGGCTGGTTGCTGGCTGTTTTGATAACCAATTCTTTAAAGCTAGTTAGCTCGGTGCGGCGCCCGGCCATTTTGGGGCCGAGGAAGGCGCGCAGGGCCGAGGCGGGGCCGGCCTCCGGGGCGGGCTGGCCGGCCTTGGCGGGGTTCACGAGCAGGCGTAGGGCTAGGGTGCCGCTGGGGGTAGTCGAGTAGTCGGTCCAGTTGGTCCAGCTGATGCCTTTGGCCTCCACCGCGTCGCGGTCGAGGGCGGCGGTGAAGAGCGGCAGGGGCGCGCTGGGCGCCACCAGCGGCACTTCCCAGGGCGTGGCGGCGGCGTAAAAATCCCAGTCGTGCGGCGTGCCCGGCTGGCCGCCGGGGAAGGTGAGCGCCGGCTGGCCCGCCTTTTTCAGCACCACCCAGTAGCGGAGCAGGCCGGGGTAGGTGAGGGCGGCGGGCACGCTGGCCACCCAGGTATTGGCCGGGCCGGGCTGCATGGGCAGGTTGCGCGTGGGCCCGTAGTAGTGCTGGGCCACCAGCAGTACGCTGTCCTGCGGCTCCGCGCCGGCCACCAGGGCGCTGATGGCCAGCGGCTGCCCGGCCGTGGCCTGGGCCGCTTGCAGGTGCCGCACCTGCGGCGCGCCCGGTGTGGCGGGCGGGGCCACAAACTCACCCAGCCGGCGCGTGCCCACGAGCGTTTGGGCCGTCCAGGCGCGGGCGTCTTTGCCGGCTTTGGTGAGCAGGTAGGCGCCGGGGCGCACCCGCAGCTGGCCGGCGCTGGCCTGGGCCTGGGCGGGATTACCGTCGTTCAGACCTTGAAGCTGAAAGTCAGTGCCTAAGTCAGCCAGCGTGATGGTCAGCGGCTGCTCGTTCCAGGCGATGCGGGTCACGATTTTCTTCAGCGAGGCCGTGGCAAATGGGTCGCTCACGGGCACGGCGTCGGGCATTACTTCGAGGCGCCACACGCCGGGGGCTAGCTGGTCGAGGAAGTAGGCGCCGCTGCCGCCGTACTGCACCACCGGCGACGAGCCCACGCCCGCCACGTGGCGCAGGGCGGCCGGCTGCACCGGTTTATCGATTGTGTTGGCAGTATAATAAAATTCGGCCGGCGCGTTCCACTGGCTAAGCTGCTGGCGGTAGCTGATGCGCGCCGCCCCAAAGGCCGAGTCGGCCGGGTAGCGCGGTACCGCCTGCCCGCGCGGCTGGGTGTGAAATATCCTGCTGGCGACCAACATACTCAGCGCCTTGGCCGGCGTGTAGGCCAAGTTGAGGTAGTGCGTCTGGTACTCGGTATTGGCGAAGGCGATGCCCAGCGGGTCGTAGGCAAACTGGGTGGCCCACTGAAAGCCCGCCGCCCGGAAGCTGCGCGCCATGCTGGGGTACATGATGGGCTGCAACACGTCGGCCGACTCAAACTCGTACACCATCTTGGCGCGTTTGTCGAAGCGCGGGTCGCCCTTGTACGGCAGCGGATACTGGTCCACGTAGGGCAGGAAATTACCCTTCAGCTCGTGGCCGCTCACCAGGTTTTCGGGATACCACTGAAAGCTGAACCCCTGCACGTTGGCATCCAGAATAGCATCCTTCACCGAGGGGCTTTCGGCGATGTTATAGAAAATGGGCTTGGCGTAGCCGGTGGCGCGCATCGCGGCCACCATGCGGTTGGCAAAGCTCGTGACGGGGGCCAGCGGCGGGTGGTAGTTGGGCTCATTGCACACCTCGTAGGCAATGATGTCGGGGTCCTGGCGGTTGAGCAGGCCGGTGTACTGGTTGCGGTGGTTGAGAAACTGCCCGAGGTAGTTTTCCTGCGCCTTGATGGCGCGGGGGTTGGTGTAGGCCTGGCCTTTGTCGTAGATGCTCGAAAAGCCGGGGCCGGTGTTTTTAGGCTCGGGGTAGGCGTTGCCCCAGTAGGCGATGGGCGTGAGAATAATTTTGATATTCCGTGCCTTGAGCTTGGCAATCAGGTAGTCGAGCAGCCGCAGGTGGTCGTTTTGCTGCAAGTTGCCGAGCGTGTCGGTAATCTCGATATCCCAGACGTGCAGCCGAAACGCATCGAGCCCCAGCCGGCTCAGGTGGTACACGTCCTGGTCGATGGCCTTTTCGTGGTCAACTCCCACCTGGCCCAGCGCCCGGTAGGAGTAGGCAAACGGCGCGGTGTAGTTGACGCCGAACAGCGCCACCTCGCGCTTGGTTTTTTGCCAGCGCAGCACGCCCTGCTTGTCCACAAAAACGTCGCCCTGCGGCGGCTTCTCAGGCGTTTGGGCGCTGGCAGCGGATAAGGTTAGTAGCCCGGATAATAGGAGTGGAAAAGAGCGGCGTAGCATCAGAAAGCGGATAATGAAGCAGAAAAGCAGAACGTCATGCTGAGCTTGCCGAAGCAGCTCGCTCGCACCAGTGGAGCGCTAACTCCAACGAGGCGAGCGAGCTGTTTCGGCAAGCTCAGCATGACGTTCTTTTATAAAGAAACCCGGATAGGCGCGGTAGCCTAGCCCACGTGCTCGTGGAAGCTCACCAGGTCGTCGATGGGCGAGCGGATGATTTTGCCCACCTGCATGCCGTGGCTGTTGGCCACCTGCGTGAGCGCATCGCGGAAATTATACCCTACCGAGCCAATGCAGTTGAAGGTATACTTTTGGTAGTCAGGGTAGTGCAGTACAATGTTCTGGAAGAACGCCTCAAAAGCCTCCACCACGATTTGGCGGCAGTAGCTGACGTTGTTGTGGTCGTAGGCAAACTTGGCGAAGCTGGCCAGGAAGCGGTTGGGCAGCGCCTGGTTGTAGAGCCGGTCAATGATGTCGTTGCGAGTGCCCAAATGGTATTCTTCCTTGAGGGCCTCCTGCAAGCCATCGGGCAGCAGGCCGCGCAGGTAGTCGCGCAGCAGGCGCTTGCCCAGAAACGAGCCGCTGCCCTCATCGCCCAGGAAGTAACCCAGCGAATCCACGTTGTGGGTGATTTTCTGGCCGTCGTAGATGCACGAATTCGTGCCCGTGCCCAGGATGGCGGCAAAGCCTGGCCCGTGGCCCAGCAGCGCGCGGGCGGCGGCCAGCAGGTCCTCAGTCACCTCGATTTTGTTGGCGCCCGAGAAAATGTGGCGCATGGCGGCGGCAATGACCTCGGCCTTAGCGGGGCTGGATACGCCGGCGCCGTAGAAGTAGATTTCGCGCACCTCCTCGCGGGGCAGCGTGTCGGGCAGGTTCTTACTCAGCGAGTTGATAATGTCCTGGGTGTTGACAAAATCCGGGTTGTAGCCTTCCGTGTTGAAGTACACGCGCTGGCCCGTTTCGGAAAGCTGGCACCAGCTGGTTTTGGTCGAGCCGCCGTCGGCAATAAGTATCATAGAGGTGGGGGAAAAGCTAGGGCTGTTGAGGCGCGAAAATACGCCCCATCGGCTAAGCCCGCACCTCTTGGTGTTGCCAGCGCGGTAAGTAGCGCGGACTTTCAGTCCGCGAGTATCCAACATTCCGACTCGCGGACTACAAAGCCCGTGCTACTTACCGCGCCGCGGCGTTCTGCACGGCTGCCGGGGCGGCCGTGCTGTGCTGGGTCGAGGGCAGCAGGTCAATCCAGCCATCCTCGCTCACCACGATGGCCAGGCACGGGTAGGGCGAAGAACTGGTATAACGCACGGCTGAGTTGTAGCGCGCGCCCCGGCTGCTGTCGCCCTTCTCCGTGGCCTGCCCATCGAGGATAACGCCGATGGCGTAGCACACGCCGCTGGGCTCGATGAGCACCGCCCCGTCGATGGACGAAGCCTGGCGCAGCACCGGCGGCGTCATGGCCCGGGGCACCACCCGGAAGCACTGGCGGCGCAGGCGCTCGGCCTCGGGCTTGGCTCCGGCCGTGATGCAGAGCATGGTGCCGTGGCTCTGGTTGGAGGCTTCGAGGGCCAGCTCCCACAGGTATTCGACGCCGGCATCATCTACCTCAGGGAAAACCTGGCGGATGACGCGGGCAAAATTATCAGCCTGCACCTTGCCCTGGGGCAGGCGCGGTGTATTGCTTACCACCCGCATGAGGGTGTGGCCTGCGTGGCGCAATTCCCAGCCGTAGTGGTTGGTAAAATGTACGGTAGCCAGCGGTTCGTACTGTGGCGAGTGCTCATCAACAGGGTGGCCCAGGCCAAAGACGTGCGCCGCATCCGAGACCAGGCCAGTCGAGCCTTCGGTCAGCTCCAGCAGCTTGCGGATGGACCGGTGGTCGCGCAGCGGCACGGGCGTTTCCAGGGTCAGCACGGGCGTGATGGCCGCGTGCTGGCGGCGGCCCAGCAGCATGGTACCGCGGCCCTCGTCGCCCTCGTGGCGCAGGGCGGCCACGCCCAGGCAGGCATCGTAGAGGCCGTGGGCGTTGCCGGGCGAGATGCGCAGCATAAGGCGGCGGCCGGCGCCGCGCAGCACCTCGTTGTAGTCGCGGTCAAGTACCGGCTGCTCGTTGTCGGCAGTGTCGGCCTCGCGCAGGGCGCGGGTGCACTCGTGCAAAAACTCCAGCACCGCCGCGTGAGGCAGCGAGCACGGCCGGTTGGGGCCAGGCTTGCCGGGCAGGGTGTAGTACGAATTATAGGTATCGGCCGAAAGCTGAAGCACCACCACCACCAGGTAGCCATTGAGGCTGAGCGGCGTGGAGCAGAAGCAACGACGGTTTTCACCGCGCCGCGTCACTAGCTCCTGCAAGGTTTGGTCGGTGGCCTTGCACACCAGTTCGTACCAGTGCTGCTTCTCCATGCGGTCGTGGTCCTGTGGGTGCAGGTGGTACACGTTGTCGCGCGGGCTCAAGTCGCTGGCTTCGAAGGATGAGGCCAGCGTTTTGATGCCGCCAAACTCGGCGGGCGAGTAGCGCAGGCTGGTGGGCTCGACTACCACGCTCTGCGGGTCGTCCTCTTCCCGGCCGGACGCTAAGCCCAGCAAAAAAACCTCAGGCCGCAAATTGCGGTCGAGCAAATTAAAAATACCTTCGGCAAATAGCTGGGCCGAAACGCGAAACAGGCTTTGGTGTTCCCACATAGGTGGCAGTCGGGGGGCGATGGGGCGATGGCCGCCAGGGCCGGAAGGGCCGCCCACCCATAGGCAGGCAGCACTGGCTAGCCCAGCATACGTAAAAAGCTGGCCGATAGCTGCGCATTCAGCCCAAAATGCGGCACTTTTTAGCCAACTTCATCGTAACTTCGGGTTGTGGCCGCGCCCGGCCGCCGCGCCTTTCCCCACCACCTTTTCGCCCCCGCCTATGCTCTTCGTCGACATGCTCCTGGTGATGGTGGTCGCGCTCTCCTTCATCCCCATTATGACCGGCTACTGCGCCGCCTCGCGCGGGCGCTCGTTTTGGCTGTGGTTTGCGCTGGGCTGGCTGTTGCCCATCGTGTCATTTTTGCTGCTCTTCGCTCTCATTGCCCGCGATGAGCTGGACCCCGGCCGCCAGTTGGTGCGCGAAGCCCGCCTGATTTTGAAAGAAGCCGAAGGCAAAGTAGTAGAGAAATAAAAGGAAGGGGTTGCGTGCTTCATTGCACGCAACCCCTTCCTTTTATTTCTTGAGTGGGTCGTGGCCCCAGTTCATGAGCGAGTAGCGCCAGCGCGACGTTTCCACATCCTTTTTATCGTGTGGGCCCTGGGCCGAGTGGCGGCTCACGTAGCTGTGCACCTTGTGCATGTGGGCTTCATCGTCGGGCGTGATATCGGCTTTCTTCTTGTGTAAAATCTTGACAATGTGCTCGCCCGACTGGTGGCCGATGCTTTCGCCAGCGCCGCTGGCCTGGCCCACGGATTTTGATTCGTCGGTTTTGAGCCACTTTTCCAGCTCGCCAGCCGTCATGTTAACGTCGTCCTTGAAGGTGGTGTAGATATCGTCTTTGTCGGAAGCAGCGGTTGCCATAAGGAAAAGGAGGTGAAGTGCAGAGATACAGATTTTACTGTAAGCCGCTTCGCTAGGTTGCCAGCAGTAGTTATAATGCGGACGCTGCGAGTCCACGAGTCTGCGCGTGGGTAGGCTCGCCAGACGTGCCCACGCCAGGGCTTGCAGCGTCCGCGCTACACATGGTGCGGTGCCAGCCACTGCCGCACGCCGGCCGCCACCCACGCGCCGGTGCTGAAGCAGCCTTGCAGCAGGTAGCCGCCGGTGGGGGCCTCCCAGTCTAGCATTTCGCCGGCCACGAAGGTGCCGGGGCGGCGGCGCAGCATCAGGTGCGCATCTACTTCGGCAAAGGGCACACCGCCAGCGGCGGAAATAGCCTCGGCCAGCGGGCGCAGGCCGGCCACCGGGATGGGCAGCGCCGTGAGGCTGGCCAGCAGGTCGGCGGGCGCGGGGCCGGCCAGCTCGCGCAGCAGCGTGGGCACCGGGGGCTTGAGGTGGAAGGTGCTGGCCAGGAAGGCCGCGAGTGAGGTGCCTGGCCGCCGCTTGGCTAGTCGGCTTTTTATTTCTGCTACCGATAAGTCAGGTTTCAGATTGAGGTGGAGCCACGCATTGTCGCCCGCTGCCAGCTCGGCGCGTACCTGGGGCGTGAGGGCGTACACGGGCGTGCCTTCCAGGCCATAGTCGGTGAGCATGATTTCGCCGCGCACGGTGTGGCCGCCGCAGGTCAGGGCAATGTTTTTGAGCGGGGCGCGGCCCACTTTTTCCTGGAAAAAGGCTGACCAGGCGACCTCGGCCCCGCAGTTGGCGGGTTGCCAGGGGCGGCAGGGGATACCGAGGTTCTCAAGCAGCGGCACCCAGTGGCCGTCGGAGCCGGTTTGGGGCCAGCTGGCGCCGCCCAGGGCCAGCACGGTGGCGGCGGGCGTTAGGGTAAATTCTTCGCCGGCTGCTTCGTTGAGCAGGCGCAGGCCGGTTTCGCTGGCGAAGCCCAGCCAACGGTGCCGGGTTTTCAGCTCTACGCCCAGCTTGCCCAGGCGGCGCAGCCAGGCGCGGAGCAGGTCGGCGGGCTTGTGCTGGCTTTCGGGGAAGACGCGGCCGCTGGTGCCCACGAAGGTGGCGATGCCCAGGTCGGCGGCCCAGCTCCGCAGGTCGGCGGGGGAGAAGTGGGCCAGCAGCTTTTGGAAGAGCGCGCCGGCCTCGCCGTAGCGGCCGGCGAAGGCGGCCGCGTCCTCGCCGTTGGTGAGGTTGAAGCCGCCGTGGCCGGCCACCAGAAACTTGCGGCCCACGGTGGCTTTTTGCTCGAACACCTGCACGCGCAGCCCGCTCTCGGCCAGGCGCTGGGCGGCCAGCAGGCCGGCCGGGCCGCCGCCCACAATGGCCACCAGCGGGGCGGCCGAAACAAGAGAATCAGGTTTCACGCCCCAAAATTAGCCTCGCCGCCCCGGCAACGGCCCGCCAAGCTGGCCCGTACCCTAGCCACATGAATTCTTATGGTATCCTCATCGGCCTGAGCCTGGCCGTTATCCTGTCCTACTTATTCAACCTAGCCTCGCGGGCTACGCGGGTGCCGTCGGTGCTGCTGCTACTGCTCACGGGCATCGGCCTGCGGCAGTGGGCCGAGTACCAGGATGTGAACTTTCACGTGCCCAAGACGCTGCTGGAGATATTCGGCATCATCGGCCTGATAATGATTGTGTTGGAGGGCGCGCTCGACCTGCGCCTCACCCGCGATAAGGTGCCGCTCATCCGGCGCTCGTTTCTGGCGGCGCTCGTGATGCTCATGGCCCAGGCCGCCGCCATTGGTGGGCTGCTGCACCTGTGGTTGGGGGCCAGCTGGCAAACCAGCCTGCTAAATGCTGTGCCGCTCGTGGTCATCAGCAGTGCCATCGCCATCCCCAGCGTGGCCAATCTCACGGGCGAGAAGCAGGAGTTTATCGTGTACGAAAGCACGTTTTCCGACATTCTGGGTATCATGCTCTTTAACTTCGTGGACCAGGAAGACTTTTTGCAGGGCCACTCGCTGCTCACTTTCGGGCGCGGCGTGGTGCTGATAATCATCGTGGCCATCGTGAGCACGGCGCTGCTGAGCTTCCTGCTGGGGCGGCTGCGCGAGCACGTCAAGTTCTTCCTGCTCTTCTCGTTTCTGATTCTCATTTATAGCCTTGCCAAGCAGCTGCACCTCTCGTCGCTGCTGCTTGTGCTGGCCTTCGGCCTGGCCGTGAACAATGCCGACCTGCTGCTGGGCTGGCTGCGGCTGCGTACCGGCTGGCGCGGCTTCACGGCCGAAGACCTGGCCCCCGACCTGCACCAGCTCAAGAATATCACGGCCGAGTCGGCGTTTCTCATCCGCACGTTTTTCTTCCTGCTCTTCGGCTACTCCATCACCCTGGCCAACCTAATCAGCTGGCAACTGCTGGGCCAGGGCGTGCTGATAGTGGCCGTGCTCACGGCCTTGCGCTTTCTCTACCTGCGCTACGTGGCCCGCACCGACCTGCTGCCCGAGTTGTTTATCGCGCCCAAAGGGCTCATCACGGTGCTGCTTTTTTACAGCATCCCGGCCCAACACCTGCTCGGCGACGTGAGTGAGAATATCCTGTTCGTCGTCATTCTACTCACCAGTATTTTGATGATGGTGGGGCTGATAATCAGCCACCAGAAGCCGACGGAGGCCATAGAGTTTTGATTTGTACTGGCTAAAAAAAGCCTGATGGCGCGGGGCTCTGCCCCGTGTCTACTATTCGCCGGCCTCTGGCCGGCAGTCGTTGAACGAGCTGGGCGGGTATCGTGCGGACGTAGCGGGCCAGAGGCCCGCGAATAGTAGACACGGGGCAGAGCCCCGCGCCATCCGCGCCATTCACTTATTTGCCTGTTGCCCTATACCTGGCCTTCCTCAATCAGCTCGCGGCGGTACCGCGCCAGGATGGCCGATTTCACGATGAAACCGAGGTAGCGGCCCTCGTCGTCGCACACGGGCAGGGCGGTGCTGTCGGTGCGCTCCAGCAGGTCGAGGCAGTGTTCTACGGTGTCGGTGGGGCTGATAATGGCGACCGGCTTCTGCATCAGCTCGCTGACTTTGGTAGTGGTGTAGTGGGCGCCGTCGAAGAGCGTGTCGCGCACCATGTCGAGGCTGATGATGCCGCGCAGCAGGCCGCTTTTGCTGACTACCGGAAACACGTTGCGGTGCGCGTGGCGAAAGACATCGACCAGCTCGCCGAGCGTAGCACTGGGGCGTAGGGCCAAAAAATCGGCGTCGAGCAGGCGGTGCAGGTCGAGGCGCGAGAGTAGGTCGCGGTCGCGGTTGGCGTACACGTCCACGCCCTTCAGGGTGAGCTTGCGGGTGTATACCGAGTAGGGCTCGAAGTGCTTGGTAATCATGTACGAGAAGCTCGTGACGAACATGAGGGGTACGAATAGCGCGTAGCCGCCCGTGATTTCGGCAATCAAAAAGATGGCCGTGAGCGGCGCGTGCACCACGCCCGCCAGCACGCCCGCCATGCCCAGCACCACGAAATGCACCTCCGGAATAGCCACCAGCCCGGTAAGGTTGACGAGCCGCGCAAACAGGAAGCCGCCCAGCGCGCCCGCCACCAGCGACGAGCCAAACATACCGCCGTTGCCGCCCGCGCCCACGGTCACGCTAGTGGCCACCACCTTCATCATCATGGTAAAAAATACCAGGATGAGCAGCAGCCACACCCTGTGGTCGCCGTACACTGAGAATAAGCTGCCATCGGTAAGGTCCTGGGCGTTGCCAGCCAGCAGCTTCTCCACCACCGTGGTGTAGCCCTCGCCGTAGAGCGGCGGAAACAGGAAGATGAGCCCGCCCAGCGCCGCGCCGCCCACCAGCACCTTCTGCCAGCGCAGGCCCGGCCAGCGCTCCCAAAAGTGGTCGAACCAGTGGTAGGTCCGAATCATGTAGACCGACAAGAAGGCCGTGAGCAGCCCCAAAACCAGGTAAAACGGCACCGTATCGACCACCCACGAATTGGTAATAAGCGCAAACGGCTGGCCAGCGTACAGCGCTTTCGACACCACCGTGGCCGTGGCCGAGGAAATGAGCAGCGGGATAAAATATTGCGCCGGCAGCTCCATCAAAATGGCCTCCACCGCAAACAGCACGCCTGCGATGGGCGCGTTGAAGATGGCCGCCACGCCCGCCGCCGCCCCGCAGCCCGTGAGTAGCCGCCGCCGCCGCCGGCCCGCCCGCAGCACCCGCGCCGCGTTGGAGCCGATGGCCGCGCCCGTCACCGAAATCGGCGCCTCGGTACCCGCCGAACCGCCAAACGACACCGTCAGAAACGCCGTGATGAGCTGCGAGTACAGCTTGGAACGCGGCACGATGGCGTTTTCGCGGGCCGTATTATAAATGATGGGGCCGATGCCCCGACCCAGGTTGCCGCCCAGCAAGTACTTGGTCACCAACACCGTGAGCGTGATGCCGATGATGGGGTAGATGGAGAGGGCAAATACCCGGTTGGGCTCCGTCACGGCCGAGGCCAGCCGGCTCTGCTGCCAGTGCACGGCCGTTTTGAGGGCCACGGCGGCCAAGCCGGCCAGCACGCCCACCAGCACGGCCAGCCACACCACGTATACCCGCTCGCTAACGTGGCGCAGCCGCCACAGCAGCAGCGGATTGAGCAGGCGGTGGAGGAGGCTTTTCTGCATGAGCTTTTCAGTTAGCAGTCATCAGTTATCAATTATCACGCCGGGCGGCTTCATCAGTGAGCAGTTAACAGTCATCAGTTATCATGACAGACGGCTTTTTACTGGGGTAGCAGCCGAGGCGGTACTACTTAGTACTTACGAATTCTTGCTAGAAAACAGCCCATTGATAACTGTTAACTGATAATTGATAACTGAAAAATCACCGCGCGCAAATACCCGTGTAGGGGCAGTAGGCGCACTTGGTCAGGTCGTCGGTTTTGCGGATGGGCTCGGCGGGGTCCAGCATGCGCAGGGCCAGCCGGCTCACCAGCGCGGCGCTGGCTTGCAGGAAGTCGGGTTCGCCGGTGCCTTCGGTGATGAAATCGAGCGGCGCGCTGAGTAGGCCCTCATCGATTTTGCGCAGGCTCATAATGGCTGCTTCCGAGCCGGGGGGCGCGGGGGAAAGCTCGTCGCTTTCGAGCATGAAGCGGTAGAGCCAGAGCTGGCGCACCTTGTCGGCACCGCTCGAGGACTCGGTGAGCAGGCGCTCCACGGTGTCGGGGGCGTTGAGGGGTTTTTGGGTGCCGCGCAGGTTAAGCTCGCGGCGCTCCACGAGGCCGGTTTTGTAGTCGACCACGCGGCGGCGGCCGTCGGGCAGCGCGTCGATGCGGTCGGCGCGGCCCAGGATGCGCACGGGCAGCTTTTTGTCGCGCCCCGGCAGGTCCACGAACACCGTGGCCACCATCGGCTTCTCCTGGGCCGCGATGCGCAGCGGCAGCAGGCCCGGCTGGCCCGGCAGGCTTTCGAGGTACTTGCGGATGAGGCGGGTCGCCACCTGGCCCAGCACGTGGTTAAGGCCGTCGTCGGGGCGGGCCTGGCGCTCCTCACCCTCCTGGCGCAGCTGGCGGTGCACCTCGGCGGGTACTTTCTGGAGGATTTCGGGCAGGTCGGCGGCCGTGAGGTCACGCTTTTCCAGCTCGAAGGGCTTAAGCAATTGCTCCAGCGAGTCGTGGACCACGGTGCCGAAGCCATCGGCGCCCAGCGCCTCCTCTACCTCGTCGTTTTCCCGGAACTTAGCCAGGCGCGAGAAGTAGAATTTGAGCGAACAGGCCAGGTACTCGTTCAGGGCCGAGGGCGAGAGGCCGCGCTCCAGCACGCCGCGCAGGCCGGTGAGCATTTCCTCGTCCTTGGCCAGCACGAGGTCGCCGAGTAGCTCGTCGCCCTGCGGCTCCTCGCCGGGGCCGGCGGGCACTTCTACGGTCTTGTCTTCCAGCACAAGGGCCGGGTTTTGGGCGGTCAGGTCAAACTCCAATTGCCGCAAAAAGCGGCTGCGCTCGCCGGTGCGCACGCCCTCGGCGCCGGGCAGCACGTGCACCAAATCGACGCGGCCGGCGCGCTGGAGCAGGCGCCAGAAATTGTAGGCCGCGTTGGCCTCCGCGTCGGCGTAGGTGGGCAGCTTGAACTCGGCCAGCACGTCGTAGGGGAAGAGCGAATTCTGGCGCTTGGGCGCGGGCAGCGAGTTTTCGTTGCAGCTCAGGATAATGACGTGGTCGAAGTCGAGGGCGCGGGTTTCGAGCAAGCCCATTATCTGCACCTGGGCCAGCGGCTCGCCGGCGAAGGGCAGGCGCGTGCGCCGCATCTGGTCGTAGAGAAAGCGCCGGAACGAGCGCACGCTCAGGCGCTGCTCGCGGCAGTCGAAGGCCGTATCGAGCTGGCGGATAAGCGTGTAAAACAAATACAGGTACTCGGCCTCGATGGCCGAGTGGTCGTGCCCGTACACCTGCTTGAGCAGGTCGATGAGCGCGTAGCAGGCCTTAATAATATTGTCGCAGTTGTCCCAGGTCTTGAACAGCGCCTCGATGAGCGGGTGGGCCTGGCCCAGCCGCAGCAGCTCGGTGGCAGGCAGCAGCACGAGGTGGCGCTTCACAATTTCGCTGCAAATGTTGTCGAGCAGCCTGTGGTACTGCGGCTCGCTTTCCTGGGCATCCTGCCACTGCTGGTAGCGCCGCAAAAACGGGTGGGCCAGCAGCTTGCTCACCGCTAGGTGGTGGTATTTGGGTACGCCGTAGTCGCGCCCCGGCTCGCCCTCCCGAATGCCGGTGAGGTGCACCTCAAACAGCAAATCGACGAGGTTGAACAAGGCCGTGCTCTGGAAGCTGAGGCCCATCGTCACGTTAAAATCGGGCACCAACTCCTGGGGCGGCAGGCCGTGGAGCACGGGCAGGAGCAGGGTTTCGTCGGGCAGCACCACGGCTACGGTGGCCTCGGGGTTGAGCTGGCGGGCTTCGGCCAGGAGCTGGCCGGCCAGCTTGCCCTGCATGCTGGCATTGGCCACGCCCAGCAGCCGGATGTGGTGGGGCCGCCCGCGCAGGTGCTCCTGGTAGGTGAAATTATCGCGGGGCAAGTCCCACTGTTGCCAGTAGCGGCGCAGGGCCTGGCCGGCGCGGTTGGGCGTGTCCTGCTCCAGGTAAAAGGGGTCGCCGTCGAACAGCAGCTCGGCCCGGCCCACGTTGCGCAGCAGGGTAATAAACGTTTCCTCGGCCTTGCTCAGCCCACCCAGGCCCACGAATACGTGGAGCGGCGGCAGCGGCTTTTGGGGGTCCTTGATGTCGGCGCGCAGGCGCTGCACGGCGCGGCGGTAGGCCAGCCCGGGGTAGGCGAGGTGCTGGGGCTTGAGGCGCGCTTTGAAGCGCAGGTACACCTTGTGCAATTGGCCCCAGAAACCAAAATAGCGGTCCAAGCCGGTGGTTTTCAGCTCGGGGTCGAGCTGCCAGCGCTCCAGCGCTTTGGCCTCGGCCAGGTAGTCGAAGATGGCTTTGGTGTCGGCCAAGTGCTGGTCGAGGGTCGAGAAGTCTTGCAGCAGCAGCCCGCCCCAGCCCACAAAGTGGTCGAACTGCAAGTCGGGGTCAATATGCTTAAAGATGTCAAACAGCAACAATTGCAGGGCAATGGGCTCCTCCACCTGCACACCAGCGCGCTCCACCATGTAGTCTTCCATGGCCGCGATGCGCGGGGCCCAGAGGGCCTCGCCATCGGGCGTGGCGCGGGCCAGTTCGTTTTGCAGATACACCACGGCGCGGCGCGTGGGCACTATCACCACGAGGTCGGAGAGGGCATCCAGGCTGTGGGTAGCCAGCAGCTCGCGGGCTACTTCGGCCAAAAAGGTGGCGGACGAAACCGGCGCCGGGGCCAGCGGCGCGGCCGTGCTAGGGGAGGGCAACATACTACCCAAAGATACAGCGCCCACCCGCCCGGCTGGCCCAAAAAACGGGATTGCGCGCCGGCTTTCGGAAGGTTTAACCAGTGCATTCAATAAGCCATCCCAGCCATTCGCATGAAATAGAAGGGCCCCCTGGCTCATTGGGTGGACCTTTGGGGAAAACCTGCTACCAGATAAGCCCTAGTGAACGATGGTACGCCATTTTTCCTTAGTCCCTGTTCAGGTTTTCTCACTCTTCTATTTCCTGACTATGAAAAACACCACCAACACGCTGCTAGCCGACGGCTGGCAGGAGCCTCGGCTACGAAGCGGGGGCTGCACGGGCTGCTGGGCTGCCGGCTACTGTGCCGCCTTCGCCCCCGCCAGCTCCCAGCCCCCGACCTCGTGCCCGCTCGGCGACACCGCTACCGAGCGGCCCGCCCGCCGGCGGGGCGAGGTTCGGCGCTAGCCGGCTAGCACGTTCGCCAAAGGCCGTCGTACTGCGCAATGCGCGGTGCGGCGGCTTTTGTGTGGTAAAGGAGCAGCAAGCCCGCCAAGCGCGCGCTGCCGAAGCGCATCAGGTAGTAAGTTGCAAAAGAATAGCGGCTATAAAACATAACGCCCTTGCCCCGCGTAGCTGCTATACCCACAAGTAGTAGCGATACTAATCGTTCATTTAGTTAATGCAGTATGTTTGCTGACCCTCCCGGCGGGCTACCCCGTCGCCCGGCTGCCGCCACCCAAGCGGGCCTCGCCGGTAGCATTCCGTTGCCAGTTCTGACGGGTGCCCGTATCCGGGAATCCATCCGGGTATTTGTGGGCATAAGTATTGATGGGATGTGGGCGGTAGTAACGTATTCCCACATCATATTGGTAGAGCGGGAAAATGCTCACCAGCGGGTAGAGATTACCACATTTACCAGGGTAGCGCACGACCATACTCGGGGCGACGCAGTGCAGGCGGCCGCTGTCGAGGTGTTGACCTCCGGGCGCAATGGCCAGCAAGCGGTGCCAAAGACCAGTAAAATGATAACCCGCCTGAGCGCTAAGCTCGACCTGAAAATATTTGATGCCTACGTCGCGAAGCTCATCGCGTTCAGAACAAGCAAGGAAAACGCCACGCACGAGTTTTTACCCACCGTGCAGGCCCGCAACTTAGACAAAGACCTGTCGGCGGCGACCGGCGCCGGTATAACGCCCATTACCATGGGCGGGGTGCTGGGCGCCACTGGTAAAATGCTGCTGCCCAAAGTAGTTCAAAAAACCAACGTGGTCGCCCGCTGGTCGGCAATGCGCCTGAGCAAGCTGCTGGATAAGAAGCTCAATGCCGAGAAGGTGCTGGGCAGTGTCACCAAAATGGGGCAAACGGCTGGGGTACCCAAGTCGGTGGAAGCGGCGCAGTCGAAGTGGGGCAGCCAGTATATCGACCCCGTCAATCGCCCCCTGGTGCTCTATACCGACTTTAGGGAAAGTGGCCAAAGTATTTATGGCCACGATGTAAGCCCGGAGTGGGTGAAGCAGGGCTACCACTGGTTGTATGTACTCACCATTGAGCCGTTGCGAAAAATATTTAGCGTGGGTAAATGAACAAGCCAGCGAATAGCCGGGGAAGAATCTGGGGCCTCGTGGCCGGTAGCATCTTGCTGCTACTTGCCGTTAGGGGGTGTACTTACCTGGTGGAGCACCAGCAGCAGGCTGCGCAACAGGCGCGGGCTGCCCCCTTCCTCGAACCCCTGAGCAAGCAGCGGCAGCAGTTGCGTTTGCGGCCCATTGGGCAGCTGCAACCGCCCCGCTACCTGCCCGACGCGCAGCACCCCAACCTGGAGCTAGTGGTGCTGGTACCCAGCAAAGTGAGTGAAGGAGACTTGAAGTTTGAGCGTAAAATGCTGGCCATCACTAAGGAAAGCGGGCAGCTACAGTGGGAAGAGGACCAGTACTCCTTCGTCGTCCCTGCTAAATCAGGGGCCACAGCCTCCCGCTATACCCTGACCTATCGCTACTATTTTGAGCGGGCGCAGCAGCCCTGGCTTATCCGCCTGACTACCCCGGCCGATGATTTTCAACTGGCTAAGGACCCAACGCAGCTGCCCGTCGGAGACTCCAGCTTCACCCGCTCGCAGGCCGATAGTATTCTGTATGCCTGGCGCACCCAAAGCGCGCGCGACTCGCTGGCCCGAATGGCGCGCTAGCATGGGGCCGGGCGGGTAACTTCACGGCCCAAACCGGTTTGCTTTGTATGCTTCGACTTCTTCGCCCGCTGCTGCTGGCTCTGCTGCCCTTCACGCTCTTCGCCCAGGCCCCCAAAACCTACACCTCCTCCGAAATCCTGCTGGGCCTCAAAAAGCTCAACGTGGTGGGCTCGGTGATGTACATCGCTGCCCACCCCGACGACGAAAACACCCGCCTGCTGGCCTACCTCGCCAACGGCCGCCAGCTCGAAACCAGCTACTTCAGCTGTACCCGCGGCGACGGCGGCCAAGACCTCATCGGCCCCGAGCTGCGCGAGCAGCTCGGCGTCATCCGCACCCAGGAGTTGCTGGCGGCGCGGCGCATTGATGGCGCGCACCAGTACTTTTCCCGCGCCAACGACTTCGGCTTCAGCAAGACCTCGGCCGAAACCTTCACCATCTGGGACAGGGAGCAGGTGCTCGCCGATATGGTGTGGGTAATTCGCCAGCGGCGGCCCGACGTGCTCATCACTCGCTTTCCGCCCGATGCCCGCGCCGGCCACGGCCACCACCAGGCCAGCGCCATCCTGGCCGCCGAAGCCTTCGACGCCGCCGGCGACCCCAAGCGCTTCCCCGAGCAGCTCAAATACGTGCAAGCCTGGCAGCCCAAGCGCCTCTACTGGAACACCGGCAGCTACTTCGTGAAGCCCGGCGAAAGCATGGCCGGCTACCTCACCCTCGACGCCGGCGGCTACAACCCCCTGCTGGGCCAGAGCTACGGCGAAATCGCGGCCCGCTCGCGCTCGCAGCACCGCAGCCAGGGCTTCGGCTCGGCCGCCCAGCGCGGCGAGGCCATCGAGTACTTCCAATTCGTGAAAGGCACGCCCGCCAAAACCGATTTATTCGAAGGTATCGACCAGACGTGGAGCCGCGTGCCGGGCGGCGCGGCCACCGGCAAAATGGTGGATGAGGTGATTCGGAAGTATGACGCGGCGAACCCGAGCGCCAGCGTGGCGGCGCTGCTGAAGGTACACAGCCAGTTGCAAGGCTCCGCTAAGGCAGACTTCTGGCACCTGCAAAAAATGCTGGAAGTGCAGCAGTTGCTACACGCTTGCCTGGGGCTGCATATAGAGGCTATTGCGTCCGCCGCCACTATTGCCACCGGGCAAACGGCCGTTATAACGGTCGAAGCCGTGAACCAGGGAACCGCCCCCGTTACCGTGCGTCAGGTGTGGGCCGAGGGATTTGGTCGCGATACGCTCGTGACTAAAGAACTACGGACGGGCCAGGCCCTGCGGGTAGCCCTGCGCCTGCCAATCAGCAAGCAGGTGCCGCCTTCGCAGCCTTATTGGCTGCGGGAGCCCGGTACCATCGGCATGTACACAGTGCCCGCCGAGCTGCCGTTTGCCCAGGCTGACCTGGCGGTGCGCAAGAAATCAAAGCGAGAAACCTGGCTAACGATTGACCGGCAGCACCTGATTGGTCGGCCCGAAAATCCGGTTTCTCCGAGTATGACGTTGGAAGTAGTAGCACAGGGCACCTCTGTTTACCTAACCGTCCCCGTCCAATACAAGCACACCGACCCCGTACTCGGCGAGCTGTACCAGCCGCTGGCCGTGGTGCCGCCGGTAATGGTGAATATCCCCGCCGCCCGCGCCTACGTCTTTGCCGACCAGCAGCCCAAGCAAGTGCCCGTGACGCTGCGCGCCGGCCAGGCTGGAGTAGCCGGCTCGCTAGCCTTGCAGGTGCCCAGCGGCTGGCAGGCCGAGCCCGCCACGGTAGCCTTCAATCTCAAAAACAAGGACGACGAGCAGACCGTCAACTTCACCCTGCGCCCGCTGGCCGGCGCGGCCGAGGGCAAGAGCGAGTTGCGCGCCGTGGCCACCATCGGCACGGAGAAATACAGCCGGGGCATCCAGCAGATAATCTACCCGCACATCCCTACCCAAACGCTCTTCCCCGAGGCCACCGCCCCGCTCGTGAAGCTCAACGTGGCTAGGGGCCACACCAAAAACATCGGCTACCTCATGGGGGCCGGCGACGAGGTGCCCGAGGCCCTGCGCCAGCTCGGCTACACCGTGGCCCTGCTCGACCCCACCACCGACCTCACCGCCGAGCGCCTCGCCAAGTACGACGCCGTGGTGCTCGGCGTGCGCGCCTATAACGTGCTCGACCGCCTCAAAACCCAGCAGCCCGAGCTGCTGCGCTACGTCGAAAACGGCGGCACCATGCTCGTGCAGTACGTCGTGAACCGGGGCACCATCATGCCCGAAATCGGCCCGTACCCGCTCACCCTCAGCGCCGACCGCGTGACGGTCGAAAACACGCCCGTCACGTTCCTGAGCCCCAGCGCCCCGGTTCTGAACACGCCCAACAAGCTCACGCCCGCCGACTTTGCCACCGGCTGGGTACAGGAGCAGGGCCTCTATTACCCCGCCACCTGGGATACCCACTACCAACCCGTTATCGCCAGCCACGACCCCGGCGAAACCGACAAGCAAAGCGCCATTCTGGTGGCCCCCTACGGCAAGGGCCGCTACATCTACACCGGCCTCTCGCTATTCCGCGAACTGCCCGCCGGCGTGCCCGGCGCTTTCCGCATCCTAGCCAATCTGGTAGAGTCGAGCGGGAAGTAGCGCGGGCTTTTAGCCCGCGAGGGAGTGGTTGCCCTGCGTGGGGGAACCTCACCCCCGACCCCTCTCCAAAAGAGCGGGGAGCCACGGCGGCACACTTATTCGCTCGTTTTAACGAGCCTGACTTTTAACTTGCGAGCCGTTTGCCTTTAAAGCAAACGGCTCGCTCTTTAATCAGAAAGGCCCTTCCTGCAAAAACGCGCCGCCGTGGCTCCCCGCTCTTTTGGAGAGGGGCCGGGGGTGAGGTTCCCCCACGCAGGGCAACCCAACCATGCTCACAGTAGAAAAAATCGGCGGCACCTCCATGACCGCCTTCGCCGATGTTCTCCAGAACATCATCTTCCACGCCCGCCAGGGCCAGGAACTGTACAACCGCATCTTCGTGGTGTCGGCCTACGCCAACGTTACCAACTGGCTGCTGGAGAACAAGAAAACCGGCGCGCCCGGCGTGTACCACCACATCACCCAGCACCAGGAATTCAGCGCCGCGCTGCAAGACGTGGCCGCCAAGCTCAAAGGGTTGAACAAAACCTACGCCCCGCTGGGCCTCGACCTCGCCGTGGCCGACGCCTTCATCCAGCAGCGCATCGACCAGGCCCAGACCTACCTCGAAAGCCTCACCAACGTGCTGGCCTCCGGCTACGTCAACAGCACCAACATCTTGCAGGCCGCCCGCGAAATCCTGGCCAGCATCGGCGAGGCGCACTCGGCCTTCAACTCGGTCAACATCCTCCAAAACCGGGGCGTGAGTGCCACCCTCATTGACCTCAGCGGCTTCGACGATGCGCAGGCGCTCACCATCGACGAGCGCATCAAGCAAGCCTTCGCCGGCATCGACTTTGCCAACACCATCTGCATCGCCACCGGCTACACCAAGGGCACCGAGGGCATCATGCGCGAGTTCGACCGGGGCTACTCAGAGGTGACTTTCAGTAAGATAGCCGTGGCCGTGCAGCCCCAGGAGGCCATCATCCACAAGGAATATCACCTCTGCTCCGCCGACCCCATGCTGGTCGGCATCGACCAGTGCCGCCCCGTCGGCTTCACCAACTACGACGTGGCCGACCAGCTCGCCGACGTGGGCATGGAGGCCATTCACCCCAAAGCCTCGAAGCCGCTGGAAATCAATGCCATCGACCTGCGCATCAAAAACACCTTCGAGCCCGAGCACCCCGGCACGCTCATCACCCGCGACTTCGTATCGCCCGAGAAGCACGTCGAAGTCATCACCGGCACCGATAAAGTCGTCATCATCGACATTTACGACCCGCTGATGGTGGGCGCGGCCGGCTTCGACTTGCAGCTCATGCAGGCGTTTTTCGACCTCGGCGTCAGCTACATCTTCAAGGCCACCAGCGCCAACAGCATCTCGCTCGTCATCTGGCAGAAAGACCTCCAGCCGCAGCTCATCCCCACCCTGGAGGCCAAGTACGAAAAAGTAGCCGTCGAAAACGCCTCCATGGTCTGCCTCATCGGCTCCAACATCGACCAGCCCGGCCTGCTCGCCAAGGCCGCCGGCGCGCTGGCCGAGGCCGGCATCAACATCCGTAGCGCCGGCTTCGCCCTGCGCAAAGTCAACATCCAGTTTATCCTGGCCCGCGAAGACTACAAAGCCGCCATCGTGGCCCTCAATAAAGCGATGGGGTAGGGGTGTAACGTTTGCGTAGCCAACCCGGTACCCGCACATAACACCTAAAATCAGCACGTCATGCTGAGCTTGCCGAAGCAGCTCGCTCGAATCGTTAGGTTGCTATCCTGGCGACGCGAGCGAGCTGCTTCGGCAGGCTCAGCATGACGTTCTTTTTAATTCGACCTCTATCCATCTTCCACATGAAAAACCTCTCCCTTGCCCTCTTCCTGCTCCCGCTGGGGCTGGCTGGCCCCGCCGCCCGCGCCCAGTCGCTGACGCTGCCGCCCGATACCCAGCGGGTTAGCGACAAGCAGTTCTGGGCCCGTTTTGTGGCCGATACGGTGTACACGCGCCAGCACTACGCGAAGCGCGAGTACGACATCCCGATGCGCGACGGGGCCAAGCTGCATACCGTGCTTTATGTGCCGCAGGATGCCGATAAAGTGCGCTACCCCATCCTGCTCAATCGTACGCCGTACTCGGCGGGGCCGTACGGGCCGGGTAAGTATCGCCTGCGCGTGAACCCCAACGGGTTTTTGCTGCGCGAGGGCTACATCTTCGCCATCCAGGACGTGCGCGGCCGCTACCTCTCCGAAGGCACCTTTGAAGACGTGCGGCCCCAGGCTGCCAGGCACGCCGGCAAAAACGACGTGGACGAAAGCACCGACACCTTCGACACCATCGAGTATCTGCTTAAAAAGGGCCCCAAGAACAACGGCCGCGTGGGGCAACTGGGCATTTCGTATCCCGGTTTTTACACCACGGTGGGCCTGCTGAGCCGCCACCCCGCCCTGAAGGCAGCCAGCCCACAGGCGCCGGTTACCGACTGGTTTTGGGACGACGACCACCACAACGGCGCGTTCTTCCTCACCGGCGTGATGAGCTTCCTGGCTGACTTTGGCCAGCCCCGTTCGCAGCCCCAGGCCCACTACCCCGACGGCCCCCGGATGAATACGCCCGACGGCTACGCCTTTTACCAACAGCTCGGCCCGCTCAAGAATGTGGATGCCAACTATTTCCACGGCCAGTACAAGCACTGGAACGACTTGGTGGCGCACCCCAACTACGATGCCTTCTGGCAGGCCCGCAACCCGCGCCCGCACCTGCACGACCTCAAAGCCGCCGTGCTGGTAGTCGGCGGGGCCAACGACGCCGAAGACCTGTTCGGCACCCTCAACACCTACCAAACCATCGAAAAGCAAAACCCCGGCCTCAGCAACCGCTTTGTGTGGGGCCCGTGGGTGCACGGCGGCTGGAGCAACAGCCCCGGCGAGATGGTGGGCAACGTCGCCTACGGCCCCTCGCCCTCGCTGTGGTATCAGCAAAATATCGAAGCCCCGTTCTTCAAATCGTACCTGAAAGACGCCACCCCCGGCGCGGCCATCGCCAGCCTGCCCGAGGCCACCATCTTCGAGGGTGGCACCAACCGCTGGCGCACCTTCGACGCCTGGCCCCCCAAGCAGGTGCAAACTAAGACCTTATACTTCCGGCAGGCGGGCGGCCTCACCTTCACCCCGCCCACTGACGGCAGCAATGAGCGCCGCCGCGCCGACGTCAACTTCGATTTTGACCAGTTTATAAGCGACCTCGCGCACCCCGTGCCCTACACCGAGGCCACCGCCCCCGGCATGACCCGTGAGTACATGACCGACGACCAGCGCTTTGCCAGCCGCCGCCCCGACGTGCTCACCTACCAGACCCCGCCCCTCGACGAAGCCCTCACCCTGGCCGGCCCCATCCAGGCACTGCTGCAAGTAGCCACCACCGGCACCGACGCCGACTGGGTGGTAAAAATCATCGACCTATACCCCGAAGACACCCCCGACAACCCCCGCACCGCGCCCGGCGTGCACCTCGGCGGCTACCAGCAACTGGTACGCTCCGAGGTAATGCGCGGCCGCTTCCGCGAAAGCTTTAGCCAGCCCAAGCCCTTCGTGGCCAACGAAATAACCGCCGTGCCCTTCGCCGTGCAAGACCTCATGCACACCTTCCAGAAAGGCCACCGCCTCATGGTGCAGGTGCAAAGCACCTGGTTCCCCCTCGTGGACCGCAACCCTCAGCGGTACGTGCCCAACATCTACGAAGCCGCCGAAACGGACTTCCAGGCCGCCACCCACCGCCTCTACCACAACCCCGCCCACGCCTCGCAACTGGTCGTGAAAGTGCTGCCGCAGTAATGCACAGTTAGTAGAAATTGTAAGGGTAGTTGTTAACCTGAGAAGCCGTTTAAACTAACAGGGATGGCGCGGGGCTCTGCCCCGTGTCTACTATACGCGGGCCTCTGGCCCGCTACGTCCGCACGATACCCGCCCGACCCGTTCAACGACTGCCGGCCAGAGGCCGGCGAACAGTAGACACCGGGCAGAGCCCCGCGCCATCTGATTATCTGAGGACAAAATCCTACGGGATACAGTCGCAATCAACACCCCTGTCTGTCATGCTCAGCATGACAGACAGGGGTGTTGATTTATAGATAGTAAGGAAAGGTCGTCGTGCCTCACTGTGTTACGCTCGCCAAAAGAGGTGTTTTTGATGAATAAAATTTCACTTAACCCAACGCTTAGCCGCGCAAAACCATGCACTAGCCGATTATTTAAAAGTCCGAAGATGATTCGCGTTAAAATAATAAAAATCAATTCAATATCCTGATTAAATAAGCTGCAAGCACCGCCTGCTAAACTCCCGTAATTGCGAATTGCGGTTTTGTGGCGAGAGCATACCCGAGGACTTTTGACGCAACAATCAGCCGCCACTACTGCCCCGCCCGGCGCCGCTCACCCGGCCCGGTAGCCCGGCCCGCCGCTGGTTCGATTGCGCTCTCACCTTAATCCGCTCGCCATGCCTTCAGTATATGATTTAAAGCCCCGGTTTCAGCAGGTGCTGCGGCCGCTCACGGCGGCGCTGCACCGCGCCGGCATCTCGGCCAACGCCGTGACGGTGGCCGCCCTGCTGGCCTCGGCCGCCTACGGCGGCTGGCTGGCCTGGCAGCCCGGCAGCCGCTGGCCCTGGCTGCTGCTGCCCGCCTTTTTGCTCGGCCGCATGGCCCTCAACGCCATCGATGGCATGCTGGCCCGCGAGTATGCGCAGCAAAGCCAGCTGGGCGCCGTGCTCAACGAGGGTGGCGATGTGGTGGCCGATGCGGCGCTGTACGCGCCGTTTGCGCTGCTGCCGGGGGCACCCGCCGGGCTGGTGCTGCTGGTGGTTTTCCTGGCGGTGCTCAGCGAATTTGTGGGGGTGCTGGGGCAGGTGGTGGGCGGCGGCCGCCGCTACGACGGCCCCTGCGGCAAGAGCGACCGGGCCGTGGCCTTCGGCGCGCTGGCGCTGCTGCTGGGGCTGGGCGTGCCGGTGGGGCCGGCGCTGCCCTACGTGTTTGGCGGGCTGGCCCTGCTGCTCGCCTACACCGTGGCCAACCGCGTGCGGCAGGCGCTGCGTGCCGCCGCGTTAGCTACTCACCTTTAATCACTTCGGGTTATGAATGACGTTCTTGCCTACGCCTTTGGCGGGGTGGCGACTTTGCTCGTCACCGCCTCGGTCAGCACAGCCACGCTGATGCGCGTGCACCCCACCCGTAACTACACCGAGCTCAAGCTGCGCATCCAAACGTGGTGGTGGCTGGCCGCCGTACTGCTCCTCACGCTGGGCGTGAACCGCGTGGTGGGCGTGGTGGTGCTGGCCATCATCAGCTTCATGGCCTTCAAGGAATTTCTGTCGCTGGTGCCCACCCGGCCCACCGATAATGCCGTGCTGCTGCTAGCCTACCTGGCCATTCCGGTGCAATACCTATGGGTGCACCTGGCCTGGTACGGCATGTTCATCATCTTCATCCCGGTGTACGTGTTTTTGCTGCTGCCGCTGCGCATGGTCATCGCCGGCTATACCAAAGGCTTCCTACGGGCGGTGGGCACGCTGCACTGGGGGCTGATGACGACCGTGTTCAGCCTTAGCCACTTGGCCTACCTGCTGGCGCTGCCCACCCACGCCGGGGCCCACGGCCCCATCCGGGGCGAGCTGCTGGTATTCTACCTGCTGGTGCTCACGCAGCTCAACGACGTCGCCCAGTTTCTGTGGGGCAAATGGCTGGGCCGCACCAAGATTACGCCCACCGTCAGCCCCAACAAAACCCTCGAAGGGCTGCTGGGCGGCGTCGCCACCACCACGCTGCTGGCCTGGCTGCTGGCGCCCTGGCTCACGCCGCTCTCGCCGCTGCTGGCGGTGCTCTCGGGCGTGCTCATCAGCCTGTTCGGCTTCACCGGCGACGTGGTGGTGTCGGCCCTCAAGCGCGACATCGGCGTGAAAGACTCGGGCAGCGCCCTGCCCGGCCACGGCGGCATCCTCGACCGCCTCGACTCGCTGACCTACACCGCGCCGCTGTTTTTCCACTTCCTCTATTACTTCTGCTACTGAGCCCCATGCGCCCCAAGCTCGATGCCCTGCTGCGCGTGCTGTTCGTGGTGCTGGTGGCCTACCCGGTGGTGCTGCTGTGGCTGGGCATCCTGGTGCGGCACCGCGAGCGCCTGCCGCTGCGCGGCCCGGCCATCATCGCCGCCAACCACAACAGCCACCTCGATATCCTCACGCTGCTCTCGCTCTTCCCGCTGCTGCGCATCCACAACATCCAGCCGGCCGCCGCCGCCGATTATTTCTGCAAAACGGGCTGGCTGCGCTGGTTTGCGCTGCACGTCATCGGCATCATCCCGGTGGTGCGGGGCGGGGCCGCCACCGGCTGCCACGACGACCCGCTGGCCGACTGCTACCGCGCCCTCGAAGCCGGCAAAGTCCTGGTCATCTTCCCTGAAGGCACCCGCGGCCAGCCCGAGCAGCTCGCCGAGTTGAAGGCCGGCATCTGGCACCTGGCCCACCGCTTCCCGCACGTGCCGGTGGTGCCCGTCTTCCTCCACGGCCTCGGCAAATCCATGCCCAAGGGCACGCTCATCCCGGTGCCTTTCTACGTGCAGGTGGCCGTCGGCCAACCCCTCCACGGCACCACCGACAAAGCCGATTTCATGGCCGCCCTGCGCGGCCAGCTCACCAAGCTCCAGCACAAAGTATGTCGCCCCGCCGAGGACGACGAGTAGCCGGCCAACCGGCTGATTTTCCTCCAATCACTTGCTTTTCAAACGTATGTCAACCTATCAAACTGCCCGCCCCGTCGAAGAAAACCACTTCTCTTCCTTTGATGCCACCTCGCTCTTCTACCGTCACTGGCCCGCCCAGTTGGCCGACGGCCCCAAAAAAGCCATCGTGCTGTTCCACCGGGGCCACGAGCACGGCGGCCGCATGGCCCACCTGGCCGACGAGTTTCAGCTCCCCGGCTACGACTTTTTTGCCTGGGATGCGCGGGGCCTGGGCCGCTCGCCCGGCGAGCGCGGCGCGGCCGCCAGCTTCGGCGTGTTGGTGAAGGACGTGGACGCCTTCGTGCGCCACATCGCCACCGCCCACGGCATCGCCACCGAAAACGTGGTGGTCGTGGCCCAAAGCTTCGGCGCGGCCACCGTCGCCACCTGGGTGCACGACTACGCGCCCCGCCTGCGTGGCATGGTGCTGGCCGCCCCCGCCTTCAAAATCAACCTCATCGTGCCCGGCGCGCTGCTGGGCCTCCAGCTGTGGCAGGCCGTGCGCGGCAACTACTTCGTGAAGTCATACGTGAAGCCCACGCAGCTCACCCGCGACCCCGCCCGCATCGCCTCCTACCAGGCCGACCCGCTCATCACGCGCCCCATCGCGGTCAATATCCTGCTCGATGTAGACGCGGCCGCCAGCCGCGTGGTGGCCGATGCCGCTGCCATCCAGGTGCCCACCCAAGTACTTGTGTCCGGGGCTGATAAAGTGGTGTATCAAGCGCCCCAGCAGCAATTCTACGCCCACCTGGGCAGCCCGGTAAAGGAAATCCACGTGCTCGACGGCTTCCTGCACGATACCCTGGGCGAGCTCGACCGCGCCCGGCCCATCGGGCTGGCCCGCGACTTCATCACCCGCCTCTTCGCCGCCGAGCCCGTGCGCCCCAGCCTGCTCGCCGCCGACCAGCGTGGCCACACCAAGGCCGAGTTTGACCAGCTCAGCCGCCCGCCGCAGTCGGCCCTGGCGCGCCTCTACTGGGCCATGAGCCGCTTCTGGATTCGGGTCGGCGGCAAGGTTTCAACCGGTATCAAAAACAGCCTGAAAACTGGCTTCGACTCGGGCAGCACCCTCGATTACGTGTACCGCAATCAGCGCCAGGGCCTCACGCCCGCCGGCAAGCTAGTCGATGGTATCTTCCTCAACAGCATCGGCTGGCGCGGCATCCGCCTGCGCAAAATCCACCTCGAAACCCTCATCGGCCAAGCCATCGACCGGCTGCAAGCCGCCGGCCAGCCCGTGCGCATCGTGGACGTGGCCGCCGGCCACGGCCGCTACGTGCTCGACGCCCTGGCCAGCCGCCCCGGCCAGGTCGAGGAAATCCTGCTGCGCGACTACGACCCCGCCAACGTCGCTGACGGCCGCCGCCTCATCACCGAAAAAGGCCTGGCCGCCGTGGCCCGCTTCGAGCAGGGCGACGCCTTCGACACCGCCTCGCTGGCCGCCTTGCAGCCACGCCCCACGCTGGCCGTGGTGTCGGGCCTCTACGAATTATTTGGTGATAACAGCCTCGTGCAAAAATCCTTAGCCGGCCTCGCCGCCGCTGTGCCCGCCGGGGGCTACCTGCTCTACACCAACCAGCCCTGGCACCCGCAGCTCGAAATGATTGCCCGCTCGCTCACCAGCCACCGCCAGGGCGCGGCCTGGGTAATGCGCCGCCGCGTGCAGGCCGAAATGGACGAGCTAGTAGCCCAGGCCGGCTTCGAAAAGCTCGACCAGTTGAGCGACCAGTGGGGCATTTTCAGCGTGTCGCTGGCCCGCCGCAAGGCGGTGCCGGTAGCCCAACCGGCCCCCGCCGCCGTGCTCGCCCTGGCCGAGGTGCTAGCCTAATATTTCTCCACCAACTCCAATGATGCTCGGATGGCGCGGGGCTCTGCCCCGTGCCGACTATTCGCGGGCCTCTGGCCCGCACCGCCAGAACGACACCTGCCCGACTCGTCCAACGACTGCCGGCCAGAGGCCGGCCAATAGTCGGCACGGGGCAGAGCCCCGCGCCATCTGAGCCATCTGACTCCAGCCGCGACTTTTCCCATAAATACTATGGCCAGCCACCACCCGCCTTCCCTCCAGCAGTTGCCTACGGCGGCGCGCCCGTGGCGGCGGGCCGCCGCGTGGCTGGCCTTGCTAGGGCCGTTTTTCTTCCTCACCTACGGCTTCGCCAACTGGTGGACGGCCCGGCTACCGCACGTGGGCGCGGTGGTATTCGGCTGGGAGCGCCACATCCCGTTCTGGGCCTGGACCATCCTGCCCTACATGTCGCTCGATGCCTTTTATGCCGGCTCCCTCTTTCTTTGCGCCACCCGCGCCGAGCTCGACACCCACGCCAAGCGCCTGCTGCTGGCCAGCGTATTATCAGTAGCTGGGTTCCTGCTGTTTCCGTTGCAGTTCAGCTTCGAGCGGCCGGCTACAAGCGGGTTTAATGGGGCGCTGTTTACGGCGCTGGCTGGCTTCGACAAGCCGTATAATCAAGCGCCTTCGCTGCACATTAGCCTGGCGCTACTGGTGTGGCTAGTATATGCACGGCACCTGCGCGGGGTGGCGCGCTGGGCCGCCCACGGCTGGTTTCTGCTGATTGCCGTGTCGGTGTTCACCACCTATCAGCACCACTTTATTGATGGCGTAGCCGGCGCAGCGGTAGGAGTGTTGTGTGTGTATTTATTTCCCGACAGACCTCATTCAACAGCCAGTGCAGCAGTTACTCGCCGCCACCGTCGGCTAGCCAGCGCCTACTGGCTGGGGGCTGCGCTGTGCCTGTGGCTGGCTGCCGGGCTGGGCGGCTGGGCCTGGCTACTCCTGTGGCTGGCTGCCTCGCTGCTACTCGTGGGACTGGCCTACGCCCAGGGCAGCACCGCCGTTTTTCAAAAGCACGAAGGCCGCCTGAATTGGGCCGCGCGCACGTTGTTAGCCCCTTATTTGGTGGGGGCGTGGTGGTCGTCGCGCCTACTCACACGGCGCGAAGCTACCGGGGCCGAAGTGGCCCCCGGCATCTGGCTGGGCCGTGCCCCCGGCCGGGCCGACTGGCCGCACCGTCCCCCCGGTGCCGTGCTGGACCTCACGGCCGAGTTCAGCGCCGGCCCGCTCGCCGAGGCGCGCCCATACCGTAGCGTGCCCCTGCTCGACCTTGTAGCTCCTTCGGCGGCTGAGTTGGCACAAGCCGTGGCAGCGCTCAACTCGCTGACCAATTATCCGCCCGTGCTAGTTCACTGCGCCCTAGGCTATTCGCGGGCCGCTGTGGTGGTAGCGGCGTGGCTGCTGCACCACGGCGTAGCAACCACAGTGGCCGAGGTGATTGCTCAGGTGCAGGCCGCCCGGCCGCAAGTGGTATTCACGCCGGCCCACCAAGCCGCGCTAGCCCAGTATCAGGCAGGTTATTGCTGCTTAAACACGTTAGTATGAGTTTCGAAAACCCCCTTGCCGCCCGGGTCGTGGCGGGCTTTCTAAAGGCCGGCCGGGTGCTGGATGGCGCTTCTTCGGTACTGCTCCTTGGCACGCTGGTGCTGGCCCGTGGGCAGTTGTCGGCACTAGTACTGGCAACTATTTTGGTGAGCCTGGCGCTGGCCGTCATGGCTAAATACCTGGCGTGGCGCGTCGCGCTCGACGCGGAGTTTTTCACCCTGCTGCACGAGCAGCCCACCCAAACCGCCGCCTTCGATGCTGCGCTGGCTGCTTTTCTGGGGCGGCCTGCACCGGTGGCTGGCCGCTCGCTGGCCAGCCGCTGCCAGGGCGCGCGCCGGCTGGTCATTTGCCAGGCGCTACTGGTGGGGCTGCAAGTTGGCGGCTTGCTGGTGCTGGCCCTTACGCAGCTGTAGCAGCGCCCAGCAACGGGCAGTAAGGCCTCCTGCTCTAAGGCCGATTATGCAATGCACGCGAAACAGCACCGTAAATTTTATGATAGCTAAGCCGTTAGGCTGTGTCTTATTGCGTAAGCAGCTAAATACGTAATTTTTGAGCAAGCTAAACTCAGCCGTAGATACATGAAGCGCGTATGAGCATCAACTAACATAGCCCGCCCGTAGTAGTGCCATCGCGGCTGGCTACCTACCCATTCACTTTCCCCAAAACACCCCCGCATTTCCTATGAAAAAGCAATTTCTTGCCCTTGCTCTGCTGCTTGCCACCGGCGCATTTACCCAGGCGCACGCCCAGTTTAAGCTCAACGCCAACTCGCTCGGCGCGGGCCTGAAGGCCGCCAAAGCCGCTACCCTCAGCGAGCAGGCCGTCGTGGACTACACCAAGGAATACGTGGCCTACAGCGACTCCCAAAACCCCGTGGCACCCGCCAGCAGCCCCTACACCAAGCGCCTGCAAAAGCTGGTGGCTGGCCTCGGCACCTACGACGGCATGACTATGAACTACAAGGTGTACCTCGTAAAAGACGTCAACGCCTTCGCCTGCGCCGATGGGAGCGTGCGTGTATTTGCCGGCCTCATGGACCTCATGAGCGACCAGGAAGTGCTCGGCGTTATCGGCCACGAAATCGGCCACGTCAAGCACAAAGACTCGCGCGACGCCATGCGCACTGCCCTGCTCACCTCGGCCCTCAAAGAAGGTGCCGCCTCGCAAGGCGGTGCGGCCTCGGTGCTCAGCAACTCCCAACTCGGCGACCTGAGCACGGCGCTGGCCAACGCCTCGTTTTCCCGCTCGCAGGAAAGCAGCGCTGATGGCTACGGCTACGACCTGCTGAAGGCCCAAAAAGTAAACCCTTGGTACATGGCCTCCGCCTTCGGCAAGCTCCAATCCCTTTCCGACGGGGCCAAAGCCTCGAAAACCGCGCAGCTGTTTTCCTCGCACCCCGACACCGAGAAGCGCATGGCCGTGGTGACCGAGCGCGCCCAGAAAGACGGCTTTGCCAAGCCCCTCAAATAAGAAGTAGCGTGGACTTTTAGTCCGCGAGTCAGAAGGCTTGGCACTCGCGGACTAAAAGTCCGCGCTACTCCGCAATAGCCCACGAAAAAGCCCCGCAACCAATCCGGTTGCGGGGCTTTTTCGTGGGCTATTGCGGGGCAGTTTACTTGCCCATCTTCTTGGCTTCGGCGGCCAGCTCGTCGCCCATTTTGGCGTAGTCGCCGTTGGGCGGCGTGGCGGCCAGGGCCAGCTTCTTCGACTGCTCGGCGGCGGTTGCCGCGCCTTTGTAGTCCTTCATTTTGAGGCGGATTTTAGCCTCCGTGTTCACGTTCCAGAATTTGGGGTCGGTGGCGTTGGCCTTCTGAATCCAGGCAAGGGCCTGCTTCATGTCCTTGTTGTTGTCGTAGTAATAGACGGCGGCGGCGGCCAGGTCGCCCGCGCTGGGGCTGGCGTTTTTGATGACTTTCTCGTCAATCTGAGCCATCACCTTGCTGTCCACGTCGCTAGTGATTTTGAACTTGGCGCCCGTGTTTTCCCAGTCCATCGCCACCGTGCCCGTGCCGGGCGTCAGGTCGCTGAAGGTGATGGTGAACGTCTCCACCTTGTTGGCCAGCTTATACGGCTTAATGGTGAAGCGCGCCACGTCCTGGTCGTCCTTAAAACCGTCCACATCAGCACCTTGCTTGAGGCTCTTGTTGAGCACCACGGTCCACTCGTTGGGGCGCGGCACGGTGTAGAGGCCGTACTCGCCGGCGGGCACCTTCACACCCTCAATCGTCACATCGTCCGAAAACTTGATGCTCGTGGTGGCGTTGGCCCCGGTGCGCCAGCGCTTGCCGTTAGCCACCACCGTTTTGTCGCCGCCAAAGATGGTGCGGCCCTTCACGCCCGGCCGCGAGTAGGTGATGGTTACGTCGGTGAGGCCCACGCGCTGGGTCACGGTGCTCTTGGGGCTGGCCTGCGGGGTCGAAATCTGGGCCTGGGCGGCCGGGGCAGCCAGCAGGGTAGCGGCTACGGCCACGGCGGCCGTGAGGTGCATTGCAATGTTCTTCATATGCGCAAAAAAAGAAAAGGCGGCACGTACTTGCCGGGCCAAAAATAGCGAAGCCCGCCGGGTGGGCAGGCTTCGCTAGCGCCAAAGGCAAGTAAAAGAATACGCGGCGGCTAGCGCTGGGCCAGTTCGTGGGCCTTGGCCACTACGGCCGCGCTTAGCATAACGTACTGCTGGCTGGCTGGCATGTGCTTGAGCGCAAGCTGATAAGCGCTTTCGGCCGTGGTGCGGGCCCCCGCGTAGTCGCCCATTTGCAGCCGGATGCGCGCCTCGGTATACAGATTCCAGTAAGTAGGGGCGGTGGCGTTGGTTTCCTGCATCCAGGCCAGCGAATGAGCCAGGTCCTTGTGCGTGCCATCGTAGAAAGAAGCATTGGTTTCGGGGGCCGGCGGCAGGCTCAGCTTCAGCGTAGTGTGCGATACCGCCGGTGCGCTGGCAGTATTTGCGGCCAGGCTCATGCTGCCATCAGTAGAAAAAACAACCATGCCCGCGCCCTTCTGCGCGTAAGCGGTGCCTGACAGCAGGCTCAAAAGTAAGCCGAGCAGCGCCAGTTTGAAAAAGTCGAGGTTTTTCATGTAAAGTGCAAATGAGAAGTTTGGTCCTTCCAAGCTATGCACTACAAACGACACGATTATTATTTTGGATTTAGAACGCTAAAAGTTTATGTTTTATGTAAAATAAAGCTAAAAATCAGTTTTTTACCCATTTTTGGAGTAGTCCCAATTTGGGTAGAAAAGCAATGGGCAGCCACCCATATACCGGAGTGGCCGCTCATTGTTACTTGGTAAAGTTATATTTTAAAAAACCCTACTTTATCACCTCAAAGCCGCAGTAGCTATGCAGCGCAGCCGGTAGCCGGATGCCCTCGGGCGTCTGGTTGTTCTCCAGCAGCGCGGCCACGATGCGCGGCAGGGCCAGTGCCGAGCCGTTGAGGGTGTGCAGCAGCTGGGTTTTGCCGCCCTCGCCCCGGTAGCGGCACTTGAGGCGGTTGGCCTGAAATGTCTCGAAGTTGCTCACCGACGATACCTCCAGCCAGCGGCCCTGGGCAGCGCTCCACACCTCCAGGTCGTAGGTGAGGGCCGAGGTGAAGCCCATGTCGCCGCCGCAGAGGCGCAGCACGCGGTAGGGTAGCTCCAGTAGCTGCAACAGCTGCTCTACATGCGCCACCATCGTTTCGTGGGCGGCGTAGGAGTTTTCGGGCTGGGTAATCTGCACGATTTCTACCTTGTCGAACTGGTGCAGGCGGTTCAGGCCGCGCACGTCGGCACCCCACGAACCGGCCTCGCGGCGGAAGCAGGGCGTGTAGCCGGTGTTGCGCACGGGCAGCTTCTCCACGGGAATTATCTCATCGCGGTACAGGTTGGTAATCGGCACCTCCGAGGTCGGGATGAGGTACAAATTGTCCTGCTTGTCGTGGTACATCTGGCCCTCCTTATCAGGCAGTTGGCCCGTGCCGTAGCCGCTGGCCTCGTTCACCAGAATGGGCGGCTGCACCTCCGTGTAGCCCGCATCGCGCGCCTGGTCCAGGAAGAAGTTAATCAGCGCCCGCTGCAAGCGCGCGCCCTGGCCCTTGTACACCGGGAAGCCCGCGCCAGTTATTTTGATACCCAGCTCAAAATCAATGATATCGTACTTTTTAATCAGCTCCCAATGGGGGAGGGCCCCGGCGGCCAGCTCGGGCTTGGTGCCACCCTCGCGCACCACCTCGTTGTCCTCGGCCGAGCGGCCGGCGGGTACGCTCTCGTGCGGAATGTTCGGGATTTTATAGAGCAGCTGCGTCTGCTGCTGCTCGGCGGTGGCTAGCTCGTCGGCGTAGCCTTTCACCTGGGTTTTTAGCTCGCCGGTGCGGGCCTTCAGGGTTTCGGCGCCTGCTTTGTCGCCGCTTTTCAGGAGGCCCCCAATCTGGCGGGCCAGCTCGTTGGCCTCGGCCTGGGCGGCGTCGTGCTGCGTTTGCAGGGCCCGGCGGCGCTGGTCGAGGTCGAGAATGGCCTGCACATCGGCTTCGGCCGTTTTGAAATTGCGCTTGGCGAGGCCGGCCAGCACGCGGGCGGTCTGCTCTTTAAGAACGGAAATTTGCAGCATAATGCGGGCAAAGGTAGTTTTCTGAAAAAGAATGGCGAGTTAAGAAGCCGCCGGGAGCAATTTCGTAGCCCCTGTTTCTGCTTTTCGCCGGGGCAATTTTCCGTTCTTTGATACTAAACCTGTTGGCGATTTGCCCGTAATGGCTTAATATTGCAGCAGCAAGCCGGCCCGCGGGGTCGGCCAGGGTAGCCTACCGGGCTAGCCTGCTGCGTAGCCGGCTCAATCAGGTTGCTTTTGGTGGAGCTGCCGGCTTTCCTTCTCACACCTCACTCATTTCCTGCTTGTTGCCTGCCGCTCTGTTGGTTGTGTGGCGCTTTGGCGCTTCGTGTCGTTGGTTCTCGCCCATTGGGGCCAGGGCGGCTTCGCTTGGCTTGGCAGCCAGCACCTTTCCGCAGCGCACCGGGCCCGTCCCGGGCTGATTTACCCTCCCTCCCTATTTTATGTATACCCTTAACGAGCTGAAGGACCGGCTGCTGTCCGAACTCAAGGAAATTGCTGAGCAACTGAACGTTGGCAATTTCAAACGCCTGAGTAAGCAGGACTTGATTTATAAAATCCTCGACCAGCAGGCCGTACTACCCGCCGACCAGCTCCCTGGCAAAAAGCCCGCTGCCTCGGCCGCCGAAGTCGCCGTTCCCGAAGCTGCTCCTGCTGCCGTCGAAACGGCTGTCCCCGCTGCTGCCGAAGCCGCTGTGGCCCCCACTACCACCGAAACTGCCCCGCCCGCTGCTGCCTCCCCGCGCGGTGCTCGTGGCGGCGCCGGCCGCCGCCGGCCCGCCGCTACGCCCGTAGTAGAGCAGCCCTTTACCGACGTGGCTGCCCCTGCGCCCGCCGTCGAAACAGCCGCGCCAGTAACTGAATCTGCGGTGTCTCAGCCCGCTCAAGCCGCTGAGGTAGAAGAAGCTGCGCAGCCCACACGCCTCGAAAAAGTAGAGGCCGACGAGCAGCAGGTAGCTACCGTATCGGTAGTGGCCGAAGAAGCTACCGTGCCGCCCACCGAAACCAACCCCACCGCCGAAACGCATTCGGAAGGCGAAAGCGCCCCCGTCCGCCGCGAGCGGCGCGAGCGCGTGGACCGCGCCGGCCGCCCGCTGCCCCGCCGCGAGCCCGGCCAGGCCGCCGCTGCCAGCACTGAAGCCACTGCTACCGATACGCAGGCCGTTGCCTCGTCCGACACCATAGAGCCGGCCGCCGAAACCACTACTGACACGACCACCGACCGCCGCGAAACCCGCGAACAGCGCTTTGAGCGCGAAAACCGGGATGGCCGCGACCCGCGTGACAACCGCGACACTACCCAGCGCCTGGGCCGCAACGACCAGCCCCGCAGTGAGTTTCGCGAAAACCGTGAGCCGCGCGAAGGTGGTGCTAACCAGGGCCAGGCTCAAAACCGGTTCACCAACGACCAGCCGCGTGAGCCGCGCCCCGTCAACGGTGCCGGTGCTACCGACCAGCCCCGCCTGAGCCGCGAGGAGCGCTATGCCCAACGCGAAGCCCAGCGCCAGCAGCGCCGCGAGGAGCGCCAGCGCCTCGGCACCGATGGCCAGCCCGCCACCGGCGACCAGGCCCCGGCTACGCAGCCCGCCGCCACCGGCACCCAAGTTGCTGATGGCCAGGCCCAGCGCCAGCCGCAGCAGCAGGCCCGCCCACCCCGCGCCCCCGAGCTCGACCTCGTGGTGCCCGGCTCGGGCACGATGGAGTTGATGGCTGATGGTGGCTACGGTTTCCTGCGTTCGCCGTACTACAACTACCTGACCTCGCCCGACGACATCTACGTATCGCCACAGCAGGTGCGGCAGTTCGGCCTCAAGGCCGGCGACACGGTGAGCTGCACCATGCGTCCGCCCCGCGAAAACGAGAAGTATTTTGCCCTGGTGAACGTGGATGGCATCAACGGCCGCACGGTGGAAGAAGTACGCGACCGCGTGCCGTTCAGCCACTTGACGCCGCTTTTTGCCGACGAAAAGCTCAAGCTTTCGACCAAGTCGACCCAGGTAAGCACCCGCGTGCTCGACCTGTTTGCGCCCATCGGCAAGGGCCAGCGGGGCCTGATTGTGGCCCAGCCCAAGACCGGTAAAACGGTGCTCTTGCAGGAAATCGCCAACTCGATTTCGGAAAACCACCCCGAGGTGTACCTCATTATCCTGCTGATTGATGAGCGCCCCGAGGAAGTTACCGACATGGCCCGCTCGGTGAAGGCCGAGGTGCTGTCCTCGACCTTCGACGAAACGGCCGACCGCCACGTAAAAATCGCCGAGCTGGCCCTCGACAAGGCGCGCCGCCTCGTGGAGTGCGGCCACGACGTGGTGATTCTGCTCGACTCCATCACCCGCCTGGCCCGCGCCTATAACACGGTGCAGCCCAGCTCGTCGCGCATCCTCTCGGGTGGTATCGATGCCGGCGCGCTGCAAAAGCCCAAGCGCTTCTTCGGCGCTGCCCGTAACATCGAAGGCCCTGGCTCGCTGACGATTATCGCCACCGCGCTCATCGAAACCGGCTCGAAGATGGACGAGGTTATCTTCGAAGAATTCAAAGGCACCGGCAACATGGAACTCCAGCTCGACCGTAAGCTGGCCAACAAGCGCGTGTTCCCGGCCATCGACATCCCGGCTTCCGGCACCCGCCGCGAAGACCTGCTGATGACCCGCGACGAGCTGAGCCGCGTGTGGGTGCTCCGCAAGTTCATGACCGACATGAGCGCCACCGAGGCCATGGAATTCCTCAAGGACCGCATGAAAGGCACCAAGGACAACGAAGAATTCCTGCTGGCCATGAACGGCTAAGCTGTTTAGCCCATGCATATACAGGGGCCAAACCCTACCTTCGCAAGGGGGTAAGGTTTGGCCCCTGTTTGCATTATCCTACTTTCCCACCAATGGCTGCCGTTCTTCCCATATCCGCTGAGCAGGAGGCTGAGCGCCTGCGTGCGCTGAAACCATACCGGACGCTTGAACAAGCGCACCACAAAGTATTTGAACGCATAGCCGAGCTGACGGCCAGGCTCTTTGCCGCGCCGTTGGCCCAGGTGTCGCTCGTCGATGCGGACGAGGTAACCTACCCAGGCAACGTGGGCGAGCCACCGCTGGCCAGCCGCCTGGCGCGGGCCGATAGTATTTGTGCCGTAGCCGTGTACCGCCCCAACACGACCACCGTTTTCCCCGATTTGCGCGCCGAGCCCTGCCGCTGGGTAAGCGCGGAGGCGCAAAAAGATTTTGCGTTCTACGCCAGCCACCCCATTCAAACTACGGCTGGCCAGCCCATCGGCTCGCTGTGCGTGCTCGATAAGAAACCCCGCCAGTTTACGACCGAGGAGCAAACCGTTTTGCAGCGTATGGCCGGGCTAACCATGCAACTGCTGGACCTGGAGCTGCTGGCCGCGCCCGAGCAGGCGCTGTGGGCAGCCATTAACGGCCGCATCGACCTGTCGTTGCAGCGTATTGAAACGCTGACGGCGCTATCCCGCTGGGAAATGTCACCCGAGACGGCAACCGCGCAGGCCTACCGCACCTCCATCCAGGAAGAGCGCCTGTTAATCGTGCAAGATATTGAGTACGAGATATCGGCGGCGTTTGCGCGCCTGCCCTAGCCGGCGGCGCGCCACAGCAGTATGGCAATAAACGCCAGACTCAGGCACACCGACGATACCTTGTTCATGCGCATGGTCCAGGTAAAATTAGCCAGTGCGGGATTACGCCAGGCCAGCCAGGCCCAGCGCGCAAACAGTGCCACCACCGGCCCCGTAGCTGCCAGGAAAATGAGCAGGTTGCGCAGTTCGCCCCGTAGCCAGTAGGCCGCGCCCATTGCGCCAGCGCCGGCCAGCAGCCCGCCTCCTGCAAATACAAACGTGCCTCGAATGCCCAGCCGCAGGCTGAGCGTGCGGTCGCCGCGCTGCGCATCTTCCTGGTGCTGATATATTTGGGTGAGCGGGTAGGAGCCGCACAGAAATAGCGTGCTGACGAGAGCCAGCAGTAGATTGGTCGGCTCCAGTAGCTGGCCGGCAGTAGCGCCCACACCTACCTGCGCCATGATGAACGTGAAGGCACCTTGGAAAACAACCACCACGGCCGTGCTCAGCAGCGGGTACTTTTTGAGGCGAATACCCTCGTAGCTGTACGCCCGCGACACCAGAATGTACACCACTACCATTGCCGCGAAGGGCCAGCCCAGCAGCAGCGAGGCCAGCAGCGCCAGGGTTTCGAACAGCCACACGAGGTGCAGCAGCTCGGGCGTGACGGGCGGCGGGGCCTCCAGGCCGCCGATGCTGCCCTCGTCGCGGTCGTAGTAGGAGTTGTAGCCGTTGGAGGCCGGGTACACCAGCATGTGCAGAATGGCGAACACCGCCGCTGCCCGGCCCCAGCCGAACGGCTCGCGCAGCGCACTCAGCCCAAACCAGAAAATGGGCATTAAAAACAGCGAAAACGGCAGGCGCAGCAGCGCAAAAGCTCGGCGGTAGGCGGGCGGCAGCATGGGCGAAGGTAGGCAGGCTAGCCAGCGGCGGCCACGGGCCAGCCGATGAGGTAGGTCACGCGCGGCCCCCACCAGTGGCGCAGTTGCCCGGCTTGCCAGTGGTAGCTGCCAGCAGGGTCGGCGCGGCGCGCCAGGGCCAGCAGTGCCCCGGGCGGGTACATGCGCAGGATGGACACCGAGCCATCCCACATGGTAGCCAGCGGAATAATGGGAAGTAGATAAGTGAAAACCAGCCGGCTAAGCCTAAACGGCCGGAAAAAAGGCGTGAGCAGCAACTGGGCCACGGGCAGCACCGTGAGCGCCAGCCCAATTTCCAGCCAGCTTTTGGCCGCGCCCTCAAACACGCCGATGCCCACGCCGCCCGCCACGGCATTGCGCAACAAGGCTTCGGCCTGGGGCGGCGCAAAGTGGTGGAAGGCCGAAAAAATCACCCGAAACCCCGGCAGGCCGGCTGGCACGGCCAGCGCATCGACGGGCGCGGTGTGGCCCCGTATGGCCCCGGCCGTGCGCCGGGCTACGTCGGCCCAGGCGGCGGGCTGGGGGTATAGGTCGGTGAGGGTGATGGTGGCGCCGGGGATTTGCTGGGTGCGCAGGGCGGTGAGCACGGTTTCGGTGCCACCGCCCGCCCCGGCGCCCAGCTCTAGCAAGTGGGTGGTATTGGTGCGGCGCAGGCCCTCGGCCAGCAGCGGGGCCACCGGCCGGTAGGTACCCAGCCACGAAATCATGAAGCGCAGGTAGTCCATCATCCCGGCCCGGATGACGGCCGGAAACCACGGCAGGTCCTCAAACTCGAATAAATGCAGGCGCAGCTTCACAACAGGCGCTTACGGGCGGCGGGCGGGCGGGGTGGGGCTAGCCATAAAAAAACGTCTGTCATGCTGACGAAGGAAGCATCTTATCAGGTTCGCATGAATTGTTCTGGCGCGATAAGATGCTTCCTTCGTCAGCATGACAGACGGGTTTAAACAGGCGAAGAAGCCCTACTTGCCGCCGATGCCGAACACCTTTTTCAACAGCGAAGTGGTGCGGGCCACCGGGTTTTCGCGGATGTCGGCCTCCTCCTGGGCGATGAGGGTGAAGAGGCCGTCGATGGCCTTGCTGGTGGCGTACTGGTTGAGGTCGGTTTGCACGGGCGTCACGAGTGGGAGCCGGTTGTAGGTAGTGCTCAGGCTGGTATAGTATTTCGTGGCGTCCACTTTATCCAGGCTCTGCTGCATGATGGGCATGAAAGCTGTGGTGAGCTGCGAGGTGGTGGTGCGCTTGAGATACTGCGTAGCCGCGTCCTTCTGGCCGGTGAGGATGTTCCACACGTCGGTGAAAGTCAGCTGCTTGATGGCATTAATAAAAATCGGCTTGGCGCTTCTGGCGGCGTCCTCGGCGCCGCGGTTCAGCGACAGCTCGAATTTATCGACCTGGCTGCCCAGGCCGATTTTGCGCAGCGTGGTGGCCATTTTCTGGGCATCGGGCGGGAAGGGAATGCGGATGAGGCTGTTCAGGTTGAAGCCGTCGGTTTTGGAAGCCTGGTCCGAGCCTTTGGAAATGCCCTGGATGAGCGCCTCCTTGAGGCCGTTGGCCGCCTCGGTATTGGTGAGGCCCGCCACGCTGGTAGTCGTAGTAGTCGTGGTCGTGGTTTTCTTGGTGGGTAGCTTGAAGCCGCCGATGCTGCTGGGCAGGCTGAACTGGGCGTGCGCGGTGAGCGACAGGCTGGCCAGTACGGGCAGGGCAAGGAGCAAACGTTTTTTCATGACGGAAGGAAACGGGGAAAACTAGCCGGCAAACCACCGGATTTGGCAACCCGCGCCCCCTGGTTAAGGTCGGGCGCCAGCTAGACAGTTTCCAAAAGACGTACCAAATTCACTAAGCACCGCTTTTTTTCTGCCAACGCCCGAAGTTTACCGACAAGGCCCCACCGGCCGAAAAACCCAGTACCAAGTCAGCACAACCAAGGGCGGTAAGGCAAGAGGGGGCGCTTTGAGGAACAACGCAAGCGTTAGTACAACTGGTCCTCCAGTGGTTGCGGCGTGGGGTTTCGCAGCCAGCTACGGTAAAGCCAGCCAGCCGCTACCAGCCCCGCTACGTAGTAAGTAGCGCCAATTTCCAGGAAGGTACCGGTGTTGCGAAAGAACTTATCGTGCTGAAGCAGGATGCACACAAGAGCCGTAGTGAAGCCCGCCGAAATACTTTGTACCGCCAGCAAGCGCAGCCAGCGCTGGCCCACACTAACCGTGTCTACGGCCCAACTCATAAAAAGCAGTAGGAAAAGCAAGGCCGGTAGCGAAACAAGGGCCGCAACGGCCCCTACGTACAGATGAAAGGCATTCGGGGCAAAGTGGCCGGGCCCCGAGAACAGCGTGAAAATAGTAAAAACAGTGCCCAGGCTGATGCTAAGCAGCCAAAAGCGTACCGCGCGCCAGTAAGTAGGAGCTGTTGAGGAATCAGAGTAACGCATAGCGGGCGAAAGTGAAGCAGGATAATCTGTATAAAAGAAAGCCAAGGCCACAAACATACGCGCTTTGCGTAGTAGCTTTGCATCACAAAGTACTTCACCTGCCCACATGAAGCCCGCCGCCCAAGACCCCCTGGCCCAGCTTACCGAAATTCGCGCCATCATGGAGCGTAGCTCGCGCTTCATTTCCCTGAGCGGCCTGAGCGGGGTAGGGGCGGGCGTGGTGGCGCTGGCGGGCACTGTGGTGGCGCACTACTACCTGCTGCAAGAGTATGGCAGCCAGGAGTATGGCGCGCAGGGTTACCAGCGCTTGTTCCAGACCTCGATGGCCGAGCGGCTGGAGGCGCTGCCGTTTTTGGCGGCGCTGGCCGTAGCCATGATAGTACTGGCGCTGCTGGTGGCGGCGTTTTTTACGTTGCGCCGCACCCGGCGCGACGGCCTGCGCTCGCTCTGGACGGCCCCGGCCCGGCGGCTGGCCCTGGCGCTGCTGGTGCCGCTGGTGGCGGGCGGCTTGTTTTGCCTGAAGCTCTTTCTCAGCGGGGCGCCTGAGCTGGTGGTGCCGGGCATGCTGGTTTTCTATGGCCTGGCCCTGCTCAACGGCAGCAAGTACACGCTCGATGAAATTAAATACCTGGGCCTGACGCAGATAGCCCTGGGGCTGGTGGCGCTGCTGGTGCCCGCCTACGGCCTGCTGCTGTTCGGGGCCGGCTTCGGGCTGGGCCACATTGGCTACGGCCTGCTGATGTACAACCGCTACGAACGCGCAACCAGCGCGAACTTTACGGCCCCGTGAAGTACGCTATCCACACCCTCAACAAAGCCTTCGACCACCGCGTGCGCCTCGGCGTGATGGCCGTGCTCCTCGCCAACGACTCGGTGAGCTTCAACGACTTGAAGGAAAGCCTCGACCTCACCGACGGCAACTTAGCCTCGCACGTGGCGGCCTTGGAAAAAGCTGGCTATGTAATTGTCAATAAGCAGTTTATTGGTAAAAAGCCCAATACCACCTACACCGCCAGCGCCGAGGGCAAAGCTGCCTTCCAGGAACACCTAACGGCCCTCGAAAAACTGCTGCGCGGCGGGTGATGCAATGGAAGAAAGAAGACCGACCATTTTTTTTGCCGCTATACTTTGTAATGCAAAGTTCTTTTGTAATGATGAAAAACGCCCAGGCAAGCTTACCTGTTTTAGCAAACCCGCCGTCCTTACTGCGGGCTACGGCCAGCAGCGCGGCCTATGCGCTGGTGAGTGGGGGTGGTGGCTGGCTGCTCTGGCACTACCGGGATAGTTGGGCAGCCGGCTTGAGCGAAGGTGGGGCACAGTCGCGCGCCGATACTGCGGCGGTAATCATGTTGCTGGATATCCTGCTGGCTTCCGGGCTTTTCTGGTGGAAATCCTTTCTGGGCTATTGGTACGTGCACAATCAGGTAGGCAACAATGGGATTGACGCCCAGCATGGAGTAGTTATCGGCTGGCGCCTGCTGCTAAGCCTGTTGTTGATGGGCTGGCTTGTCGTTGACTTCATCACAATTATTTACTTCCTGGCTAGTATGAGCGATTGGGATAGCCGCACGAACTAAGCCAAGATGCTCACCAGCTTCGGCTACTACCGATAAGCGCCAACGCGCACTGCCCCAACCGCCCCAAAGCCAGCTAGGCTACCCAACATGGAACCATCGTCTGAAAAGCCACAGTCTATTAACGAGCAGCTGCGGCAACTGCCTGCTTACCGCGCCATGCTGGCGCAAGCGCAAGCGCCCGCACCAACGCCAGCGTACGTGCCAGTAGCAGTGCCTATGACTGCCAGCCGCAAAGTGGCCGCCCTGATGCAAATCAAGGATACGGCGGCCATCTTGCTAATGCTCAGCGATGGCTCGTTACTGCTGGGCATTTTCTTCGGGTTTAGCGTGCCAGGGCTGGTGTTGTATGGGCTGCGTTGGCGGCAGGTGCGGGGCCGGGCCCGGCGCAAGGCAATAGTCAGCCAAGCCGTGCTGAGCCTGCTGCACGAGCTTTTCTGGCTGTGCGCCTTGTATGGTGAAAAGCCTAACGATAAGTCATTTGAGTACACCGAAGTGCTGGTGGTGCTGTACGGGATAGGGGTCTTACTGAGCATGGGGCAGCTGCTGGTGACCCTGGGCGACGCGGCGAATGAGAAAGATTACGACCCTACCGATTGAGGGCGGGGATTTTATTTGCCTATACACTTTGAATAACAAAGTTCTTTCGAGATGAATTTAACCGCTTTTTGGTCAGTTGGGGCGTCGCGGACAGCGGCGCCGGCTTACCGTATTTCGGCCCGGGTGGCTAGCCTGCTGCTGCTGGCTACTGGTTGCAGCGATTACCTGTTCTGGCACGAGCTGGTGGGGCTGAACGGATTGGTTTACATGCTCTTGCTGGTGGGCGCGCACCTGGCGCTGCTGCCGCGCTACGCCCCGGTGCGGCGCACGGCGGGCTTTTGGGTGGCCGTGGGTGGCTGCCTGCTGAGCGGTGGGCTGGTGGCCTGGTACGGCTCCAATGCGGCCGAGCTGGCGGCGCTGGCTTCGGGGCTGCTGCTGGTGGGCCTGGTAAACCAACCGCAGCTGCGGCTGGTGGGCTCGGCCGTGCTTACGGCGCTGGTGGGCGTGCAGCGGGCCGTGGCGCTGGTGGCAAGCGGCCTGCACGTGCCCGATGGGCTGGACGACCGGCTGCGGCGCGGCTGGTACTACGGGCGGCTGCTGGGCCTGCCGCTGCTGGCGCTGGTGGTGTTTCAGGCCCTGTTTGCCATTGCCAACCCGCAGTACGCGGCGCTGAGCGTGGCAGTGTATAATACGCTGATTGACTTGCTGGAGCGCTTGCAGGCCGCAATTTCGGTGCCGCACCTGTTGTTTTTGCTGGGGTGCGGGGTGGTGTCGGTGGGGGCGCTGGTGACCGTCCCGGTGCATTATTTCCTGGATTATGAGTCGCGCTTTGGCGAGTTTGTGCGCCGGCAGCGCGACCGGGTGGCCTCCTTCGGCGTGCGGCACCCCAATTTTGAGTATTCCAAGCACTGGGCGCTCGACCTGCGCAAGGAGTGGCTGGCAGCAGTTGTCAGCTTTGGCCTGCTCAACGCGCTGCTGCTGGTGGTGAATGCCGTGGACATTCATTGGCTGTGGTTTGGCTTTAAAGCTGCGCCGGGCTTCGACCTCACGCAGTTTGTGCACGAGGGTACGTACGTGCTGATTTTCAGTATCATGCTGGCGGCCGGCATTATGCTGTGGTTTTTCCGGCGCAACCTCAATTTCTACAAACCGGGCCTGCCGCTGCTGCGCTGGGGGGCTACGCTGTGGGTGGGGCAAAATGCGGTGCTGGCCGTGTCGGTGGGGCTGCGCAACTACTACTATATCCAGGCTACCGAGCTGGCCTACAAGCGTATTGGGGTGTATGGCTTTTTGCTGCTCACGCTGTTTGGGCTGGGTACGGTGCTGCTCAAAATCTGGCAGCGGCGCTCGGCTTTCAGCCTGGTGCGGCTCAACTCGTGGGCGGCCTACGCGGTGCTGCTGCTGCTGGCGGCCGGCAACTGGGAAATCTGGATTGCTGAATATAATCTTCAGCCCCGCTTCACGCGCCTCAACATCGGCTTCTTGCTCACCATGCCGCCCCGGGTGCTGCCCGTGCTGGCCGCGCGTGAGGGGCTGATAGACAAGGCCAAAGAGCTGGTGGAAGAGGGCGACGACGGCTACTTCCACACTATCACTCCCGAAGCTGCTCACCAAAAGCTGCGCGCCCAGCTAGCCGGGTTTCGGGCCGAATACCCGACCCGCGACTGGCAAAGCCGCACCGGCGCGGCCGAGCAGGCTTACCAAGCCTTACGGCCATGATAGGGTGGTGGCTAGGGCGCCCCGATAAAGCACCCGAGTGGGCAGCCAGCAGCTTCGCTAGTGCGGCGGCGCTGGCCAGCGTCTGGTGGTGGGTGGCGATGGCGGCGTGGGGGGCAGTCATGTCCCCGCAGGTAGCGGGCGGGCAAGTGTTCAACGTGCTGGTGCCCATGGCCTACCCATTGGCTATGGGTACCCACGGGCTGCTGTGGTGGCAGGTGCTGCGGGGGGCGTGGGCGCTCTGCCGGGATGCTGATACTTGCCCTGCGTGGCCGCTGGCCATCAGCGTGCTGTGGTGGATAGCGCTGCTGGGGTTTCAGCTGCTGTGCTGGCTGCTGTGGCAGGCGCTGGCCTCCCCGGCGGCTACGAGCGGACCGCCCTGGTTGCAGTTTTAAGGGCTGTTATTCAGATTGATGCAAAATAATAAAGTTTGCCAAACTCAATAAATACGCTAGCTATGGAAATCTCAAAAAAGCTTATTGCCTGGCTTTGTGCGGCCCTCTGGACGGTGGCGGGCACTAGCATTGTCATCCATACCCCCTACAACCACCCGGCTACCGACTCAGACTTACCGGCCTGGCTAGCGTTGTGGATGACGATAATCGGCATTCCGGCCTGGCTGAGCTGGGGTTGCTGGGCGAAGTCCCCTGCCTCCGCAAGCTCGGTCTCCCTCATGGATACTGTGGGCACCATCTTCTTCGTGGGCTTCAACACCACCGTCTTTCTGGTGCTGATGTTCGTGATAGCGGTCGGCTGCTCAGGGAGTTGGAGCACTGGTTGAGAATGGTGCCAAGTGCCCGTTGGCAGTCATTTTGCCTTCGCTGGGGCATCCTTTTTCACTAGTGACTGCTGCCGGTACCAAGGTGCCGACGCCCTCACTTACCCTGCCTTTCTGAGCTGAAAAACATGATTTTTATGCATAATGTCTTTGCCAAACCCCACACGATAGGGCAGTGGCTGCTGGGTAGTATTTGCTGGCTGGTATGCTGCGTGGGTGGGTGGTGCGCCAGCGACTACCTGTTGCTCAAGGGCTCTATACACCACTCCAATAGCAACGATGGCCCCGTGCTACTGGTGTTTGGCTGCTTCTGCCTGGCCCAGTGGCTGATTTGGCGCAAGGTGTTGGCGGCCGGCCGCCCCGTGCTCGACCCGGCCCAACGCTCCGTTACCGGCTTCCAGCTAGCGGCTGCCTGCCTGTGGTGGCTGGTGATAGTACTGCTACAAATTCTAAGCTGCCTGCTGGTGCCCATATGGTATATCGTCATCTCAACGCCTGATGACCCTAACTGGTTGAAGCTGTAGGTTTTTGTGAATAAGTAATTGTTTGTCAGAAATAAAATATGTCGCCTTACGCAGCTGCGCGCCCCGAAAAGACGAGCAACTATGCGCCACTCCAGCACCCCGCCCCAACCGCCCGCGCAGTGGCTGCTAAGCAGCCTGGGCTGGACTATAGGCAGCGGCGGACTGTGGCTGCTGCTGGCCTACGCCCTTACTGCCAACCTGCCCGTCACGGCCGAGTGGCTGCTGGAGCCTTTCTTCTTCGGCAGCACCGCCGTGCTCCACCTGCTCATCTGGCTGAAGGGAGTGGCAGGGGGCCGGCTGGCAGTGGATAACCGGCAAAATCACCCGCTAACCACCCTGGTGATAGTTGGCTGGCTGGCAGTACTGCTTGTCTTTCAGGGGATTTGCTCTCTACTGTGGCTGCTAGTGCTTTCTGATGATATGTCTACTGGGGGCGCCTGGAATTACTAAATAGCTGGTAAAAGCAAGTGAAACTGGCCCCAAGACCAAAACCTATTTTCAAGCCAACGCTGCCTTGCTACTCGCGCTCGCCCTCCTAGCTGGTCAAACCAGTTTTTAAGCTGAAAAACAAGAGTTTATGCTAAATCCTTTTGCAAAGCCGCACACACTGGGGCAGTGGCTGCCAGCCAGTGCCTGCTGGCTAACCGCCTGCGGGGCGGGCTGGTACGCAAGCTACGCATTGGTTCAGAAGTGGACTGGTGTGCCCAATGGGGCTACGGTAGCGCTTACCCTGTTTAGCAGCTTTTTGGTTGGCCACCTGCTGATTTGGAAGAAGGTAATCGCCAGCGGCAAAGCGCTGCTGGATGCCGAAAGTTTTTCGCCCCTTGTGGTAGTGCTACTTAGCCACTTATGGATGCTGCTGCTGCTATTGTTCCAGGTCGTTTGCCTGCTGCTGATTCCCCTGATGTGCCTTTTTACGAGCTTCCCCACGGGAGGTAAAGGATTTGTCGATTTTGGTTAACCTAACTCATTCATTGCCCATGACTTTCACCGATTTTAAGACCTACTTCGAGGCCAACCAGGGCCACTATGCCGACCTCGCCTGGGACGACCCGCACCGGCTCACGCCCCATGAGCTGCGCGCCGTGCGCTCGTCGCTCCAGACTTTTCAGCGGGGCGAAAGCTCGGAGGGTCACTACCTCTACAGCCGTGCCAAGCAGCTCGGCGACCCCGAGTATACGGCCGCTATGCGCCTGTTTATCAAGGAAGAGCAAACCCACGCGGCGGTACTCGGGCGCTTTCTAGACCAGCAGGGTATCCCACGCCTGCGTGGCCACTGGCTCGACGACGTGTTCCGGGGCCTGCGCCGCGTGCTCAACCTGGAGCACACGATACGGGTGCTGCTCGTGGCCGAAGTGGTGGCCGCCGTGTACTACCGGGCGCTGTTTAGCGCCACCTACTCGGGGCTGTTGCAGCAGCTGTGCCGCCGCATCATGCTTGATGAGGAGATGCACCTCAATTTTCAGTGCTTTACCCTGCGGACCATGTCGGCCGGGCGTAGCGGGGTAGGGGCGTGGCTGCGCCGCCAGGCCTACCGTGGGCTCATGGCCGGGGCCGCGCTGGCCGCCTACACCACCAGCCGCTCGGCGATGAAAGCCGGGGGCTATGGGCTGTTCAGCTTCCTCACGGCCATCGCGGCCGAATATGCCCGCACCGAACGCATGCAACGCACCGACGGCCTCATTGCCGTGCGCGGTGGGCAGCCGGCCGGGCCAGCGCAGCCAGTGGGCCCGGTCGGGGCGTGGCAGTGGCCCAGCCAGCAGCTGCGCGCCGTGCAGTAAGCTGCGTTTAGAGAGATTGGCAAGGGAAAAGGGTGGCGTTGAAAGAAGGGTGGTTACGATTTTTAGCGTGGTCCTTTTGCCTGGCAACTCTTTTTAGACACTACCCCTTAACTTGCTAGCGGTTCACCTTCCGCGCTATGTCCCACCACGCTAGTTCCACGCTGCCGCAGCCCAAGCGGCTCTCGCCCTTCGGCCGGGGGCTGGCCGCTGCGCAGCTTACCAAGGAAACCCTGACCATCGTGCTGCTGGGGGTACCGCTGCTGCTGGCGCAGCCCATGCTGGCCGTGGCAGCCCTGCCGGGGCTGGTGCTGTACCTGTTTCGCTGGGTAATGGTGCTGGGCCAAATGCCCCGGCGGGCCGCCGCGCGCCTCTGGGTTTTCACGCTTTTGGATGAACTATGGGGGCTCAGCCTCTACCTGCACGCTTACGATGCGCCCACTGCCCGGCAGCTGCGCTACCTCAAATGGAGCGTCGGGCTGGGCCTGCTATTCACTCTGGCGGCGCTGGCCGAAATCACTTACCAACGCTACGGCGAGCGCCGCAGCCTGCGCCGGGCACTGATGCGGCCGGCGTAGCGTTGGCCTTGGCTGGTATCTTTGCCGCTTCCTGCTCCTGACTTGCCGTTCATGGCCGACGAAAAACTGCCGCCTACCGCTCCCAATTCCCAACCCGGCCGCGTGCCCGCCGCGGCCCGCAAACGGCCCGGCCGGGGCACCCGCCGCCTGGTGCGCGTCGCCTGGACCGTGTTCCTGGTGGGCGTAGGATTTTTCCTGGCCTACCCGCTGCTGGTGCGTAGCAACTTCCTGTTTTTATTCGGCAAGTCGCCGAGCTTGGAGGAGTTGGAAAATCCCAAGGTGGAGCAGGCGTCCGAAGTTTTCACGGCCGATGGCGTGCTCATCGGCCGCTACTTCCGCGAAAACCGTTCGCCGGTGCGCTTGAGCGAGATGTCGCCCTGGCTTACTAAAGCGCTCATTGCTACGGAGGACGCGCGCTTTAAGGAGCATTCTGGCATCGATGCGCCCTCGCTGGTATCGACTATCTACTACGGCCTGCGGGGCGACAAGCGCGGCGGCTCCACCATCAGCCAGCAGCTCGCCAAGAATTTGTACAAAACCCGGCGCAGCGAAAACCGGGGCGGCCTTAGCCACATCCCGGGCGTGGGCACGGTGGTGGCCAAAACCAAAGAGTGGCTCACCGCCGTAGAGCTGGAGCGCCGCTACACCAAGGACGAGATTCTGCGGATGTACCTTAACACCGTGGAGTACGGCTCCAACGCCTTCGGTATCAAGGTAGCAGCCAAAACGTTTTTCAGCACCACGCCCGACAGCCTGACGGCCGTGCAGGCGGCCACGCTCATCGGCGTGCTCAACAACCCCACGGCCTTCAATCCGAAGTTTCATCCGGCTGCCTCGCGCCGCCGCCGCAACGTGGTGCTCCAGCGCCTGGGTCAGGCCGGTGAGCTGAAGCCAGCCGAGGTAGCTGCCTTGCAAGCGTCGCCCATTGTGCTTGACTACCAGATAGAAAAGCACGTCGATGGCCCGGATAACTATTTCCGGGGCGCCATCAGCCAGACGGTGAACAAGTGGTGCGAGGCCAACGGCTACGACATGTACCGCGACGGCCTGCGCATCTACACCACCCTCGACTCGCGGATGCAGGACCACGCCGAGCAGGCCGTACACCAGCGCATGAAGCAGCTGCAACAGAACTTCGATAACTTCTGGCGCAACCGCCACCAGGACCCCTGGGTGGACGAGGACGGCAACGAAATTCCCGATTTCATCGCCACCCAGATGAAGCGCACCGAGTCGTACAAGGCGCTGGCCGCCCGCTTTAAAGGCCAGCCCACCCGCCTCGATTCGGCCCTGAATGCTAAGCGCCCGATGAAGGTATTTACCTGGAAAAAGACCGACGGCGATACCACCTTGGTGATGTCGCCGCTCGATTCGCTCGCTTACTACAAGCGCTTTTTGCAGGCTGGCATGATGACGATGGACCCCTACACGGGCTCCATCAAGGCGTGGGTGGGCGGCCTGGACTACCGCTTTTTTCAGTACGACCACGTGAAGCAGGGCAAGCGCCAGGCGGGCTCCACCTTCAAGCCCTTCGTGTACCTCACGGCCCTCGACAACGGCTACTCACCCTGCGACCGCATCCGCGACCAGCGCGTAACGATTAACTACGTCGAAAAAGGCCAGCCCATGCAGTGGCAGCCCGACAACGTGACCCGCGAATACACCGGCACCAACATGACGCTGCGCACGGCTATGGCCCGCTCGGTCAACTCCGTGACGGCGCAGCTCACCGAGAAAGTGGGCTGGGATAAGGTAGCGACCTACGCCCACAAAGTGGGCATTACCAGCCCCCTGCTGCCGGTGCCGAGCATCGGCCTGGGCTCGGCCGGCGATGTGAGCGTGTACGAAATGGTGGATGCCTACTCCACCTTCATGAATAACGGCTTCCGCTCCGAGCCGCGCATCGTCACGCGCATTGAGGACCGGAATGGCAACGTTATCCAGCAATTCGACCCGGTGCAGAAGCGCGCCATCTCGCCCGAAACGGCCTGGCTGATGACATACATGCTGCGCGGCGGCATGGAGGAGCCCGGTGGTACCTCGCAGGGCCTCTGGGACTTCCAAGACCTGTGGCACAAGGACAACCAGATTGGCGGCAAAACCGGCACCACCTCCAACTACTCCGACGGCTGGTACATGGGCCTCACCAAGGACCTCGTGAGTGGCGTGTGGGTGGGCGGCGAAGACCGTAGCATCCACTTCTTCCGCACGCCGCAGGGTGAGGGCGGGCGCATGGCGCTGCCGGTGTTCGGCCGCTACATGGAGTCCATCTACAAGGACAAGCGCCTCAACTACGACTACGGCCCCTTCCCCAAGCCGCCCTCCAAAATCAACCGTAAGTACGTGTGCTACACCGAGTACGAGCCGCGCCGCCGCCGCGAGGCCATCGATACCCTAGCCGCCGATAACCTGCTCGACCAATTGAACCGGGGCGGCAAGGACAGCGTGCGCTAGGGAAGACGTCTGGCTATATCGTTAAAATCAGTTGAGAGGTCTTGCGTTATTCGCAATTGCTTGGTGCGTCGGCTAGGAATGCCAAGTGCGTAGGCTTTTATAGTAGAACCTAGTGGGTTGTATTCGCCCACAATGTATTGCTCATACGCTAAAGCTGGCATACATACTATCTCTAAAAGAGCTGGCTCGCTGGCCCCAATTTCTATAAAGTCGCCAAACGGTGCTTTGTGAACAACCTGCCCAGTGACCTCGGTGCCAGGCTTGAATTCAGTCGCTATTCTGTCCCACTCATCATTCCATGCTTTCTCAACCGGGGCTAGCTCGTGCAGCAGCTCTTCGAGAGAAAATGAAGGAGGCAGACTTTCAAGTGCTTTTAGCACCTGTTCTTTAGTAATCATAAGTGCTATGTTTTTTAACTCTATTGTACGTTTGTCATGCTGAGCTTGCCGAAGCATCTCGCTCATATCGTTGAAACTTGCCCCTAGCCATGCGAGCAAGATGCTTCGGCAAGCTCAGCATGACGGAAGGTAGTAAAGCTAAAAGCGCCCGGCCCGCACGCAAGTGCAGACCGGGCGCTGTTCGTAAAGGCAGCTAAAAGCTACTGGCGCTCTACCGAGGTGGCGGTGCTGGCCGTTATGGGCGCAGCGGCCGACTTGGCCGAGGTGTAGGCGGGGCAGGTCTGCTTGTTGCAGGCGCCGAGGCCGAGGGTGGCGGCCCCAATGGCGAGGAGAAGGAGCTTCTTCATAAATAAGGTATTGATTGAGAAAGACGCGGTTAGGTTTCAAAGATAAGGCTTGTCGGCCTTAAGCAATTACCGGGGAAGAGAGTTTCTGCAAATAGTACTTTTCTTCCTGCCTAACCTCCAACTCTGCCCGATTATTATGCGGTGTAGCCCAGGATTTTGAGCATGCTGCTGGCTTCCTGCTTGGGGGCAAACACGGTGTCGGTGAGGGTGCCATCGGCGGCGCGGTCGAGGATGACGTGCTTGGGCGCGGGGATGAGGCAGTGCTTGATGCCGCCGTAGCCGCTCAGGCTTTCCTGGTAGGCGCCGGTGTGGAAGAAGCCTACGTAGATGGGTTCAGTGCTAGCGGGCTGATTGCGGGGTACTTGCAGCTGGGGCAGGAAGGTCTGGTAGATGTGCTTCTCGGCGTTGTAGTAGTCTTGCGAGTCGCAGGTGAGGCCGCCGAGCTGGATTTTGCGGTAGGGACGGTTCCAGCCGTTGAGGGCCAGCATGATGAAGCGCTGGTTGAGCGCCCAGGTATCGGGCAGGTTGGTGATGAACGAGCCGTCAATCATGTACCACAACTCCTTGTCGTTCTGGAGCTTCTCGTCCAGGATGGAATAGATGGTGGCGCCGCTTTCGCCCACCGTGAAGATGCCGAACTCGGTGAAGATGTTGGGCTCCGGCACGCCTTCCTCGGCGCAGATGCGCTGGATGGTGCGCAGGATTTCGGCAATCATGTACGGGTAGTCGTACTCCAGCTGAATCGAGGTCTGGATGGGCAGGCCGCCGCCGATATCGATGGTCTGGAGCGTGGGGCAGATTTTGCGCAGTTCGCAGTACTTGTGGATGAAGCGCGACAGCTCCGACCAGTAATACGACGTGTCCTTGATGCCCGTGCTGATGAAATAATGCAGCATGGTAAGCTCAAAGCGCGGGTCTTCCTTGATTTTTTGCTCGTAGAGCGGCACCGCGTCGGCGTAGCGGATGCCCAGCCGCGAGGTATAGAACTGGAAGCGCGGCTCCTCGTCGGAGGCCAGCCGGAGGCCCATTTTTACCTTGGTGCCGTCGTTGACGTGGGTTAGGTAGTAGTCGATTTCGTTGGGCGAATCGAGGATGGGCAGGCAGTTGGCGAAGCCGTCGTTGAGCAGCGCCGTGATGTCGCGCTTGTACTCCTCGGGCTTGAAGCCGTTGCAAATGATGTACTTAGACTTGTCGAACTTGCCCTGCTCGTACATCGAGCGGATGATGCTGATGTCGAACCACGACGAGGTTTCGAGGTGCACGTCGTTCTTGAGCGCCTCGTCGAGCACGAAGCGGAAGTGCGACGACTTGGTGCAGTACGCGTAGGAGTACGAGCCGGTGTAGCCGGTGCTGGCAATGCCGTCGGCAAACCACTTTTTGGCCCGCTGGATTTGGGAACTGATTTTGGGCAGGTAGGTGAGGCGCAGCGGGGTGCCGTGCTTCTCGACCAGCGCCATCAGGTCGATGTCGTGGAAGTACAATTCATTTTCACGCACCTGGAAATCGGCGTTCGGAAAATCGAAGGTTTGGGTAATGAGGTCCTGATAGGTATCCATCGAAGGCGGAAAAACGGCGATAATTTCCGACCTTTACGGGCCGGCGTACCAAAAGTACCGCCGGGGGCCGGAAACCATCCGGCCGCGCTCGCATCGGCCCCCGATGAAAGGAAGCGACATGGCTACGGCGCACGGACGCCGCAAGGCAGCGCTCGCCAGTGCCCCCTCACCGGGACGCCGGCGGTACGGTGCAGCCCAGCCATTTCTTCACTTTCTCCCACCTGATGAAACGTATTAAGTTACTGGAAGTCCGCTCCGAGCTAGGGGCCGGCACGCGCGGCGCCAGCCTCGGCGTCGATGCCCTGCGCATTGCCTGCCTCAACAAAGGCTCCGACTATTTTCGCCGCTACAACTCGGTGGCCGTGCCCGACCTCAACCATGTGCTGTTTGAGAAAAACCCGTTTCCGTACGCCAAGCACATTGATGCCATCTACACCGTGCAGAAGGGCGTGGCCAGCGCCGTGGAGCAGACGCTCCGCTTCGGCGAATTCCCGCTGGTGCTGAGCGGCGACCACAGCAGCGCCAACGCCACCATTGCCGGCATCAAGGCCGCGTACCCCGCCAAAACGCTGGGCGTCATCTGGATAGATGCGCACGCCGACATTCACTCGCCCTACACCACGCCCAGCGGCAACGTGCACGGTATGCCGCTGGCCGCCGCGCTGGGCGAAGACAACCTGCCCTGCCAACACAACGCGCCCGACGCCGAAACCGAGTTTTTCTGGCGCCGCCTGCAAAACCTGGCCGAGCCTGGCCCCAAGCTGCGCCCCGAGCACCTCGTGTACGTGGCCGTGCGCGACACTGAGGCCGAGGAAGATGCCCTCATCGAGCGGCTGGGTATCAAGTGGATAAAGCTGCCCGAAATTCAGGCGAAGGGCACGCGCCGGCTGGCCCGCGAGATTTACCAGCACCTGCGCTTTTGCGATATGGTGTATATCTCGTTCGACGTGGACAGCCTCGATTCGAGCTTCAGCAAGGGTACCGGCACGCCGGTGGAGGAAGGCTTATTCCTCTCCGAAGGCGAAAACCTGTGCCAAGACCTGTTGGAAAACGAGCGCGTGGTGTGCTTCGAGATGGGCGAAATCAACCCTACGCTCGACAACGAGAACACAATGGCCACCAACGCCTTCAACATCCTGGAAAAAGCCACCGCTGCCATCGAGCGGCGGTTGCGGCAGGAGGCGGTGGTGAGCCGGGGCTAGCCCTCAGGTGAGTGATAATAAAAAAACGTCTGTCCTGCTTCGGCAAGCTCAGCAGGACAGACGTTTTTTATTATACTACGCTGGGGGGGAGGTGCTATTTATTATACTGGCTAATAAATCCGTAGGCCCCCAGCGTGTAGGCGGCGGCCGAGGAGAAGTGGTTGCCGCCCTGGATGGGGTGCAATTCTACCTGAGTGGAGCCGCGCTTCTGCATGGCGTCGTAGGCGTCCTGCGAGTTGAAGAAGGGCACGTAATCATCGGCGGTGCCGTGGAAGAGGGCGAGCGGTGCGGTGGGCTTCCAGTCGTAGATGTCGTTGTCGGTCAAGGCGCTATTGAGCGCCGTGTCAGCGTTATTCAGTACGGCCTGGCGGAAGGACGCCGCAAAAAGCTGGCTCGGCTGGCTGGGCACCGCCCCAAACGGATTGGCTTGCAGCTGGGTGGCGTAGGGCTCCTGGTAGTAGAAGGAGTAGGGCCGGTTGAGGGCGTAGATGCGGTCGTAGGTGCGCAGCACCCACACGTAAGTGCTCAGGAAATTGAGCGGCTGCGTAGCATTGAGAATGTAGCGGGCGAAGGCCGTTTTGTGGTAGGCGCCCGCGCCGGGCGCGCTGGCCGCCACGGGCAGCTCCGTAGCGTATTTCTCTTGCAACAGCTTGTGCAGGGCCATCGTGGCGTAGCCGCCTTCGGAGTAGCCGAGCAGGAAATTCTTCTGGTTGACGCTCACCTTCTGCTGCTTGCAGAATTCGCGGGCGGCGCGCAGCATATCGGCCGAGGCCGAGGCCAGCGAGGCGGCGTGCTCGTAGGGGTGGGGCAGGGCCTTGGAGGCACCGTAGCCCAGGTAGTCGGGCGCCGATACCACGTAGCCTGTTGAAGCTAATATAGATACGATGGACCACACGTCGCTGCCCGACGCATAGTAGGAGGGTGCCTGGCCCTCGCTGCTGGGCGTGAGGGTGCCGTGTTGGTAGCTGAGCACTGGCAGTGCCTGGCTGGCTACCGGTACTAGTACCGCGCCCGAGGCGGTAGTTTCCTGGCCTTCGGGCGTGCGGGTGCGGTAGGTGAGGCGGTACACCTTGATGGGATAATTGACCAACGCCCCCACCAGCGGCACCGAGGAAACCCGGCTAGCCAGCGTAGCGGCGCTGTACTCGCCAATGAGCGTGCTGCCCGTGAGCACAGTAGCTTCGGCCGCGGGGGCGGTAGCATCGGGGTCGGGCGAGTTGCTTTTGCAGGCGGGCGCGGCCAGCAGCGCGGCAAGAAGCCAGGCCAGGCGCGACTTGGCCAGGAAGAAGGAGCGGAATAGCGACACGGGCAACAGCAGTAAGGAAAACGACTGCGTTATTAACGTGCTGGGGGATAGCCAACGTTCCGTTGATTAGGCTGATATGGGTGCGCTATGAAAAGTAAGGGCCTCAAAAAAAAGGGACGCTGCGCAAGTGCAGCGTCCCTTTTAGCAAGTATTGAGTTGATAAGCAGCCTGCCCTAGCGGACGATGCTGAGCGGAGTGGTGCGGCGGCGGCCCTCCGAGGTTTCGACCACGCAGTAGTACAGGCCGGGGGCCAGGGTGCTGGTGGCAAAGGTTTTCTGCTGCTCGCCGGCCACCACGGGCTCATGCTGCAAGATAGTCAGCACCTTACGGCCCATTACATCGGTGAGGTAGGCCGTGACGTGGCCCGCCGCCAGCCTCGAAAAGCTCAGGGTCGCCTGGTCGGTTGCGGGGTTGGGGTATACGTGGCTGCCCGCCAGGATGGGGGCGGCCGGCGGCGCCGCAGCCAGGGCCGCCGGCCGCAGGTTCATGGCGCTGGCATAAGCACTGCCATTGCAAAAAGCCTGTACGGTAGCGGCCGAGGCCTGGGGCAGCACGCCAGGGGCGGGCGCCGTAGCGGGGGGCGTAAATTTTGCAACTTCGCGGATAGTTACGGGGTAGCGAAGCACCACCAGCACGTTTTGGGTAGTGGCCGACCCGCCCCGTACGCGCAGGTTGAGCATAAACTTCAGGAATAGCTGGTTGCCCATCGGCCGGAAGCTGTTTTCATCAAGTGCCTGCCCCCGGTTGCTGGTAACATCCAGGCTCAGCACTCGGCTCAGTTGGCTGGCATCGCGGTAGTCGCTGCGCAGCATGTGGCTATCGTTGGCGGTCATTCCCTCGTAGTGCCAGCCGGCAGGTATTACGTCGGGGTAGTTGCCCCCTTGTAGTAGCGCAACCTGAAATTCCTGTACTTCCAGGCCCGAAGCGGGATTGATAACGTATTGAATAGGCTCGGGCACGCGGTACTGCCAAACGGTGCGCCGCTGGCCATCATAATCGATGTAGAAGGAGCTGGTACGCTCCACCACCGGCTTGCGCAATACGCTCAGCACCCCCATCGCCTCGTTATAGTAAGGATACTCTTCCGGGGTGGTGATGGTGCGGGTGCCGGGGTTGTTGAAGGTGATTTCCTGGTAGAGAGAAGATGCTTCCATCGTGCCGGTCATCTGCGTAGTCATCTCTATCGACATCGGCTGAATGCTGACCTGTTGAGGTCCAGATGCTTCTTTGCCGCCGCCAAAAAACGAATCCAGCAGGCTGACCGCTGTACCTAGGTAGGGCACCGCACTGAGCCCAGCTTTTAGGAAGCCGCTGTCACCCAGAGCCGCCGTTAGTTGTGCAAAAGCAGCTTTTTTATCGTTTGCGTCGCTCGTACTCGATTTAGTGCCTTGGGCGGTAAGCAGCTTGTTGATGCCGGTGGTATACCCGCTTAGGGTTTTGTAAGTCTGCTGGCCGCTCTTGATGATAGTGCCTGTCTTTTTAAACATGGCTACTGTCTTATCAAAGTCAGTGCTGGTGCTGGTGGTTTTGGCAGCAACATCGGCCGCCACCAGCGTGCCTTGCGTTACGCCCGTTAGTTGAATATTAATTTTGCTTACCAGATTAACCTCGACTCGCAGCTTGGAATCGAATTGACATACGCAGGGGTCGTACTCCATGGGGAAGTCGGCCATAAACCACTTAAGCCCGTCGTTGAGGAAGCGCGTTACCGATGAAAACTCATTCGTGTCCTTCCCCGGCGAGGTATTTTCCAGGGCAGTGCCAATGCCTTCCAGCCGGTTGAGCGTACCCGCTTTTTTGGAGGCGCTGCCGCCAAAAACCAGTTTGATTTCGGCAAACTGATAGTCCTGCTTGCGCTCAGCATTAGCCACGAACACCCGTAGCATCCCAGAGCGCTTGTTGTACAGCACCACGTAGGGGTTGGTAAAGTTGGCAACCGCCATCCCGCTGTCGTCAAAGCCCAGGTTGCGCTTGAGAAGCTCCCAGCCATCGCCTGGCAAGTCGGTTTTACCCAGAATGTGGGTCATGGCCGAATTATCCGACTGCTCCCACGGCATCCAAATCGCCGTTTCGTTCGGGCGGGCCGCGCTGTTGAGGCTCCACCAGCGGCCGCTGTACTGCTGCCCGTAATACCAGTTGAAGGTGTTGGTACGGGCCGGGTATTCGGAGTTGGTAGCTGCGGCCGGATTGGTAGCAATGCCCTTTACATCGCAGGGTGCCTGGGCAAAAAGGGGTTGCGTACAGGCAATAGCCAGCACCCCTGCCAAAGCAGGTAGAATTTTTTTCATAAAAAAGAGAATGTGCGAAAAGTAAAAAGGCTCCGGTGCTGCTGCGTACCGACGCTCTATCAGACGCAATTAGCGCACGCGGCGGCCCCGGAACACATGGCTTTTGCGCACTGGATAAGGCTCGCTACGCTCGTAGTCGATGCGAATCGAGTCGCGGGTGGTCAAATAGCCCGTGCCGGTTTCGGTGTTACAGCTAAAATCAGCCCGACCATAGTTGAAGTTGATGCCGCGCCAGGAACTGCCAATGTCAAAGTAGGGCGACTGGCAGCCCTTGCTCAGGTTGCGCAGGTAGGTGTAAGGCTCAGCCGCAGGGTCGTTGGGGGCCGCGCGATTAGGGCCCAGAAAAAGCCGGATGGTGAACGTGTCGGTAGGGGCATCCGAGTTGGCCCCCAGGTACTTGCCGTAGAGAGGAGAGCGGCGGCTGAGCGGCACCAGGGTGAGCACCTGGGTGAGGGTATCCACGCCATCATCGTTGGGAAAGCAGGCCTTGTTGAGCGGGCGCTTGGCGATGAGGCGCACGGGGTAGCGGCCGAGCTCCGTGTCGTAGAAGTAGAGCGAGAACTTCTGCTTGGTGAAGACGCGGGCGTCGTTGCCCACCTTCCACTTGTAGCTGGTGTAGGGGGCGCCGGGGCCCTCGAAGGTGATATCCTGCTTGGTGTAGGCCGTGTCAGGGGTGGGGGTGCCGTAGCCCTCGAGAAAGCGGAAGCGGAGCGGGTTGGCCAGCTGGCTCAGGCAGGGGTTGGGGGCGGGCGAGTCGCGGTGGCAGGCGGCCAGCCCCAGCAGGGCCGCGCCGCTAAGCAGAAAAAGGGAGCGCATGGGAGTGCTAGTGGGAAGAGGAGTAGTTGGCAGTCGTTAGCGCACGCGGCGGCCCCGGAACACATGGCTTTTGCGCACTGGATAAGGCTCGCTACGCTCGTAGTCGATGCGAATCGAGTCGCGGGTGGTCAAATAGCCCGTGCCGGTTTCGGTGTTACAGCTA